>Ga0315290_10000568_pt1 | contig 24333 bp, 11 predicted proteins | sample YL17G12_0_MG_FD_203627 | JGI IMG/M metagenome (GOLD analysis project Ga0315290, IMG submission 203627) | Sediment microbial communities from Yellowstone Lake, YNP, Wyoming, USA - YL17G12_0 | ecosystem: Environmental > Aquatic > Freshwater > Lake > Sediment | place: USA: Wyoming | collected... | reverse complement strand
CGCCCCGTCACTCCCCCGCCAGACCCGCTGGAAGACGGTCTCGAACGGCAGGGCCCACAGTCGGACGTCGGCGAGGTGCTTTATGGCCCTGAGTCGCTCGGCCTGGGCGCTGGGCGACGCGGTGAGGACCATGCGGGCCTGGCCGGCCAGGCGGGATTCGAGGGTCCGCATGCGTTGGGTAAGGTACGCGGGGGCGCCTTCCACCAGGGCGACGACTTTGCCCAACTGGGACGCCTTCACCGGATAGGCTTCGTCCTTGTCGAGGTCCAACCGGCGCAGCAGCGCGTCGTCGGCCACGACCTGGGCCAGGGTGGCCGGGTGGACGTCGAGCCGTCCGGCGGCGTCGAGCTTGACGCCTCCGGGGCCCGGGACGGGAAGTCCCAGGGCCGGATCGAACAGGTAGAGGTTCCCTTCGCTCAGCACGCCGACGACCCAGGGACGCACGCGCACGCCCAGCGGATCGGAGGGATCGTCGATCGCGAGGATCGCGGCGTCGAGGCCCTGCTGGCGCAACAGAAGGATGAAGACCCAGGCGCGCTCGATGGCCGTGCCCCGGCCGAACAGCAGCGTCTCGCCCGGGAGTTGGGCCATGTGCTGCGGGACTCCGGGCTCGAGCTGGACGTTGCGCACCGTCCAGTCGAACAATCGCTTGGCGCGGCTGAGGTCGCCGTGCTCGTCGCCTCGGGCCCAGCGGGCGAGGTCCCGCAGGATGACCGCCTCCTGGAACGCGACGCGGTCGGCGATATCGAAGGTCGGGGCTTCCAGCGAGGCGAGGTGGTCCAGCACGGCCGCGAGCTGCTCCACCTGGCTCCCGAGCCCCATGAACTGCCCGGCGAACTCTCCGAAAACGCGGTCGAGCGTTTTCGGATCGGAGGGCTGAGCGACGGGGCGGATCATCATCTCGCCGATGCTTCGCGCCTGGCTGGCCAGATTGCCCACGTAGCGAGCGAGGTTCTTCAGGTCGCCGAGATCGGCCCGGGTGGCGAACTCGCCGATCCGCGCGGAGAGGGCCCCGAGCGCTTTGGCGGGCTCGGTCAGGTCGGCGGCGCAGGTCTTGATGTCCTCGATGTCCCTTGGCTTGGCGAGCTGGAGGAGCCGATCGGCAACGGCCTTCAGCGCGTTCGGGTCGAGGCGCTTGCGCGCGGCCTCGACCTCGGGGGCCAGGTCGACCACGTCCGCCCGCCCCACCCGACGTCCGGCGTTCTTGATCCTTTCTCCCGCCGGATCGAGGTCCTTGGCGAGGACCTTGAGCTTCGCCAGATCGCGCATCGCTGCGGTCATCTCCATCTGCTCGACGACGAACTCGACCTGAAGCGCGGTCTTCATCCTGGCGGCGCCGCCGAGCTTGCGGCGGGCCAGCTCGCCGAGCCTGGCGGCCAGGTCCTTCAGGGCCTTGCGGTCCCATTGCGCCCCCAGCCCGTCGAGTCGCTGGGCAAATGCCTGGAGCCGCGCCGCCTCGCGGAGCGTCTGGGGAGAGTCGAGCTGGCGGGCGAGATCGAGGACGCCCTTGAATCGTTCCAGGGTCGCGCGGTCGCGAACCTGGCGCACGAAGGCTTCGAGGAGTTCCTTCTCGGCTTCCTCCAAAGCCGCGGGATCGGGGAACTGCCTGACCGCCTCCGCGACGCCTCGCAGGAACGCCTCGTAGCGTCGCTCCAGCTCGGCCAGGTCGCTGAGGCTTCGCCGCTGGGCCAGCTCCGCCAGGGCGTTGGGGGCCTCCTCGAACCGCAAAGCGAGGCTCTTCAGGTCCAGCAAGTCCATCGGCTTGCGAAGGGCGTCGCGGATGGGCTTCAACTGGGCGGCAAACCCGGCGGTGGCCTTCACGATCGGCTCGGCCATGGGGTCCACGCGCCAGTCGGCCGGCGGCGGCTGCGACTTGACCCAAAGGTTCAGCCGGTCCACGAGGTGGCGGTGCTCCTCTTCGGTGATGAACGTATCCATCCTGTCCAGATCTCGGATCGCGGACTCCAGCATTTCGTTTTCGAGCGCGGCCCCCAGCGGCGCGCCGGCCACCCGGGCGCCATACCCCGGGCCCGCGGGATTCCTGCGGCAGGAAGACATCTGCATCAGGACCAGCAGGAGGAGCCCGGCGGCCGCGGCCCCGATCAGCCCGTACTGCAACGGGGAAAACGGTCCTTTGCCCTTGGCGGATGGTACGTCGTTCACGAGAGATTCTCCACGGCGAGTCGAAGGGCCACCAATCGAGCCAGAAGCGGGCCGAACTGATCCAGCGGGACCATGTTCGGCCCGTCGCTCAGCGCGGCATCGGGGTTGGGATGGGTTTCGAAGAACAGGCCGTCGGCGCCGAGGGCCAGAGCGGCCCGGGCCAACGGCTCGACCATGGCCCGGTTCCCACCCGTGGCGCCCCCCAGCCCACCCGGCTCCTGCACGCTGTGCGTCGCGTCGAAGATCACGGGGGCGCCGAGGGCCTGCATCTGGGGGATCGAGCGCATGTCGTTGACCAGCCGCCCGTAGCCGAAGAACGTCCCTCGCTCGCCCAACAGCACGTTGCGGCAGCCGAAGGCCTCGAGCTTGGCCACCACGTGCTTCATGTCCCAGGGGGCCATGAACTGCCCCTTCTTGACGTGCACCGCGCGCCCGGTTTGCGCGGCGGCCGCCAGGAGGTCCGTCTGCCGGGCGAGAAAGGCGGGGATCTGCAACAGCGCGCAGACCTCGGCCGCGGCGGGCGCCTGGGCGCTTTCGTGGACGTCGGTCGTCACCGGCAGCCCGGTCGACTCGTGCACGCGACGCAGCACCGCCAGCCCCCGCTCCAGGCCCGGCCCGCGGTACGAGTCCACGCTCGTGCGATTCGCCTTGTCGAACGACGCCTTGAACACCAGCCGGATCGGCAGCCGGGCGGCAAGCTCGCTGAGCACCCCGGCGACCTCCAGGACGAGCGATTCGGACTCGATAACGCACGGCCCGGCGATGACCAACAGCGGCTGGCCGCGGCCGCAGCGGTACGGACCGATCGTGGCGGGGTTGTCAGGCACGAGGCGAAAGCCCTCCCTCCGGCGGCACCACCAGCGTCACGCGGCCCGGAATGACCTCGACGTCGACGGGCAGCAACCCGCCCGGGTCGCCGTCCAACTGGTACTCGACCGGCTCGCCGGACTCGATCCGCAGCCGCCGCACCCGCCGCTGGCAACAGTCGGCCAGGCGATGGTGCCGGCCCAACTGCGTCCAGGCCACGTACCGCAGCCCCTGCCACAATGAGCCGCGGCGAAAAGTGCAAAGGTCCAAGAGCCCGTCCCGGCCGTCCGCGTCCGGGGCTATCGGAAGCCCCCAACCGTAACGCGGCATGTTGCACACGAAGACCCACCGCGCCACGATCGGCGGAAACCCCCTCTCCCCCGGGCCATCGGCTGGGGACTCCACGTGAACCCGAATCTCCGGATACCCATAACTACGAATCGACTGGAGAATCGGTTTGAAGTAGCTCCAGTAGCTCATGTGCCCGCCTCGCCAGGTGTGGCGGGCCTGGGCGACACGGCGGACCACGTCGGCATCAAAACCGCACCCCACCATCGACAGGAACAGTCGCCCCGAGGCCTGGCCGGCGTCAAGCTGGATCAGGTGCCCGGCGGCAATCGTCTGGCAGGCCCGCTCGGGGTCGGGGACGAACCCCAACTGTCGTGCCAAGAGGTTGGAAGTGCCTGCGGGGAAAAGACTTAGAGGAACTCCCGGGCCAGTCCGATTGGCCAGCTCGGCAATCGTGCCGTCTCCCCCCACGGCGACCAGTGCGCGAAGCTCCCCCTGCGCATGGTACTGAGCTGCCAACCGGGTTACCTCGCAGAGATCGGTCAGGGCTTCGACCGTAAACCCTTTTCTCACAAGGCTTTGAGACAGTTCGTCCACCTGGCGATCGACCGCCTGCCGACCTGCCTTCGGGTTGACCGACAAGAGCACCCGGTTCGCCTCCGGCGGCACTCGGGCGGGATTGGCGTTGAACACCCGAAGGCTCCTTCGTCCCTGCTCGGCAGGCCAATCGCCCCGGTCTCGCCCCAGGGCTTCCTCGGCGTAGTATACCCCTACGTTCTTGGGGATAGAAGCGGTCTACATCGCCAGGTGCCGCACAACTCCGCCACAACTGTTGCGGTCTGATACAAGGCTCAACCCAACCGTCGTGGCCGGCCTCGGTCGGCTGCCGAGGAATTTTTCCGTCTGCAAGAGCTTGCCTCCTAAAGACTTAGATCGCAGCCACTCCGTCCGATCGAAAACCTGCCCGGCGTTGGCACGAAAGGTGCTTTTCTTATTGGCCGTGAGAGACGAGGAATCAGGTTCGCCGGATTCCTCAGGCATCCTGGCGCAAGGGTGCGATTTGACTGTGGCTGGCCCGTGGGGCCTCTGACGATTTGGGGTCGGATGGTTACCTTGCCCTTACCATCCGATCATGCCACTGTGGATTGTGGCTCGTCAAAGGCCCCCCTTTTCTTTTCTTGCTCTTCAGCAGAATTCGCGGGTAGAAACTGGCTCCAACCATCGCAAAGCTACCCACAGATTCTGCTGAGGAGGCTTGAATCTCACGCACCTCGTAGTTAAGCTAGAGGGGTTCTTTGTTAACCTGAGGGCGTGTCGCTCAGAGCGAATCCGAAGCGGCGTCCACATGGAAGACACGGGTTGAGACCAATCGCCAGAGAAATGGAGCGGGATCATGAAGGGCCAATGTCATTCTCGGTTGCTCCACGCATTTCTCGTCGCGGTGTTGATGATCTCGGGCATCCAAGCGGTTCCAGGAGCGCTGGCCGGCGAGATACTGACCGTCGATCCTGACACAGGCACGCTGTCCGTCGGAGGCGCGTACGCATCGAGTGTCCTTTGGAACGGCGTGACGATCAAGGCCCGCGGCGTCGGCACCGATGGTGCGCGGGAATACCTCGTCTACGGCGATTTCAACGTTGGAGTGGCGGACACGGTCACCGCCAGGCTGGGCACGGCCGCTGGCGTGCGCTTCATCGTAGGCAACAACGCCTACCTGGCCGGCACGATCAACTTCTCGGCCAGTGGGCAGCAGGCCCGCGCCGGCGGCGGCTTGGGCGGACTCGGCGGTAGCGGCGGGCCGGGCACGAGCGGCGGGGGGGGAGGAGGCGGGGCGGGCGGAGCGCCCGGCGATCCATTGCCGAAGTTTTCTTTCCCCCCCCTCCTAGGTGGTTTTGGCGGGGCTGCGGGCGGCGGGGGCACGTTGGATCACTGGGCCTCCTATCCAGGAGGGGATGCGCTCGAGGGTGCGCCGGGCATGGCCGGCAACTACGGCGGCCGCAGCGCGGGCGCTTCCGGATCGCAGGGAGGCCAGGGACTGCCCGGACTCAACAGCTCCGCGACCGTGGCCGGCGGGGCGCCTGGGGTTGGTGGAGCGGGAGGGTCACCTGGGGTCCGCGGCAGCCGAACGGTCGTGGACGAGGGTAACCACTTTTTCTCGGTTGGCGGGTTCGGCGGCAGTCCCGGTGGGGAAGGGGCCGTGCGCAACGCCACTCCCTACGGCGGTGGCTGGGGCGGCGGGGGCGGCAATCCGGGCCTCGTGGGTCCCAACGGCACGGGGGGCGGCAAGGGCGCGGATGGCGCGCAAGGCAGCGACGGCCAAGGCGGGGTGAATACCTCCGCTTCCTGGCAGCTTACAGGCGGCTCCGGCGGGGCAGGCGGAGGAGGAGGAGGTGCGGGCGGCTCCGGCGGGGGTGGCGGGGGCGGTGGGGGCGGCGGCGGAGGCAGCGGCGGGGGCGGCGGCAGCGGCGGCGCCGGGGGATTTATGGTCAACGGGCATCACGGCGGCGCGGGAGGTGACGGGGGTACGGGCGGAACGGGTGGCCAGGGCGGGCAGGGCGGCAAGGGCGGCGACGGTGGCACGGGCGGGGCTGGTGGGGCCGGCGGCGGCGCCATCGAGGTCCGCGCCTACGGACGCATCGTCGTGACCGGCGGGCAACTCCTGGCCGGCGGGGGCGATGGCGGCGCCGGCATGTCAGGCTTGACCGGGCAGGCCGGTGATTCCAGTGCCCCGTACATGTCGGGCGATCCGGGAACGACTGGCGCCAAAGGCGCGGACGGTCTAGGCACATGGCATGGCGGCGGGGGCGCAGGCGGGCCCTCCGGGCAGATAGGAACCGCCGGCGGCGCGGGCGCGGCCGGCCCAGTCGTCGGAGGGTACGGGGGCGGCGGGGGGGGCGGCGGCGGCGGCGGAAAGGGCGGCGACGCCGGTCCTGGGGGCACCGGGGCCAACGGAGCCCTGGGCGGCGCCGGTGGCGGCGGGCCTGGCGGCACGGTCAAGCTGCTCGCATCGGTCCTTGAGGGCTCGCCCGCGGCTCTGATCAACACGGCCGGCGGCGCGGGCACCAATCCGGGAGGAAACGGACGCCTGGTCTTGGGACAGAACGCCACAAATGCTCTGGGCTCGCAGACTCAGGGATCTCAGCTCATCCCGATGGTCGGCGCGGATGGGCGGAACCTTGGCCTGCGCAAGATGAATCCTTCTATCAGCGGCTGGACGACGGAAACCCCGTACATCCCCGGCTTGGAGCGCGGTGCGGAGGTTTCGGGCCTGACGGGCTTGTCGGCAAAGAATCAAGACTTTGCCGGCGTACTGGCGGGTGCTCCGAAGGGATCGCCGGCGGCGCTGGTCCGGATGGATACCGGGCCAGGGAGCCTGGCCCAGAACTGGGACGGCTTCGACATGCTGTGCCTCGTGAATCTGTCGAATAAGCCGCTGGAAACGCCCCTTCTGGGCGTCGGCCAGAAGGGGTACCTGATGAGCCTGATGACCGGCGGCTGGGAACGGAATCCGCTCTTCGACGGCAATGGCCAGTACCAGTGGTTGGCTTCGTTGGGAGCCGGGGAGGTCTACGCGACGCTCATCCCGGACGGCACGACAAACTTCAACATGATGGCCAGCGGCTACAACTTCACCTGGCAGGAGAGCCTCGCCGTCGGCAGCGCGATGTACATGAGCCCGGTGCCCGAGCCATCCAGCGTGGTCCTGCTGGTTCTGGGCGGCCTGGCCTTCCTTCCCCGCCTCGCAATGCTTCGGAAGAGAGGAAGACCGGCCCCTCCGCATTCTCGAGACGACCGGCAGGCGTCGACGGCAGCGCCGTCGTAGGCCGGCGGCTTCACCGATTGCGGAATTCGACCCCTTCGACGTGGCTGCCGATCATCACCTGGGGTGAGTTCCGCGTGAGCGGGGCACCGAGTATCGAGACGTTCTCGAAGCTGACGCCGCGCACGTCGTGTTCGGCGTCGGCACCCGCCACTTGGACCCGGTAGGCCCCGGCCCGACCGGTCAGATCGAGGTTCTTGAACTGCACGTTGCGGATGAAGCCGGGCACCTTCTTGCGCATGTACTGGTTCACTACCGGCTTCAGGCGGACCAGCTCGCCCTGCCCCTCGCCGTGAATGCGGACGTTCTCCACCGTGACGCCCTCCAGGCGCATGTCCTCGCCGGGCTCCAAGAGAAACGGCGTCATCGAGAAATGGATGATCTCGAGGTTGCGCAAGGTGACCTGGCGCATGTAGGCTGCCCGGCTCTCGTGGCCCAGGAGGAACACCCGGGCGCGGTCGCACCACAGGATGCAGTTCTCCACGGTGATCCGCTCGACGTTGTTGTTCGGGGAGTCCAGGCTCAGTCCCTTCAGGGCGACGCAGTCGTCGTCGCTGCGGATGAAGCAATCGGCGATGAGCACGTCCTGCGAGTTGCAGGGGTTGATGCCGTCGTCGTTTTGCACGCGGGAGTTGCAGAGCTTGACGTTGCGGATAGTCACCTGCCGGCTGTCGCGCGGGACGATCGTCCAGTGGGAGGAGCCGCGGACCGTAATCCCCTCCACGCTGACGTTGGCGCCCTGGATGCCGATCGTGACGTTGTACGGGCCCTTGCGCCACTCGTAGTCGGAGCCGTCGAGAATGCCGCGGCCGCGGATGCGGACGTCGGAGCCGCGGACGACCAAGGCCCCCTTCACCACCGCGCCGCCGGCCAGGTAGACGGTCTGGCCGCCGGCGACGTCGATCCTGCCGGCCCGGTGTATCCCCGGCCCGAAGTACGTCACCCCCGGGTCGCCCGGCTTGGGCACGTCACGCTCCAGGGGATTGGCAAACAGCAACAGCGGCCCCTTCTTCCCGTCCGGCTCGATGCTCAGCTTGCGCGGGCCGTCCAGCGCGAGGCTCAGCGTGTGCTCGTCGACGATCTGGAGCCGGACCCCCGGCGACTGAGGCCGGACCACCGTCTTGCCGAGCGGTCGCTTCGAGGTGATCCGGACCGTGACCGGGCCGGACGTGTCGAAATTGGCGAAGGCGTACGGCCCGCCGAAGTCCCACTGCTTGCCGGCGAACGGCGGGTCGAGGGTCCGTGCCGTGTACGCAAAGACCTTCTTGCCTTCCACCGACACTTCGTAGTCCTCCGCCGGGGGCTCGCCGGGCGTGGCCGGATAGGTGACCACCTCAGCCCCGGCGGCGGCTCGGGTCAGGACCCAGGCAAGGATCAGCGGCCAAGTCGAGAATCCAAGATAGGCGTTCATGCACATGCTCCGTTCGGATGCCGGCCTACATCCCCAGCACGGGCCGCAGCGTTTCCACCTCGGCCAGGGAGTTGACCATGATGTACAGGTACAGCCCGCGAGGGTCGAGCGAATCCACGAGCCGCCGCAGCTCGTCCGGCGTGAAGGATCCGCGAAACAGCAAAGGACGCCCGGCGGCCTGGATCTTGCGCAAGGCCGGGATCATCCCCGCGATGGGCGGCCCCCCGGAGTGTACCTCGTAGTTCACCTGGAAGCAACGGATTTCCTCGATCTCCAGGAACAGGTCGTAAAGGAACATCGAGTTGGTGTGCAGGTGGATGAAGGCGTTGGGGAAGCGCCCCGCCACCTCTCGATCCACCGGCTGGAGAAACTCCCGGTAAAGCCTGGGAGAGAGCACGCCCGAGGCATCTTCCTGGAGCCGGACAATAGCCCCCGGCGACCAGAGCTGGTACTGGGCGTCGTAGTACCCGCCGTGATACAGGGGGATGTGCTTCCATGCCTCCTCCGTGATCCGGCAGAAAACGTCGCCGCATTGCGAGAGCAGCCGACGCATCGGCTCGGGCGACTCCATCAGGTCCAGCACGCTCTGCGAATGCCCCCGGAGCAGGGCGGCAATGTCGGACGGGCCAAGGAGCGCGCCGTGGCTCACCGGGTACCGTCCGGCCGAATGCCTCACCAGCGCTTCGATGAATGCGATGTACTTCGTCAGCCACGGGTTCTGCGGGTCGAGGCGAGGCTCTGCCAGCTCCTCCCACGCCAGGGTGCGATCGACCCCCAGCACGGTGCCGGGGAGGATACGAAGCGTGGCCCCCAGCATGCCGTCCAGCCACGGCACCGCCTGCGACGGCGAAGCCCCGCGCAGGATGTCGTCCTCGATCACCTCGCCTTCGCCGAGCAGCCGCTCCTGATCGTCGAGGAACATCTCCGGCTCGATCATGTCGGGGGAGAGCACGTCGCGGTCCTGCCACGCCGCGCTGGCTGCGAACTCCTGCAAGGGGAACCAGCTTTTGATCGAGAAGCCGATCAGCGGCCGCTTCACCGGAGCCCGGTCCCAGAATGCCCGGTAGCCCGCGATCTTGGCGGGGTCATTGCCGAAAGGGTGCATGGAATGCATGGTATCAAGGTCCTTGGGCGGTTGCCACAAGGCAGCCCACGTCCTGGGGGCCGATTTCCAGGCTCACTACGGCGTCGGCCCCCTCGCGCCGGACGGTGGCGGGACGATTGGTCCATGCGTCGTGCCAGGCCGCGCCGGGCGTCTCGCGCACCCTGAGCACGTCGCCGCGCACCGTGCGGTGCCTGGCGTTGTAGAAAGTGTACACGGTCTTGCCCGGCACGCGAAAGGCGTTGGCGAACACGCCCCCGATTTCGGTCGGCACCAGGGGCGTAGGCTCCGGCGAGGTGAACGCGTCGCGGTGCTTGCGGAGGATCGCGTGGCAGCGGCGGATGGCCTCGCGCGTGGCGGGCTCGAACCACTCCGCGGCCGGCCCCTCCAGCCAGATCGCCTCGCCGTTGAAGAACACCCACTTCACTCCCGTGGCCCAGCTCCCCGTCGGCTTGTCGCAATACAGGATCTCGATGGTCTTGAAATCGGGCAGCGCAAAGCGGGCCGCGTTGAGCGGCACGCGGGTTTGGGTGGACGCGGCCGACGACATCGCGTAGGTGAAGCTGCCGTCCTGGTACTGCGTGGTCACGTCGACCGGCGTCTCCTCGGTGTAGAGCGCCACGCCGCGCTTGGCCCCGTCGATCCGCTCGCGCACGAGCCTGGTGCAATCGCGCTCGCCCGCGGCCGCGTAGCCCGGCACCGGATGGCCGTGGCCGGCCGCCCAGCAATCGACGCCCGGGCCCGAAAAGCCGTACTCGTCGAGGTACATTCCGTCGACGTCGAGCTCGTTGACCTTCGCGGCGTAGGTTGCGGCCTGCACGTCGCGCCACGCGGGCACGTAGGAGCAGACGTACATCTCGGTGGAGTCCGGCCACCACCGGCCCTTGCCGTCCGGGCCGAGCATCTGCCAGCTTGGCCCCGGCCCTTGGCCGAGCTTCCCGCGCTTTTCCAGCAGGTACGCCTCGATGTATAGGCCCACCGGCACCCCCTGGGCACGGATACCGGCAATTGCGCTGCGCAGGGCGTCTCGCCCGCCTTGGACGTAGTCATAGGGTGAGAGGTCGCCGGCTCGGCCGTAGATCCTGCCGTAGGGGCCGCAGTTGCCCCAATCGAACAAGTGCAGGTAGTCGATGCCTCCGAACTCGCGGCGAGCCTCGTCGACGGCCCGCTGGAGGTCGAGCCGGCCCGATCGGGCATCGTAGAGCGGATCGAACGCCCAGAGAAACCGCTGCCGGAAATTGAAGACCTCGCGGAACCAGGCCTTGCGCGGCGAGAGCGGCCGGTGCCAGGTTCGCACCCAGGCACGATACGCCTCCAGCCCGCGTCGCCCGTCGCCGTCGGTGAGGCAAAGCGAGGCCGCCGCGGTTTGCAGGCTTTCGTTCGGCTTGAGCCGGCGTTGGGGGTACTCGACGCCGAGCGTGAACTGGGCCCCGTTCTTCTCCAGGAAGTAGTACTTCTCGAGGCATGCGGCGTCGCGCGTGAGCAAGGTGAGGCCGCGGCCCGCGGCCGGGGAGAACGTGTCGATGAACTGCACGGGAAAGAGCCCCGAGTAGCGCTCGCGGTACGAGCAGGGCCGCCAATCCACGGCCGCGCCGCGCTTAGGGTACAAGTACCATGCATCCTGCTCTTTGTCCGCGAGCCGATACGGGCCGAGCACCGGGGCAACGAGCGACACCGAGTGCTCGCCGTCGCCGCGGTTCTCGACGCGGGCCGTCAACGTCAGCTCCCCGCCGCCCGGCACCTGCACTGCGAGCCCCAACCGAAGGCCCGGGGCCGTGCGCACCCGGTGCCAGACAAACCCTGCCGGCTCCGCAGCCACGCCGGCCGGCGCCGGGTCCAGGTCGCCGGCGCCGATCGGCTTGCCGTCGACCTGCATTTTCACCAGGGAACAAGGCCCGGTGAGAAGACCCCATCGCGCCGGGCCATGCGTGATGCGCTCGACGATCGCCGGCGCGCCGGTGCGCAACTGGATCTCCCCGTGCGCCGCCGCCGGGGATCTCGTCACGCGCATCGGGGAGGAGTCCTCGAGTGCCTCAGGCACGAGTGGCTCGCCGCCGGTGCGGACCGTGATCGCGGCCACGGCAAAGGCCGCCTGCTTGCTGGCGTCACGAAGCACGACGGCCCGCAAGCGCCTGGCCGGGTCGGCCACGGCCGCAACCACCTGGAGCCCGTGCACGATCCCGAACCGCCTGGTGGCGACGTTCATCGGGAGGCATTCGTCGGCCGTGCCGTCGGCATAGTCCAGGCGGAGGCGAAAACGGTCCACGTCGCGGATCGTCTGGAACGTCCCGCCGCCGTAAGCGGGCTCTTCCTCGCCTTCGAGCACGGCCAGGAGCAGCAGAAAGACCTCGTGCGCCGCCGCCTCGCACGGGAAGCGGATTTCGGCCTGCTGGCGGACCGGCGTGGTCGCCAGGTTGACCTCCCCGGCGGCCAGCGAAAAGGGCACCCCGTGCACGGTCGCCGCCGGGGCGGCGAACCAGTCGGCCAGGCAAAGCCGTCGCTGCCAGGAGGCGGCGCGGCCCCGGGCCGCGTCGCCCAGCGGCACCGGGGTGAAATGCTCGAACTTCGCCCCCGGAGTCCAGTCCACCGCGTCGGCCAGCCGGGACGCCGCCCGGGCATTGGCCAGGCGCAGATCGGCCAGCTCCCAGACGGCCTGCGGCGCCGCGGCCTGGACTTGAACCGCCAGGCCATCGACGGCTGCGAACCGCTCCGAGACCTTGCCCAGCTCCGCGGTCAGCACGTGCCAGCGCCCATCGGCCACCAGCTCGCCGGGCATGACCACGGGCATGTCCAGGCCTCCTCCGCCGCGCTTCTGCCCCAGCACGCACAGGGCGTAATCCGAATGCGGCGAGATTCCCACGGCCCGGTAGCGGAGCGATACGTATCGGTAGCCTTCCGGCGCAACGGGCTCGGGCAGGCCCCAGGACCATTTCATTCCGGCACCGGTTTGACTGACGGAGAGCGAAGTGACGGCACCGCCGCCATCGGCCCGATAGGCCCCGCTTGGCGCCGGGTTGCCAAGCCAGGTTGGCTGCGCCACCCATTTCGCCTGGCCCAGCGGGGCTCGCCAGTCCGGCTTGCACTCTGCTGCGGGCGCACGGTCCAGGCGCTCGGCCCAAAGCAACTCATCCGTCTCCGGCTCCGAGCCGGCCTGCTGCCCCAGGAACGTCAGGAGAATGGCCCAGGCAATGCCCATACGGGTCTCCTTGTGCCGCAAGCCCGCGGGTCGATGCGTCATGATGCGGATGCCCATAATCGGCGTTCACGACGCCACTAAGTTTGCCAGATTACGCCGCCGTCAGAGAATCCGCGCCGGCGCGGCCAAAACGCACAGCTTCTGCGAACGCGCGCCATTGCGGATCATGCAATTCGTGATTGTATAATACTTGAATGTTTGTCGGCATTATATTTGATTCTTTCTCGAAGGTTCGGTATCATCCAAGGACGGAACGCAACCTTGGGTGAGTGGTGATTTATGAATCCGTCTTCCGCTGTCGTCCGTACCGGTAGCAACAGGACGGAGACCGTGGTGAGTGCAGCAGGGATGCGGATCATCAAGCTCTTGGTGGGGGAGCCCCCGGCAACGGTGTCACAACTCGTTAAAGCTACAGGAGTTACGCGCACCGCCGTGATCGAGCCTCTCCATGAGTTGATCGCGGCCGGGTTTGTCGAGAAGTCGACGGAGCGACTTCCGGGCCGGGGACGGCCGCGGCATCGGTACTGTGCCACTACCCCCGCCCTGGCGATACTGTTTGCGGGCCATCAGGGGGTGGTAATTCCCTCTATATGGCGAGCCCTTCGCGAGATCGGCGGCCCGGAGCTGGCCCAAAGTGTGCTCAAACGGGTCTCGCAGGCCGTGGTGGAATCGTACCGGCCGCGGATCACCGGCAAGACACCCGAGGCGCGGCTCCGCCAGTTGACCAGCCTGATCCACGACGAAGGGCACCTGGTCGACATCAGCCGGGACGCCGACGGGCAGCTCATCCTTCGCAAGCGGACCTGCCCTTTCATCGCCATGTATGACGAGACGCGGTCGATTTGCGCGGTGGACTTGCACCTCCTTTCGGCGATCGTGGACGCGCCGGTGCGCCAGATCGCTTGCCGCCACGACGGCGACCCGTGCTGCGTTTTCGCCGTACCTTCGCAGGACGGAGGCTGATCTTGGCAAGCCGTGTTGCCGCCGGCCGGGTCGTGCGAGCCGTCGCTTCCGCGGGGTCGGCCTTGCGAGGCCGGAAGCGCCTGGCGCTGGCGGCGGTGCTTCTGGCCGTGCCGGCGGCCGCCCTGGTGGCCGGCCTGGTGGCCGCCGATTGGTGGTTTTGCCTGCCCGAGGGCGAAGTGGCCCAGTACGTCGGGCGCCAGGCCTGCGCGGCGTGTCACCCGCGCGAAACCGAGCTGTGGACCAACTCGGACCACGATCGCGCCATGGACCCTGCGACCGGCGACACGGTCCTGGGCGATTTCGAGGACCGGAAGTTCAAGCATTTCGGCGTGGAATCGACGATGTTCCGACGCGGCGACGGGTACTTCGTCACCACCGACAATCGCGAAGGCCGGATGGAAACGTTCCAGGTGAAGTACGTGCTGGGCTACCGGCCGCTCCAGCAGTACCTGGTCGAGTTTCCCGACGGCCGGGTGCAGTGCCTGCCGATGGCCTACGACACGGTGGGCCGGCGCTGGTTCCACCTCTATCCGGACGAGCCGATCCCGCACCAGGACCCGCTCCATTGGACCCGGCCGCTGCAGAACTGGAACTACATGTGCGCCGAGTGCCACACGACCCATCTTGAGAGGAACTATCGCGTCGAAGACAACACGTACCACACCACGTTCTTAGAGATGGACGTAAGCTGCGAGACGTGCCACGGTCCGGGCAGCCTGCACGTGCGGATCGCCGAGTCGCGGCGGTGGTTCTGGGACCGCCGCTACGGGTACGGGCTGCCGAGCCTGAAGGACAAGGACCCGCGCGTGGAAATCGACTCGTGCTCGCCCTGCCACGCCCGGCGGCGGATCGTGTATCCCGGCTACCGCGGCGGCGAGCGGCTGACGGACTACTACCTGCCGGACCTCCTGGATACCGACCTGTACTGGCCCGACGGCCAGATCCGCGACGAGGTCTACGAATACGGGTCCTTCGTACAAAGCAAGATGCACGCCCAAAAGGTGCGGTGCTCGAACTGTCACGATTCGCACACGGCGCGGATCAAGTTTTTCGACGAGCAAAACCTGCCCGACAACCGCCTCTGCGGGCAGTGCCACCTGGCCACCAAGTACGACGCCCCCCAACACCATCATCACCCGGATTCCTCGAAGCCGGGGTTCCGCTGCGTCGAGTGCCACATGCCCGAGACGACCTACATGGTGGTCGATCCGCGGCGGGACCACAGCCTGCGCGTGCCCCGGCCGGACCTTTCGATCGCGCTGGGCATCCCCAACGCGTGCAGCGGCTGCCACCACGACGCATCGAAGGGAGAAACCCCCCAATGGTGCGAGGACCGGGTTCGGGAGTGGTACGGGCCGCTCAAAGGACCGCCCCATTTCGCTTACGCCTTCGATGCCGCGCGCAAGGGAAAGGCGGAAGCACGGCAGATGCTCCTGGCGCTGTTGCGGCGGGAAGACCTCCGGCCGATCGTCCGGGCAACGGCGCTGGCGATGTTGGCCGGCCGCCTCAGCCCGGCGGCCCAGCAGGAGGTGTTCCAGGGGCTCGAGTCCCCGGAGGAGCTGGTCCGGATCGGAGCGCTCCGCGCCGTGGAAGAGCTCCCCGCCGAGACCCTGTTCGAGCAAGTCAGGCCGCTGCTGAAGGACCCGGTGCGGGCGGTCCGCGTCGAGGCGGCCCGGATCCTCAGCCGCGTGCCCAGCCACCGGTTCGCCCCCGCGGACCAGAAGGCTTTTGAGGCCGCTTTGGCCGAATACCTCACCGGGCAGGAATCGCTTGGCGACCAGCCGGGTGCGCACCTCACGCGGGGCGTGGTCTACGCGAACCTCGGCCAGCTCGACAGGGCGGAGCAGGCGTACCGCACGGCCCTGCACGTCGATGGCGAGTTCTTCCCGGCACGGGTCAACCTCGGCATGCTCTACGACCAGCAGGGGAAGCCTGCCGAGGCGGAGGCGGAGTTTAGCAAGGCGATCGCCGAGCTACAGCGCCAGGTGACGGTGGCCGAGAAGCTCGCCGGGCACGCACCCGCCGGAGCCGGCGGCTCGGACCGCCCGGCCGATCGGCTCGTCGAGCAGCTCCGCCAGCAGCTCGCCCAGGCCCACTACTCCCTGGGGCTGTTGCTGGCAGCGAACGAAAAGCGGCTCCCCGACGCCGCCAAGGCCCTGGCCGCGGCCGCCGGGCTCGCGCCCGCCAATGCACGCATCCACTACAACCTGGGCCTGGCGCTCCAGAAGTCGGGGCGGCCCGCGGAAGCCGAGCAGGCCCTGCGGACGGCCTGCAAGCTGGCCCCGCTGGGCCCCGATCACGTCCGGGCACTGTGCATCTTGTACACCCAACAGCGCCAGTGGGACCGCGCCTTGGCGGCGGCCGAGCAACTGGTCCGCATCACGGCGGGGGATCCGGAGTCGCAGGCCCTTCTGGACCACGTCCGGCGGGAGGCGTCGGCGCCGGAGCCAAAACGCTAAGTGAGCGAGACTGTAGGGTGCGTGCTTGCACGCACGCAATTCTGCCGGGAAAACCCTCGCGTGCGTGCAAGCACGCACGCTACAACGCATTCAGCCGGGGGGCTATTTCCGTTTCATGCTGAACGAGGAGAAGTGCAACCCGCCCTCGTCGTCGGTCAGCGTGCTGCCGCCGGGGGCGAGGTAGCGCTCGATGACCGCGAACGGGGGCAGCGGGCTCGACTCGAGGGCCGACCGGGCCGCTTGCAGCACCGGGTTGCGCATTCCGCCAGGCCCCGGTTGGCGCGAGGCCTCGGAGGTCACCAGCTCGTAGAAGAACCGCATCGCCTCCTCCGGCCGCTCAAAGGAGAACATCCCCGGCTTGGCGCCGCTGGCGCGGCGGGCGATCTGGCTGGCGACCACCTTGAAGTCGAGCGACTTGCCCAGCGATTCCTCGGGCCTGGTCGCAATGGCGAGGACTTTCTCGTACAGCGCCGGCCGGTCGGTGAAGACCAGGCTCTTCTCCAGAATGCCCACGCAGGGGCGCGGCTGCCACGGGGCATCCGAGGCGGGGCGCTCGATCGCACGCCCGATCTGGTAGTACGTCTTGCCGGAAGCGGTCGCCAGAGTCATCGCCTGGGAGTGCTTGGCCACGACCGAATCGAAGAGCTTGCCGGCCGCAACCGGGTCCTTCAGCCCGATGGCCACCAGGGTGGCCCGGCTGGTTTGGGTGACCGGGCGCTCGATCCAGGTCAGGTACGTCAGGCGCCCGTCCAGTTGCGGGAGGATCTCCTTGGCGAGGTCCAGCCCGGTGGCCTGCCGGATGTTGTTGCCCACCTGCCTGGCAAAAGTCCCTTCGCCCTGAAAGCTGTCGACGAGCTTGGCCACGCCCTTGTAGGTCTTTTCGAACTTCCAGCGCAGCGTGACGTAGCGGACGACGTCGTTGGGGACCCAGGGCTCGGGGGTGGTATCGCCCGACTCCAGGGCAATCAGGTCGAGCACGCCTGCGCGCGGGCGATCCAACAGGACGTGCCCGTGGAAGATCGTGTCGAACTGGTCGGTGTCCATGGCGACGCTGGCGGCGACGGCCTGGAACCCGTCCAGGCCGAGGGTCGGCAACATCACCAGCCCCATCTGCATGCCGGCGTTCCCCTGCGCACTGGCCTTGAAGAACCCGATCGGGTCCACGTAGAAGAAGGCCTGGGGCTCCTCCCCTTTCTTGCCGCGGCAGTAACTCATGGCCTCGGAATACTTCGGGTTTTGCGCCAGAGATCGGACCTTGCCGCCGTTCCATGCCTCCAGAATGCCCTTGAGCACGCCGACGCTGTTGCCGACCACCACGGTCCCGTCCTTCTCCACCAGCGCGAGCGTGCGCAATTGCGGGACGCCCTCGTAGATCTTCAGCGTCGCTCCCGCGACGGTCTCCTCCGATTTCTTCGCCCCTGAGCCCTCCACGGCCATGGCGACGTTCGCAAGCAGGGTGCGTGCCTTGGCGACCTCGTTGCCGGTGTCGAGGAGCAGGACCACCGCAATGGGCTGGTCGTCCTGGGGGACCACGGCGAAGGCGAACTCTCCTTGAGGCATGGCGAGCATGTCGCCCAACGACACCCCGAGGACTTGCCGGCCGCGCTCGACCGCCTCGGAGGCCCTGCCGTACACGTTCTTGACCAAAGGCTGCATCTGGGGGTCCTGGCCGATCCGACCCAGGGAAGTATTGAGGAATCGGCGCGCGAGCTCCCGGACGTCGGGGACGGAGAGGAGCAGGATGGTCTTTTCGGGCAGGAGCCTGGCGGCCGCAGGACGAGCGGCCCGGGCCGACCCCGGCCCCCACCCCACCAGCAAGACCCCCACCAGTCCAACCATCCAGCCCCACGAAACCCATCGTGTGGAAACCATGATGCGACCTCCCTCGAAGTTCCGGGCGTGACAAGGAAACGATACAGAACCGGCCCCTCTTCAGAGAATATCAGATGCCTTGGCACCCTTCCAGCCCTGGGCACACGGCGGCAGAGTCTGCGCGACCGGTGCGACCCACACCGGCGCGGGGGCGATTTCTGACGCCAGCGCAAAAAATGCTGAATTGCCCGGTGCACAAAATGTTTCAATCTGATTACACTCGGAAATAGGAACTCCGCGGGTCCGGCGGTCGTCTAATCGAAGCCGTATGCCACCCGGACCGGGCGGAATACTACTACAGTTGGGGCTAGCACCCCCGTGGGGGTCCACTCCGCGAGGGGCCCTGGCAGGGATTCGCCGTTGAGACAGGCACATTGAGAAGGGCAACAACGAGGTACAACGCGGGATGATCCCTAAGCAGTTATCCCGGCCTGACTTCCGTACAGTGCGGCGTGGCCGGCGTCGCGGTTTGAGGAAGGGCCGCATGCGCGTGGCGCGGTTTGAGAGCCTGGAGTCACGGAGGGTATTAGCATCCCCCACGCTAGGGGTTCTTCCAGATAGCGTCATCGTGAAGGCCGGGGCGCCGTTGAACATCGCCCTGAACGGGTCCGATCCGGACAACGACTTTTCGGAATTGTTGTTCTTCGACGTCACGACGACGGTCACCACGGGCAATCCGCAGTTGACCGCCACGGTGGTGGAGCAGTTCCCGTACCCCGGGGGAATGAACCAGAGCTTGAGGATCTCGGTTGACACCCCGGATCACAGCATCCAGGGCGACATGGTCTTTCAGTTGTTCGAGGAGTGGGCGCCGAAGACCACGGCCCGGATCATCGATCTGGCCCGGATCCCCCTGGAGGACGGGAAATTCTTCTATGAGGACCTGACGTTCCACCGGGTCGCGCGCCTCCCGGATGGCAGTCCCTTTGTCATTCAAGGCGGCGACCCGGCGGGGGACGGCAGCGGGGGCTCGGGCGTGGACTTCGACGACGAGTTCCACCCGAGGCTCCAGTTCACCAGCCCCGGCGTGCTGGCCATGGCCAAGAGCAGCAACGCCTACGGCAGCATCGACGACACGAACGACTCGCAGTTCTTCATCACCGGTGCCCCGACCCGCTGGCTCGACTTCGAGCACTCGATCTTCGGCTTCCTCACCCAAGGCGAGAACATCCGGCAGCAGATCCAGGCGATTCCCGACAACAACGACGACGGCAAGCCGGACGTTACCGTGACGATCAACGAGGTCGACGTGTTCCTGGACTTGCAGAACTGCGTGCTGAACCTGAGCGCGCCGGACGGCTTCACCGGCGAGGCCGACGTGACGGTGACCGTGTCCGACTTCGACCCGGACAGCCAGCCGTTCTTCCGGACCTTCCACGTCAAGGTCGAAGCCGACACGACCAACAACAACCCGTTTCTCGAGTCGATCAGCCCGATCGAGACCTCGGCCAACACGCCTGTTACCTTCACCCTTCCGGCCACCGACGTGGAGGGAGACGCGATCTACTACGCGGGCATGGTCGATCCCACCAACACCAACCTGACGATCAACGTCAACAGCAGCACCGGGCAGACGACCGTGACGCCCCTGGGCGGGTTTGCGGGGGTGTCGAGCGTCCTGGTGGGGGTCCAGCCCCCCAGTGGGGGGAGCGTATGGGACACCCAGGAGGTCCCGGTCTACGTCAAGCCCGCCGCCCCGACGGTCCAGCTCCTGGCCAGCTCCGACACCGGATCGAGCAGCTCGGACGGGATCACCAATCTGAACAACACGGTCGGCAGGCTGCTGGGCTTCCGCGTCCTGGGAACGGTGGAGGGGGCCGAAGTGACGCTCTACGCCGACGGCGTAGAGATCGGCCGGGGCATCGCCTCTCCCGACTCGCTGGTCCTCTATACCAACGGCACCGCCCCGCTGACCGACGCCCCCCACGCCATCACCGCCACGCAGACCTTGCTCGACCGGGCGGTCAACGTCGGCAACCTCCACGAGAGGGTCGATCTGGCCAGCGCCCCCTCGGCCACCGTCACGATCACGGTCGACACCGTGGCGACGCAGTTCACCTCGTGGCCGGAGCTTGTCGCCACCGAAGGCGAGCCCTACGCCTACGACGCGCAGACCAACGAGGAAGCCGGGGGAGGCGTCGTGTATCAATTGACCGTGTCGCCCGGGGGGATGGTCATCAACACCCAGACCGGCATGGTCGGCTGGAACCCCCTTCCCGACCAGGTACCGAGCCAGGCGGTGACCATCGGCGCGACGGACAAGGCGGGGAACGTCACCGAGCAGACGTTCCGGGTTCAAGTCCGGCTGGTCAACAGCCCGCCCACGGCCAACTCCCAGAGCCTGACCGCGCCGGCCGACGGCAGCCGCCTGATCACGCTGACCGGCAGCGACGGCGACACGGAGGTCATTCAGGGCCTCAGCTTTGCCATCGGCACGTCGCCGGGCCGGGGAGCGCTCACCCGCGTGAGCACCACCATCGACACGGCGACTTACCGGTACACGCCCACTCCGGGCTACATCGGCCCGGACAGCTTCACCTTCACCGTGACCGACGACGCCACGGCCGGCGACCCGGCCGGCCAGACGAGCGGGCCCGAGTCGGCCACGGTGTCGCTGAACGTCGTCAGCGTGAACCACTCGCCCACGGCCAACCCGCAGAGCCGGACGCTCGACGAGGACGCTTCGATAGTCATCACGCTGACCGGCGACGACGGCGAGGCGGCCATCGTGCAGACGCTCACGTTCCAGGTGGCCCAATCCCCGGCGCACGGGTCGCTGAGCAACTTCAGCGCCAGTGCGGGGACCGTGACGTACACGCCGAGCGCCAACTACAACGGCAGCGACTTCTTCAGCTTCCGGGTGATCGACGACGACCGGGCCGGCGATCCGGCCTCCCTGGCCAGCGAGACCGCCGTCGTGTCGCTGAGCATCACCCCGTTGAACGACGCCCCGGCAGCCACGGCACAAGCCCTCACCGTGACGCAGAACGTCGCCCAGGTGATCACGCTTGCCGGAGCCGACAACGACCCCGAGGTGGCCCAGGGCCTCACGTTCCAGATCGCCACCGGGCCGAGCCACGGGACGCTGGGCCCCGTCAATCAGACCACCAGACAGGTGACCTACACCCCGGAGGCCGACTCCAGCGGGCCGGACAGCTTCACCTTCACCGTGACCGACGACGCCGCCGCGGGCGGCCCGGGCCCGCTTGGCAGCACGGCCGCCACGGTTTCGATCAACGTCAACGCGGTCAACACCCCGCCCGTGGCCAATGCCCAGAACGCGACCACGGCCGAAGACACGACGCTGAGTTTCACCCTAACCGGCGACGACCGCGACGCCGAGGTCACCCAGACGCTGCGGTTCAACCTCGTCGCCGGGCCGAGCCACGGGACGATCACGAGCTTCAATCCGGCCACCGGAGCGGTGGCCTACCGGCCCGCACCCGACTTCAACGGCCCGGACAGCATCCGCTTCACGGTGACCGACGACGCCGCGGCTGGAGCCCCGGCGTCGCTGACCAGTGCGCCGGCCGAGGTCTCGATCCAGGTGACGGCGGTGGACGACGCCCCGCGCTTCGCGCCGATAGCCCCGCTTTCGGTCCTCCAGGGCCAGACGCTGCGGCTGTTCGTGCACGCGGTCGATCCGGACGTGCCTCCCAACGCGGTCCGCTACGAGCTCGTGTTGCCCAAGCCGCCGGGCGCGGCGATCGGCCGGTCGACGGGCGAGCTCACCTGGAAGGTGCCCCAGGATTACCCCGTGGGGATCACCTGGCTGAAGGTCCGGGCGTACGAGGTGCTTCCGTTCCCGGGCGGGCCGCGGGGATGGTCGACCGTGCAGACGATCGCCGTGGAAGTCATCGACTTCCGGCTGGCCGTGTTCGCTTCGCTCGACCTGGGCCGGCCCGGGCCCGCCGACGTCCTGCCGGGCCCTGACCCGCTGGGCATTCCGTCCCTGCTCTCCCTGGGCACGGCGCCGGGCCCGATCGCGCCCGTGGTGCCCTTGCCGGGCTTCGGTTCCGCCGGGCTGGGGGACCAGACCGGATGGCTCCTTCGCGCGACGTTCTCCGGCTCCTCCTTCAGCCCGGACATGGGCTACGGACTCGGCCAGGGGTCCGGTCCGGCGGTTGAGCCGGAAGGCGAGAAGCGGCCTGCCACCCCCCCGGCCGAGCAGCCCAAGGCCGAGGACGGCGCTCCCACCCCGGGCACGCCCCGGCGCGGCGACAGGTCGGAGAGGTCCGACGATGCCGACAAGCCCCGCTCGCGCGCTGCCCTTCCTGACCGGCGGTCCGAGCATGAAACCCCGCGCCAGCTCAACGATCTGGTCCTCGAGTCGCTCGACGACGCCCGGGCCTTCCGGCTCGCGCTGACCGATCCCGTGGAGCCCATGCCGATCGTCCAGGACGGGGAGACCGTCTCGACGGCCGCCGCGGCCGAGGAGCCTGCCGGTCCCTGGCTGGCCGCCGCCCTCGATGAGCTCGAGGCGTGGGTCGCCGCCGTCGTGGAGACGGCGGTCGGGGGCTCCTGAAAGCCCACGTCCGGGTGGCACTGGCTGCTCGTCAGCCAGTGTTCGGTCGGGTGGCACTGGCTGCTCGTCAGCCAGTGTTCGGCTGAATCGTGGAGAAGACCACGGGCTGACAAGCAGCCCGTGCCACCCTCTGGCCACCGATTCTCCTACGCACCCAATCTCGCGAGACGCTTGCGTTCGGCGGGGCGCCGGGTTAACCTGGACGGTGATCTTCCACCCTCACCCTCAGCCCTTCGTCCAAAGGAGATCGCCGATGAGTCGTCGAGCGGATCGTCGTCAGTTGCTCAAGTCGGCCGCCCTGGCCGGAGCGGGGTTCTGGATCGCCGGGTCGGCGGCGCCGGCGGCCAGCCGCTCGGCCAACGAGAAGCTCAACGTCGGCGTGATCGGGTCCGGCGGACGCGGGCACGCCAACACCGACGGCGTCGTCGGCCCGAACGAGCAGAATGCCCGCGAGAACCTCGTCGCCCTGTGCGACACCAACCAGAACGTGCTGGAGAGCCGGGCCAAGCAGTTCCCCAAGGCCAAGCGATACACCGATTGGCGCAAGCTCCTGGAGCAGAAGGACGTCGACGCGGTGATCGTGAGCACCCCCGACCATCACCACGCCCTGGCCTCCGTGGCCGCCATGAAGCTCGGCAAGCACGTCTACTGCGAGAAGCCCGTGGCCCATTCGGTCTATGAGGCCCGCGTGGTGCAGGACACCTATAAGGAAATGAAGGGCAAGGTGGCCACGCAGATGGGCACGCAGATCCACGCCACGCCCAACTACCGCCGGGTGGTGGAGCTGATCCAGTCGGGGGCGATCGGGGCGGTCCGCGAGGCCCACGTGTGGTGCGACCGGGAAGGCTTCTCGCCCGACAAGAAGTGGCCGGCCGACAAGCCCGAGGTGCCCAAGAACGCCAACTGGGACCTGTGGCTCGGCCCGGCGCCCGAGCGGCCCTATCATCCCAGGTACTTCGGCGGCTGCATGATCTGGGAGCAGTGGTGGGATTACGGCAACGGCTGCATCGGCGACATGGGGAGCCACCTCATCGACCTGCCCTTCTGGGCGCTGAGGCTCCGCCAGCCGTTGACGGTCGAGGCCGAGGGGGCCAATCGCAGCGACGAGTTCTACCCGCAGTGGCTGATCGTCCGCTGGGAGCACCCCGCCACGAAGCGCCGGCCCGCCTTGAAGCTCACCTGGTACGACGGCGGCAAGAAGCCCCCGTCCCCGCCGGGCCACGACCTGAAGCAGTGGGGCATCGGCGTGCTCTTCGAGGGCGAAAAGGGGAAGCTCCTGGCCGACTACGGCCAGTGCATCCTCCTGCCCGAGGACCAGTTCAAGGACTTTAAGTACACCGGCAAGCCCATCCCGCCGTCGCTCGGGCACTACGAGGAGTGGATCCACGCCTGCAAGACCGGGGCGCCCACCCTGTGCAACTTCGATTACTCGGGGATGCTCGTGGAGCACAACCTCCTGGGCACCGTGGCGTTCCGCGTGGGCAAGAAGCTCACCTGGGAGCCCAAGTCGATGAAGGCCGTGGACTGCCCCGAGGCCGATAAGTTCATCCGCCGCGAGTACCGCAAGGGGTGGGAAATCTGAGAGAAAAGGGGACGGGAGCAATCCTGTTCGGCACGATTATTGCTCCAGCCGCTTCGGTGGGAAAGACGCGGGGAGAGCGGCATGGCGGCGCGGGTGAGGGAACGTGGGAGAGCGGAGCGAAGTGGCGTGAGGGATGCCGCCAAGT
>Ga0315290_10000567_pt1 | contig 24369 bp, 27 predicted proteins | sample YL17G12_0_MG_FD_203627 | JGI IMG/M metagenome (GOLD analysis project Ga0315290, IMG submission 203627) | Sediment microbial communities from Yellowstone Lake, YNP, Wyoming, USA - YL17G12_0 | ecosystem: Environmental > Aquatic > Freshwater > Lake > Sediment | place: USA: Wyoming | collected... | reverse complement strand
GTGGCTTTCTTGAAGGAAATTTTAGTCCTGCCGATGGTCACCGTGCGGTTCGTGCCTTCGGTGAGGAAGACGATTTTGGCGGGGACCTGTTCTGTCAGTCCCAGGAGGTTTGCGGCGTAGGCGCCGCTTGGTTGAAAGTGGGATTTATCCTTTGCCGTGATCGCGGCCGCAACTTTCTCGGGGAAGGGTGGCAAGGTCCCGAGTTTTGGATGTAGCCGCGGGTAGTCGTAGACACCCCGCGTTAAACGTCTGATGGTGCCGCGCTGGGCCAAGCTCGATAGTGCATTGTCAATCAAGGGGCGGCTTCCAAGATCGAGGAAGTCGTTTGGGGTAAAGACCCAACCCCTCTTTCGCCCATATATGCGACTTACTACTTTATATTCAGTGGATTGCATCTATTTTCAGTCAAATTTTTTTTAGAAAAACCATGTATTATTTCTACCTTGGATGGCCCCTTCTGGCAAGTGGGGCAAGCCTGTCCGCTTCGGACCAGATACAAGGTTGTGACTAGTGGCAGCCTGTGTCAGGTCCATTTCTAGCATCGCTTCGCCCGCGTTGAGTCCGTGATCCGAGCGCAAACCCTGTTGCAATCCTCAACCCATCCTCCTATGACCTATCCATGTGAGTCGAAATCCCCAAATCCCCTGATGCTGAGCTGCTTTCCGTGACGCTTGACTCTGTCTCCACTTGGGACGCGCATCCTTTCCTGCTTTGGTAGCCGCATCGCTCCCAGACGACGGAGCGGCAAGGTTGGTTAGCGTGTTGGCGCCCATGTTTAAGACGCCAGTCATCGTGTCGCCAGCTTTGTTGAGCGGAGTGTAGCCAAGCGCGGCTTGCTTGGCGTTAAAACTCAACCAGTCAGCAGAGCTAACATAACCGCTACTTATGCTAGATGCCGCGGCAATTTGCAGGGATGGCGCAGTAGCCGACCCGCTGACCGCTAAGGGCGCAGAGGCAGAGAGAGACGTAAGCGTCCCACTGGCCGCAGACATGGTAGCCGGCAGCCACTGACTGCCATCATACTTCAGCACTTGGCCTGCTGCGGGAGCTGTTTGGCTGATGTTTTGGCCCTGTAATGCAGAGGCGCTGGTCGTCGGAGATGCCCAAACAAAACGGCCGCTACCGTCTTTGGTGATGAATTGATTGGCGCCGGGTGACCCCGAAGGGCCTACTGCGAGCTTGCCGTCGCCATTGAAGCTGATAGTCATTCCGTCGGTTGGTACCCTTGCAGCATAGGGGGTCATCATCAGCTGTTGGAGAGGATAGGGAGCGGATGCGTTGTGAGTTAAGTCTGTGATTTGGATCCACACCGGTTGCGCCACGTCATTAAAGACCTTGTCATAGTCAGATGGCGACAGAGCTAAACGGAATTGAAAGATACCTTGTTGGAGGGTGATATTTTCCAAGCCTTGAATGATTGACAAGATCGGAGTTTGCCCTGCTGCATCGTGAAAGAAAGTCGCTTTTAACGAGACCGGCCCATCGACTGGCTTACCTGACGAATGAACTAATCTGCCGCTATAGCCAAAATCATAAGTGTTATCAGCTCTCGCTTCGCCAGAGCAAAGGCTCTGGGCAACGGCCGCTGTCAGTAGAAGTGTGAAAAGTGAATGCATTGGCTTACCTGTCATCTGTTGAGAATTCCAATCGTTCCCGTGGCCAATTCCTCTGATCCACTAGCAGTGAATGGCCCGACTACGGATATCATCTCGCCTTGTAAACCGCTTAGCTGTTGATCGTTGCTGGAAAAAAGTGCGGACGCAGAAGAAAAATAGGTAAAATCGTGCATCACCACCTTTTGTTTGGCATCCTTTGGTGCCGTCTGGTCGCCAACATTGAGCGTTAGCTGGTTGTCGCCGTAGGCGAATTTTCCGGTGAAACTTGGATCTAGCGGATAGATGATGAGTCTGAATTCGTAGCCGCTGCCTGCCAGTGACCAAGACGGCGCCGTATTATCGTCGCCGTCTTGAGTTAGACCTAGGGCGCCGGCAGGTGCCTTGATCAGCGTAAAGCCGGTCGTTGTGTTGACTAGCTCAAGCGGCGAGTTAGGCGAAATCTGTTCGCTATTAATGCTCAAGTTGATCACACCTCTGGTTTGAAACACCTCGCGCGCCGCTTCCAGCGCGCCAGGTAGGTCGATGGGAATCCCGTGGGAGCCTTTGCGGTCGGCGGCGAGGATCGTGGCCAGGTCGTGGCCTTTGACCTTGATGTGTTGCTTTTGGCAAGAAAGTTGGGTGAGCGGCAAGAGGGCAGTGCACGACACTACAGCCCAGGCCTGAGCCCGGAGGCGGCTATTGGGCGCCCTTGATGTAGAGGTGTGGACTGACATAGACACGTTGGACCTGCTCCGAAAAAGTGGGATTCACAATTACAGTCCTCTGTAGCTCGGCTAAAATTCGTCGCATCTTTAGTGATTTTTCTCTCCACGATCTCAACTGTCCGTAACAATGGGAAATAATGTGATGTTTAGGCGGGCGATTTATGGCGCAAAAATTCAAAACTATAAATACAAAAGTCTAAAATTACGGCGAGCCAGGGGGTCGAGGTGAAAAAGTTGGCAGTTTCACGGTCACGGTTGTACCGATTCCTAGGGTCGAGGTAATCGCAAGGCTGCCACCCCATGATTCGACAGAGTTTTTGGCGTGGTACAGGCCAAGACCCTGGCCGCCGGGTTTTCCTATCGAGTAGCCGCGCGTGGCTAACTTCGGCAATATTTCAGCAGGAATACCCTTGCCGCCGTCCATGATCGAGAGCGTGACCCACCTTTCATCGCTTGTGATGTCAACTGCGACCGTTCCGGGACCGTCGATGGCCTGTGCGGCGTTGTTTAGGAGGTTCGAAAGCATCCGGCGAAAGAGCTGGGGTTCGACCTCCACCCGGACCAGGCTGGTAGCGGGTGTTGGTGCATACGAAAACATCAGTCCCGAGTGGTCACTGTGGCTAAGGCTAGCCTCGCTGACCACGTCTTCGATTAGTCGACTCAGCTCAATCTGCTGCGTTCGATCCGCTTGCCGATGGCGATCAGGTGCTGCCGCACTGGCCGTAAGATCTTCAGCAATCTCTCGGATGCGGCCCATGGCCAGCGTAGCGAGGCGCCTGTAGCGATCGGGAATGGCATCTACGCCGCGCAGAAGGCGGTCGAACGCCGCGAGCGGCGCCTTGATGTCGTGGGCGACTGAGGTGGCGATTTCGGCGAGGATCCGAGCCTGGTCCGCTTGGCGCTCGCGCTGCCTGGCCTCGTCAAGCTGGGTGACGATGGCTTTGATCTGCCGCATGATCCCAGCCAGGCCAACGCCTGCGGCGGCGGAGGTCTGGCGACCGTTATCGCAAGTCTCGGAGACGAGGCCAACCTCGCAGCTCAGCTTTGATCACGTCAATATCATCCGTCGGATCAACAAACGGAAACTCGTCTTTGACCAATCCTTCGAACATCGTCTTCTGCGACGCCGGGCACAGCCCAAACGCTACATCGGAGAGGCTGAACGAAAAGTCGCCGGCTACGCGCCATTCGCGCTCCCAGCGGAAGTCAATTTCTGCAGGACCTTCCGGTCGTCGAAACCACGGCGGTCCGAAACCCTCGATCAGCGGCATCAGGGGCTTGAAGTCCGAGCTATTGGGAGCCTCGGCCATCTTGTCGAGCGCATCTCTGACGCCTTGATTGGTAGTCTGCACATAGAAGATCGGATTGCCGTTGGCTCGCCTGACCACGGCCTCTCTGAACGCCAAGCCAAAAGGTTGAAATTTGAGCTGGCGTCCAAGGATATCCTCGGTCTGGAGACTGACGTGGTCGATCGGCGTCTCGGTGAAGCATACCGCCTTGATCCAATCCCGCTTGATCATCGAGTTTGGATTTAGGACTGTTCCGTTGGGTCGCGTATATCTGATCTTGAAGTTGAAGTAGCCAAACGCGGATCTCGCCTCGATGCGTCGGTTTTGAATGATCGCTGTCAGGCTCCTACCGCCGTCGATCGGCACCAGGCCATCCTTGGGCAGCGAGTAAAGATCCTTCGCCAGCTTAAGGTCTCCTGAGCGGGTCATATGGAACAGGAACTGGGACAGGTCCTTTCGGCGATCAAGCAATTCCTGACGATTTAGTGCCACGGTCCGGTCCTTAGTTGGTTGACGGCACGCAATATGCTAATAGGCAGGTTGCGGAGCGAAATCATGAAACTATACGAGTTCTCTTATACTGACAATTTGAACCAGACTGAGGCTGAAGTCCTGGTCCGAGTTGCCGAATTTCTCGATTCCGAGGCAGATCAGCAGGGGTGGGCGGCCGGTCACAACTTTCGCCAATGTCGAACCGTTGAACAGCTTGTGAGCGGCGAGCGCCGGTATCACTTCGAGGTGCTGGGCGAGTATTCAGCTGGCGACGGCGAAAATCAGGATGTCGCGATTGAAACTGGTGCGGCCGCTGCACTGCCGCCCGTAGCTGCGGCATCCAACGATAATGAATCCTACGCTGAGCGCTAAAGCGTCCAAAAGTCCGTCGCGTTGTAGCCACCTCAGGGTGGTCGCCAGTGGAGAAGGCTAAGATGTTGTTATAGTGTTTGTTCTGATATGTAGCAAAAAGTCCCAAGCCCTTGTTATAGGACTTGGGACTCTTTTTCACGCCCACTAGACGCATAGGCCTGATGGTCTGGCCCACTAAAATGGCCCAGTCGATGTTTCGGGCGACGTAACCACCCGAAACATCAGGGAGATTCTTACATCATCCCGCCCATGCCGCCCATGCGGCATATGGTACCACCCGTTTGGTACCGTTTAGTATCTAATTGTATTTACAGGTAGTTACAACCAAAATTTCACCAGCAAGTCTTTCGAATTGAGTAAGGAGAGGTATCTGGAAGCAAAAAAACTGGGGCGCAACTGGGGCGCGAGGCCAAAAGCCGGCGCGGTCCAGATGCTACGCCAGGCAGTGCGAGTTCGATTGCTCCAAGGGCAAGTACTTGAAAACTTGATCAATTTGGAGGAACCGAAATGAATCAGAACTCAGTCGCGGATGTTACATCCGCCAAAGTAAAAGTGAGCAAGGCGGCAAAGGGAAGTGCGTCATCTCCAGTGAGGCTTCGTCTCCAAAGCAAGGCGAAACTTGACGCATTGGTCGCCCGTGTCAATAAGGATCGCGCCGGTCGCCGGGTCAAACCGGACGATTTGATTTGCTTCAGTCTTGACCTGCTTACTGACGAACATTTGCAAGAGATTGGTGCACGGCTGCTTACCAACAAGGAGCGAATCGAGATTCTCTACAGCAAACTTTCCAAGACGAAGCGCGGCCTGTCTCGCGATGAATTTTTAGGCATGTTGCTGGAAGGTAAAGTGACGATTTAACTTCGATGCTGAGAGCTGCGCTGGACAACGGAGCCAACGCAGCTTTTTAGCGGGACTTAACCGGTAACGGGCTCACCGAAGGGTGCATTTTCTTCGATAAATCGATCAATTTCGGAAACCCAATAGTGATTCGATCCGCCGTCGAACGTGATGAGATTCTCGTCCGAGACTTCGGAGTCGAGCCATTCGCTGTGAGCGATGTTCCATGAAATGGGATCTAGCTCTTTTATGGCACTGGCGATGTCATATTCGATCCAGCCAATCTTTACTGTTTCCGGGTAACATTCGGCAACAGATTGCTCGAATGCATCGAGCGTGTCTGCTGGCGTAAGATGCTCACGCAGAATTTCGCGCACGAGCCAATCAGTGCCGTATTCAACGCCAACTCCGGGCAGCTCGTTCATCAAATCATCTGCGTGGCAAGTTGTGCAGCGACCTGATGGCGCTCTTGCATAGCACCCGTAGCAGAAGGGTATCGATTTGCGTATGGCGATTTGCGCCAGAGATTCGGTGATTGTGCTCATTTTTGCTCCTCATTTTAATGTGAAATGGGAGGGCCTGTCGACCCTCCGCTGGTTAGCCGACTGCGCTGTTTTCCATTGAGCCCGCAACATTGTTGAGAATCGCTCTGAAGTAATTGAGCGGTTTGCGAAGTACCTGGTTACCCGGTAGGGCGATGATCAGGTAGCGGCCGTCTTTGCTGACGCGGACGCTGGTGGGATTGACGAATGTTGCGTTGCTAGTGTTGCTGTTCTTGTTTTCCATTTTGAAACTCCATTGTTCGTTAGTGGTGCTGGGCCGAAGCCCCTTTCTCGCAAGAATTGAAAGGGGTGAGGTCAAAGCAGCGGACAGCCAAGCCAGACTCAGCCGGAGCGCGGTTAGACAAGGGGCGTGACGCAGCGCATCTCTGGAGCCTCCGGTCAAGAGACAAAAGGTTCCCATGCTCCGCTTCGGAGCTCTCTCTTAATAGGAGGTCCACGTTGCTACGCGCCTGCTCGTTGCGGCGTAGTGTCGGCTGCCTGTTGGTCCGGTAGCTTCGCTTTCTGGCCAAAAAAGGCTGAGATTATTTCAGCCTATGCATCTCTTGAGGCGTCGCCGCCTATGAAAGCGATACGATCCGAAATTGGAGAGGGCCTATTCAGCGGATAGAGGCATCTACGGGCAGGCAAACCTTTCGACGACTACTTCGCTGCTGAGGCTTCCTCTCCGATCTCCACCGGCTTGGGCTGCCGCTTTGCTTACGCGAAACGGTCGTAGCCTTGTCGGTGGAGATTTTATGTTTGTGCGCTTGCTACATATTCATCCTCGCTTTTTCTCCACAAGAGCCACATGTCTTTCGCAAGCTTGCGTGCGCAGGTCAGTATCGCCTTGTGCTCCTCTCGGCCTTTCTTCAACGCCTCGTGGTACCAGTCTTGGTATCGATTCGGGCCGCTTTGTTTCGTCGCCGTGATAGTCGCCTGCTTGAGCATGTACTTGAGCATCCGGTTACCGCGACGAGTAAGCTGAGGTCGACCAGGCCTCAGACCGGACGAGCGAGCGTCTAGGCCGAGGCCGCAGTACGTCCAAAGTCGCTTGACCGTCGCGAAGCGAGCTGGGGTATCGATTAACGCGACAAAAGTCGCGGCATTCACCAAGCCGATGCCTGGGAAATTTTTGTCGAGGAGACGGACGACATCGTAGCGTTTAGCAACCAAAGCGATCTTGCCATCCGTCTTGTCGAGCTGCTCGTCGAGAAGGTCGAGCTGTGCATAGGCCGCCTCTACGGGCCAGACCAGGTGCGGATTGGTCGCAATCTGTCCGAGCCATGATTCGCGCATCGACGGATTGTAAACCGAGCGGCCTGCAGCGCGGATGCCGTTCTGGCGGAACTTAGCCTTTAGCTTGTTCTTGACCTGTGTCCTTTGCCTAATCAGGTCATGGTGGTGCATCACCAGACGAAGAAGCTCTTCATTCCGTTCATCGCGTTGTACGACCTCTTTGATGAAGCCGCCAAGAAAGAGCGACGCAAGCTTCTTGGCGTCGAAGCGGTCGTTCTTGACGTTGTCCTGGGCGATCCAGCGATTGCGTCGCGTTTCGCTGACGGCGATTCGACAGCCCTGGGGCCTAAGGATGCGCCGGATCCAGTCAGTGAGCGGCCCCTGTTCGATGACGAGAACTATTTCTTTGTCGTTGAGCTTGTCGACGAGTTCGCGAAAGGCTTTCGCGCTAGTCTGAAACGTGCCCTCGCCGATAACTTTGCCACCGCTGTTCACCGCGTAAAAGTCGCAAGTGGCGATATGCGTATCAATTCCGACGACAATCATGAGGTCCCTCCCGGTCGCTGGAGCGCGACTACCGGGAAGGTACGTCAGGCTTTAGTGGACCGCAGGCTCCATCCTTTCAGTGGAGGCGCGAACCTTGTGCGAAGGCGGTTAAAGGATGGCGCTAGCTGGGAGCGACACAGAAACGAGCAATGGCTTGCCTTGGAAAGCAGCAGGGCAACAAGGCAGAGCACTTCGGTTCCGTTGTGGGCGCCAAAAAGGCGATTTGGCTAGATTGTGTCACAAAAAATTGGTATATTTTGTGACAAGGAGACGCCTTAATAATGCCTCAAGATGTGATAAATACAGTGAAAAAAGTGATAGTAGGACACGGCAGGGGGTGGTGTTTCACTCCTAAGCATTTTCTAAGCTTAAATAGCGATACGGGCGTCAGACAGGCCCTTTCGCGGCTCCACCGCGAGAAAATGATACGCCGCCTGGCACAGGGGCTTTACGAATACCCCAGAGAGCACGAGGTTCTGGGGACTTTGCCACCGCAGGTAGATGAGGTCGCGAAAGCGATCGCGGAAAAAAATGGCATTCAGATCCAGCCGTCCGGTGCTTACGCCGCCAACTTAATCGGACTTACGACCCAGGTGCCAGGGAGGATCGTCTTTTTAACTAATGGGCCGTCGAAAAAGATCAAAGTGGGAAAACAAGAGATCATATTCCGAACAACCACCGAAAAAAATATGTACCCGGCAGGAACTAAGGTGGGGTTGGTCATTCAGGCATATCGAAACCTCGGAAAAGAGAGCATCGACGATGCGGTGCGCGGGCGAACGAAAAAATTTCTGAAAGGAACAACCGAAAGAGAACTCACCAAAAATCTGAAGTACGCGCCGCAATGGATTCGGTCGATAATTTTCGCCGTCATGAAGGTGGCGCCATGAAAGAGCTGCATCTTTTAGACGCCAACGAGCGGCGGCTATTTTTTCAAGCCGCTGCCGACGAATCAAAAATTCCATTCGAGATCATCGAAAAAGATTTTTGGGTGGTGTGGACGCTTGAGAAGCTCTTTTCTTTGACCGATCTCAAAGAGCACTTGACGTTTAAGGGCGGCACGTCTCTTTCAAAGGTGTACGGCGTCATCCAACGTTTTTCCGAAGATATCGATCTTTCCATCGAGAAACATTTCTTGGGAAGCGAAGATCCTGAAAAAGCTGCGTCTGGAAAAAAGAGACGCGCCGCGCTTGATAAACTTTCACAGGCCTGTTCCGCATACGTCCAAACTGAATTGTATGCTGTCCTGGAGGAAGCGATCGCGGCTAGTCTTGGCCGCACCCGCACATGGCAACTTGCGGTTGATTCCGAAGATTCCGATGGTCAAACGCTTCAGTTCGAGTACCCAAGCACTACGCCAAAGGGCGGATACATTCGCCCATCCGTAAAAATTGAGTTGGGTGCTAGGTCCGAGCACTGGCCAGTCAGCAACCACAAAATTCAAAGTTACATCAAGGCAACGCTCAAACAGAAAGTGGTTGAACAAGAAGTCGTAGTCAAAGTTCTCAATGCCGAACGGACTTTTTGGGAGAAAGCTACGATCCTTCATCAATATGCGCATTTACCTGAAAATAAAGCACTCCCAGCGCGGATATCGAGGCATCACTATGACTTTTTCTGCCTACTGAACTCAGATATCAAAGCAAAGGCTGTTGCCGAGCAATCGTTGCTTGAAAGAGTCGCCATCCACAAAAGCGTCTATTTCGCGTCGGCGTGGGCAAATTATGAAACTGCCCGAAAAGGAACGCTAAAACTTTCGCCGCCGACGAGGATTGCTGCCGATTTGAAGCGGGATTTTAGTTTGATGAAGGACATGTTTTTTGGTGCGATCCCCGAGTGGGACGACGTGCTCGGGTTGATCAGCGCTTTTGAAACCGACTTCAATCGATGAAGGCATCGGCTAGGGGCGAATGTGGGAAGGCAACGCTGGTCTTTGCAAATGGCGAAAACGGGGTCGGATGTCGAGATCGTGTTCTCGAATTAGAGTCGAACGCGTCTAATTTATTGGCAATTCTGGCTCCAGTCTTGCATGAGCAAACGAGTACTTATCAAGGCATCAAAATTGAACGAAGGGGGACTTATGCTTTTCAACGGTGCGCAGATTCATATGTTGGTGAATCATTTGCCGGTGATTGGTTTTTTGGGAATGGTATTAGCGCTCGCCGTCGCAATGAAGGTTCAAAGCATCGATATCAAACGTTTTGTCTTGCTTGCTACGGTCGTTGTCGGAGCGAGTGCTCTGGCTCCGTATTGGACGGGTGAGTCGGCTGAGGAGGTTATCGAGCATCTTCCCGGAGTGAGCAAAGACCTCATTCACGAGCATGAAGAACTCGCCGAGAAAGCGACAGTTTTCTCGCTGATTACTGCGGTCGCTGCCGGAGTTGCGTTTTTCTTACAGAGGCGGCGTCCAGAAACCCTTCGAAAGAGTATCCCCGTAGTTTTTGTGCTTTCGTTGGTAACAGCTGGCGTCATCGGTGCTGCGGCACATGAAGGTGGAAAGATCAGGCATCCTGAAATTAATCCTGACGCAGGAGCCTTGCCCAGTCAGACGACCAAAGATCAAGACTGATGTGATGAATGTGGTGTGAGCGGAAAGTGATTACTAAATGTCGAAAATTGAAATCAAGTATACCGGTCTAACTGCGGCTGAAGCTGCGCAAAGGCTCAAGGGCGCCGGTCCAAATGAGCTGGCATCATCTAAACCTCGAACGATTTTGGCGATCGCTCTTGATACCATTCGGGAACCAATGTTCCTGTTACTTCTCGCTTGTAGCATTCTCTACTTGGTACTGGGCGATCTTGGTGAAGCCCTTCTACTTTCCGCCGCCATCTTTGTGGTCATGGCCATTACGTTCGTGCAGGAGAAACGAACGGAAAGAACTCTCGACGCGCTGCGAGACTTATCAAGCCCGCGCGCACTCGTGGTTCGCGATGGTGTACCTGTTCGGATCGCGGGGAAGGAAGTGGTTCCTGACGATCTGGTCTTAATTGCGGAGGGCGACCGCATTCCCGCCGACGGCTATATTGTAGCTTCAAAGGCCCTCAAATTGAACGAATCGCTTCTTACTGGGGAATCTGTTTCTGTCGGGAAAGTGGAGTGGAACGGAACAGATGTTCTTGGTCAAGCTGGCGGAGATGACACAGCGTTCGTGTACTCTGGGACCTTAGTTGTCCAAGGAAGTGGCGCATTCAAAGTTCATGCGACGGGACAGGCGACCGCGATGGGACGAATCGGCTCGTCGCTAACGCAGACCATTCGACCGTCTTCTTCCTTGCAGCAGGAAACTCGTCGTGTTGTGCGCGCAGTCGCCATTGCAAGCTTAACGTTGAGCGTTGGAATCACTGCAATATGGTGGTTTCGAGATCGAGACATACTTCGCGGAATCTTGATGGGGCTCACGTTTGCGATGAGCACCATACCGGAAGAGTTTCCCGTTGTACTGACAGTATTTATGGCTCTCGGCGCTTGGCGCATATCGAAACAAAAAGTTTTGACGCGGCAGATGAATGCCATCGAGGCACTGGGATCCGCGACATTTTTATGTGTCGATAAGACGGGGACCTTGACTGAAAATCGGATGACAGTAGCCACCGTCTGGTGCCCAGGGTCCGCTGTGACGAAACTTGGTATGAGCGACGTTGCCATTGTCGAGAGCCATCGCACTATATTGCGGACTGCTGCCTTGGCGAGTGACCATGAAGGAGCCGACCCAATGGATGTCGCCTCTGTGATAGCGGCAAAAAACTTAGACGGACACATGTTTTCGGGCATGTCCGTCGTGAAGTCATATCCTCTTGTGCGACCGCTCTTGGCAGTAGGCCATGCATGGGCGGTCGAGGGGAAGTCCGATCTCGCAGTTTGCGCTAAAGGTGCACCGGAAGCCGTTTTGAGTTTGAGCAATGTATCCAGTGGAACCAAGAACGAAATAGTTTCGGCGGCAGAATTTATGGCTTCTCAGGGTTACCGCGTCTTAGGCGTTGCCGAGGCAACCCACAGTGCAGACAATCTCGCTGAAAGACTCCAGCAATTTGAATTCAAGTTTATAGGGCTGGTCGGCTATAGCGACCCGGTCAAGCCAGGTGTGCCGGAAGCTGTCCTGCAGTGTCACGAAGCAGGCATCAAGGTCATGATGATCACGGGGGACTATCCTACGACGGCTCTCAGTGTGGCGCGGGATATAGGTCTCGATAACCCGGGAGAAGTTCTGACCGGTGAGCAATTGTCGGCGATGGACGATACGCAGTTAGGTCTAAGATTGAAAACTGTCCGCGTCCTTGCACGAATGGTTCCAGAACAAAAGCTTAGGATAGTCAAGGCGCTTCGGTCAATTGGCGAAGTTGTAGCGATGACTGGCGATGGCGTTAACGACGCGCCTGCACTAAAAGCATCGCACATAGGAATTGCAATGGGCGGACGTGGGACGGACGTTGCGCGAGAAGCCGCTGCCCTAGTGCTTTTAAATGACGACTTCACGTCGATTGTTGGTGCCGTTCAGCTTGGGCGCCGCATTTATGACAATATTCAGAAAGCGATTAGCTACATAATCGCCATACATATTCCGATCGTCGGTCTAACCCTAATACCGCTACTCATGGGTATGCCGCCGATCTTGTGGCCGGTCCATCTCGCATTTCTCGAATTGATTATTGATCCAGTTTGCTCGATTGCGTTTGAGGCAGAACCCGCGGAGTTATCGATTATGAAAAGGCCACCGCGCCCAGCGCTGGCTCGACTTTTTGGGAAGTCCGTCTTGGCGGCTGGAATGCTGGAAGGTGTTGTAGTACTGCTTGCCGTTTTTGTCGTTTACGTCACTGTCGGAAAAATGGGGGATGTGCCCGATCACGCCCGCGCGATTGCATTCGCTACACTCATCTTTGCAAATATTGGCTTAATTTTAACGCTTCGTTCTCGAACAGAACCAGCATGGGTGTTCCTCAAACGACGAAATCCGACTCTTGGATGGATTGGACTCGCTCTCATCGTGACGTCTGGAATCGTCCTTTATGCGCCTAAGATTGTCGAGATATTCCATTTTTCTCCGCCGCATGTGGTTGACCTTGGCATTTGCGCAGTAGTGGCAGCTCTGAGTTTAATCGGATTTGAGATTGCCAAGGTTGTGAAAAGGGTACAGGTATGAGCCTGTCGCGAAGAATTGGAGACGAGAATGAACATTTTGGTCTTTGATACGCATTCCTTTGAAAAGTCAGTTCTGACTTTAGCCAATGAAAAATTTGGTCATGATCTCCGCTTTGTGGAGACGCGCCTAACGAAAGAAACGGCGGCTCTTGCTTCGGGATTTCGGTGCGTCTGCGCGTTTGCCAACGACCGCCTAGACCAAGAATGTTTGACGATATTGAAGGCGGGTGGGACGGAGCTGATCGCACTTCGCTCTGCAGGATTTAATCACGTGGATTTGCCAAGTGCAGCTCGCCTCAATCTTCGCGTGGTGCGCGTGCCGGAGTACTCGCCCTATTCGGTTGCGGAGCATGCCGTTGGTATGATGTTGACCCTAAATCGAAAACTTCATCGAGCATTCAACCGCGTGCGAGAGTTTAATTTCTCGCTCGATGGGTTGGTTGGGTTCGACATGCATGGCAAGACCGTGGGAATTATCGGAACGGGTCGCATTGGTTCCGCGGTCGCTAGTATTTTAAGGGGCTTTGGTTGCAATGTTCTAGCGTATGACATTGCTCCAAACGAGGAGCTGGCGAAAGCGTGTGATGTAAAATATGGCTCTTTGAACGATCTATTCAAAAACTCTCATATTATTTCTTTGCATGTTCCTCTGAACCCGAAGACGCACCATATCATTGACGATGCAGCGCTCGCATCCATGCAAAAGGGAGTTATGCTGATAAATACAAGTCGAGGCGGACTCATTGATACGAAGAGTCTCATCAGTGCTCTTAAGAGTGGTCACATTGGTTTTGCAGGGCTAGATGTATACGAAGAAGAACAAGGTGTGTTCTTTGAAGACCATTCGCAGGATCTACTTCAAGACGATATTCTTGCAAGACTTCTGACGTTTCCCAATGTGTTTGTAACGTCACATCAGGGATTTCTAACTCAAGAGGCTTTGGCGAACATTGCACACACGACGCTCGAAAATGTGCTGGATTTTGAGAGTGGTAGGGCTCTAAAGAATGAAGTTCATGCTCAACGTTAAAATCATGAGCAGGAGGCCAAGCGACGCTTCGGCAAACTTACACTCACACATGCTGTATTGCTTCAGCTAGGAGCGAATCGGCCTTGAGAGCGAGTTGCTGAAGATTTTTGTCCCCAAGAATTTGCATCATGATCGAAGGCTTTACTATCTCGACAGAGGTCTTGCCGTTGCCGATGTCGCGGACAACAGCATTACAAGGCAGGAGACTCGCAACATCTGAATTAGCGACGTACGCCTCGTATGCCATTGTAGGATTGCAAGCTCCAAGAATGACGATCTTTGGAATTTTCTTACTGATTTTCTCTTCGATTTTTGTATGCATATCAATTCTGGTCAAAACCCCGAAGCCTGCCGCCTTCAGTGCGATCGTCACGCGATCGACAACGTGGTCAAATTCATCACTGACTTCCCTTTTGAAATTAACCGACTCTGTCATTTCAAGTCTCCCGCTCTATCAAGCGCCAAGTTCATTTAACCATCGTTCCAGTGAATTCTGATCGAGTGCCCCGGATTTTCGTGCGATCTCTTTGCCGCCGGCGAAGACGACGAGTGTTGGAATGCCGCGAATGCCGTGGTTTTGCCCAGCTCCTTGCTCTGACTCGGTGTTGACCTTGGCGAAAACAGCTTTTCCGAGATGACGATTTGCGGTCGATTCAAATGTTGGTGCAAATGATCGACATGGCGCACACCAGGGAGCCCAGAAGTCGACGACAACGGGAATTGGGCTCGAATCGATGAGGCGTTTGAGTCCACCTTCCGCTGCTTCCGTTACGGCACCATGCACCGGCAGAGGCTTTTTACAACGACCGCAGATCGGGTTCCCAGCTCGCGCCGAATCAAATTTGTTCAAAACCTTGCAGTCGTTGCATGCGGAATATGTTGTTGTCATATCGTTTTCCCAAATCTATGCCGCCGTTTTTTCGTTGGAGAACGACGCGCTCCCTAGAACACAAGCGTCAAATCACACAAAAGGCAGCCATGCGAGCGATTTAGCGCAGTAGCCATGTACATACATTCAGCCGCCAAAATTCGCCGTTCCGTTACCAATTTCTTCACCGTTAAGCTTCACTCGATAACTTATGGGGACTGCTTTTGAGAGCATCGCGCTCACGCCGCAAAACTTACTCTGGGACTGGTGAATTGACTCCAGCAGAATGGCTGGTTCAATCGCGCCCTTCAGATTGAACAGCAGTTCGATGCTGGTAAACACCATCGGATGACCTTTTTCGGTCATTGCAACATCAGCGAGCACTTCAAACTCCTCGATCGTCTGTTTGTGCTTTTTCATGAGCCCCACGACATCCATCGCAGTGCAACCACAAAGCCCGCTAACGACAAGCTCCTTGGGGGACATGGCAGAATCGGCCCCGAATGGTTTTTTGGCGTCCATTTGCACTTGGTGCTCTGAGTCTGCACCAACGAATTTCATATTGTCTTGCCAGCGGCAGGTAATTTGCACGTTTCCACTTCTCCTAAGTCAGGATTCATGAACGTCTAAGCAACTTCCGGGCCATTCTTGCCGAAAACTGCACAATTCAACGATCTTCTCTCGAATAGCGGCAGGCATGTGCATTTTTCGCACAGGGGGGCAGACCGGAAGATCCAGCAGGTTATTCAGTTATGTTTATGTTTATGCGTTGCGCCTTTACCATCCTCGTCAATTAATTGCTGACGAAAGGTAGCATGACAGCTTGTACAGGTTTGGAGGGTGGCGTTAAGGGCTTGTAGAGTTCCGATCCGATTCTTGAACTGCGCAGCTTCCGCAATTTTGTCTGCGGACTTGTGGAATTTAATTGCTCGCTCGGTGAAGCCGGGTGCACCGGCTCCCATATTGGTGCACATCTGCCGCATTTCCTCTGAATAGCCCATCGTTTTGGCTGCCTTTTCAACGGCGACAAAGTCTTCGCGCGCAAGCCCGTCGACAATAGCTTGAACCGCCTGAAGGTGTTCTCGCATATTTTGCTTTTGATGGTTGGCCATCATTGGATTAAGAGGTACCGGCTTTCGGGTATCAATCCTCTCCAATTCTGAAACGGCCATCGGCGAAGAAAACGATGCATCAATTGCAGGTGTCTGCGAGCCCTTCGGTGCGGCATTGAGGTGCACTGCTGAGCCAATGCAAATGATGCTAGCAACTAAACCTATTCCCCAAGTGCGCTGCAAAAACATAAGTCCCTCCTAACTGTTTTCCAATGGCAAGGTGAGTCAAAATTTCGATTCCCGTGCGAGGAGCTGTTCAAGTCGCTCAATACCCACCGGCTCATCTGGCATTAGCGGAAGGATCGCCACCCGAGTTGCCAAACCGTCTGTGATTCGCTGCAATTGTTCGTGCTCGTTGGCGGCGCGCTGCATCAAAACGGGATCGGAAGTGGAGCTGGCCGCTAAGCTGCGGTTAACAACCCAGCCATATGGTTCGATCGATGCTCGGAGAAGATCATCTTGCAGCGCAGCTGCCTCGCTGACCGGAGTTGTTTCTGCCAATGCAACAAGCAGAACTTTCGATTGAGTCGAGTCCTGAAGCATCATTAGTGGTGTTGTCAGTTTTCCTGGCGCGTTCTCTTCCATTTTTTTGAGCATTTCTCGGTGGTAGGAGCCAGCGGCATCAAGAAGCAGTAGCGTGTGCCCCGTTGGCGCGGTGTCGAGTATGACGATGCCCCGACGCGCTTCAAAAACCGTCTTGGCAAAGGCATGAAATACAGCCACCTCTTCGGTGCATGGCGACGCCAGATCCTCGCGCAGTAGTGCCAGGCCATCTGCATCTAGATTTTTACCTTTTGAGGCTAAAATCTTGTCTGTGTATAGGCGCGTTTCTTCTTTTGGATCGATCCTGCTGACTGTCAGATTTGGCAAAGTTCCAACAATCGTCTGCGCCAAATGCGCGGCTGGATCGGTCGTGGTCAAATGAACAGGCTTACCGAATTTCGCGGTCGCTACCGCGAGTGCTGCTGCTACCGTCGTTTTACCGACGCCGCCTTTTCCCATCACCAGAACTAGACCATGTTCGTCATTTGCAAGTTCTTTTGCAAGTGCCGCAAGCGATAGCGTTGCTTTGGCTCCGGCTGTTTGCGCCGCCGCATCCATGGGCCGCTCAGAAAGAGGGGCGTCTTCCAGAAGTCTTTTGAGCGAAGCTAGTCCCACCGTATTGAACGGTTTCAGCGGCACAATATAACGCGGCAATCCTTGGATGCTTTGAGGCACTTTGCTTAGTGCGACGGTTGATTTTTCCTCAAGTGACTGTGCCAGTCGGTCATTCCTGTCTGTGGCGAGGAATACGCCGTTTACGACCAAAATCTGATTGGTGAGTTGAAGCTCCAGCAAATCGCTTGATGTGCGGGCCGCTTCATTGAGCGTGCTGAGTTCGGGACGGGCAACCAAAACCACGGTGGTTCGCTTTGGGTCCTTGAGGGCGTCAAAAGCGGCTGCAAACCGCGACTCTTGGTTCTTAAGAGCGGAATGGGGTCCTAGGCAGCTTGCTCCCCGTTCGTTGATATCAAAGAAGCCAGTCCAGGCTTTCGGGAGGCTGAGCAACCGAATCGTATGACCTGTCGGGGCCGTATCAAAAATAATGGTGTCGAACTCGCTGGCGACCCCCTGATCAGAAAGCAGAGCTGCAAATTCATCAAATGCGGCAATTTCAACCGTGCATGCACCGGAGAGCTGTTCTCTTAGACCAGAAATCTCGATGTCAGTTGCTTTTCCAATCATGGGAGCAATGACTCGCTGTCGATACTCTTCGGCAGCGGCGTCGGGATCAATATTGAGCGCCATTAGACCCGGAACTTGGGGGACGGGCGTTGGATGATTCGTAAGTTTAATGCCAAGAGTTTCGTCGAGGTTTGAGGCGGGATCGGTACTTATTAAGAGAACGCGTTTTCCACGTGCTGCCAATGTTACTGCGGTTGCCGACGCGATTGATGTCTTGCCAACGCCGCCTTTGCCCGTGAAAAACAGATATTTCGTGCGAAAGGCAGCTTGAATTGTCGCTTCAGATAGCTTTGTTACTGTCGCATTGAGACCGCTCATAATGCCCCCGTTCCCAGCTCACACTAGCTGAAATCCTTTGAAAATGCTTCCAGGCGTTTGCGGATTTCATCCCTCGTTTTGCGGAAACGAGCCATTTGTTCGTCATCGCTCCCATCTTTGCCGGCAGGATCGGGAAGTGGCCAGTGAAGCTTTTTTGCTTTTGAAATGATGATCGGGCAGACTTCTTCGGCACAAAGAGTGATCACATAGTCGAGTTGATCGACAAAATCGCGTGGAAGATCCTCGACTGTTTTCGAATAGAGCGACCTGAATTCTGCGCCGACTTCATTCAATGCGCGTATTGCAAATGGATTTACTTTCGTCGGCTGTGACCCGGCGCTTCGAATGTCAGCTTTATTGCCAAAAACCTGCTTGGCAATTCCTTCGGCAAGTTGGCTGCGTGCTGAGTTCGCTACGCACATAAAGAGAATGTTCATTGATGCAACCTTCTGACATTATCTGCTTCCGGAACTTTCGATCCGTAAACGGGATGATCGGACGCTTGGCGAGTTCTAAATGCGCAAACCGCTTCCATCGTTACAAATGCGTTAGGAAGCGTCTCCTCGATGAGCGGAACTACGTGCTGGTGGATGGTGTCACGCCGCGCAATAACCTCGACGATCGATTGGCCCGCCTGAGGTGGAATCTCGCAGACTGCATCGATCCCGAATTCGCGAACGCGCCTTAGGAACAACGCCTTGTGATCAGCGGCTCGTGTTTTGTCAATTTCCAGATAAATTCGCACCTTTGTGTAGTCCGGTTGAAGATTTCTCATCGCACCTCCTTTATAAAGAATGTTTTCCTGATCCCGAGAGATACCCATACCAGTCCAATGAGGGCCGGCACTTCGACTAAGGGTCCAATCACTGCGGCAAATGCTGCGCCGTGATGAATGCCAAACGTAGCGATTGCAACGGCGATCGCAAGTTCAAAGTTATTTGACGCAGCAGTGAACGAAAGCGTCGCCGATTGCTGATAGGTGGCTCCGACTCTCTTGCTGAGAAAAAATGACGCCATAAACATTAGGCCGAAATAAATCAGCAGCGGAACGGCGATTCGCAAAACGTCGAGGGGGACCGTAACGATCTGCTCAGCTTTGAGAGAGAACATCAGGACGATCGTAAACAGAAGCGACACGAGTGTGATTGGTCCAATTTTGGGGACAAAGGTCTGATCGTACCAAGTAGCGCCCTTCGATTTTCTAAGCCAAAGTCGCGTCAGCGCGCCTGATGCGAATGGTATCCCGAGATATATTCCAACAGACTTGGCGATCTCGCCCATTGATAGCTCAATGGCAACTCCAGGCAGACCCAGAGCCGTTGGCAACTTAAAAAGGAAAAAATATGCGTATGCCGGAAATAAGAGGATTTGAAAGATTGAATTCAATGCAACAAGACCGGCGCAGTATTCGGTGCTGCCTTCGGCAAGTTCGTTCCAAACGATGACCATCGCAATGCAGCGCGCAAGGCCAATCAAAATAAGCCCCGCCATGTATTCGGGCTTGTCGGAGAGAAACGTGACGGCCAATCCAAACATCAGCAGTGGGCCAATGACCCAGTTTTGAAGCAAAGAGAGGATCAAAACCTTCTTGTTTCTAAAAACATTTGGGAGCTGCTCGTATTTGACCTTGGCGAGAGGGGGATACATCATCAAGATCAGGCCAATCGCGATGGGAATAGACGTAGTGCCGTAGCTCATCGAACTGAGCCACGGCACAAGTGTTGGAATCAAATTGCCAGCCGCGACGCCAAGCGCCATTGCTAGGAAGATCCAGAGTGTCAAGTACCGATCGAGAAACGACAGCTTCCGGGTTACAGCTTCAGAAGTTCCTGACATTTTGTTCCACACCTTTTCTAGCCGCACAGACCTGGGGCGCAACATGCCGCCGATTTAGTTTCGGTTTCAATAGCACCATGCATTGATTCCGCTTCTGCGCTCCGGACCCAGAACTCCCACTCGTGCCCGTCGGGGTCCTGAGTCCAAAATTTATCTGCCCTTGCGTAGCAACATGTGACGTCTTCTTCGATTCTAGGAACTAGACCCGAAGTTTGTGCACTGCTCAGCCAGGCCTTGAGCTTGTCGTTAGAAAACAGCTCGACTCCGAAATGACGATTGTTCCCATGGTCAAATCCCGGCTCTTTGGGCTTTCCTGGCTTATGAACGAGCGCCAGGTGGAGCTGCGGTGTTTCGAGTCTGAAATTAGCGTAGTCAGGGCGTGTCTTTGTCGGCTCCCTCTGAAACAGCTTGCTGTAAAAGGCGACCGACTTGGCGATGTCTGAGACCTCGATACTTATGTGGACTCTTGTTTCCATGGATCTTCTCCTTTGATCGCTATTCGTCGAATGGCGAAATGGTTGATCAAAAAAAATCACACCTTCTCTACGAGCGATTTAAAATAGTTCAGCCTCTCTTCGTTCACGCAGTAGCATCGGCGCGGTCCGTCAATAGTTCCCTTAATGAGTCCAGCATCTTTAAGAATACGAAGATGTTCGGACACGGTGGACTGCGCCAAAGAAAACTCCTCTGCAAGATCACCTGAAATACATTCTCCCTTGTCCAGAAGGATGCGGATCAGACGCACGCGGGCCGGATGGCCAAGTGCTTTACACAACTCACCGAGATCGTCCTCGGACAACTCGCTTTGCCGAGTTCGCTTTTGTGCCGGTTTGCATTTGGCAGTATTCAATTCTCGCCTCCCTTCATTTAGCTTATCGTCGAAAGGCGAAATAAATAAAGCGAAATCTTGTAACCTTCCAAAAGTACTAGATAAAGATCGCGGAATGCGCAGAGGCCGAATGGGCCCCGGGGTTACTCGACAGCGCTATCCTCTGGTGAGTCGGCGACATTGTTGAGGATCGCTCGGAAGTAGTTGAGAGATTTGTGAAGCACCTGGTTGCCCGGCAGGGAGATGATGAGGTAGCGGCCATCTTTGCCTACGCGGACGCTGGTCTTGTTTTCCATTTTGAAAATTTCCTTGTTCGTTAGTGATTTTGAGCCGAAGCCCCTTTCTCGCAAGAAGTTGAAAGGGGTGAGGTCAAAACAGCGGATAGCCAGCCAGACCAAGCCGGAGCGGCTATAGACAAGCGGCGTGTGGCAGAGAAGTGGATGCGCGAGCCTTGCGCGAAGGTGGTTAAGGGGTGGCGTAGCTGGTATTGAGACAAGAAACGAACAAAATGGCATTGGGCAAACAAGGACAAGCGATCTGGGCGGCCTCAGCGTCCTAAGTTGACCGATTGCGCAAAGTTGGCTAAATCATTAGATTAATCCCCGGGTCCCGCACGCTAAGTCATCAGCGGGAGTTTTTGTAGTGGTAGGGTCGCCATTGCCTGGGGACCTGTCATGACCGAATTCCAAGAATTGCAAGAGATGAAGTATGTAGCGGCTGCCGTGTTCGCGGTCGCAGTCGTTCACACATTTTCGGCAAAACTGTTCAACAATTTCGCGCGTCGCTTCAAGCCAGGCTCAGTTGCGGAGAATTTTTTCCACTTCTTGGGCGAGATCGAAATCATTTTTGGGCTTTGGGCCTCGATCCTAATCGCGATTTGGAGCGCTCGATATGGAACCGGTTCGGCAATTTCTTTTCTTGAATCGATCGACTACACCGAACCGTTGTTCGTTTTTGTGATTATGTGCATGTCGGCGACACGGCCTGTCCTGAATTTTTGCAAGAATGTGATTGATGTGATCGCAAAGATTTTGCCAGTTCCATTTGCTGCGGGTCTTTATGTTGTGACGCTGACAATCGGCCCTCTATTAGGATCTCTGATTACCGAACCAGCTGCTATGACTGTGACGGCGCTTCTGCTCAGAGAAAGTTTTTTCGGCGATCAGTTCAGCCTTAAGTTCAAATATGCAACCCTTGGCCTCCTGTTTGTAAATATTTCGGTCGGCGGTACATTGACCCATTTCGCTGCGCCACCCGTTTTGATGGTGGCTGGACCGTGGGGATGGGACAGTCATTTTATGTTTTCTAATTTTGGGCCAAGAGTCATTCCCGCGATTGTGATTTCAGCGGCTATAACCGCATTCGCCTTTCGAAAGGAAATCATGAAGGCTTCCTTGTCACGATCAAAAGTGATCATCAACGGACACGACAAGGTTCCAAATTGGATAACCGTCACGCAATTGGCCTTCATGGCGCTGACGATTGCCGAAGGTCATCACATTGTTTTCTTCGTGCCGCTGTTGTTGATATTTCTCGGATGGTGCTCAGTAACTAAAGAATATCAAGATGATCTAAAAATCAAAGAGAGCCTATTGGTTGCGTTTTTTCTTGGCGGCCTAGTCACTCTGGGTAAACTGCAAGACTGGTGGTTGCAGCCGATCTTGTCCCAGTTGGGTCCGCATGCATTATTTTTTGGTGCGACGACTCTAACAGCGTTTACAGACAATGCAGCGCTCACATACTTAGGTACATTAGTGCCAGGTCTGAGCGACGCTGCGAAGTTCCTCTTGGTAGCCGGGGCAGTCACTGGAGGAGGACTCACTGTCATAGCCAATGCGCCTAACCCTGCGGGATATAATATTTTGCAAACGTCATTCGGCGAGGACGGGATCAGTCCGATTGGATTGCTGCTTGGTGCGCTTCCATTCACTCTTGTTGTTGCTGCAATGTTTTTGCTTTTTTGACGATACCCAGCGAACAGACTGTAGACTATCGAAACGAAAGGACCGACAGAAGAATGATCATCAAGCAGATAACAGCTCATGAAGTTTTCGATTCCAGAGGCAATCCGACCATCGAAGCCGCGGTCTATTTGGAAGATGGCACCGATGGGTCCGCAATTGTCCCATCCGGCGCGTCAACTGGCGAACGAGAAGCTGTTGAACTGCGAGACGGCGACGAGAAGCGATTTGGTGGAAAAGGAGTCATGAAGGCCGTCGAAAACGTTGTGTCTAAGATTGCTCCTGCTCTTATCGGAAAGGATGCCTTCGATCAAAGAGCGATCGATCGCATTATGATCGAACTGGATGGCACGTCCAATAAAGCATTGCTTGGCGCGAATGCGATTCTTGCCGTCTCAATTGCCGTAGCGCGCGCTTCTGCCAATGCACTTCGAATGCCGCTTTATCGGTACCTAGGTGGATGTAACGCCACTCTCTTGCCGGTTCCGTGCATGAATGTCATCAACGGCGGTAAACATGCCGACAACACGGTTGACTTCCAGGAGTTCATGATTGCTCCGCACCACGCGACATCTTTCGGTGAAGCGATTCGCATGGGGATGGAAACGTTCCATGCGCTAAAAGGGATTCTAAAAAAGAAAGGCTACAGCACCGGAGTTGGTGATGAGGGCGGATTCGCGCCCGACCTGAAATCGAATATCGAGGCAGTTGAGGTCATTCTGGAAGCCATCGTCAAAGCGGGCTATAAACCAGGCGAAGACATTTCGATCTGCCTAGACCCCGCAACAAGTGAGATGTGGGACAACGGCCAATACCTGTTTTTTAAGTCGGATAAATCCAGAAAGACGTCAGCGGAAATGGTCGCCATGTGGGCGTCATGGGTTCGTCAGTTTCCTATAGTTCTATTAGAAGACGGAATGGCCGAGAATGATTGGACCGGGTGGAAGACGCTCACGGATGAACTTGGTGGGAAAGTTGAACTCGTGGGCGACGACATCTTCTGCACAAATCCAGAAATCTTGGCGAAGGGGATTGAAGCAGGCGTCGCCAATTCCATTCTGATAAAACTGAACCAGATTGGCACCGTGACGGAGACACTCGATACCATCGATCTAGCCAACCGTAGCGATTACAACTGTTTCATTTCCCATCGCTCGGGGGAAACCGAGGACACGACGATCGCTGATTTGACCGTTGCGGTTGGTGCTGGGCACCTCAAGACAGGCTCGGGCTGCCGAAGTGAACGAGTAGCCAAGTACAATCAGTTGTTACGAATCGAGCGCCAACTTGGAGCTTCTGCCCGGTTCGTCGGAAGGTCGGCATTTGTTGCGTTTCTCGCCCAATGACGTGGCCCGTTTCAGTTCCCTTGGCGCAACAAATTTGATCCAAAAATAATGCCCGGCCAGATTCCTCCAGAGGACCTCGACAAATCCAATGGCCATCGCTAGTGGACCGGCAGCTTTGGCAGTAGATCACATCGTGATTCTGGATTCTGTTCCAATGCGCGCATGGGGACGCAGGAACGGGAATCCAGAATGAGCGTTGACGATCAGGCATCACCGTAATATTGCCGTCGTTCTGGATTCCGTTCCCGCGCGCGCATGGGATCACGCCGGTCGGAATCTGGAATTGAAAATGCCCTCAGCACTGGATGTGTGCTGAGGGCCAAGATTTTTACCAGATTTAGGACTGTGCGATGGTCAGTCCATCCGCAGTAGGAATGACACGCCCTATGCTTACCAGCGATGCTAGCGCCTGCCCAAAGCGCTGGTTGTTGACTTTAAGGATTCTGCGCAGTGCTTCTCGGGCGAGCGATTCACTACGGCCGGCTAGTTCAGCTACAATCCGGTCCTCAAGTGGTGTTACGACCCCCCGTTCCATCGTGCTCGGTGGGTCAGCGACACATAGATGCACCGCGT
>Ga0315290_10000565_pt1 | contig 24433 bp, 25 predicted proteins | sample YL17G12_0_MG_FD_203627 | JGI IMG/M metagenome (GOLD analysis project Ga0315290, IMG submission 203627) | Sediment microbial communities from Yellowstone Lake, YNP, Wyoming, USA - YL17G12_0 | ecosystem: Environmental > Aquatic > Freshwater > Lake > Sediment | place: USA: Wyoming | collected... | reverse complement strand
AAACACCTTTTAGAAATTTTTTGGCCGCCGCAATACAAAAAGGACCCTTCGACTTCGCTCAGGGCATGCTTTTTTATTTAGGATTTTTGCCCTCCTACGCTAAAGCTTCGGAGGGCAGGCGAGGAAAAGGACGTAAAGTGTTTGGCGAATTTTGCCCCCACCCAAAATGCGCCAAACACGAAAAGCCGAATCGTACCATCGCATTAGCACTGAGCGAGCTACCAAGCGAGCGTGGAGTGAGCCCGAGCCCAAGCGAGGGCGAACGGTGCAAACACCACAAACGCAGCCCGCCCAAGCGGGCGGTGCCTAAAGTTCATTGAATCTTAAAGAACGAATAAAGCGTATTGTAAAGCCGAAACAAAAGGCCAGCCGAAAGTCTTGATATAAATTTTCACGGTAATAGAGGTGGATTACTGCCAAAAAAAACGCACTGGATCCTAAACTAATTTATCGACCATAGACTAAATTTAGCAATTAAGTATCAAGTCTATAGAACCGTCCATAATTATTTTCTTTTAATACCCAGCGAGTTTTTTTGACCTACTCGATATATATGCAGGTTAAAAATAGTAAGCTCTTTTCCTGCATGTCAACTAATTTATTATTTTATTTCGATTAAGATAAAATAAAGATAAAATATATAACGCAAATACTAAGAGTAAAACCGATTTTACTCCAGTAATAAAGGACACTGTTTCCAAGAGCCCCCCAGTTGCTGCCCCTATAAGATTTGAGCCTAGCGCGATATTTTTTGATGAAACGCTCTTGAAAGAATGAATAAATATTATGCCAGCAAAAAATATCGGCAGATTAAGAATTAAAACTGCTAAAATTGACTTTGTCCAAAAACCAAAGGCATTAAAGATATCTATAGGCATTAGATACAAAATTAAAATCGAAATTAGAAGCAGGGAGTAAAAAACTTTTACATTTATAATTTTTGAATAGTAAACAAATAAATTAGCCATAAGAATAAGAAAAAGGATAGAAGATATTATATAAGAATTTACAATCCATGTGGAACCGAACAATAACGCGGCCTTGCTTACGTTTTGGAACTCAAGAAGTAAAAAAGCGCATCCCAGGAAAAAGAAATGCATATTGACTTTACTATTTTCAAAGTTAAATAAAATTTTTTTTACTATAAAGAGTACCGTCATAATAGCAACGATAACTAATAAATACATTCGCGGGATACCGGGCTTTTCAATATACAAATAGGGCCAATCATCTGTAGTTAACTTAATTCGACCCAAGCCTGTTATAGAATGTTCAGCTATATAATTTTTTAGATCCGGCTTACGTTCAACGGCATTCTTCAGTTTCTCCAAGTTATTGCTGGTTATAAACATAGTACCCGACCATCCGAACCCAGGATTATCGCTACCAACATTAAACACATAAGGGACATCTCCAAAAACTTCCCTTAGCAATCCGTAAATCCTTTCAGCAATCCATGCCCTTCTAACTCCGAAAGTTACTGAAATAACACCGTCTCTTTCTAATCTCTCTTTCATATTCCGAAAGGCTTCTAAAGTATATACATAATGATCTAATCTCATATTATTGTAATTTGAAGATAAAGTATGTGAATCAAGAAGCCCTACCGTAATGATGTCGTAATTTTTCTTTGTTTTTTTTAAAAATGCTCTTGCATCATCAATAGCAATAGCTACATTTTTCTGTTCATACGGTTGTTCTGGATGTAGCTCGCGACCTAACTTATATATACCAGGATCAATCTCAACAGCATCAATTTTTTTGACTCCGCTCCTAAGTGCTCCCGCTGCGTCATTGCCTGCCCCAGCACCAAGTATAAGTGCGGCATCTTTTTTATCGATAAATTGGTAAGGCAATTCATAAATATTATACCTTCTTTCAGTTATATCATATCGACCAGGATAACGTTTAACAAAATCCTCAGACAGGTCTAATAAACTCATATAACCAGTATTATTGACATTTATAGCCCATCCATTCTGAATATCTAAATACATATTAGGATAAATAATCAATTTTTGGTAAGGGCTCCAAATAATAGGTGAAGGGAAATTCAACATTCCTGTAATTAATAATATCAAAATAGACGCTGAACATGCTAGAAGCATATCCGATTTTTTCCTTGGTATAAAAAACAAAAGAATAATTATTGCAAAAGCAAACCACACCCAGGGTTTAGTATAAAAAAAAGAAAAAATATTAAAGCACCATATTCCGATTAAACTCCCTATCACGTTAATCGAATAACCGACAATGATATTACCGTGCTCATCCAATAACTTGCCTAATATCTGACCCAGAGGGATGAATGCTACCAAAATCATTAAAAACATGAATATAGTAAGCACTGTTCCATTTAATACAAGTAGTCCACTAGAGGTTTTTAGAATTTGTCCCCATATAACAGAATCTGGAAAGTTACTAAGCATCTCAGTGATATTTTGGAAAGGCTGTGATTCTGCGGCTAATGAAATAGAGACTAACATACCTATAGTAATAAGAACGTTTGCATTTTTTTTTGAAAAATAACAGCCTAGGCCTACTCCCAAGAAACAAGCCAAGAGAACCAAGTTGCTAATATATGCGAAGATTCTGATTTCTGTTGAGATCCAACGAATCAAGAATATTTCTAGAAAAAGCATTACAAAGCTGATACTAAATAACTTTATATTATTACTACGCATTTGGCCCCTCTCTTAATGCTGTAACCAACGTTCAGGTAAATGCCTATATAAATACCCTCATACATAAATATTAAACCCCGCGCCTCCGGTTAAGGAAGTGCGGGGTTTAATTATATGTTACCAAAAAACATTATTTCTTTGTCTTTAATTTCTCGGTGAAATCCGTAAGAAATTTTGCCGCCATATCTTTACAGCCTAATCCAAAGGCAAGCGCAAAGCTTAATCCTATTGAGGCTAATATAATACTTACAATTAACTCAATTATCTTAGCCCCGATATTAAGCTGTTCCATGGTTATGGCTACAGCAAAAACAATAACCACTATCTCAACAACCTTGCCTAAAAATTTAGCCTGGAAAAGGCCGGCATTCGAAGCTGCGGTCTGCACGATATTGTTTAATAACGCCGCCAAAAACATACCTAAGATCAAGATGAAAATTGCCGCGATTATATTAGGCACATAGAGAACTATCCTGTTTAACAAATCTGCGGCAATAGTCAGGCCCATAGCGTTAATCGCTACCACAAAAGTGACCAAAAGCGTCAACCAATAGCAGATTATCCCGATTAATTCAGAAAGTGAGTATTTTATACCGCCCTTGGCCAGGATGTCGTCTAACTGAATTCTCTCAGATATATCATCGATTTTCACCGACCTTAATAACTTCGTAACCAGTGACTTGATGAGCTTAGAAACAATCCAGCCAATAATAAGTATAAGAATCACTAGAATTGCATTAACTAAAAAATTCCCGATCTGGGAAAGCACAGTCTTGGCTGGTTCCAACAAAACTACCTGCCAACCACTCATCTTCCACCTCCTTTAAATTTTACGCTTCGTATTTCTTCTAACTATATCATAGTTATTGAGTTATGTCAAGGAAAAATCTCGATAAATTCTTCTTGACAAGAACCTCAGTTTAGATTATGTTATATCATATTGCAGTAAATATTCTTTCTAGTAAACACGAAGGAGTAATGATGAAAGATGAAATGGATATTTTAAGAGAAGTGGGCAAAATCTCTGCTGCGCACGGAAGCATTGCCCTTTCGGAAATATTGGGTACGACTATTGAATTGAAGATGCCTAACTTAAATATAGTTCCTTGCGAAGGCATTTTAAGCAAGGTACCCCAGGAACAACTGATGATTTGCGTGTTTAGCAATATACTCACCGGGCTAAGGGGCCAGGTCCTCTTTATTTTAAATGAAAAAAGCGCCTTTAAGTTGATTGACATGTGCTATTATTCCCGGAGCGAAAATACCAAAAACGGCTTATTGACTGAAATGGGCCTATCAACTATAAAAGAAATAGGCAGTATTGTCATCTCATCGTACGTCGGAGCCTTAAGCATAATGTCCAAAAGATTAATTATTCCTTCTATCCCCACCCTGGTAAACGGCCTTATGTCAGAGATTATAACCATGGCTATTTCTAAGCATACAGGAGAAGAATATGTTTTGTTAATCGAGGCAATATTTAAAGAAACAAGAGAACAGATTGAGGGAAGCTTTTATCTTATCTTGAACTCGGAATCCATGGATCAGATCCGCACGGCCTGTAAAAACATGCTGGAAGAACTGGAAAAAAATAAAAAATGATGCCTCAAGCCGATGAAGGCAATATTTTAGTAGTTATTAATGAGCAGGAGCAGAGAGAATTTATGACTTTGCTGCTTATCGGAGAAGGCTACAGAGTTAAAACTTGCCAAAGTCAAACCGAGGCTTTAGGCATATTAGCCAAAGAGTCGTTCAATCTGATAATTACTGAATTTCAGTCCGGAGATATTGACGGGTTACAGATATGTAAAACCATCAGGCAGAGCTTTGCCTATCGCCACATCCCCATAATTCTCTTAATCCGCAGCAAAGAATTAATGGACAAAATAAAGGTTATATACGCCGGGGCTGATGATTATATTGAATTCCCTTTTGAACCAGGGGAGCTTTTAGCCAGGATAAAGGCTTCTTTATGGCGGGCAACCAGAGACCTCGACGCCAACCCCTTAACCAAACTACCGGGAAACGCCTCGGTATTGAAAGAGCTTGAATCTAGGATTAAATCCGGAGAACCTTTTGCGGTTAGTTATTTGGATTTAAATAAATTTAAGGAGTTTAATGATTATTACGGATTTGAGCGCGGCGACAGGGTCATTTTACATACAGCCTCGGTTATCATTAATGCCTTGGAGAAATTTGGCAGCCTCAATGATTTCCTGGGCCATATCGGAGGAGACGATTTCCTTTTTATCGTCACTCCTGATTGCGTAGAAACGGTTTGTTCTGAGATAATCCTGCAATTCGAAAAAGATACGGCCACTTTTTATACTCAGGAGGACGCAAATCGCGGTTATATCATTGTCAAGAACAGGGCTGGCGAATTATGCAGGATCCCTCTTTTAACTCTCTCGATCGGGATTATCAGTAACGAACACAAAGCATTGGACCACGTCGGACAGATAATCCAGCTGAGCACAGAACTAAAAAATTATGCCAAAACTTTCGGAAAAAATATTTTTATTAAGGATAGGCGCAGAGGTTAAAACAAAATAGATATAAATTATTCTTCTAAATCCTTTTCTTTCTTTTCAGAAACCGTCTTTACATGGCGTTCCACGCGCTGCACCTCATCATGAGTCAATACCTTATTTAAATCCAGAAGAATCAGAAGCCTGTCTTTTAGTTTCCCCACCCCGCGGATATAATGTTCAGGCACTTCCGTATCAATAAGCTGCGGGACATCCTCCAGCTGTTCTGCGGATAACCTCAAGACCTCGGAAACCGAATCCACAACCATACCTACGGTGTTGTCTGTTATCTCAACTACAATGATACGCGTGGCTTCGCTCCTAGGATTAGCGGCAATACCCAATCTCTTGGATAAATCAATGATTGCCACTATCTGGCCTCTTAAATTCACTACTCCTTCAATGAACGCCGGGGCTTTAGGCATATAAGTAATTTGCACTAACCGGACAATCTCCCTGACCTGGCTTATATCTACGCCAAACTCTTCGTTGCCAATGGCAAAAACAACCAACTGATATTCCTTTACTTTCTCGGCTGCCATTCTATGCCTCCTTATTATTCTTTAACTCCCGCCACTTCAAAAATCTTTCTTAAAGAATCGCTGTTCGGAAAGAATAAAAACAGGCCTTCCAAATCCGAACCCTTTACTTTTAAGGCGGTCTTGATATAAAGCGCGTCTTCCGAATATTGGGCAATTTGAATAAAAATAAAATCCAAGATTGCCCCTACCATATCCACAGCCAAAGATGGTACCCCGCAAATCATATTCAGGTTAGTCATTTCAGCTAAGGCGGATATATATGAACCTGAGAGAATATTAGTGGCCTCCTTTAAAGAGGATTGAAACATCTCGTCGTTAACATCTATTTCCTCTTGGGGTTTGCCCATGAGATGACTGGATAGGTACTTTGCGTCTTTAGGCGAAAACATCAAGAAAATCCTTCCCAAAATATCTCCCCTTATATCAAGGTCCATAACATAAAATGTTTTATCCATGCCTCCCAATAAAGCCGCTATGTTTTCCAGGGGTATAAGGCTTACCTGAGGGACAGAAATCTCGACCCTTCCGCCAATTAAATCTGCCAAGGCAGTGGCTGCCTTGCCGCCGCCAATGGTACCTACCTCTTTCAGTAAATCCAATTGATTTAAGGATAGTTTCTCAGTCATCGCGCGTCCTTTTTTATCTCTTCGACTATTGCTTCAGGGATTTTAAAAATTGGCAAAACCTTATCTGCCAATCCCGCCTCGCAAACCACTTTAGGCATGCCCCAAATTACGGAAGTGGCTTCATCCTGAACAATAATCAAACCGCCTTTTTCTTTTATTTTTCTTGCGCCTTCCAAGCCGTCCCTGCCCATGCCCGTCAGTATAACCGCAATAACATCTTTCCCAAATACCTCGGCTGCTGAATTTAAGGTTACATCTATGGAAGGGCGCACAAAATTTACCAGGGCATCCCGATTAAGTTTAATCCTGTATTTGTTATTTTGTTCTTCTAAAACCGAGTGGTATCCTGCGGGGGCAACAAAGGCCTTGCCTGCTAAAACAATATCCTCATCTTCTGCCTCCTTAGCTTTAACCCCTGACTGCCAAGATATCCTCTCGGCAAAACTCAAAGTAAAGCCTTCGGGCATATGCTGGACAATCAAAAAAGCCGCTGGGATATCAGCGGGTATATTTTGCATAATCCCTAAAATCGCCTTTGGGCCTCCGGTAGAAGCGCCAATTACCACTAATTTTTTTATTAAAACAGGCTCTTTCTTTGCTCTCTCCTCAATAAATGTTGAGTGTTTAAGCGTAAATAATAATTTCTCCAGGTCTATTCTCGAGGCTAATCTCACTTTAGAAATAATCTCGCCTTTAAGCTTATGCAGGTCTAAAGAAACCTCGCCAGAAGGTTTAGCAATAAAATCCACTGCCCCTAATTCCAGGGCCTTCATTGTAGCAGCCGCACCTGGCTGAGTATATGCGGACAACATAATTACCCGCGTCGGCTGCTTAAGCATAACCTCTTTCAAAACTTCTATACCATCCATCAGAGGTATATTTACGTCCATAGTCACTACGTCCGGCTTAAGAGTTAATATCTTTTCTAAAGCCTCTTTTCCGTCCTTGGCCTTGTCTATAACCTCTAAATCCGGCTCTGCGCTGATAATTTCCGAAATAACTTTGCGCATGAGGGCTGAGTCATCAACCACTAAAATGCGAGTCTTGCTATTAGCCATTATACTTCTTTTTCCCCCTGTGAAATCGTATGGACGCGCACCACGCCATTTTCAAGATTGAACTCGATGGTCCTGCCAAAAGTACCGCCGGTTTCTTGGGCTCCTATCTTTATACCCGATTCTTTTAATACCCCTATTGCCGTATCAATATTCTTTTGGCCAACATTTAAGATGTTATCCGCACTAATAAAACTAAACATATGCGCACCGCCGAACAACTTAGCGATTAAACGGCTTCTTAGGCTGCCCCGGCCCTCTAAATCTTCTACCAATTTCTTAATCACTGAATTAACGAAACGCGCAGGGTTAGACTTAACCTTCGCCACCTCAATATCAGGAAGCATAGCATGCGCCATCCCGCCCGTTTTCTTCAGGGGATCATATATGGTAATACCTAAACAAGAGCCTAAGCCGCGGGTAACCAATACATCGGGCGATTGTGAAATCTTGACTTCTGCGATGCTTACTTCGATAATTTTCTTTTCCATAACGGATTGTTTGCTTTGCATAATCTTTTATTTAGTTTTTATCCTCCCAAGACCCTCTTAATCGCCTCAATGACCCGTGAAGGCTGAAATGGCTTAGTCACAAAGTCTTTTGCCCCTGCCTGAATGGCCTCCACAACCAGAGAATGCTGCCCCATTGCCGAAACCATAATTATCTTTGCCTGGGGTTCTATCTTCATAATTTCTCTCACTGCGGAAACCCCGTCAATTTCTTCCATCTTCGGCATAACAATATCCATAGTCACCAAGTCCGGCTTTAACTCCTTGTATTTTTCTACCGCCTCTTTTCCGTTCTCCGCCTCTCCGCAAACCTCAATACCCTCGTTCTTCAGGATATCGCTGAGCATCTTGCGCATGAACAAGGCGTCGTCTACGACCAATACTCTTACCATACACTACCTCCTTTTTTCTTTCCTATCTTTGGGTTTGTTTTTGGTATATCCTCTGGGATACATCAACGGTAGTAAATGCGCTACCCAAATAATCCCAAAGAATCTCTACCTTGCCAATCACTAAATAACCTTTTTGATTAAGGGCCTCATTGAATTTTTTAAAAAGCGCCTCTTGCTGCTGGCGTTTAATATAAATCAAAACATTGCGGCAGAAGATTACATCCATAAATCTTAAAGACGGATCACTGATAAGATTATGCTTAGCGAATAGAACCATCTGTTTTATTTCGTCCTTTAACTTATATGTGCCGTTATCTAAAGGCACAAAATAATTATCCAGTTGATATTTATTGACTTCCTTTAAGCTGCTGGCTTCATATTCTGCGATTTTGGCTTTTTCTAAGGCGTCGCTATCAACATCCGTAGCCTGAATCTTGATCACAAAATCCTCTTGCCTTGACTTTTGTTCTTCTTTTATCAGAATGGCCAGCGAATACGCCTCTTCTCCATAAGCGCAACCTGCGGACCAAACCCTAATCGTACGCTGGTTAGTTTTTTTCTTTCTCTGGATGATGTCCGCGAGGGCGACCTTCCTAAAAGTATCAAAGACTTCTTTATCGCGAAAGAATTTAGAGACATTTATGGAAAGCGCGTCTAAAAACCGGCTGAATTCATCTTTGTCTTTTACGAGCAAATGAATATAATCCTGGTAGTTACTCATGTGGGTTACGTTCATACGCGAAGACAAACGCCGCATCACAAACCTATGGCGATACGAACTTAAATCAACCCCTTTTTTTTGCAAGATAAAAGAGAGAAACCACTTTACGTCTTCTTCCTTAAGCTCGCTCTGGACCGAGGCCTCTGCCATCTTCGTTGATAACATTAGTGTTGAGGATTCTTGTTTATGTGCGCTATGGCCTTGGCTAATTCCCTGACTACATCAGCCCGAAATTGAATCTCTACCTCCTGTAATTTAGCATAGACAATGCCTCGATCAGAAACCACGTATTTGGGAGGGAGTTTATTCAGGGCCCAAGCCATCATGTCAAGTTTGCACTTCTGGCATTTACAGATATCCGGCTTTTCCGCAATCAATTTATCCAAGCTATCCTTGACAATCTCCTCCATATAATTATAAGCCCTCATGTATCCCTCCTTGTCTATTCTCAAAAATAATTTTCACCCGCGACCCTTCAAATAAGGGAGTGGTAAATCCTGCGGGGGCATCATTAACCAGTATCTTCATCGACTTACCCAGTACCCTCTGGGGATCCACATCGATGTAACGGAATATTTCGGAAAGCAAAATCCAGCGTTCCTTTAAAGGATAGACTTGGATATCTGCCCCGTCAATCAGGACTTCCTCAGGGCCTACCTGCCGGCCATTCATAAAAATCTGCATCGGTTCAATTCTTATATCAACATCCCGGCCATCGACATTTATACGGATCTGCTCAAAGGCGGAAGGTATCTCTATTACATCCTTTATTCTATAGAAAGTGGGGACGTTCCCTAAGAATTCTATTGCATCGTGGTTGCTTAAATCTGTATTCAGATTGGCCATCGCCCCATTAAGGCGCAAGGTAAAATTGCGTTGGGTCAAGACCTTGGGGTTACTGTTGATATTAACCAAAATTTGCTTTTCCGCAAGATTATCTAAATTCACACCCTTAGATTTTAGCGCATCTTTTATTTCTGGCGCGTTTGTCTGGATATTTGCCCGGTCAGGCACTAAAGTATCCAAGCCTACAATCTCGCCGTTCATAATTACCGCAGGCATAATCTCTAAGGTTTCTCCGTTAAAAACAACTACTATGGGATTTAAATCTACCAAATCCTTAATCTGAACCGAGGCATCTTGGCCGGGTATCGCCTCTTGTACTTCGACCTTATCACCGTGCTCTATTTTATCGGATAAAGAAGAAACCGGATTGCCATTAAGCAATACTTTGGCGGGTTGGCCTAATGTCCCTTTGGCAATCTTTAACTCTTGGTTAACTTCAAAACTCAAAGCCAAGCCTGGCCGGGGATAAAGCTTTCTTTCATCAATGCCGCTTAAAGTGAGCGCCCCCATGACATCCTTTTTCTGGTGAAAATCTAACATCTTTAACCTTTTGGCATTAACCTCAACATCAATAAAACATAATCCTGAAGCCTTAGCGGTCATTAACGCAATTCCTATGGGCGTGACTGCCTCCGGCCCGGTTAATTTTCCGGTCTTATCTTTTATTTCTTTAATTGCTTGGGGGAGCCGAATCCCTACGCTATCTAAAGGTATACCGAAACTCTCGGATAATTCGGCGATTAAATTAAAGGTTAAGCTGCCGCCGCCTACTAATACTATGGCTTGAGGAATTCCCCCGTTCAAATCTAAGGCAACTCTAGTAATAGCTTTGGCTAATCTCTTCACCGAAGGAATTAGGCCTTGCTTTAAATTCTGGAGATTAAAACTCTTGCGCCTGCCCCAGATATCCTCATATTCAATTGCTTTGACGGTCTGAAGAGACCTCTTTATCCTCTCGGCAGAAGAAAAATCGGCTAAAAGAATTTCTGATATCCGCTCGGTAATCTCATCTCCTGCCTCCGGGACCATGCCATAAGCAAAAACTACTCCCTCCTTAGTCAGGGCTAAATCCGAAGTCCCGGCACCGATATCAACGAGGAGTATATTGAGTTTACGCATATCAACAGGAATAATCGCATCGATTGCGGAAATCGGCTCCAGGGTTATATTAAGAAGCTGCAATCCTACGCTCTTTAAAACGGCAGACATGCTATCTAAGGTAACCCGTGGCAGTAATGTCACGATTATCTCCGTGGCTATGGTTTTTGCCCGATGCCCGACAAGATTAGAAATGCGCTGACCGTCCAATTCGTAATATAGGGGACTATATCCCACGCAGTAAAATTGCGCGAGCTTATTGCCGGATTCTGAAATTATTTTATCTACCGCCTCTAATTCTAAATCGCGCACTAAGCCTTGTTCAATATCCTGTTCCTGGCTAAACTCCCTGGTTACTCTATTCCTATAAGTCAATAAATTTCTACCGGCAACTGCTACGCCTACCTGGGTTAGTTTCTTATTTAATCTTTTTTCTAAATTATCCTTTATTTTTTTGACGGTCTTAGAAACCTCCTCGATGCTATGAATCTGGCCGTCAAACATCGCCCGGGTAGGATGCTCAATAGTTTCCACGTCAAGGATCTCAAGGCAATCCCCCTCTCTTCGGGCAATGATGCCCATTACCTTACGCGTGCCAATATCTAAAGCGAATATTTCGTTATTCATAGGCTTCTGTTAACTAAATAATATTATGATTACGCAGATTATAAAGGCAGATTACACAGATAAAATCATCGTCGGTAATCTGTGCAATCTTTTTTTTAAAATCTGTGTAATCAATGCAAACATTATTTTGTAGACAATGCATCATAGGCCGGCAATCTTAAGAATTTTTTTAAGGCTTTCTGATTCCAAGAGAAAAATAACAAATAGGCTCAGCTCGACATCCTGAATAACCAGATGATTTTCAATAGGCAAAACATAATTAACATTTTCAGTAATGAATCTACGCGCCATTACTTGGCTTAACTTGTCTATTTTATCCATTGCCACTTCGGTTATGGAAGAGACTAATTGATATAGCCCAAGAAGCTCACCTACCGCATTTAAATAAGAACAACAGATGATGTGTGCGCTTTCCATAAGCGCTGATTCATCCATTACCGTAAATAACTCCGTTGTACCGATGGCTCTATTAGTCAGAATATCAATCATCAATAAAGCGCTTTTATGAGGGTACAAAACCATAATTCCACCGGTGAGCTTCCCTAAAATCCTTAAAGATACGGCTATACCTAATTCTTCGGGCTTGATAAAAAAATCCGAGCTTTTTATTTCATTAAAAGGTATAAGCCTTATTTGAGGGATATTAACCTCAACCCGCTTGCCTAAGAGCTGGCTTAAAGCGGTTGCAGCATTACCTGCGCCGATGTTGCTGATTTCCTTTAAGGCGTCCAACTGTTCCTGATTAACATTAAAATTTTCCATATATTTTTATTTTAAACTCAATATATCCAATATCAGGGCTACCCGCCCATCGCCAAGAATCGTAGCCCCGGCAATTCCCTTTGTCCTTTTCACCAGAGTTCCCAAGGGTTTAACCACAATATCCTGCTCGCCTAAAACCTGGCTGACTGCTAACCCTACGCTCTTTTGTCCATACTCAACTATCACTATCGAGATTCTCCCGTTGGCTTTTACCTTCCCTAACTCCTGAGAAGGTGAAATGCCAAGTTCTTTTTCCAGGCGGATTATAGGAATAACTTCCTCCCTGACCCGGATAACCTCAAAATTCTGCAGCATCTTTATCTCATCTTCTTGCAATTTAATGGTCTCACGTATATTCATCAGGGGAATAGCAAATATTTCATTTACTACCTTCACCAGCATCGCCTTGATAATCGCAAGCGTCAATGGCAAAGTCAGAATAAAACGGCTGCCTTGGCCGGGCTTAGTTTCAAAATCGAGCCTGCCGCCCAGGGCATCCATCTTGGACTTAACCACATCCAGTCCTACGCCCCGGCCCGAAATCTCGCTGATCTTCTCTGCAGTTGAGAAACCCGGTAAAGTAATCAAATCGAGCACTTTTTTGTCGTCCAATGCCTGAGCCTCTTCCTTAGAAATCAATCCTTTATTTAACGCGGTTTTGCGCACGGCAGAAAAATCAACGCCTTTACCATCATCAACTACCTCAACGGAAATCTGGCCCTTTTGCCGCGAGACCTTAATCAAGAGCTTGCCGTGCTGATCCTTATGCGCGGACTGTCTCTCTTGGGGGCTTTCAATGCCGTGATCAATAGCGTTTCGTACCAAATGGACTAAAGGATCGCCTATTTCATTTAATACTACGCGGTCTAACTCGATCTCGCCTCCGACAATTTCCAGGTCTATTTCTTTATTCTGCATTTTAGCTAAATCCCTGACTACGCGGGGAAATGTATCCAATATATAAGCCACGGGGAGAAGGCGCGTTTGCATTATTTCATCCTGCAGCGAGCTAGATAAACGGTCAAGCATAAAGGCCACTTCTTCTAAAGGCTCAATCTTGTAATTTTTAGCCGTCTGCATTAAGCGAATTTTAGCAATGGCAAGTTCCCCCATTAGATTCATAATCTTATCTAATCTCTCCACGGGTATCCTTATACTCTCGATCTTCTTAAGATATGCGGGGGTGGAGGCGGCTTGATCAGCCACAGCCTGCTTGGCTTGCGAAATGTCGATTACCTCGATAACTGCTTCCTCCACTTCAGAAATATTCAAAAGCTCTTCGCGGATAACTTCCAATCTCTCTTTAGTAGTTACAATGGCAATGAAAGAGAGGCCGAATCTTCCGGCTTTCAAATCTTCAAAAGTCGGCATAGATTTTACCACCTGGCTCAACCTTTCCAAATTCGTGATTACCAGGAATGCGCGCGCGCCTTTCATGGCGCAGTCGGGAACTAAAAAAACTTTGGCCTTCAAGATATTAAAGCCCCTGCTCTTCGCCTCGTTAAGAATCTTTAATTCCTTATCGGTAAAATCTGTCTCTTCGGTTTTTTCAGGTTCCGAAACCCCTTCCTCTTTTGCTTGTGTGCGTAAAATTTTTTTTAGGCCCTCCAATAGGGGCGCGATGTTAACTTTATTATCCCGATTAAACCTTATCTCTTCAACCAAGCTCTCCAGGGCATCAACGCAGGCAAAAAGTTGGTCAATAATTGCGGAGGTGGCCTTTTTCCTTTTGTTGCGCAGTTCATCTAAAAGGTCTTCCATCTGGTGGGATAGCTGGGTAAGCTTATCAAAGCCCATGGTCGCCGACATGCCTTTAAGGGTATGGACGCAGCGAAATATTTCATTTATGGAATCCGGGTCAGCGGGGTTAGCTTCCAGTTTTACCAGCCTCTTGCTGATATTACCCAGATACTCTAAAGATTCGGAAAGGAATATTTCGCGATAACTATCCTGCATGGAATTTTAAGTTTTGCTGATAGATTTCAAAATTGCCTCTAATCCGGACGGATTAGGAATAAGAAAAAAATTCCCTATCACGGACGTCGATTCTTCTTTAAACTCCGACTCAATCAGAAGAGCAAATTGAGATTCGCAGCTTAACTCTATTAAAATATAGTCAACTATTGCCCCGGCCATATCCACAATCAATTCCGGAACGCAAGGAACCAAACCAAATCCCACAAAACTGCCTAATGCCCCCAGATACGCGTTGGCGAGAATCACCCCTATTTCCTTTAAAGCTGAACGCTCTAAATCCCCGATCACGCTGCCATTGGAAATGGTTTTACCGGTCATGAATGACGATAAGGCAAGGGCGTCCTTTTGAGAGAAAACAAAGAGAATAGTGCTGGGCAGGTCCCCTAAAACCCGTAAGACCAGGCCCGCGACAAGCTTATCCTCTCCGCCGACAGCTAAAGGAACATTTTCAATGGGTATAAAAAGAATTTTTGGAACGACAATGGCTATCTTCTTATTTAATAGCTGGGAAAGGGCGGTAGCGGCATTACCGGCGCAGATATTCCCAATCTCCTTTACCGCGTCCTTCTGGATTTCGCTCAAGACAATCTCTTCCATTTTAAGCCTGGGCTATTTTTGCGGTAGCTCCAAAATATTTTTTATGGCGGCGGTAACCCTCGGAGGCTGAAAAGGCTTAGTAATAAAATCCTTTGCCCCCGAACGCATCGCCTCCATCACCAGCGAATGCTGGGCCATAACTGAGACAACCAGAATTTTCGCATTAGGGTCGAATTTAATGATTTCCTTAACTGCGCCCAAGCCGTCTAATTCTTCCATCATCGGCATGACGATATCCATAGTGACCAGGTCCGGCTTAAGCTTTTTGTATTTTTCCACCGCCTCAGCGGCATTAGAGGCCTCAGCGCAGATTTCATGGCCTTCGGCCTTTAAAATGTTACCCAACATTTGCCGCATAAAAGCAGCATCATCAACTATCATTATCTTTGCCATAATAGCCTTCCCTATTTTAAATTACTGCCCTTATTTAACAAATTACTAACACATTTAACCCATTATAGATATAAAATAACTTTCTGTCAAGAAACAAAATATCAGTACTTGACTCTTGCGATTATAGAGTACTTGCCTTTTGACCGTAAGACGCGCTGAAATTCAAAAAGCAATATCTGTGAGTAGGGAATTCACAATCGCCTCAGAAACCGCAGTAGCCTGCGATACCCTGTTCGGGCGCACAAAATCTAAAACATGGCTTAGAAAATATTCGAGCGTACCTTTATCAAGGTTTGAAAGAACGACATTTCCTCCTAACCCTTCGTTTCTTTCCGTATATCGCCTCAGGAGCAGACACGGCTTGCCTAAATAAAATGCCTCTTCCTGGATGCTCCCTCCGTCTGTAATTACAAATTCGCAGCGGTTAAGTAAGTGGATAAACCGGCTATGCGAAAGAATCTTAAAATAAAATATGTTTTGAATCTTATTTAAATCTTGCCAGAGCCCGAATCTGTTTAACTGATTCATGGTGGGCTCATGCCGGACAAAGACTATAGGAATCCGGGAAGAAACCTTTTTAATCATTTCGATTATAAAAATAAGGCGCTTTTTAAAGAAAATGTTCTCCACACGATGAAAAATCAGCAAACAAAATTTATCCGGCCTTAAGTCTAAATCCACAATTTTTGTAAGACTAAAAAAAGTCGCTTCTTGTCCGGTGTTTCCGGGAAGTAAAATTGATTTTTTCTCAAGGCCCATCTTGATTAAATTATCGAAAGCCCATTGGGAGGAGGCAAAAAGTAAATCCGAAAATCTCATAGCAATAACCCTTATGATTTCTTCGGGAAAAGGCTCAAGCCAACAGAAAGAACGCAGTCCCGCCTCTATATGCGCAACCTTAAGGCCCGCTCTTTTGGCCAGATAAAGACCCAGTATCGTTGAGAGGGTGTCTCCGTGTATGAGACAAATCCCATTTTTATTTAAAAAAATCCTTTTCTTTATCCAAGAGGCAGATAAACTTTTAAAGTAAATTTTGGCAAGCCATAATAAAGCCTGCCCTATTGCGGAGATATTCCTGCCTTTGGAAAGAAAAATGCCGGGTTCATCCAGCCCAAATTCCTCTCGCAGATCTTTAGTAATTAAGGAATGCTGGCCAAGGTCAACGAGATTAAAAGCAATGCCCTTCTTTTTAAGCTCCCAGATTATCGGAGCCATCTTGATGAGCTGCGCCTTTGTGCCTATAACAATATGGATCATCTCTCTTTAGTTTCCAGGACTTCGATAATACTGCTGTTGCCTATTCTATGCAAAAGCTTAAGCCTGTCTTTATATTTATAAAGAAAAGGGACAAGGTAAAGAGCGGTCTCTAGCGAGAATTCATCAACAATTATATATTTTATCCTGTTTCTTAAGATCGTATCCCGGATTTCTTCTGGATTTAAAGTAAAGGGATAACAAACCGCTTTGTGTTTGGTGTAAAAATAAGTAATCGTGGGTTTGCGGGAAAGAATTACTGCTTCTTTAGGGACATTCTCTTTGATCATTTGGTGTAAAGAAATAAAATCTTTGAGTGCGGGAGGAAGGGGTTCCGACGAATATTTAAATACCTCCGGCAAAGATAATAGATTAAAAATGAAAAAAACAAAAAATATGCTGGAAAGATAAGCTAGGGCGGCATTCTTTGATATAAAACTTATAATCTTTTTAAGCCCGATAAAAAAATAAAAGAATATAAAAGGTAAAATAGGCAAAATAAAACGCAGGCCTTCCTTAAAAGGCCAGAAGATTATTAAAAGAAGGTAAATTATGAAATAATAATGGAATATACAACCTTTGTCTTCGCGAAATTTAACCCATAATCCTAAAAATAACACAACTAGGGTAAGGCTGGCAATAAGCCCTGCCGGCAAGATTTGCTTCGCAAAAAAAACATTATCTAATAAGCTGTAGAAATAATTTGCCCCTTCGCTGAAACGTAAAATAAAATATAACGGATGAGCAAAAAGGCTCCCCTTGTAAGGCGCGTAAGGGTCTACAAGGAATAGCTGTTTAGCGTGAGAAGCTAAATTAACAGGGTTAGGGTTTAAGTATTTAAAAAATTCCCAGAGCAGCCATACCGAGAGAAAACCGCCGGCTAAAAAAAATATTTTCTTAAGCCTGTCCTGCTTATTCATTAATGCAAGTGAGACCAAGAGGCCCAAAAACAAAGTCAAGCCTATGTATCGCGTAAAATAACTCAAAATTAGACCAAGAATTAGCAAAAATCCTTGCTTATTAAGGAACGACGGTTTTTCTATATAACGCGTAGCCATAAAAAAGGCAAAACTAGAGAAAAAAAGGTAGGGTATATCCGAAAGGATATAGTTTGCGCAATAATACAGGAATGTCCAATTTAAACCCAGTAAAATAACGCTGAAAAAGGCAATTTTTTTCCCCGCATAATTCTTAAAAATCAGATAAAAAAAGAAAAGGCTTAAATATCCCAGGAGAGCCGCCACCAGATGCATTAAATAAAAATTCCTTCCTAAAAAATAAATTATCGGGAAAAGCAAAAGAGGAAAAACCGCAGGGTAATAAAAGCTAAAGGGCTCGCCCGGATAATTAATCATCCGCAAAAACTTTCCCTGGGTGAGGCTTTCTCCTAAAATTATATACTGGGCGCTATCTCCGCCTAAATCATAAAATTCTAAAGGAATGCATCTTAAAACAACCGCCCAGAATATTGCGCTCAAGAAAATAACTAATCCGTATTTCTTAAGAATATTGGTCAGAGGCATTAAATTTCTGTCCTATCCATGCGCAGCTGACTGATTTGGTCCGAGATAAGCCCAAGCATCAAAATAATTATTGAGGCGCTGAAGAGTAAAACGCCCATGTTGGTGAAGCGGTGATAATAAAGGTAGGTGTAAATGTAGTAGGCTAAACCAGAGGAGAAAAAGAATAAACTCACGGGTAAAAATACGCGAAGCGGCGAGAAAAGCGTAGCCACTTTTACGATAATCAGAAGGAATCTCGCGCCATCCTGAAATAGCCGGATCTTGCTTCTCCCTCCTGCTCGCCTATGGCCAGAAACAGGGATATACTTAATCGTCCGGCCGGCCTTTAAAAAAGCTAAAGTAATAGTCGAAGGATAGGAAAAGCCGTTGGGAAGAAGATAGAGAAATTTTTGCGCGGTATCTCTTTTTACTGCTCTAAACCCCGAGGTCAGGTCTTTAATCTGGAATTGAGTGACGTAAGAGGCAAAGGTATTATAAATTATATTAGCAAAATTACGCAAAGTGATTCGGGAAAAATTCCTTGCGCCAATAACCATATCGAATCTATCAATTTCGCTAAGCAGGCGGGTTATATCTTCCGGGCCGTGTTGGCCGTCTGCGTCCATCAGTACTGCGATATCGGCCCGGGCATGCCTTAGTCCTGTTTTGATACTTGCGCCGTTACCAAGATGATAAGGCTGATGAATAACCTCTGCGCCTGCTTCCCCGGCCACCTGAGCCGTCTTATCTTCTGAGGCATCGTCAACTACCAGGATGCGGAAATCTGTATTTGCCAGAGCCTGCTGAATCCCCTTTATCAACAGTCCAATATTATCTTCCTCATTATAGGCGGGGATAATAATATCGACATTTGGCATAGTTAAAATTATATCATTGTTTTAAAGCCGAATCAATAATCTTTAAAAGCCTTTCATCCACTTTGTAACCTAAGGAAATTGCCTTTTGGGCATGGCTTTTAGCTAACAGCCATTGCGCAGGCTTGATTGCCGAGTAAACAACAGCCAAATTATTATGCGCCTCGGCATGATTGGGATATAATTTTATTACTTCCTTAAGGTGCCTGACAGCTTTGTCGTAATCTCCGGTCAGCGAATAAAGATTGCTTACATTATAATGTGCCAGAACATACGTCGGATTTAAACTAATGGCCTTCTCATAAGAGGCTATGGCAAAGTTGTAATTAAGTTTCTTCTCATAAATGTAGGCGAGCATTGCATGCGCAAGGTATGAATCCGGGTCTGCTTCTATGGCTGAACGAAAAAACAATCTGGCCATCTTAAGGTCATCGTGCCTCAGGTAATAGGCACCGAGATTAAAATAAATACCAGTAGCCATCGGATTCAGCCTTAAGCCCCTTTCCCACATCTCTTTGGCTTTAGCCTCATCTCCCATCTCTAAATAAACTACGCCTAAATTCTGAAGGGTGATAAAGTCATTTGGGCGCAACTCTAAGTTTTTATTCAGTTGTTCCAAGGCTTCTTTAAATCTTTTCTCGGCCTTGTAGGCATTGGCGAGATTCTCTCTTGCGCTTCTTTGCACATCAGGCAGCTCCTTGGCAAGCGCGAAGGATATTTTCAGCTCCTCTTCTGACTCCTGATAAAGCCCCATATTAGAATATTCGATACCTAAATTATGGTGGGCGCCTGCCGAACGCGGCTCATCCCTGACTACAGTCCTCCAGAAGGTAAAACTGTCTTTCCACTCGAAATTTCTGGACAAGATAATGATGAAAAAAATGCCTATTATGCCTATGTAAATGTAAATAAATTTACGGCGGAATCTCAAATACAAAGGCTCTAATCCTGCAAGCAGAATCCAAAATATTCCTATACCGGGAAGATAAAAATGATGCTCTGCAGCTACTATATTTAAAACAGCGTAGAATTTAGGTAAAAGACAAATCAGATACCAGCTTAGCCCCAGGCTGATCAAGGGTTGTCTTTTTCTTAAGCGAAAAATGAGAAAAATTATTGCTAATATACCCAGGATTGACAACCAGGCCAAGGGATAGGTTAAAGAACGTAATAAAGGAAATACATGGTTAAGGCTTAAAGGATAAGGCCAGATAAATAGCCTCAGATAATAAAAAGTGACAGCGGCCTGAGTCAGGATATTAGAGCTGAAATTGCGGACAGGGCTATTAAAGGGGAACAAATAACCGTAAGACGGGCTAAAGATAATCCTGCGAAAAACCCAATAGAATATAAATATACCTATAAGAACGAGGTAGAAAGTATTTTTTTTCTTATTCAGAGCCGCCGAGTCAGGATAGTAGTTACTATTAATCAAATCGTAAGCGAAGATTAAAAAGGGAAAAATCAGCCCGTTTTCTTTGGTGAGCAATGCCAGGATAAATAAAAAGGCAGGCAAAAGCATCCGGCCTTTGGCGTAAGCCAGAAATCCCGATAGAATAAAGAAAGTGACCAATAAATCAGAGCGGCAGGCAATATAGGCTACGGCCTCGTTATTTAAGGGATGGCTGATAAACAAAAGAGTAACCGCTAAGTTCAGGCCAAATGGCGTACCTTTCTTTAAAAACCTGATCAGCGAATAAAGCAGGATCCCGTTAAGAAAATGTAAGAGTATATTTATAATATGATACCCTGCGGGCTGCATCCCGTTAAAAAAATAATTAAAAGCAAAGGTGAGTAAAAGTATCGGCCGGTACATTCCCATGGGAACAGTAATATCGGAGGTATAATACCCTTTAAAGATTAAAGGCAGATAGCGGGAATCCTTAATGTAAAGGTTCTCGACAATAGAATGTATATCATCAAAAATGAACACATTGCGCAGGGTATTACAATATAGCCCTGCGCAAAAGAGGATTATCAGAATAACCGCGATGCTGTCTTGTAAGTCCCGTTTCATTTTAAAAAACCCGCATCCTTTGGTTTTCACCAAAGGATGCGGGTTACATTCACACCCTGCTATAGATGGTGTTTAGTTGTGAGTTACGTTGTGAAGAGGTAAGTCACCCGTTGTAGCAACATAATTGCTCGTATACGGAGTTGAGTTGTGAGTAAACGGACAATTAGGTAATGCTCCGGCAGCTAAGAAAGAGGCAACAAATTTCGCGTTGGTCAATGCATTCGGAAAACCGCTCGTTGCTGCACTTGCACCAGTAGCCCATGTAGGAGATATCGATGCCTTGGCATAAAACGCTGCCAGTGCTGAACGCATCGCACCTACGTTTGCGTCACAAGCTGCCTTATTAGCGTCAGCTCTTAAGCTCATAAACCTGGGCACTGCAATTGCCGCTAAGATACCTATAATGACGATAACCATAACCAACTCAATAAGAGTAAAACCTTTCTTCTTCATCTTCTTCACCTCCTTTCCTGAATTTAGCATAGATTTTAAAAATGTCAAGAAAAATCTGCTTCACCGCGGTTTTCGCAAACTCTTCTTGACCCTTACGGTATGAAACCATTAAGGGGTTAAAAATCCTAACCCTATAAAATACAATATATTGCTATATCCTATATTATAACTATACCACAAAATTTTACTATTTTCAAGCTCTTCTGCCGCTTTCCTAGCCCTAACAGGCTTTACTCAAAAGGTATAAACGATTAGCTCCAGGGAGATTTTTTGGTATGGCAATAACTTTTCCGAGCGCTTAACCTCAATAAGGCTGACATTGACTACTCTTTCTAACTGGTATATTTTCTTTAAAAAATCTAATAATTGCCTAAATGTCCCTACCACATTCATTTGCAAGTGAACGGCCTTTGGCCCGGCTGGGGCCCCAGCAGAAGCTTGCCCTATTTGCGATTCTTCTTTTTCTTTTAGGCTAATGTTCATCTCTCTTAATCCTATTTGGCCCCCTAGGTTAATGAGTTTTTTGATCAGGCCAAAGGGTTGTTTTTCGCCTAAAGGAATCCGGTTGTATAAAGTATTTTCTTTCTGTTTTAACTCCTGGCTCTGCCTTTCCAGGGCTTCTAAGCGCCGGCTAGCCGCCTGCGCCTCTTCGAGTTCCTGTTTCTTCTGTTTCCAGGTTTCCCTTAAGGCAAAATTATCCTTGAGCAACCATAGGAAAAATGCGAGCAATAAAGCCAAGAGAACAAAGACCATTAAACTACTCGAGAATCTAATCTTAATCATTTTTTGGTCAATTCAGCAGTCATATTAAAAGTTCTGGATTGACGTGCAGTTAAACGTAAATCCCTGGCCTCTTTACTCACTCCTTGAAACGAAATCTCTTCTAACTTTAAAGGCTCGATTTTAACCTTAGTGAAATACGGCGTGGCTTCCAAACGCCTCTTGAAATCTTCAATGATTTTCATCGCCTCTTCATAATCAGCAACCAAATCTCCGTTTATCTTGATGCGATACGGCGCTTGGGAGCCGCCTTTAGGCGCTATTGCTTGAGCAGGCTCGGGTCCGGTTTTAGGAATTAACTCGCCCCCGCCTTTAGGCATTATCCCTTCGGGAAGTTCGGCGTTTCCTTTAGGCATTCCTGAGTGGCTGTCTTTAGCCGCTGCCCCTGGCGCAGGTTCTAAATCGCCTGCAGAAATTTTAATACTCGTCAACAAAATTTCTTGAGGGATAATTGCCGCTAATTCCTCTAAAGGCAACTGGAAATTCTGCCTCTCTTTGATTACCCCTTCCACTTGAGAAAATAACTGCTGGAGGTCTTTCTCGCGCTGGCTTAAATCCTTTAATTTACTGGTAATGCGTTTAACCCGGGATAATTGAAATTCTTCGCTTTTAATAGACTTCCCAATAGAATGGTTGCTAAGAAACAGCCTCAAGGATGCCAAGCTAAATAGGGAAAGCAGGCAGACGCCTGCAAACAAAATAATCAAACGCCTGGTGGCAACAGCTTCTTTCCTCTTTAAGTCAACGGGCAGGAAATTAATCACCGGTTGTTTCTTGCCTGCGCTAATAACCGTCAATGCGAGGCTGGCGGCATTGGCAAATATGGGGGTTGAGGAGGCTTCGTCTTCAAACTGTTTTTCTTTTAAGGCCGGCAATCCCTTGAAAGGTAAAATAACCTGGCACTGGCCGCCGATCTGGCTGGATAAAGCGGGGATAAGATTTTTTATCTGGCTACTGCCTCCAGAAAAATATATATAGCCGATACGCCTTCCTTGAGACTCCTCTTTATAATAGGCAAACGACCGCCTTAATTCATGAATAATTCTATCGATGTGCGGCTGCCAGAGCATCCTTAATTCCAAAGGGTTAACCTGCGGCTTCTCAGCCATCGAGGACTTTGCTCCTGCTTCATATTTCTGGCGCATTATTTCTTCGGCAATGGCTACTTTATCCTTGGGATCAAAAGGAACCTGGGGAACGCCTGATTCTTTGATAAAACGCTCTGTATCAGCCTCAGAATAACTCAACTCTCTGGATATATCGCCTAAAATATCCTTAAAACCATAACTGACGTTACGAGTGAAGAATAGTTTTCCCTGCCTAGAGACAGAAATATTGATAGAACTAAAACCCAAATCTACAAAGACCGTGTCTTCTTCCTTGCTCCAGGCCTCATTAGGCAGGATATTAAGAATAGCCGAAGATGACGGGGTAATCAGGGCAGGGGTAATATCAATTTCCTTAAAAAGATCAATGATTTTTTGCACGTAACTATTTTCGGTCCTAATCACTAAAACTTCCGAACGTGCGGCCTTAGCCACAATCCTTTCGCCCAGTAACACACATTCAAAGGTATGGTTAGGCCCTGAAGCAGGCACCATTCCCCTTTTTGCCTCGTTTATGGCTGCTGCGAATAGTTCTTTTCCGGGCATACGCGGCAGAATCGCGAGAATTGCCGTGGTTAAAGCCGAGGGTATGTTTATCCCTACTTTAGCCAAATGCAATCTCTTTAAGGGTATAATATTGGTAATTTCGTTTAAGAAAGGTTTGGTATCAAGCTGATTAATCTCTTGGCTGCTGATAAAAGGAGTGGGAAAAAAAGAGGCGTTAATCAGGCGCGGCTTAGGTTTAAATTCTAATTCTACAACTTTGGTATAGCGCGTGCCGATATCTATCCCCACTAACAACTTCGCCATTACTTAGCCCCCTATTGCGCCGATTAACTGTATCAACGGCAAGAATACTGAAAGGGCAATGCCGCCTACTACCACGCCCATAAGCACAATCATCGCCGGTTCAAAAATAGCAAACATCCTTTTTATAGTCGCAGGGACCTCTTTATCATAAAATTGGTTAACCTTGTCCAGGGTTTCGCTCAATGACCCGGTCTGCTCGCCCACGCTAATCATGCGAATTACCAAAGGCGGAAAATCAGCGGAATTCTCCAGGGCAACAGCTATCTTTTCTCCTACGTT
>Ga0315290_10000563_pt1 | contig 24465 bp, 23 predicted proteins | sample YL17G12_0_MG_FD_203627 | JGI IMG/M metagenome (GOLD analysis project Ga0315290, IMG submission 203627) | Sediment microbial communities from Yellowstone Lake, YNP, Wyoming, USA - YL17G12_0 | ecosystem: Environmental > Aquatic > Freshwater > Lake > Sediment | place: USA: Wyoming | collected... | reverse complement strand
TAGCTCCTTTCGTTTCTCAAGTTCCTGTTAATAAAGAACTTAATCTACGAAAAGCCGCATGATGTCCATTACTTTTTATTCCTTTTTAACCAACTTTTTTGGATGAGAACCTTGTTTTTCAATCTCACCATTGAGCAGTGACCGTAATTTATCCAGTCCATAGCGATATCGACTCTGGATCGTATTGAGTGAAACACCTTCTGACTCGGCTATTTCTTTGAATTTCATCTCACCCTGCAGGTGTAGGATTATCACTTCCCGCTGATCGCAGGGTAGTTGCCCCATGGCCCGGCTGACTTGCCGGGTCTGTTCTGCTGAGATAGCCAATCGATCCGGCCGATTAGAATCCGCCTCGGCAATCTCCGTTGCGTCCAATTGCATCGTCTGTCGGCCGCTTGCTTTGCGTACATTGCGCACCCGATTGGCCACGCAACTCGACAAGTAACTCTTAAGACTGCCTCGCAATTGCAGTCTGTCGGCAAACTGAGCAAAAGAAACAAAAACATCGTGCACAGCGTCTTCCGCCGTTGCTCTGTCGGGCGAAAGCGCTATAGCCAGCGCCAGCAAATCGTTCTTGTACTTTTCGTAGATTTGCCGCAGAGCATCACTGCTGCCATGCTTAAATTTCCAAACCAGCAATTTATCTTCCAGCATCCAAGGTCTGCCTTATCAGTTTCGAAACTAACAATCTTCACTGCTATGACAATTCCACTGTCCTCTTTAGTCTAAACAAAATCACAATTGTTCCAACCACGAAACCCCTATTTTTTATAACCCCTGAAACAACAAGCACTAAGCACACAAAAAAAGGCCGATCCCACCGAACCGGCCCTGAGTAATTGCAGTATTTAATATACTTGTCTATTGGGGCAATTTGTCCGGATCAAATATCCCTTCCGGAAATTCAGGATTTTCTTCAAGATATATCTTTCGGCAAGTGTTGTAACTAGATGTTTGGTCGACGGAAGCTTCACCATTGGCATCATCATACCAAAGGTAGGTTTCCCTTAGCATTCGTGGGTACCATCGACCTGAGGACGTTTGAGCGTATTCAAGGACCTCGACAATTTCCTCGTAGTCGCGCCCGGCCCATTTAAAGCGAGGATTATTTTCTTCTTTCAGCCAGTTTTTATTAGTGACCCAATCAGCATACAAAAGTATAGATTTCTCACGTCGTTGGCAAATATAATCGCGTGCAGGATCGAAAAACCATTTCTGTCTTGTTGGCTTAACGTGAAGGCCCTTGTCATTGGGGATACGTCCATCCTGGGTTCGCTCTATGAGTATGAGGGATTCTCCGTGGGGACCTGTGACGTATTCGACTTTCCAGTTCACCGGGACACCAACCGTTCCTCTCATTCTGGGCCAACACACCTCTTCTATACACAAATTTCCCCGGTAAGCGGTGGCACTTCTTTGTTTGACTTTCCCATCGCCCCATTCTTCTCTAATTAGCGAATAGGTCTTGCCGCCGCCGACAATATCTGAGACAGCGGGAATAAGCGATTTCACCCCATACTGCACATTATCTCCCAGGGTTTCAATTCTGAGCTTAGCAACCTTTTCTTCGCCATAGTAACCCGCGTCACAGCGCCAACTCTTATTGTTTTGCCACATACCGATAATAGCATTACGCTCACCACTGAAGGAAGTAGGCAACTGTGTAACATCACATGGTATGCTAATTGCGACATATGGTTCTCGGTCTGTAGTTCTGATATTATTAATTTTCTCACGTAGTTCGTCTAGCTCTGGTGGAGCCACAAGATGGACAATCTCCACATCACTTGAAACACCCATGTCATAGACAGTCATAGGCCCCGTTTCAGGATAGTCATAGGCCACCAGGATATTTTTCGACGGGTCTGGAAATAATACTTCCATGCGGGCCAGCAAGTTGTTTTCTATATCTCTAAAAAGTTCCACACTTACACTATCAGTGCCTTTGGGTACTTGCCCTTTTATTATTTCCATTTGGATACCGTCAATCAGTCTATCCTGCGTGTTGATGCTAACGGCTGTCGCTTCTAGGCGATGAATGAAAGTCCGCATGAGTTGAATTGGAGAGTCAGGATCTGGTCCCCAATAGTCAGTAGATGAGACAAAAATTTTATTTTGTGATGGATCATATAAATATTCTCTTTGCTCAATTCCATCCACAAATGTTAATCTGTCATCATCCCACTTTTTGGCAGTTATCTTAGATATTCCCGACATCCAGGTTTCAGCTCGGTGTTCGCCTTTGAAATGCACCGTATGTATCCAAGGCATTTGCTCAACATTCTTTGTCATCGCGGCAAGGACAGAGGTTGATTCACCAAATGGCTTTATACCGATCATTACCGCTACAACTATTACTGCGGCGGCGGCGAATTTTGTGATTCTACTTTTCATAATGGTTCTCCATATATTTTGCTCACGGTCAGAACTCGTCTGCGAGCCCTGCCCGGCAAGCTCACTTAACATTTTAGTTTCTTCAGGATACTTTTGTTTCCATTTTTCCGCGTCGAACTCCAGCTTACCTGAATCGACTGACCGGGAAATGATCTCATCGAGCCATTTTTCGTTTTTATGTTCGTTCATAATTCTATCTCAACTTTGCTATGGCGCCGTAACCTTTCGGCTATAGCTTTTTTTGCTCTGCGCAATCTTCCGTTTATCGCTTCCTGGGAAATTCCCAGCACCGCTGAAATCTGTCGATACGTCATACCGTCGTAGTAGTGCAGAAAGATCAATTCTTTCGCTTCCGGGGCAAGCTTGTCGATGGCACTTCGGACAGCTTCGATGTGGCCGTTCTGCTGGGATTTGTCCTCTATCGCAGGAATATCTCCAGCGGATTCGGCCAGGGAGCAGGTATGCAACCCTGCCCCCGCTTTGCGAGCGATATCCCTGGCGACGTTGCGGCAAATAACCGTCAGCCAGCCGGCGAACTTATCCAGTTCATTTAATTTTAACAGGTTACGAGAAGCCTTGGCAAAGGTCTCCTGCGCCGCGTCTTCCGCCAGGTGCCTGTCACCCAGGATAGCGCGGGCAATCGCCACCATAGCTGGATAGTATCGCTTGCACAACTCCGTGAAGGCCTCCACATCGCCGCCCATAGCCGCTTCAACTAGTTGGCTGTCTGACTTCTCCGTCACCGGTCATCCTATCTTAACGTCAAGAAACTGCATTTCGCTAATTTAGCTGACTGCCGTCACTATACAAGACGGCCCTGCCGGCCCAGAATGGGCGCTAAAAATCTTACATTTTAGTCATTTTTTTGATTATATCCCCTTGTCCGAAATAATCGCACGAAAAAAGGCCGATCCCACCGAACCGGCCTTGAGTAATTGGAGTATTTTTAATACCTGTCTATTGGGGCAATTTGTCTGTGTCGAAAATATCGTCAGGGAATTCAGGGTCAATTTGCAGATATACTGTTTTAATCACATTCACTTCCAATGGGACATTTTTATAATCTTTTTCACGAGATCTCGTACTTTTATTGACAATGATTTTGGGATACCAATAACCATTCGGGGCCTGAATAAACTCGGTAATCTCTCCTTCACTAATTGATCCTTCGCGGATCTTTTCCGGCTCAACAGCTTTTAGCCAGTCCTTATCTTCCTGCCACTGGGCATCCGGTCGCCATTCAGTCACTTCCTTCCGGCATATATAGTTTTTCTGCGGGTCGAGGTAATAAAGAAATCTACCCGGCAACGTTACATTTCCTTCATATATATGTCCCTGTTGTAAATGCTCAATACAAATCAGATTGTTTTCTCTGGCGTAATCGTCTTGAATTACTTTGCCTTCGGTACCAATATAGGGCCAACCTTTTTGTTCCAGGCTGCCAGTCACGGGCGGATCATTCTGGAATATTCCAACCGAATGGGAAACGTCGTCATTTTGTTTGGCCCATTGTAATAATGCTTCAAAGGACTTACCTAAACTATCCACCGTTAGTTTGACGGGTTGAGGAGCATTCATGTCCCATCGCAAGAGGTGGTTTTCATGCCTATAACGCTTATTGTCCGTATAAAAGATGCGAATGCTATCGCACGTCCAGAGATGCGTTCGTGCTTCCGTGATAATTGTGATATATTTGTCAGGTACATTTTCTCTACAGGCTCGATACTTCTCCCGTATTGCCATATAATCTTCATTTGGTAATTTGTCTATAATCAGGGCATCCCGCGGCACATCCAGGTCATAAATATCCGCCGGGCCGGTTGGTGGATAATCAAAAGTCATTTCGCCATTGACTACCGTATTACCATTTGCATCAGTGCATATTACCTTGGCGACATAAAGTAATTTGGATTCCGGCTCAATATACAGCCGCACAAAATGACTTACATTATCCTGCCCTGCAGAATTTTGCCCTATAGACGATAGAGATATTTCCTGAATCTGGACTTCTTCCCCCATATATTCACCACGTTTAGTAATAATTTTGGCCCCCTGTTCTTTCAGCATCTTATACATACTCTCCACCAACAAAGTCGGAGATGACATATTCAAGGGCAAATCGTTTTCGTAACTATAGTGTATGGTAATGCTGTTGGTTTGCGGATCATATTCATATCTTTTGTGTTCATTATAATTCACAAAGCTGGCTTTGCCGTCAGCCTCTTTTGCGGCACTAATTTTTGTCTCATACCCGATCCACAACTCGACAACTCCCTTTATCTTCCCTTCAAAGCCGCGGCTTGATATATGCATCCACGGCACTTTTTCCATCGCTTCGGTAATATCCGCAAAGGCGATCGTCGCCATATCCACGCTACCACCAAACTGATTTATTCCAATTAGCACTGCGATAATTATCACCGCGGCGGCGGCGGATTTTGTTATTCTGTTATTCATAATCGTTCTCCATGTTGAAATTGTTCTGACCTGTTCGGCCGAGACTGAACTGTCCAATGCCTTTATTACATTGTCCTGGCGTGCTGACATGTCTGCCTCCAGCGTTTGGCCGAACTTTGTGAACAACTGTTTCTCGTCTTGTAGTGCCTGAAGGTATTTTTCACATTCCGGGCACTTACTTGTATGTTCCCGCAGAGCGTCAATTTCATCCCGGCTCAAAGCGCCCAGGACAAAATCCGCTATCTTATCGTGCATATTGTCACAAGGATTATTCATCAGAACTTTCTCCTTGATCGGTTAACAACTCGTGCAACTGTTTTATGCCCGTTCGCAGCTTTTGATATACTCCCGAACGCGATACATTCAACTTATCAGCCACCGTCTTGACGTTCTGTCCGTCCAGGTAATACATCACCAGCGGCAGCCGAACCTCTTGCGGCAGCTTTTCTATCGCCTGTTCGAGCCGATCATTCTCGCCTGCCACTGACTGCGGCTGTATAGCTCGTTGGGCATTTTCGGCCAGGACTTTCTCGCCGCATCTTTGCCGACGGATTAGATTGATGCACAAATTCCTGGCAATCTTCACCAGCCACGGCCCGAAGCGTCGCGGATCACGCAGTTTCCTGATGTCCGTAAAGCCTTTGAGCATCGCTTCCTGAGCGATGTCCTCGGCATCATGGACACTGCCGAGCATACCCAGGCATACTATGAAGACACGTTCATAGTGTCTGCGGACAAGAACCGCCCGCGCATCCCTATCGCCTGCCGCAGCGGCAGCCACCAGATTTTCATCGCAGCGTTCGTTCAATAGAAGCTCCTGTATCCGCTACTATTATAATGACAAACCAGAGGCAACGGATTTACAAAAAAACCGTTTTTTCACTATATTTACTCAAACTGACCAATTCTAACGAATCGTTCAGTTTGAAGGCAACAGGCATGATGGATGAGGTACTAGTTGACCTGAGGTTAGTTTGAGTAATAAGAAAATGGGGAAACTCAATCGTTATGAGTATAAATACAATTTTTACTACCTGGCATTTTCATTCGGTATGGATACAAGAAAATCTTTCAATTTGGGAATATCGTTTTTGCAGGTATCCCATACCACCTTGGTATTTACGCCAAAATATTCATGAATTAAAAAATTTCTCATATCCATCATCTGTCGCCATGGCATTTGAGGATGCTTATCACGAAAACGGCGGCTAAGATTCTTCGAAGCCTCGCCTATGATTTCCAACTCGCGAACAGTAGCGTCTATCCTCATTCTATCCGAGGCGAACTGGTCATAAGTTGTCCCCTGAAGGTATTGCTCAATACATTTGATAGCGTCATGGATATGCGCCAAATAGATATTGTCATTTCTCATAAATGCACTCAGCTTGCGCAAGGACCTCGTCCCGGAAATATTTACTTATCGCTTCAGGAGTAAGGATATCCACCGTTTTGCCCATAAAAGACTCGAAATTATGTTTCATGTCCGACAGGGCAAAAAAACCTATAACAGCGGTAGGCTCAAAATCGATAAGCACATCCACATCGCTGCTGTCGGTAGCGGTACCGTTTACGTGTGAGCCAAAAAGAGCCGCCCACCGGACATCCTCCATGTACGGTCCCTGCTTAAGCCCCTCAAGTAATTTAACCTTGATCGTCTCTTTATTCATGCCGATAATTCTAAGCGAATTTATCAATAATATCAAAGACAAAAAAATATGCCAAGCCAGGATCAACTCTTTTGCTTCCGGGGCAAACTTACCGATCGCGCTGCGGACAGCTACCCATTCACTTATCCATTTTTTCAATATTTTTCGATGTAACCTCTGTCTGTCGAACAAGTTACGAACTTTATGGCAATGCCGGACAAATTTTTTTTAAGAGAATTCCCTGGTAATCGAATACTATTATCAACCTGGACTCTGTTTTAATGGTAACTTGATCATGGCAGACAAACCTGGTGTATTAGTGGCGATGAGTGGCGGGGTCGATAGCAGTGTGGCCGCGGCTCTGCTCCAGCGGGCCGGCTATGATGTGACGGGAGTTTTTATGTGCCTGGGCCAGGCTCAAAGCCCCGATCGGCCGCATCCGGGCTGCTGTTCGCCGCAGGACGCCCGCGACGCCAAAGAAGTAGCCGCCCTGCTGGGCATCAGATTTCACGTGCTCGATTTCCAGAACGAACTGGAAGAGATTATCGATTATTTCGTGGATGAATACCGCCACGGACGAACGCCCAATCCCTGCGTAATGTGCAACACTCGATTGAAATTCGGTAAGCTCATCGAATACGCCGATATGATAGGAGCCGACTACGTCGCCACCGGACATTACGGGCGGATAGAAGCCATCGGCGGAGAAAAACGTTTATGCCGTGGGGTCGATAACGCCAAGGACCAGTCTTATGCGCTGTTCGGTATCGCCCGGGATAAGCTGGGCCGTATTTTACTGCCGTTAGGCGAGCATTCCAAAGGCCATGTACGTACGCTGGCCGACCAAATGAATCTGCCCGTACATGACAAAAGTGAATCGCAGGAGATATGTTTTGTAGCGGATGACGACTATGCACGGCTGGTAGCCGAGCGGGCGCCCGAACTGTGCAGGGCAGGTGAGGTCGTCGATACGAGCGGTAAAGTGCTCGGCAGGCATCAGGGGGTGTATCGTTATACGATAGGCCAGCGTCGCGGACTGGGAATAGCAATGGGCGCCCCGGCGTATGTGATTAGCCTTGATGAGGCGAGCAATACTGTTGTACTGGGCAGCCGTGAAGAGTTGATGTCCCGGCGGCTTTGGGCCGGCAAACTGAATTGGCTGGTCGATCCGATACCCACAGAAACCTTTTGGGCTGCCGTACAGATACGCTATAATCATCGTGGCGCGCCCGGCAAGGTTACGCCAATAGTCAGCGATCAAGGTATATATGACCGGGTGGTGGTGGATTTTGATCAGCCGGTAACTGCCGTCACGCCTGGCCAGGCGGTAGTATTCTATGACGACCAGATAGTGTTAGGCGGAGGTTGGATTGAAAAAAGTGGTTGATGACAGTTGGCGTGGCAAGGCCCTGATAATTCAACCGGGAGCAATCGGCGATGGGATATTGACCCTTCCGCTGGCGAGAATGTTGCTGCGCCAAGGCAGAATGAAACATGTCGATATAATGGGCCACCGCGAAAAACTCGGATTCCTCCAAGGCAGAAGCGAGATAACCAAAATAGTCTCAATCGAAGGTGTCAGCCTGCACAAGCTTTTTGCCGACCACGAAACTTTCAATCTCAGCGAAGATGATCCGCTGATCGAAGTATTTTGCGATTATGAGCTGATCGTAACTTTCCTGACGGACGAGCAGCGTTATTTCGAGCGTAACCTGATTTTCACCACAGCCTCAATCCATCCTGTAGAAGTAGCCACGATTCAACTGCGACCGCCGGGGGACTACCCCGGCCATGTTGCCAACTTCTTCATGGAGCAATTTACAAAAGAACTGCCGCACTGGCTGGCGAATATATGGCCAGAATTTATGCAGGGAACGTTTATTCACAAAAAACCAGACGATACCGAAAAGGCCCATGCAATACTGAAAAACAGTCAAGTCGAACAGTCAGCTAAGATTGTCCTTATACACCCGGGCAGTGGCGGCCGGGAAAAATGCTGGCCGATAGAAAATTTCCACATTTTGGCTGAGCAACTGACCAAACACGGATGCCAACCAGTCTTGCTATTGGGACCGGTGGAACTGGAGCGTTGGGATAGTTGCCTGATATTTGAATTGGAGGAACAACTGCCGACATTGCAAGAACTAACGCTGGAAGAGGTAACCACTGTGTTGAGTTGTTGCGATGCTTATGTCGGTAACGATACCGGCATAACGCATTTGGCCGGTGCGATGGGGCTGGCAACTGTAGCGATATTTGGGCCGACCAATGCGGCGAGCTGGCGGCCTCTGGGAACCCGCGTGCGAATCTGCGCAGAAGAAAAAACGTCCAATAACACGTGGACACCTGTCGAAACTGTGTTCAACCAGTTGAAAAACATGATCTGAAAGAAATTTTGCCAAAAAATGGTTGCATCACTAAACAATTTGGTTATCATAATCGTGCATGCGGGCGTAGCTCAGTGGTAGAGCGTCACGTTGCCAACGTGAATGTCGTGAGTTCAAGCCTCATCGCCCGCTTTTTTTTTGGCCGGTGGACATCGGCGGATATTTTGGTATGTCCAGGCTTGTTTTGTCTGAAGACATACACTGATTGCGGTTGAATTTTCCCGTTGGGCCGATAGATATGCCTATTGGGTAAAACACGAAGTTCCCGAAATTTCAGACCGATCCTGGTTCGAATATTTCCCCATATTGGAGCAAGGCCAATTATTTATAGTTTTATCTTAACAGTCTATTGACGGGTAATCCAGATATAGTATAGTGTTATCGTTGATTTTGGGCCATGTAAGGAGATGGCGTGGCCACTTTTTATGTTTCATAAGATTAGCAAAGGGCCGCTGTCGCTGGTCGCTTGCCGGAATGGTAAAATCACGTAATTAAAGAAGTTTTAACACAGAGGAAAAAGTAATGGCAGAGAGCGAAAACAACGTCGAACAAGAACAGGAAGAATTTGACTGTACGGTGACCGTGGAAGACAGTGGTGCGTGGAAAAAGAAGATCGCAGTACAGGTTCCGCGCAAAGAGATCGACAAGGAACTGAACAACCAGTACAGCGAATTACGCAAAACCGCTGACATACCGGGGTTTCGCAAGGGCCATGCCCCGCGAAAGCTCTTCGAAAAGCGTTTCGGCCACGATGTAACGAACCAGGCGAAACTGCGTCTGTTGGCTCAGGCTCTTGAAAAAATAGACAAAGACCAGGATTTTGAGGTGCTGGGCGAGCCGGATTTCGACCCGGAAAAGATAGAACTGCCCGAAACCGGCGATCTGGACTTCGAGTACGAAATTGAAGTTAAACCTGAGTTTGAGATACCAACGCTGGAAGGGGTCAGGATCGAAAAACAGGTTGTCAAGATCGACGAGAAACGTGTCAATGAGGCCCTGGAAGCCCTGCGCCGCCGATATGGAAAGATGGATGAGGTAGAGACGGCTCAGTCAGGCGACATGATACGTGCCGATGTAACCATGAAGGTCGAAGGCATAGAACAGGGCGAAACGGGCCATGATCTGCCCGTGCGAGTCGGCCCCACCGTTGTAATGGGAGTTTGGTTCGAGGATATGGCCAAGGTGCTCACCGGAGCCAAACCAGGCCAGACCAAAACCGCCACCGCAGAGGTGCCGGATACTCACGAAAAAGAAGAATACCGAGGCAAAAACGCTGAATTTACCATCGAAATCAAGCTTATCAATCGCCTGATACCGGCCGAGATGAACGAAGAATTTTTCGGGTCATTTGGTGTGGAAGACGAAGAGACGCTAAGACGTGTTATCCAGGAAAGCCTGGAGGGCCAGGTTGATCGGGAAATGCGTACCCATTCGGTCCGGCAGATATATAAGTACCTGGAGGAAAATGTCGAGTTCGAGCTTCCCGCAGGGGTAGCGGCACGATATTCCGATCGGATGCTCAGTCGGCGTTACTATGAGTTGTTGCAGCAGGGAGTACCACAGGAACAGTTGGTAGAGAATATGGAAAGATTGCGGGCTTCCAGCAGCGAACAATCCGCCCAGGAGCTGAAAATGAGCTTTATTATGGAGCGAGTGGCCGATAAACTGGAAATCGAAGTGAGCGAAATGGAAATTAACGGTTATATTGCCAATATGGCGGCGCAGCAGGGGCGGCGACCGGAACGCCTGCGCGATGAACTGGACCGGCAGGGCCGAAGTGCTATGCTAAAACACCAGATCAGGGAGGAAAAAGCCATTGATCGTATTTTAGAAATGGCTGATGTGGTGGACGCCCCGGCAGTGAAAGAAGAAGCGTCTAAGCCGAAAACCAGGAAAAAAACCGCCGAAAAACCCGCGGAATCGACGGAAAAAACGAAGGAAAACGCCGTGGAAAACGCCGCCCACAAAAAAACCTCGCGAAAAGACGTCAAACGCAAGCCGCCTTCAGCCGATGATTAAACTATACAACAATACGGATACAACCCACGGGAAGTTTTACCGTTAAGGAATCGTTTATGGAAATATATCGACCCGAAATGATAAAACAGGTGACGCAATTGTCTGGCTCCGGCGGTTATCAGCGTACCCGGGAAATGGGACTCAATGAAATGCTGCTGGAGAACCGGTGTGTCTTCATGGACATGCCGCTGGACCCATCCATGATAACCAGTCAGGGCACAATCACCTCGGTAATAATCAAATCGCTGTTGTATCTGGACAACCTCAAGCGTGGCAGTGACATCCATTTGTACATCAACTGTCCCGGAGGCAGTGTGGACGATACGATGGCTATTTACGATACTATGCAGTTTATCGTTTCCGATGTCTGCACATACTGTGTGGGCCATGCTGCCAGTGGCGGCGCGGTGATTTTGGCCGCCGGGACCAAAGGAAAACGTTACGCCCTGCCCCACTCGAAAATCATGCTGCATCAACCCTGGGGCGGAGTCAGCGGCCAGGCGGCGGATATTGAAATCCAGGCCAAGGAAATTATCAAAACCAGAAAAATGATTGACGAAGTTCTGGCCCTTCATACCGGCCAGCCTATCGAGAAGATCCGCCAGGAAACAGAGCGAGACCATCACATGACCGCAGAGGAAGCTAAAGAGTACGGCTTAGTTGACGAAGTACTACAGCCCCAGGAAGAAGAAAAAAAAAGGGACGGTAAATGAGCAGATGGATCGGCAGCCGGGTAGATGGGCAGGTGATCGGACCTGCCAATAAGCAAACGGCTGGATTTCCACTTACCTGTTCATATATTCATCCACTATCAAATAAGCGAGAAGTGATATGACCAACTTGATACCTATGGTAATCGAAACAACCGGACGCGGAGAGCGAGCTTATGACATATATTCGCGTCTGTTACGCGACCGCATTATTTTCCTGGGCGGCGAGGTGGACGATGAAACCGCCAACCTGGTTATCGCGCAAATGTTGTTTCTGAGCAATGAAGACACGAAAAGCGACATCCACCTTTACATCAATTCTCCAGGTGGATCGGTAACCGCGGGACTGGCGATTTACGACACTATGCGCTTTCTGCGTTGTGACGTAAGCACTTACTGCGTGGGGCTGGCCGCGAGTATGGGTGCGGTACTGCTGTTGGGCGGAGCAAAAGGTAAACGCAACATCTTAACCAATTCCAGCGTCCTGTTGCATCAGCCCATGATTCGCGGACAAATCATCGGACCGGCGACCGACCTCCAAATAGAAGCCGAAGAAATGCTCCGTGTACGCACTCGTTTATATAATATTATTGCCGAACACACCGGCAAAGACCTGGATACCGTCGGAAAAGACTGTGACCGTAATTACTGGATGGATGCGCAGCAGTGCGTGGAATACGGTATAGCTGACAAAATCCTGGAAAAAATGCCGGAAACAGACTTGTCTGAAAAAAGCGATGACAAAACCCAATAAGGCCCGGTTATGCCCAACCAATCAGCAATAACCATCGGGCTTTTGTTAGCCCTGACCGCAGGAGGATGCGGACTTATTGCCTCCTCAAAACCCACCGAGACTATTTCCAAAAAAGACCTCTTGATGCAGATAGAACAACTCCGGCAGGAGCTGACGGCAAAACAAAAGCAAAACGAAAAACTAAATGAACAATTGACCGCGTTACGGGGTTTTCCTGCCGATCGGTTGCAACGCCTGGTTCATCCGGTCGAAATCGCCTTTGGCCGGTTCACACGGGCTTATGACCAAAATGATGACGGCTTCGATGACGGGATGATTGTTTACCTGCTGCTGAGAGACATACAGGGCGATAAAATCAAGGCGACCGGTCAGGTAACTATCGAACTGTGGGACCTGGCCGAGCCTCAGGGCGGGCATCTCCTCCAGCAGTGGCAGTACGGCCTGGACGAACTGCCACAGCAATGGCTCAGCGGCTTCATGACGGACCATTACAAATTCGAGCTGACGTGGGAGAAACCTCCACGTTCTTCGAACCTCACCCTCAAGCTGAGATTCAAAGACGCCCTGACCGGTAAACTCTTCGAAATCCAGAAAATGATAACCGCTTCCGTTTTACCGGCGGCTGGCTGAAAGTTATGTGGATTCCTGGGATGGTACAAAATATAATCTATGGAATCACATAATTTTAACTAATTCTTTTTTGATTCTGTTCAGGCCTTCTTTCCATTTTTGTTCATCAGAACCGCCCAGCCAAAGACGAATATAGCCTTCCATGCCCAGTTGTACGCCTGGCACGAACAGGGTATTTTGATTTTTCAATGTTCTTTGGCATAGCTCAGTGCTTGGAATATCTGCGTTGTATTTCAGAAAACAGATCGGCGCTGCCTTAGGCTCTTTGAATGTGAAGAAATCGCCAAAAGAGACTACCCATTCTCTGAAGTATTTGATATTCTTTTGTAATATTTTTTGCGTACGCGAATATAATTTTTCGCGATTATCTTCTCTCACCGCTATACGGGCGATGTAATCGGAGAGTTTGTTCGGGCAAATGGTAATATAGTCATGCTGCGTCCAGCAATCATAGACAACCTGTTTCGGACCGATCATCCAGCCTATGCGGGCTCCCGGAATACCATAAGCTTTTGACAATCCGCTTGTCACTATTACTTTATCGCTCATTCCCCAAAAGCTCGTTGTTCGCTTACCATCCAGCTCGGCGCCTAAATACACTTCATCTGATATTAGATAAGTGTCTGTCTCTTCGCATCTTTTGACAATTCTCTCCATTGACTTTTTTGTCAGGATAGAACCGGTCGGATTGTTCGGATTGGAGATATAAACCAAGCGGGTATTTTTATTTACCGCTTTTTCAAATTCTTCCCAGTCCGGTTCCCAGTTTTTTTCCACCCGTAAGAAAAACATATTTACCTTCGAGCAAAGGCTCCTGGGAGCTCCCCACATTTGCATATAATTCGGAACTTCAAAGGCAAACTCATCACCTGGCTGAAGTTGGCTCAAGGCCAAAAGATAATTCGCTTCGGATGTTCCGTTGGTAACTTCTATGTTTTCGTGTTTGGCGCCGGGGTAAATCCTGGCTAACAGGTCTTTAAGCTCAGGCGTACCGTCGCCCTGGCTGTAACCTAGTGGCATATTCATTGCCGCATCCATATCAAAACCCATTTTCACCAAATCGTTGAGTGAAACAGGCATAATGCCGCTTTCTGACATATCGTACTCTACGAGATTTTCCCAGGTTGACTGCATTCTCTCCATTTCGAAGATATCCATTTTCACGTTTTGATTCTCCTTGTACTTGATTTCTAAAAATTAAAGTGATTAACAAATACTATTTAATGCCGCATATACAGCTTTTGCAATTTGAATATCCTGAACAGCAACACCGGTTAAATCTGCGACTGTTATCTGTTCATCGGACGAACGTTTTTTTGCTTTACCTTGTATTACATTACCGAGTTCACATATTTTGTCTTTACCGATAATACCGGCTTCCAGGGCCTTAAAAATCTCTCCTCTGCATTCGCACTGACTGATACTGTCTGCAACAACAATATCCGCTTTCGCCAAAACCTGTGAGTCCAATTCCTGTTTCACGGGAGTGTCAGACCCTATAGCGGTAATATGAGTACCCTTTTGAATTGCATCGGCCAAGATCAAAGGCGTTGTCGATGGCGTAGTAGTTACAATTAAATCACTACAGTTTGCTACTTCGTTTGCATCTAAACAAGTGGTTATTGAAAACCCTTGTTTTTCCATATCGCTTTTGTAACGCGCGAGTTCTTCATTGCTCACCCCCCAGACCATTACATCTTTGCAGGCAACAATTTTTGCCAAAAATGACAACTGCATCCGGGCCTGAAGTCCTGCCCCGATAATTCCGATTCGCCCAATACTATCTTTTGCCAAATGCCTTGCTGCCACCGCTCCCGCCGCCGCGGTTCGAACATTAGTCAGGTATCCCCTGTCATTTAACAAACAGAGCAGCTCGCCGGTTTTCTGATTGAAAATCAACATAAGTCCATCACTGGAGGGAATTCCAAAATACTGATTCTTATAAAACCCCGATGCGATCTTAATCACATAATATTCATCGTTTTTTATATACCCGTATTTAATATGAACGTCACCGGGAGGGTCCGAAAAAATCATTTCGCCAACAGGCGGAACGACAACCTCTCCATTGGAATACGCAACAAACCCCTGCTCTATAATGCTGACAGTATCAACCTGTTGCAACGCAGTTTCAATTTGATTCAGTTCATAAACCTTAACCACTTTTTCACCACTTTTCACTTATCCGGACGAGGCTTCTTTTTCAGGGCCAACGTGTATATTTCTCGACCTTCATTCAGATATTTACGTTCGAAGTTAGACCCGACCCATTCGCCCGGATCAGCAGCCCCTGTGGGATAAAAATCAACCTGCTCGAACACCTCCGCAACGTCCGGATGACGCAATAACACCTCACTAATAATCTCGAAGTAATCGGCATGATCGGTTGCGACGCGTAATTGACCTTCCGCAGTCAAAACGCGAATCACCTGTAATATATTTGCCACGGTAAAAAATCGCCGTTTATGATGCCGTTTCTTAGGCCAGGGATCGGGAAAGTATATGTGAAACGTCTCGACCGACCCATCCGGCAAAAAATGTCCGATAAACTCACGAGCGTCAGCCCGCAGTATCCGAACATTATTCATCTGCCAGCGCCTCATACGGTCAACGCTGTAGCGATAAAACTTATTGGCCCATTCGATACCCAGGAAATTTACCTCCGGCCGAAGCCTGGCCTCGTTCAGCAGAAAAGTACCTTTACCAGAGCCAACCTCTATCTGGACCGGCCCGATCCGAACGAATAGTTTCCCTAAGTCTATAAAAGGCAAATAGTTATCAAGGTCAACCGCAATGTTTTCATCGGTTATCGGCAAATTTGCTTCTCCTGCTTGTCAAATATCATTATCGAGAGCTATGATATTATATAGGTGGTTGTTCGTCAATGAATTGTACCGAGCCACAGTCCCGACGCCAGGATTGGAAACCTTAAAGCCGACGCCGTGCCTTGACGATGTGAGATCAGTGTTTCTCTTCCTTGGATGATGTTATGCCGGACTAAAACCAGAAAAGGCAGGTCTGATAAATGGCAAAGTTATTGCGACGAAGATTTCGCCGTGTACTGGTTGATGTTGATACCCAATACGATCTGATCTGCCATGACAATCAGGACCACAGCGATTTGCTGCGTAATATACGTCGGCTCATTGCCTGGAGTCGGGTAAACCGTATTCCTGTCATTTCCACCGCCCTGACCAACAGACCGGTCAGTTGTCCTGAGGTGTTATCCGATACGGGCATCTTTTGCCTGGAAGGCAGTCCGGGCCAGAAAAAAATCCGTTATACGATACTGACATCAAACGTTCTGTTTGGGCCGGATAACCGTATGGATCTGCCCCGGCACATCCTGAGCGATTATCAACAGATAATCTTTGAAAAACGCTCTGAAGACCCGTTCCTGATGCCGCGTGCCGATCGGCTATTGTCTGAGTTGAGAGCGGATGAGTTTGTAGTTTTCGGTATCGGACTGGAAAACGCTATAAAGCATACAGTTTTAGGGCTGCTGCGCCGCGGAAAACGCGTACAATTGGTTTTCGACGCTATCGACCGGGGTAATAGTAATGTCGAAGTAGCCCTGAGAAAGCTGGAAGCCAAGGGTGCTAAGCTGGTCAAAACCGCTTCTATTGCCGGACGTAGCCGATTGTGCGGCAGAATCAGCCATCGCGGTCCATGGCACGCTTCTATGCTTATCAACGCTCGAATCGGTTAGCGAAACAGTTTTATATTCATAACAGTTGAAGTGCCCCGTTTTTTATTATATTTATATCCTGAAAACCTTTACAATTGACGCTGGCGTTACAATTGGCTCTTCCAGGAATTACCGTACTCATTGGGTATAACAATGATAAAAACCAAAATCGTCGCCACTCTTGGACCTGCCTCGGACCGGGGTGAAACTATAAAAGCACTGATAGATAATGGCACCGACGTGTTTCGGCTGAACTTTTCCCATGGTTCGCTCGATAAACACGCGGCTTTGCTGGAGACAATCAACGGTATTCGTACTCAACACCGTCACGCCATCGCTGTCATGGGCGACCTGTGCGGTCCGAAAATTCGCACAGGCGGTATCGATCCGGAAGGTCAGATCCTCAATTCCGGCGACGAATTAGTTATCCAACCGGGCCTGGAAATGGGCACAGCCACTCATTTCGGCACCAACTATCCTTATCTTGCACGGGATGTAGAAATCGGCCATCGCGTACTTATCGACGACGGTCAAATCTCACTGAAGGTAACCGACAAAAAAAAGGAACAAATAATCTGCCATGTGCTTGTTGGCGGTCCGCTGCACAGTCACAAGGGGATCAACCTGCCCGACTCGAAGGTTTCCGCCGCGTCCATTACCGAACGCGACTGGCAGTGCGTCGAATGGGCGGTTGAACATCAGCTCGATTACCTGGCGATGAGTTTCGTACGTACCGCTGAGGAGATCGATCAACTCAAAAGCTATCTGCGTAAAGCCGGCTCGCCTGTCAAAGTGGTCTCAAAAATCGAAAAACCCGAAGCGCTCGACAATTTGGAAAGTATTATCCAGGCCAGTGACGCGGTTTTGGTTGCCCGCGGCGATCTGGGTGTCGAAATGGACCTGGCTCAGGTGCCGCTATACCAGAAACGCATTACTCAATTATGCCGCCGGCTCGGCAAACCTGTTATTGTTGCTACGCAGATGCTCCAGTCTATGATCGACGCCCCTGTCCCCACCCGTGCCGAGGTCTCCGACGTGGCCAACGCGATTATCGATTTCACCGATGCCGTCATGCTCTCGGGCGAGTCCGCAGTTGGCAAATATCCCATCGAAGCGGTCCGGACTATCGTACGAATCGCTCGTGTTACCGAAGCGTTTATGGACGAAAGCGACGTACCCCGCCCGAAAATCGAAACCGACAACGAACTGGCTGTCACCGCCAGCGTCTCTCGTAGCGTCGCGCAACTCATTGACGAACTCGATGCCAGGCTTGTGGTCGCCTGGTCGCAGAACGGTTCCACAGCCCGCATACTGAGCAAGGCCCGCATAGACGTTCCCATTATCGCTTTCAGCTCGGACGAATTGGCCTGCCGTCAGATGAGTATGAACTACGGCGTCACGCCGATCTGCAGACCGATTCCCGCGGACATCAGGGAATTTGCCGATATGGTGGACAAAACAATAATCGAAAACAACTGGGCCAAGGTTGCCGACCAGATCATATTGCTGCCCGGCCGGCCGCTGACCCGACCCGCCCCCGACTACGCCATGATGATCCACACGATCGACTCCGATTAATTTTGTGTTGCCACCCATATAAAATCATGATAGAATTCCCCCGCCAAATAGAGGTTTATTTATGGAACTCGATGACTTATTAGCCGATAAGCGTGACGAAATACGGCATATTGCCTCCAAACACGGTGCATATAACGTTCGTGTCTTTGGGTCTGTTGCCCGTGGCAGTGCCAAACCAGACAGTGACATCGACTTTCTGGTTGACTTGCAGGCTGGTCGCAGCTTATTTGACCTGGGCGGTCTGTTGATGGAATTACGGTCTTTGATGAATCGTGATGTTGATGTGGTCACCGAAGCCGGTCTGCGGCCCCGAATCCGCAACCGCATCCTCAAGGAAGCCGTTCCACTATGAAAGACGATAGGGAACGTTTATTTGACATGATCGAAGCGATCGATCTCATCGAAAAATACGCAGTTCAAGGTGAAGAAGCATTTGCGAACGATGAGTTGATTCGTAATTGGATGGTCCGGCATCTTCAAATTCTGGGTGAAGCTGCTGCTCGGATTTCCGGGGATTTTCAGAACCGATATTCAGAAATCCCCTGGTCCAAAATTATCGGCATGCGAAACATTCTCGTCCATGACTACTTTGCCATAGATATCGAAGTCGTTTGGTCTGTCGTTGAAAAGGAACTGCCGAAGCTAAAAAGCCAAATTCAGAATATACTTGACCGATAGCTTGATCTTGAAGGCTTTTTGAAACGAATCGAGGCGAATCCCATGAGCAAAAAGGCTTACGATGCGATTGCCGAAACAGTAAGGAATCGCCGCAGACCTTTCAGGCGGAGAATACGGCTGATGATTATCGTCGGTGCTGTTTTATTGGCAGGGACCGTAGCCGCCGCGGAAGTGAAAACCCTCTCCAATGGGCTTGTAAAGGTTCGCATTGATGGGGATGCGGGCACTTATGATCTGATCGATCTCGGACGGGACGAAACATTTGTGAAAAACGCCCAGGTCGGCTTTACCACGGCTCCGTACCGACAACTCAGTGATGTTAATGAAGGCGACAGCGAATCGGCGGGCGACAGCCATGAATACAGTAGCGGGGACGGTAAAAACCGCATAGAAGCAGGGGAATATTCAGGTGCTTTCGAAAAAGGAGATGCGTTGACGCTTATCAGCACCTTTGCCGATGCTGCCCGGATGCAGGTACAGTTTGTCCTCTATCCCGATCGGACGTTTATCGATATTGGCTGGGAATTTTGTAATATGGGCAGTCATCCGGTACGGCTGCGTCGTGTGAATGTACTGCGAACAGATCAGATTTTTCCCGCCGGCAATCACGACAAGCCGAAAATGGTTAACGGGGACAGTGGCTGGAAAATGAACATGGTCCACCAGGATAAAAAGGTAACGGCTGAAAACAATATGCTTTATTTTCTCGCCGATGAGAACCGGCCGCGATCCCTCGTGTTGGGCGGCCTGACCTATACCGATTACCGTAAATTCGTCGAAAGTGACCATACCAAAAATCAAGGGGCCGACCTTTATGCCGATGACCCGGTGGGCCGGCGTATCGATCCGGGCCAAACCTATAAACCAATAGATCGTTTCTACGTTGATGGTTTGACCGACAATCCCTTCGAGGCGCTCGAAGCTTACGCTCAGATATTTCAAAAGGCCGGGAACATTCACATCAATGCCTATACTTTTCCATCTGTCTGTATGTGGTTTCTTGCGGTGAAACATTTCGGCGGCGATACCGGCTCGGTCAACGATACCCCTGGAGCGGTGCTGGAGATGGACAACATCGTCAAAAGTGGTTTTCTGAAATATTCACCGGTCGCTGTTCGTCTTGTCCCCGATTGCTATGAGCAAAATAACGAACAAGGCTGGTGGGATGACAAACATTGGCAGATGTATGGCCGCAAAGAACGGTGCATCGTCGAAGGCGGACACTACAAAGCTCCTTACGAGACAACCGAAAAATGGGGTCGTGCGATTCAGCAGCGCGGCGGTATTCCATTTACCTACTTCGAACCGGGTGTCCGCTCAGAAGACTATGGCGAGGCTTTTCCCGGGCACATGTTGTTTAACGATGCTCACCGCTATATCCTGAATAACAAAGGACAGCGACAACAGGAAGGCCATGCCATTCGGGGAAAAATTTACGGCGCCATGGTTCAGGAAAGCTATGATTACACCGACCCGGATTTCAAACGCCACATGAAAGAAGTTTACGCGAACCTTCGAAAGGGGGGCGTCAAAGGCGTCTTTTATGATTATCCCGATCGTGCCTTCCCCGAACGCGGTGGAATGGAGGACCGTTACTCCACGGCCACCGCGGCCTACCGAACCGTCTTCCAGATAGCTCGTGACGGACTGGCCCCGGACTGCTATCTGCAGGAACGGCTTGGAATAGGCTCTGACGCTACGTTGGGGTTGGTTGACTCGGTTCGTACCGCCGGCGATACCAATGTGATCAGCCCGAATAACCTCACAAAGGTCGCGCTCCGCTGGTATAAAAATCGACGTCTGGTCAACTATGATATGGACGGCAAGGCACTCATGCGCTACGGCGGCAAGCAGCAATTTGAAATCACCGCCAGGCAGCGCCGCGCAATCCTTACGATCAGCTATGCGACAACCGGCCGACTTTTACTGACGGAGAGCTTTCGCCTGTTTTCACCGGAGATACTCCACGACCTGAGCCGTGCCTTCCCATTCCATAATACCCCGCTGTCCGCACGACCACTGGACGCGTTTATCAGCGAGTCTCCATCGGTGTTCGATTTTGCCATTTCAAAAAATTGGCATCAGCTTGTTCTTTATAATAATAGCGAAACGGCTCGTCATTTCAACATGCCGATCAGCGGTAATACAGCCTTTGGCTCACTTGGCCTGGCGGCCGATCAGGACTACTATCTATATGACTTTTGGAACGACCGTTTTGCCGGACGCTTCAGCGGCAGTGGCTCTATCGAACAATTTGTAGAGCTTGGCGAAGCACGTATGCTTTCGGTACATGCTGTCGAGTCCGGTCCCCAATGGATTTCAACAGACCGCCACCTGATGCAGGGTTACGTTGATCTCGTAAAGAAACCCCAGTGGGATGCGTCGGATAAAACGTTGTGTGCGACTTCGGAAATTATCGGGAATGAGCCTTACGTTCTCGTCATCGCTCTCAATGGCTATATACCCCTGGAAGTCGAAGCCGAAGGCGCTAAGGCCATTATTTCCGTACGCCCGGACAATACAAACCTGGCTGAATTGACTATCAAACGCGATACCAATGGCCACGTTCCCTGGCGCATAAACTTCACCCGCCCGGATTAGCCGCTGCAGATCGCTTCAACTTCTTCAATGGTCTTGGGGATAGGCTTGCCCAGTATGCGGCAACCGTCTTTGACCACCAGTACATCATCTTCCAGCCTGATGCCGCCGAAATCTCTGTATTTTTCCACCGCGCCATAATTGATAAATTGCGACAGTTTGTTTTCAGCTTTCCATTGATCGATCAATTGTGGAATAAAATAAAGACCCGGCTCCACCGTCATCACATGACCCACCTCCAGTGCCTTACCCATCCGCAACGAACATATTCCAAACTGTGGATTTCTTTTGATCGTGTCGGTATAGCCGACATATTGTTCGCCCAGGTCTTCCATGTCATGTACATCCAGTCCCATCATGTGTCCCAGACCACATTGGAAAAACAGGGCATGTGCCCCGGCGTGTACCGCCTCATCCACATCTCCTTTCATAAGTCCAAGCTCTTTGAGCCTTTCGGCCAGCACTTTACCGGCCAGCACATGAACATCCCTGAACTCCACCCCAGGCGCCATCGCCGCCATCGCTTTTTCCTGGGCCTCCAGAACAATATTATAGACCTCCTTTTGCCGATCTGTGAATTTGCCGCTGACGGGAATGGTCCTGGTAATATCACTGGCATAGTGCAGCGGTGATTCCGCTCCCGAATCATGCACGATAATATCTCCAGCCTGCATGATCTCGTCATGATAATGGTTATGCAGCGTCTCTCCGTGAATGGAGAAGATAATCGGAAAAGATATTCTTCCTCCCCTGGCCAGTGCCATTCCTTCGATGGCCCCGGCTACTTCCATCTCCCAGACACCCGGCTTCGACATCTTCATCGACTCGGTGTGCATCTGGTAAGAAATATCAAGTGCCGCCTCGATCCGTTCGACCTCTTTTTGTGTTTTAATCGACCGCTGCGCCGCCACCGCCTTTATCAGCTTTACGGAAACATAGTCCCCAATAACCGATGGATGTATGCCCAACAGTTGTTGAATCTTCAGGACATCTTCCGGCCGGCTCTGCGGCAGAAAATGAATCTTCCGGCCCTGACTGACGGCCCTTTTGAGCACGCCTTCCAGCTTGTCCAGTGGCGCGGTTTTTTTAACACCGATTTCACGGCTGCGCTGGCTGATAGGCGGCTGAGGTTTCATCCAGATCATGTCATTGACCGTCAAATCATTGCCAAAGATGGTCACTTCGTCCTCATTTATGTCAATAACCGATGCCAAACTGGGAAAGTCCAACCCAAAAAAGTACAAAAATGAGCTGTTTTGCCGGAAAAGATACGGATTGTCGGGATAATTCATCGGGCTTTCTTCGTTACCCAAAAACAAAATCAGCCCATCTCCCACCTGTTCTATTAACCGCTTTCTTCTTTCGATATATACATTCGCAGAAAACATTCTTTACTCCTATGTTAAGCTAACCTTCTATTCTCACGGCAGTTGCCTGCTCGTGCCAAGGCTAACAAATTCGCACCGCTGTTACAATACAAAAATTGCCTTGGGGATAACCCAATTCTGGATGACAATTTCTGAAAAAATCCGAAAAATAATATTTTTCTACTTGACATATCTACTAATGTAGAGTATAGTGATTATATGTAGATGTAAGGAGAAAGTTATGGTTAAACCAAATCCGCAAATGACCGACAACGAATGGGCGATCTTGCAGGTCGTCTGGGATAGCCAGACCTGTACCGCCCCGGATGTCCAGGAAACATTGAAATCACAAAAAGGTTGGGCTTATACCACAGTCAAAACCATGATGGACCGGATGGTCAATAAGGGCCTGCTGAAAGTGGAGAAGATCCGCAATCTTCATTTCTACAATGCCGCCATCACGCCCGCGCAAGCCAAAAAAGGCGAGATCATGAGAACCCTAAAACGCGCCTTCAACGAGTCACTCACCCCGATGATGCAGTTCTTAGTCGAGAACAATGAGTTCAGCGATGCGGACTATGCCCAGTTGGAACGGATCATAAAGAGTCGCAAACCGAGTAAAAAAACATAACCAGGACAGAATCGTCAAAAATCAAAATCAGGAATCGGTGTCATGGAAAAAATAATATCGTATCTTAACTCTGCAGGCAATTACTTCGTAGATTTTGCCTGGCCAATGTTGATTCAATCCAGCATTCTTATCATCATATTGCTCGGGTTGGATCTGGTTTTGCGCAGGAAGGTCAGGGCGGTTGTCCGCTATGGTATCTGGATGCTGGTACTGGTCAAGCTTGTACTTCCACCTTCATTGACTTCGCCAACCGGCCTGGGATATTGGGTCGCTGATAGATTACCTGAAGTGGCAATTGAGAAAGTGAAGGAACTACCTGCATCCCAGCCGATGGACACTGTCGTTGTACCATCATTGCCGCCTGTGGGTGGATATGAATCTCGCCGGTCAACAGAGAAATCGGCCACAGGGCTCCCTGCCGCGCCGCCAGAAATAGTACATCCTACTGCGATGAATTGGCAGTCAATAGTGTTGGCCGTTTGGTTAGTGGGTGTTATTGTGCTGGCAGTGCTGTTGTTGCAGAGACTGATATTCGTTAAAGGCTTGATTAGCCAGTCCGATGATGTCGGCGATCCCTTGAGCGACGCACTCAGTCAGTGCTCCCGGCAGATGGCAATGCGACGAAGGATCATGCTCAGACTTTCACCCAATGCTGCCAGCCCTTCAGTTTGTGGTTTATTTAGGCCGGTTATTCTTATTCCGCATGGGCTGATCGATAAACTGACCGAGCCACAGTTAAGGGCGGTTCTATTGCATGAATTAGCTCATATTAGGCGCGGCGACTTGTGGGTTAGTTTCATTCAGACAACTTTACAGATTCTTTACTTCTGGTTCAACTCCCATAAAGTTGGTGCTTTTTACACGGTTTTGCTTGCAAAACCTTGGAGTTTAACGCTTTATGGCCTCCGGCAGGCATGGTATAATGTCC
>Ga0315290_10000562_pt1 | contig 24478 bp, 20 predicted proteins | sample YL17G12_0_MG_FD_203627 | JGI IMG/M metagenome (GOLD analysis project Ga0315290, IMG submission 203627) | Sediment microbial communities from Yellowstone Lake, YNP, Wyoming, USA - YL17G12_0 | ecosystem: Environmental > Aquatic > Freshwater > Lake > Sediment | place: USA: Wyoming | collected... | reverse complement strand
CGTCCACTCGTGGATCTACGAGTGGACGGCGGTGCCCGCGGGCTGGAAGCCGCGTGGATCTGGGGTCAGGCCGTGATTTGTGATTAGCGATGGCTTGCGGGGCGCATCGCCCTATCCTCAGACCGTGGCCAGACCGCGTGGGACTCAGGCGACCGTCGCCTTGTGCTGCGTGGTGCGCCGGCTAATCACAAATCACGGCCTGACCCCAAATTCAGGATTTTTGGTGGCTGTCACCTTCTTCCACAAAGCTGGGGCTGCGCCCCAGCCTACGAGCTGCGCCCCAGCCTACGAGCTACGAGCTACGGCCTGACCCCGAATTCCCACTCGCCGTCGAGGAAATCGACGCGCACGCGGCTCCCCTCGGCACTCTCCTGCTTCAACAGCTCGACGGCCAGGGGGTTCTCGATCTTCTGCTGGATGACCCGTTTGAGCGGCCGGGCCCCGAAGGTTGGGTCGAAGCCTTGCTCGGCAATGGCGTCGATGGCCGCCGGCGTGACGTCCAGCTCGATTTGTCTCTGCTGGAGCTGCCGCCGGAGCCGGCCGACCTGGATCTCGACGATCTTGCGGATCTGCGGCCGGCTTAGGGGGTGGAAGATAATTACCTCGTCGATGCGGTTGAGGAACTCCGGCAGGAAGCGGCTCCGCATCGACTCGAGGACCGCCTCGCGGATGTCGTCCTGGCTGCCGTGCTCCCGGGCGATCTCCTGGAGCAATTGGCTGCCGACGTTCGAGGTCATCACCACGATCGTGTTGGTGAAGTCGACGGTGTGCCCCTGGTTGTCGGTGAGCCGGCCGTCGTCGAGGACCTGCAAGAGCACGTTGAACACGTCGCGGTGGGCCTTCTCGATTTCATCGAGCAGGATGACGGCGTAGGGTCGCCGGCGCACGGCCTCGGTGAGCATGCCCCCCTCTTCGTAGCCGACGTAGCCGGGCGGGGCCCCGATGAGCCGGCTCACGGTGTGCCGCTCCATGTACTCGCTCATGTCCAGGCGGACCATGGCGGCCTCGTCGTCGAACAGGGCCTCGGCCAGGGCCTTCGACAGCTCGGTCTTTCCCACGCCGGTCGGGCCGAGGAAGATGAACGAGCCCAGCGGGCGCTTGGGGTCCGACAGTCCCGAGCGGCTGCGGCGCACGGCGTTGGACACCGCGGCCACCGCCTCTGCCTGCCCGACGATCCGCTGGTGCAGCCGCTCCTCGAGGACCAGGAGCCTGGCCCGCTCGGTTTCCATCATGCGGGCCACGGGGATGCCGGTCCAGGCGGAGACGACCTCGGCGATTTCCTCCGGGCCGACCTCCTTGCGCAGCAGCCGGCGGCCGTTGCCGGCCGACCCGGCCGACTCCGCCCCCTCCAACTGCCCGGCGAGCTTCTTGCGCTGGAGGTCCAGCTCGTAGAGCTTCTGGTAGTCGGCCTCGCTGACCGGGACGCCGGCCGACTGGTTCTGCTTGATGGCGGCGGCGAGCTGGTTGAACGAAAGCTCGGACTGGTCGAGCTGGCGGCGCAGCTCGCGCACGTCGACCAGGCCGGCGCTCTCCCGCTCCCATTGCCGGCGGAGCTGCCCGAGCTTCTCGCCCAGCTCGTGCACCTCCTCTTCGACTTCGGCCAGGCGGTGCCGGGCGTGCTCCTCGGTCTCGTCGGCCAACTGGCGCTGGGCCAGCTCGAGCTGGACCAGGCGGCGCTGGAGGGCGTCGATCTCGGCCGGCACGCTTTGCAGCTCGATGGCCACGCGGCTGGCGGCCTCGTCGACCAGGTCGATGGCCTTGTCGGGCAGGAAGCGGTCGGCGATGTAGCGGTGGGAGAGCTGGGCCGCGGAGACCAGGGCCGAGTCGGTGATCTTGACGTTGTGGTGCCCCTCGTACCGGGCCTTCAGCCCGCGGAGGATGGCGATCGTGTCGTCCACCGAGGGCTCGCCCACGTACACCGGCTGGAAGCGGCGTTCCAACGCGGCGTCCTTCTCGATGACCTTGCGGTACTCGTCCAGCGTGGTGGCGCCGATGCAGCGGAGATCGCCCCGGGCCAGGGCGGGCTTCAACAGGTTGGCGGCGTCGCTGCTCCCTTCGGCCCGGCCGGCCCCGACCACGGTGTGCAGCTCGTCGATGAACAGGACCACGTTGCCGCCGGCGTCCTCGACCTCGCGGAGCACGGCCTTGAGGCGCTCCTCGAACTCGCCGCGGAACTTCGTGCCCGCGACCAGGGCGCCCATGTCCAGGGCCACGACGCGCTTGCTGGCGAGGCTTCGGGGCACGTCGCCGTCGACGATCCGCAGGGCCAGCCCCTCGGCAATGGCGGTCTTGCCCACGCCCGGCTCGCCGATCAGCACGGGGTTATTCTTGGTGCGGCGGGAGAGGACCTGGATGACGCGGCGGATTTCCTGGTCGCGGCCGATGACCGGATCGAGCTTCCCTCGCCGGGCCCGCTCGACCAGGTCGATCCCGTAGCGCTCCAGGGCCTGGAACTTCGCCTCCGCGTGGGGATCGGTGACCCGGGCACTGCCCCGAATCGTGCGCAGGGCCTGGAGGACCTCGTTGGGGCCGACGGCGTTGAGCGTCAGCACGTCCTGGGCCTTGCTCTCGACCCTGGTCATGGCCAGCAGGAGGTGGTCGGCCGAGACGTAGTCGTCCTTCATCGCGTCGGCCTCGCGCTGGGCCGCCTCGAGGAGCTTCCCGAGCGAGGCCGAAGGCTGGGGCGGGGTGCCGCCAGAGACCTTGGGGAAATGGGTCAGCTCGGCGGCCACGATGCGGTCCAACTGGCTCCGGTTGGCGCCGATCCGCCCGAGAACGGCCGGGACGATCCCCTCCGGATCCTCCAGCAGCGCGGCCAGCAGGTGCAAAGGATCGAGCTCGGGGTGCCCTCGCTCGGAGGCGAGGGCCTGGGCCCGCGCAAGCGATTCCTGGGCCTTGACGGTGAGCTTGTCGAGACGGAAGGACATGGGAGTGGTTTTTGTCCTTGGGAGGAGGGATTAGTGGATAGTGGTTAGGGATCAGACAAGTTCCCGCATTCACCCTGTGCTCAGGTTGACTTCAGAGCGCACGAAGCATGCTCGCAAAGCGCGGAAGCTCCAGCGTTAGAAACTAATCCCTAACGCCTAACCACCATCCACCATCCACTATCCACTATCCACTATCCACTATCCACTATCCACTAACCCCTCACCCCTTGTCCTTGACCTCGAACTCGGCGTCGATGGTGTCGTCGTCGGGCGGCGGGGCGTCGGGCTTGGCGGCGCCCGGAGCCGGCCCGGCCTCGGGCCCGGCGCCCTGGGCCGCGCCGGCCCGCTCGTACAGGGTCCTGCTGAAGGCGTGGGAGGCCTGCTCGAGTTGGCCCAGCGCCGACTTGATCGCCTCGGCGTCGTCGCCCTTGGCCGACTCGCGGACCCTCTCGATCGCGGAGGTCATGGCCTGCTTGTCGGCGGCCGACATCTTGGCCTCGTGCTCCTTCATGAGCTTTTCCAACTGCCAGCACATGGTGTCGGCCTGGTTGCGGAGCTCGGCGAGCTGGCGTTTCTTCTTGTCCTCGTCGGCGTGCGATTCGGCGTCCTTGCGCATCTGCTCGATGTCCCTTTCGGAAAGGCCCGCCGACTGCTCGATGCGGACCGTCTGGGCCTTGGAGGTGCCAAGGTCCTTGGCCGAGACGTCGAGGATCCCGTTCTGGTCGATGTCGAAGGTGACCTGGATTTGCGGGACCCCGCGCGGCGCCGGCGGGATGCCCTCGAGGTTGAACTGGCCCAACAAGCGGTTGTCGGCCGCCATTTCCCGTTCGCCTTGATAGACCTTGATGGTGACGGCCGTCTGGTTGTCGTCGGCCGTGCTGAAGATCTGGTCCTTTTTCCACGGAATGCTGGTATTGCGCTCCACGAGCTTAGTCATGATCCCGCCCACAGTCTCGATCCCCAAGGAAAGCGGAGTCACGTCCAGCAGCACCACGTCGGTGACTTCGCGGGTTATTACCGCCCCTTGGATCGCCGCCCCCACGGCCACGACCTCGTCCGGGTTGACGCCCTTGTGCGGCTCCTTGCCGAACATCGCCCGGACCAGGTCCTGGACCTTGGGAATGCGGGTCGAGCCGCCCACCAGCACCACCTCGTCGATGTCCTGGGGCGTCAGTTTTCTGCCGTGCCGAACCTCGGCGTCCCTCATCGCCTGGTTGAGCGGCCCCCGGCACCGCTCGATGAGGTGATCGGCCAGTTGCTCGAACTTCGCCCGCGTGACGTTCATCTGGAGGTGCTTCGCGCCCGTGGCGTCGGCGGTGATGAAGGGGAGGTTGATGTCGGTGGCCTGGGCGGCGCTCAGCTCCCGCTTGGCCTTCTCGCACGCCTCCTGGAGTCGCTGAAGCGCCATGCTGTCCTTGCGCAAGTCGATGCCGTGCTGCTTGTGGAACTCGCCGGCCACGTGGTGGATGAGGACTTCGTCGAAATCGTCGCCGCCGAGATGGGTGTCGCCGTTGGTGCTGATGACGCGGAACACGCCGTCGGCCACCTCGAGCACCGAGACGTCGAACGTGCCGCCGCCGAGGTCGAACACCACGATCTTCTCGGCCACCTTCTTGTCCAGGCCGTAGGCAAGCGAGGCGGCGGTGGGCTCGTTGATGATCCGGGCGACCTCGAGCCCGGCGATCTGGCCGGCGTCCTTCGTCGCCTGGCGCTGGGCGTCGTTGAAGTACGCCGGCACCGTAATCACCGCCTTGTTGACCTTGTGGCCCAGATACGCTTCGGCCGCCTCCTTCAGCTTGCGGAGGATCTTGGCGGAGACCTCCGGCGGGGTCAGCTCCTTGTCGCCCGCCCGGACGCGCACGTACTCCTCCGGACCGCCCACCACCTCGTAGGGAACCATCTTCTCCTCGACCGCCACCTCGCTGTGACGCCGGCCCATGAACCGCTTGATCGAGTAGATCGTGCGCGTGGGATTGGTGACCGCCTGGCGCTTGGCCGGCTCGCCGACCAGCTCGCCGCTGTCGGTCAGCGCGACCACGCTGGGCGTCAGGCGGTTGCCCTCCTGGTTGGGAATGACCTTCGACTCCTTGCCCTCCATGACCGCCACGACCGAGAAGGTGGTCCCCAAATCGATTCCGATGATCTTTTCCCCGTGGGCCATCACGTGCTCCTTTGTCGGTATCCGAAAGGCCAGCCGCTCTCGGCGCTTGGCACTCGATGTCCAAACGGTTTGGGTGATGCAAAGGCCGTGCCGCTTGGACGGCGCGTGCCGGGGCGTCACTCGAAGGTCATACAAATCTAGGACTTGCGTCGGCAGCGCGTAGCCCCCCGGGGCACCCGGCGCCACCGGCCTCCCAACGGACTGCCAATTTGGCACACCACGGGGATGGCCACCCTCCAGGAGTGGGCCCTAAGACGGATCGAAAGTGGAGGAATACCCCTCTCAAGGCGGGTTTACGCCGGGAAGATCGCTGGCCAGGATCGGGATTCCGCGGCTGCGGCTATCCGACGAATTGACACCCCCGTGACAGCCAAGTACAAGAAACCAAGGGACCTCAGGGGTTGGCCCATTCCCACGTAGCACCTTTTCCCGTCGTTTGCGGGATTCCAACGCACTGCCATGACAAAACCAAAACCAGTCAAGAAGGCGGTCGAGAAGACCAAGGGCTCGACGGGCCGGGTGCCCAGCCTGTCGAGCCTTCAGGCAAAGATCGAAGCCCTGGACCGGCAGATGGTCCACTTGCTCAACGAGCGAACCAAGCTTGCCGTGCAGATCGGCACGTTGCGCCAGGACATCGGGCAGCCGGCCTTTGTGCTCGGCGAGGAGGAGGAGAAGGTCTCCCAAACCGTTGTCCTGAGCAAGGGGCCGTTGCCGGAGCGGAGCCTCCGGGCGGTGTTCCGGGAGCTGACCAGCGGCTGCCGATCGCTGGTCAAGGAGGTGCGGATCGCGTTCATGGGTCCGCAGTACAGCTACAGTCACCTGGCGGCGATTCACCGCTTCGGGCGGAGCGTGGAGTTCATGCCCGTCGGGAACATTGCGGCGGTGTTCGAGGAAGTCAACCGCGGGCACTCCGATTTCGGCCTCGTGCCGCTGGAGAACTCGACCGACGGCCGCATCGCCGACACGCTCGACATGTTCACGCGCCTACCGATGCGGATCTGCGGCGAAGTGGAGCTGGAAATCCACCACGCGCTTCTGGCCCGGTGTGCCCGGGCGGACATCAAGGAAGTGTACAGCCGGCCGCAGGCGTTGTCGCAGTGCCGGAACTGGCTGGTCAAGCACTTGCCCGCCGCACGGCCGATCGAGGTGACCAGCACGTCGACGGCGGCGCAGTTGGCGCAGGAGAAACCCGGCGCGGCGGCCATTGCCAGCCTTCAGGCGGGCATTCACTACGGGCTCAACGTGCTGGCCGAGCAGATCGAGGACAACCCCGGCAACACGACCCGCTTCGCCGTCATCGGCGAGCATCACGCGCCGCGGACCGGGCGCGACAAGGTGGCCATGATGTTCCAGGTCGAGCACCGCCCGGGAAGCCTCGCCGAGGCCGTCAACGTCTTCAAGCGCAACCGGCTGAATCTCACGTGGATCGAATCGTTCCCGGTCCCCGGCACCAAGGGAGCCTATTTGTTCTTCGTGGAGATGGAGGGGCACCAGACGGACGGACGGGTGCGGCGCGCCTTCGAGGCGCTGAAGCAAAAGACCCTCCGCCTGGAGATCCTCGGCTCCTTCCCGGCTTCCAACGGCCCGGCGTAGTCCGGCTGGCCAGCGGTCCCACTCGACTGCACTGAAAGCCAAGAATGCCTGCGTGCCGGCAACTGATTGACGTCGGGGCCATCCCAGGTACCGCGTCACAGCCGGCTCACTGGCGTAGCGCTCAAACACCCCCTTTGGCATCGGCGGCAGTCGGTGCGGACAAGATGCGTCGAGAGGTCTCTATGTGCGGTGATGCTTTCAAGTGTTCCTGCCTCAACGAGGGCCCAGAGATCGTTCAGCGGGCGAACGTGCCGCGTAACCCGCGGCCGGCGCCATTCTACCAGAGACTCGATTGAGACCGTGCCCCGCCGGCCGCCGGGTTCACGCGGTTGTTAGGCCAACTCTTCTGAGTAGTCCGCCTTCCCTGCAATGACACCACGGACCCCGCCACGCGGGCTTGGGGTGTCGCCCTCGCGCCGCGGAATGAGATGGACATGGCAGTGCATCACGGTTTGGCCGGCCACCGCGCCGCAATTGACACCGACGTTGAAGCCCAAGACACTTGCATCACTCGACAGGACCACCTCGCGCGCCTTCGCAAGCAAATCGTGGCACGCCCTGAGTTCGGGAGTGCCAAGGTCAAAGTAATCGGCCGTGTGTCGTCGCGGCACGACCAGTATATGTTGGTCTGAAACGGGATACATGTCCGCAAAGGCAACAGCGAGGCTATTCTCGAATAGTAGTGGCCTATCCTCGAGCGAGCAGAACGGACACAATGCCTCCCTCTTGCCGTACGCCTCTCGCACTGCGCGGAGGTCGGTGTCGTCGCGATCGCGTTTCATGGCATTACAGGAGTAACACAAGGCTTGGAGGTTTGCCGCCTCATCCGCGCCCCCCCTGCTACGGGGTACGATGTGATCTACCTCTAGGGCGCGGGTCTCTGCGGAGACGCCGCAGAGGTCACACTTGAACTTTGCCCGCCGCAGCACCTCGTAGCGTAGCGTGCCACTGACGTAGCCCGCATTCCTCCGCCGATGGGCCCAGATCGCGTCGCCCCGTTTGGCAACATAGTCTGCCAGTTTGGCGTCGCACGCCGCTCGAAGCAGATCCACCTGATTGGCCGAGAGATCGGCATAGCCGGGTAGGTCGTAATAGCCCGCATCGCGCCTCACGATACCCCTGGCCGTGAGAACCCGACCTACCATGTCTCGGGTGATCTCTGAGTAATACTCCAGCTGGCTGCGATCTTCGTTGAGGATCGCACGAGCAATGTCGAGGAGGGACGCCCTCCCGCCATGGTCGAGAAGGGCGCGCAGCATCACGGGCTGATAGACATGCGACATTCGCATGTCGCGCTCTACGAAGTTGAGGAGTTCCGCGAAGTCCATTCCTGCTCCAGTGTCCGCCCTCCGTCGTTGGCCTAACGATTAAGCTCACCTGCCGGGGCCGTTGCAACACAGCGACGCGCACGAAACCAGAATGGCGGCCCCGGTCAGGTGCAGCGACTCGTTCGGCGGCGGCTCCACATTCTTGACCTGGCAGCCCTACGGGGACTGTTCTTCCTCTAACACGGCGGCGACCCATGGGACAAGCATGAATGCTCGTGTTTCTCTATCAAGATCAATAGGGAGAACCGAGTGGGCGACGAATGTTATTCTGCAGAGCTTGCCGTTCTGAGTTCGGATGAACTCCCCAATCCGTGGTGCGAAATCCGCCACAGCCCAAAACGTCTCCCCTTCGATTGCCGACATTCCTTCCGCCATGAGTTCCTCGATTGGCGGCTTGTTGGCCAGGGAGACATGGATGAGCTTCTGGCCGGACTTTTGCGCGTACTCCACGAGGCCCGGCGGGATGGGCGGTACCGAATTCGGATTGCTGTGTTTCATTGGTTCCCCTCGAAACGTCCCTCAAAATGGAAAGCACACTTGCGAAGCCGCCGAACGTCTGTTTAGCTGCTTTCCAGATAGACCCGTTTTCGGGTTTTCCTTCCAGATAACACTCCGCGCAGGATTCCGTCTAAGCTCTTGGGTGGCAAGAGGTTAAGGCTGTTCTTGCGATGTTTCCGCGTCTTATATGGTTTCCGCATAATACGCACCCGCATCCTTCCTCACAAGGTATCCACCGGGCTCTTCACGCCGTGGCCGCCACGATTCAGCACGTTCTGAAGAGTTGAAAGCGTCGTCGTTCTGGACGCGTCCATGGATCGCACCTCGGGAGCGATGCGTTGAACAGAACCCCTCCTTACCGGGAGCGCCACGAGCTTCATTTTGGGGATCTTCCCGCCGGTTGTCAATGGGTGACGCCTTCGAGCGAGACCTTCGAGACCTGAGTTATCAGAAGGCCCGGCCCGGACTCGGAGAACCGGCCGACGCCGAGCCCGAGGAGAACCAAGAGGAGGAGGAATAGGACCGTGGCGGCCAATCGCACTGGCCGGAGGCCCGTGCCACCCACCCGGACGCGAGCAAGTACGGGCAGGAGGGGGTATTGAATACATTACCGATATGGATTTAGAATTGGGCTCGCCTCCGAGGGATCGGCCGCACGCCGCGGTCCAACGAAATCGCCCGGAGAAGGAGTCCCCGCGATGATCACGGTCGTCTGCTCGAAATGCCAGGCCCAGTTCAACGCCCAAGACGCGCACGCGGGACGAGTTGCCCCGTGTCCGAGGTGCGGCAACCCGTTGAGCATCCCCGCGGGCGTGGTCCCCGGGGCGATCACGGTGGTCGTCGACGGCGGCCAGGCCGGCGCTCCCCCGGCGATCGGGCACGGCGGGCTGGCGACCGCCGGTTTCATCTGCGGGCTCTTGGGCTTTCTGCTTTCGTTGTTCCTGGCGATCCCCTGCCTCGGCTTGCTGGTCTTGCCGGTGGCAGTGCCGCTGACGCTCACCGGCCTGATTTGCAGCATCATTGCCCTGGTCACGGCGCGGAGGGGGAACCGGAAGCGAGGGCTTGCCGCGGCCGGCCTGATCCTGTCGATTCTTGCCATGATTTGGCCCCTCGCCTTCTTCTTGTTCTTGGCAGGACTGGCGTGGTTCGGGCCGATGGGGGCGGCTGCGACCTCGGGCCTCCCGGGGAAGCCGTTCCTGCCCGCTGCGGCTCCGCGGGCATCCAGCCCGGCCGGCGTGCCCACGCCCCCCTCGCCGTTCGCGCCAGCCAAGCCGGTCTTGCCGGGCGTCGGATCGACGGCGGGAGAAGGCGTCCTGATCTTCCGCGGGTCGGCGTTCCTGGTGTCGCCGGACGGGCACTTGCTCACGAGCGGGCACTTAGTGCGCGACGCGACTCGGGTCGTGGTCCAACTTGGCGCCAACCGGCACGAGGCTGAGGTCCTGGCCGTTGATGCCGAGGGCGACGTGGCCCTGCTGAAGATCAAGACCGCGGCGGCGCCGAACTTGGCGCTGGGGGAGGCCTTGTCTCCCGACGCCGCCGCCCCGCTGACGGCGATCGGATTTCCCATGGCCGCCAGCGGTCAGCAGCAGCCCTTGCAGAGCCGAGCAGGTAGGATCGTGGGCCAGGAGTCCAAGCCCGGCCCTGTGCTGCGCGTCGACACGCCGCTCAATCCCGGTTTTAGCGGCGGGCCGTGGGTGGACCAGTCGGGCAGCGTGGTCGGCATCGTGAACGGGAAGCCGGGGGGTTCAGCGATCGGGGCCGGAAGCCGTGCCGTGCCCATCGCTGCCGCCGCGGCGCTGTTGCGAGCCAAGGGGGTGGCGCCACCCTCGGGCGCCAAGGCGCCTCGACTCGACCCCAGCATGCTTCGCAAGCGCGTCGACCCGGCGGTTGCCGCCGTCAGCGTGGTCCTCAAGGCCCCCGACTCGCCCGAGTGGAGCCCCGTCAAGCCCAAGATGCTCTGGCAGCAGCGCCTGGAAGGTGTGCCCCGCTCGGTGGCGGTTTCTCCGGACGGCAAGACGCTCGCCGTGGCCTGTGCCCGGCCGAGCCTGGGGGCCTCGAGTTTCTCGATCGAGCTTCGCGACGCCGACGGAGGCAAGCCCAGGCGCACCCTGACCGGGCATCAGGGCGAGATCTGGTCGGTGGCCTACTCCCCCGACGGCGCCACCCTGGCCAGCGCCAGCGGCGACGGCACCGCGATCCTTTGGAACACGCAGACCGGCCAGATGCGCAACGTGCTCAAAGGCCATCCGGGCGGGGTGGTCCGCGCCGCCTACTCCCCCGACGGGAAGATCCTGGCCACGGGCGGCCCGAAGTCGGGCAACGACGGCCGATCCGAGGTCATCCTGCTGTGGAACGCCGAGACGGGCGAGCCGGTGCAGTCCCTCACGCCGGGCCTCGTTGCCTGGCATTTCGCCTTCCGGCCCGGAACGAGCCTGCTGGTCGTCGGCGGCAGCTCGCTGAGCCAGCCGGCCCACTCGATCGAGATTTGGGATTCCCAGACGGGACAGCGCTCCGGGGGCTCCGCCGGGTTCGGACGAAACAAGGTGGAGACCTTTGCCGTCTCGCCCGACGGCTCCTGGCTGGCCTTGGCCCCGTTGGTTGGAAGCGTGGAGTACCGCGTGGACGTGTTCGATTTTGATCCCCCCCGCCTCGTGCGGTCGCTGGGCAACCACTACGGGCTGGGTGCGGTCGCCTTCTCCCCCGATCGTCACCTCCTGGCGGTGAGCTACAAGACCGGCCTGGTGGGCGAGGCCACGGCCGTCTACGACCTTCCCAGCGGGTCGGTGGTGTGGGACCTGCCGGGCAATGGCAGGGGCCTTCTCTTCACGCCCGACGGCGCCAAGCTGCTGCGATACGGCGGCGTGGGGAACGTCGTGGAGTCGTGGGACGTTGCGTTCCTCAGCCGGATGGGCCAGCCGCCGCCGAAACTCGTCCCGCCGCCGGACCTGGCCGCAGAGCCGCCGGAGGGCAAGGTCCCTTTCGAACGGCCGGAGAAGCCACCGTTCGGGCCGCCCAAGCCGCGGACTCCTGCGAAGAAGACGGCGGGCAAGACGATGGCTGACACGATGACCGAGCCGCCGGAGCCGTCGCTGCCCCCCGCCCGGCAGCCGGCCATCCTCACTACGCCTCAACAGCTCGAGGCGATCCTGGCCAAGCCGGGCGAGCATCCCGTTCTCTGGGCCCAGTTAACGCGAGATCAGCTCAACGACCAGCAGTTCGAGCAGTTGAAGAACTGGGTCCGATCCGGCGGTGTCCTCTGGTCCGATACCGACCTGGTCCGCGCCGATCCGGCCGACAAGTCGGGCTTCGGCTTTCGCCTGATGAAAGCCCCGCCCGATCGCATGCGCGGCATGGCGTCCCGACCTCCCCGCGAGGGCGCCTGGGTCCCTGGTGGCCAGCCGGGAGGCGCGACGGTCCCGGGAGCCAAGAAGGGGAGAAAGCCGGTCGCGCCGCCCGGTGCGGGCATTGGCGGTGCCGGAGACCAGGTCGAGTACATCCTCGCCGAGCCGGCCTTCATGGTCACCATCCTGCTGCAAAAGGGAGGGCAACTCCCTCGCGGCTACGCGGTCCTGCTAGGCTGGCCGGCCGAGCGGGGCAAAACCACCGTCCAAGCGGTCTGCGCGGCCCGCTTGTTCGGGCGAGGGGTGGTCGTGTTCCGCCCGCGGGAGATCGGCGCCGCAGGCGGCGGTCCCGCCTTCGAGCGAGACCTTCGAGACCTGAGTTTTCAGAAGGCCCGGGCCGGGCTCGGAGAACCCGCCGATACCGACCCCCAGCAAGGGGAATCGGCCGACACCGCGCCCCGGCCAGGGGAATCGGCGATCAAGGCGGCGGCCCGGGCGTTTCTGACGGCCGTCCGCGACGGTGACGTCGACGCCGCCGCTGCCGCTTCCTTGGCCAACGAGGACCAGAAGAAAGGGTTGGAGATCTTCGTCGCGGCGGTCAGTGCCCAGAGCAAGCTGCAGGCTGCCGCCACCGCCCAGTTCGGCGCTGAGGCCAAGGACCTGCTCACTCGTTCGGCGATTCCGTCCGCACAAGTGCTCAACGACCTGATCAAGAACCTGGATTCCACCGAGGCAAAAGAAGAGGGCGACACGGGCTCCATTCTTCTGGTAAGAGGGGGGCCGGGACTGAAGATGCGCAAGGCCGGCAGCGCGTGGAAGGTCGACCTTGGCGCCGCCGAAGGCATCGTCTGGCCCGCAGCAATGCGCGGACAGCTCGAGAAGGCGATCAAGTTTGTGGACCAACTCACGGCCGACGTGAAAGCCGGTAAGTACAAGGCGCTTGCCGAAGTGGGTGCTGCCATGAGGAAGGGAGGGTGAAGCGGCAAGCTCACACATTTTTAGGCCGCAACCGGCGGCCAAGACCCCGAACGTCGAAACAAGGAGGAGGAATAGGACCATGATCGCCGCACGGGGCACCGCATGGGGCACGGGCCGTGGGCCGGGGCAGGTCGCCCCGGGCGCGGCACACCCTTTGCGCCCCCTCGCCGACTCCGGCCGATGGTACCTGGCAGCCAACCTGGCGGCGGCCGCCCTGCTGGTCGCGGCGATCCTGCTCCTGCGCAGTGCCGAGGTCGCCGGCGAGCGCGTCGTGCTGCTGGGCCGCGCCCTGCCGGAAACGTGCCTGTACAAGCAAGCCTATGGCCGGCCGTGTGCGGGCTGCGGCATGACCCGAAGCCTCGTGCTGGCAGCCGCCGGGCGCTGGGCGGACTCCCTTGCCTGGCACGCCTCGGGCGTCTGGATCGCGGGCTGGCTGTTCGGACAGCTTGCGGCCCGGGCCGCCCTGCTGGCGATCCGGCCCAGAAATGACCGGCTGTGGCAGGCCGATCTCGCCGTGAGCCTCTCGGCCATGCTGCTGGCGGTCTATCTGCCCATGGTCGTCGCGGTTCGATAGGGACCGGCCTGGGCCCCGCGGATACCCCCCCTTGTCACGACCTCGCCGCTCGATCATGATAACGGGTTCTAGCCCCCTCCCAGCACCCTCGAACTCTCCACAGGAGTCCGTCCCATGCGGCGGCCGTTCATTGCGGGCAATTGGAAGATGAACCTCGATCGGGCCGGCGCCGTGGCGTTGGCCCAGAGTGTTGCCAAGGCGGCAGCCGGCCTGGACGACGTGGACCTGGCCGTCATGCCCCCCAGCATCTACCTCGATGCCGTCGCCGGGACCCTTCGGGGGTCCAACGTCACCTGGGGAGCCCAGAACGTCTACCACCAGGCCAACGGGGCCTATACGGGCGAGCTGAGCGTCGGGATGTTGAAGGACTTGGGGTGCACCTACGTCATCCTCGGCCACAGCGAGCGCCGGCACGTCCTGGGCGAGACCGACGCCGAGATCAACAAGAAGGTACATGCCGCCCTGGCGGGCGGGCTGGTGCCCATTCTCTGCCTGGGGGAGCTGATCGAGGAGCGGGAGGCTGGCAAGACCCTTGAGGTCATCAATCGCCAGGTCGAGGGCTCTTTGGCGGGTATATCAAGCACCCAGATGGAGGGGATCGTGATCGCCTATGAGCCGGTCTGGGCGATCGGGACAGGTTGGGTGGCAACCCCCCAGCAGGCCCAGGAGGTCCATCTCGCCCTTCGCAAGATGCTGCTGAGCCGCTACAATAACCAGGTTGCCCAAGCGGTGCGGATCCAATACGGGGGGAGCGTCAAGCCGGACAACGCCCGAGAGTTGCTCGCCCAGCCCGATATCGATGGGGCCTTGGTCGGCGGGGCGAGCCTCAAGGCCGATCAGTTCATGGGGATCGTCCCAGGCAAGGAGTGAGTCGAGCGATGGCGTTTCTGAACGGGCTGCTGATGGTCCTGCTGATCTTGCTCGGGCTGTTCCTGATCCTGCTGGTCTTGATCCAGCGAGGCAAGGGAGGAGGCTTGGCCGGGGCATTCGGCGGCATGGGGGGGCAGAGTGCCTTCGGGACCAAGGCCGGCGACCTGTTCACCTGGATTACCTACGGCGTGTCGACGTGCTGGCTCCTGCTGTGCCTGCTGTGCATCGTGCTGTTGAGCAGCAAGGCCGCCAAGGATCAGTTCCGGCTCTCGGCCGATGCGGAGGCCCAGGGCGCGCCGCTGACGCCGGGGGGCGCGGGCGGAGCGCCGGCGGAGGGCGCGGGCGGCAGCCAAGGACCGGACGGCGACGCCGGCGAGAAGCCAAACCCCTAGGGCATTCCCCGGACCGTTGGCCCGCTCCCACCCCGGTTGTCCCCTTTCCAGGAGGGCTGCTACCTTGCTCCTGAGCATGACCGGCTTCGGCGACGCACGCTCCCAGCGCGAGGGGCTGGCCGTGTCCGTGGAACTGCGCACGGTCAACAGCCGCTACCTGAAGCTCTCGACGCGCGTGACCGAGGGCTACGGATCCGTGGAGCCGCTGGTCGAGTCGATCGTGCGCAGCCGCATCCGCCGCGGGACCGTGCAGGTCTCGATCCGAGTAAGCCGCGTCCGCTCGCCCGAGGACTTCCGGATCAACGAACAGGTGCTCAACCGCTACCGGCAGCAGATCGAGGCCGTGCGCCGCGCGTGGCAAATGCCGGACCATTCGGTCGCGCTGGAGCACCTTCTTCAGTTGCCGGGGGTGGTCGAGGAAGTCGAGCCGACCGGCAGCGCGGCGGCGGGCGACTGGCCCGCCATCCGCGAGGCCCTCGAGGCCGCCATCGACGCCATGGACCGGATGCGCCTCCAGGAGGGCCAGGCCATGGCCGCCGACCTGAGGGCCAACTGCGACCTGGCCGCCGGCTGCCTCGCGGAAATCGAGCGCCGCGCCCCCTTGGTCCAGGAGTCGTACCGCGCCCGCCTCGAGGAGCGGCTCCGCAAGGCGCTCGCCGATTTCCAGGTGACGCTCGAGCCCGCCGACCTGCTGCGGGAGGTCAGCCTCTTCGGCGAGCGGAGCGATATCTCCGAGGAGGTCGTCCGGCTGCGAAGCCATTTCGGGCAGTTTGGCGAGGTCCTCGCCTCGCCCGACGACGGCTCCGGCCGGAAGCTCGAATTCCTGACCCAGGAGATGTTCCGCGAGGCCAACACGATCGGATCCAAGGCCAACGACGTGGAGATCGCCCGCCACGTGATCGAGATCAAGGCGGCGATCGAGCGGGTGCGAGAGATGATCCAGAACATCGAGTGACGATGGCAGGCGGAAGCCCCGGCAAACTGGTGGTGGTTTCAGGCCCCTCCGGAGTAGGGAAGACCACCGTGCTGAAGCGACTCTTCGCCCGATGTCCGCTCCCGCTGAAGGCCAGCGTCTCGGCGACGACGCGCCCCGCTCGGCCGGGCGAGGTGGACGGGGGGGATTATCATTTCCTCGCCCCGGAGGAGTTTCACCGCCGGCGCCGCGCAGGCGAGTTTCTCGAATGCTTCGAAGTGTTCGGCCAGGGGGTTTGGTACGGCACGCCTTTTGCTGAGGTGACCCCTAGCGTCGCGGCGGGAAAGTGGGTAGTCTTAGGGATTGACGTCCAAGGTGCCATGGCCGTGGTGGCCCGCTACCCGGAGGCCATTACCATCTTCATCCGCCCAAGCTCCCTGGCCGGGCTGGAGCGGCGGCTTCGCGGTCGGCGCACGGAGAGCGAGGAGGCCCTGGTCGGTCGGCTCGAGCGGGCCCGAAACGAGTTGGCCCTGGCCGGCCGCTACCAGTACCAGGTCGTCAACGACGACGTGGATCAGGCCGTCGAGGAGATCTGCGACATTCTCATGCAGCGAGCATCCCGTGGAGATTGACTTTATGCTCGACGAACTTCGCGAGGAGGAGATCGTCAACAAGGTGGGAGGCCGGTTCAAGCTCTCGACCTTGATCCAGAAGCGCCTCGTGGCGCTGAACCAGGGCTCGCCCGCCCTAGTCCATCTCGATACCCAGGACAAGATGAAGATCGTCATTCAGGAAATCCTCCTGGACAAGATCTACCTGGACTCGAGCATGAACGTGCGGGCCCGAAAGGAGCCGAGTCGCGCGGGGCTGCAGGAAATCGATTTCGACAAGATCTGAACCCATGCAAGGGCGCGAGCTGATCATCGGCGTTTCCGGCGGGATCGCCGCCTACAAGACGGCGGGCCTGGTGAGCCGGCTGGTGCAGGCCGGGGCCGGCGTTCGCGTGGTGATGACCGACGCCGCCACCCGCCTGGTCGGACCCAAAACCTTCGAGGCCCTGACCGGCCGGCCGGTCGGGACCGAGGTCTTCGGGCCGGGCGGCCATCCGCACATCGACCTGGCCGCGGCCGCCGAGCTGGTGTGCGTGGCCCCGGCCACGGCGAACCTGCTGGCCAAGGCGGCCCTCGGGCTGGCCGACGACCTCTTGAGCACGCTGTTGCTCTCGTTTTCCGGCCCGGTGATCCTCGCCCCGGCCATGAACGCCCAGATGTGGGAGAAGCCGGCCGTGCAGCGCAACGTGGCCCAGCTCCGCGCCGACGGCTTCCTGCTGATCGACCCCGAGGAGGGCTACCTGAGCTGCGGTGCGGTCGGGCCCGGGCGCATGGCCGAGCCCGAACGGATCTTCCAGGTCATCGCCGAGACGCTCCAGCGCCCCAAGCGCACGGTCGTCTGATGAGGCATCACCAGCCATGGCGAGGATCCTCATCACCTCCGGCCCGACGCGGCAGTACCTCGATCCGGTCCGGTACCTGACCAACGCCTCCAGCGGGCGCATGGGCCGGGCCCTGACCGCCGCGGCCCTGGACGCGGGCCACGAGGTGCTGCTCGTCAGCGGCCCGGTCGACGTCGACTATCCCCCGCAGGTCGAGCTGATCTCCGTCGTCTCGACGGAAGAGATGCTCGAGGCCTGTCTCAAGGTCTTTCCGGGCTGCGACGGCCTGATCGCCGTGGCCGCCCCCTGCGACTACCGGCCCGAGCGCGTCGCGCTTTCCAAGATGAAGCGGACCGGGGGGCCGCTGTTGTTGGAGCTGATCGAAACGCCCGACGTCGTGGCGACCCTCGGCGCCGCCAAGACCACCCAGTGGATGGTGGCCTTCGCCCTGGAGACCGAGGACAAGCGCATGCGGGCCCTCCAGAAGCTGGAGCGCAAGCGGTGCGACCTGGTCGTGGTGAACTCGCCCGACGCCATCCACGGCCCGAACACCCACGCCGAAGTGATCGACCGCTCCGGCACCGTCCTGGCCACCCTGGCCGGCCTCAAGGACGACGTGGCCGTGGAGATCTTCCGGATCATCGGCCAGCGGCTGATCGGCCGCGCGGCCAATTCGTAGGAACCGCCGATGGACGCAGAGTGGTCCTAGCCGTCGGCGGCAGCCGACGGTTGCTACTCAGCGTAGGGTGCGTGCTTGCACGCACGCGATTCTTCGGCAAAACAAGCCGCGTGCGTGCAAGGACGCACCCTACCAGTTCTCAAGCCCCCCTGGCCCCCTTCGCCTTCTCAGGCCGGCACGCCGGCCAGGCGGACATAGTCGGGCAGGGGGCCGATCAGGGGGCGGAGGTAGTCCAGGCAGGCCGACGTGACGTCGGTGCCCGAGGGGCCAATGTACGCGTCGGGCATCGGCTTGGCGTTGACCGCCACCTCCTCCAGCGGCGCGGTGCCCAGGGTCCAGCGGTACGGGTCGCTGGACTGGCGGACGATGCTGACCATCACGCCCGAGGCCCCTTCGGCGGCCAGCTCCACGGCGCGGCGTCCGCAGGCGAGGGCCTCCTCGACGTCCAGCGGACTGGTGCGGTCGGCGGCGCACATCGCCAGCGATTCGCAGACCTGGAACTCGCCGCGCCAGCCGAAGGCGTCCTTGATGATCCGGTGGAGCATCATGGCCGCGCTCGTGCCGCCCATGGCCCCGAACTCGACGTTGGCGAACCTGTCGGTCACTTGGGAGGCGCTGACCGGCGTGCCGTCGGCGTAACAGATCCCCTCGCCGCACACGACGCTGCACCAGCCCACGCGGTCGTAGACCGCCTTGACTTCGCCAAGGAACCGCGGGCGGTCGAACGGGCGCTCCGGGAGCAGCAGCACGTGGGGAGCGTCGTCCGGGGCGGACCGGGCCAGCGCGGCCGACGCCGGCAGCCAGCCGGCCGACCGGCCCACGGTCTGGAAGATCACGTACTGGTCGACGTATTTCATGTCGCGGGCGAGCATGCCGGCCTGCTTGACCGAGAGGGCCACGTAGCGGGCCGCACTGGCAAACCCCGGCGTGTGGTCCGTGCCGAACAGGTCGTTGTCGACCGTCTTGGGAATGCCCACCCCCACGAGCTCGTAGCCCTGCGAGCGGCAGTACGCCTCGACGCGATGGATCGTGTCCATCGTGTCGTTGCCGCCGATGAGGAAGTAGTAGCGGACGTTGTACCTTTGCAGCAGATCGAGCACCCGGGGCAGATCGGCGTCTTTGAGCTTGTAGCGGCAGCTTCCCAGGGCGGAGCTGGGCGTGGTGCGCAGCGCCTCGAGCGTGGCCGGGTCCTCGCGTCCCAGGTCAATGACGTCCTCTCGGAGCAGGCCCTCGATGCCGAATCGCATGCCCAGCACGCGCTCGATGGGCCGGTGGCTGCGGCAGGCCTCGATCGCCCCGCAGAGGCTGGCGTTGATCACGCTGGTGGGCCCGCCGCTTTGACCGAGAATGGCGTTGCCGTGGAGCATGGTTGTTTTCCTCCTTTCGCTCTTCAAGGCTCATCGACCTGCGGTGCCAGCCTGCCCGTCCAGGCCAGCAGGTTGCGGAAGAACCGGGCGTACCAGTTGCCGACCTCGATGAACGTGCCGGCCAGGGGCTGCACGACGCGGCGGTCGCCCCAGTCGACCAGTCCGCCGACCCAATGCGGGGCGACGTCGGTGGCCAAGGCGGCCGTGCGGCCCCGGCCATACTCGCCCACCACCAACAGCGGCCACTCCTCCCCCGCGGTGAACTCGAAGCGGCCGGCGCCCAAGCGAACGGAGAACGTCGCGGCTCGAAGGAGCGTCTGGGCCTGGGGTTTTGCCACCAGGGCGTTGAACCCGCCGATGGCGGGCGGCGACTGCCAAGGGAGCCCCTCGAGGATCTCGTGGTCGGCGACCTTCCGGACCAGGCACGGCTGGGCGCAATTGCGGCGATCGTCTTCGGCGAGCATGGCCACCGGCAGCACTTCGGCCAGGGGGCTTTCGTGGTACTCGCCCAGGCGTCCGAAAAAACTCTCCCAGCCGCCGAGCATCGCCAGGCCGGAGCCGTCGCGAACGCACCGGACGAGGTGGTCGAGATGGGACCGATCGAACCGGGCCCGGGGATAGTCGCTCAGCACGTACAGCGCGTACTGCCGGGACTCGAAGGCGGCGTCGGGCGGATGGGTGCTCGGCACGTGGTCGAAGTCCAGGCCGAAGTGGGTCATGATCCCCGCCAGGTAGACCGCCGCGCCCCCCAGGTTGTCGTCGCCCAGGTAGCAGATCCTGGTCAGCATGTTTCGACGCCTCCTCGCACGGGCCAGGGGGACAGCTACGAGTCTTTCAAGAAAAGGCCCTCGTACTGCTTGGGGGAGTAGAAGTTGAACTGCACCTCGCGGAGGTACTCGACGGGCCCGGCGTTGCGCTGGACCTCGATGAGCACCTCGATCTGCTCCTGGCTGCGGTACGCCCGGATCGCGTCGAGCTTGGTGTCGAGCATGGCCCGGGGGCCCTCGATCCGCAGTTGGGGCGGCTCGGGGAAGTCGCAGTACGTGGCGTATTCGTAGACGGCGGGCACCTCGTCGATCGGCCGGCCCAGCTCCGGCCAGATCGTCCCCTGGGCGTGGAACAGGCTAATGAGCATCTCCTCGTTGACGATGCGGTGATCGGGGTGCAGATCGGTGCTGGTGGGGAGAAAGACGCGGGTGGGGCGGATCTGGCGAAGAATGTGCGGAAAGGCGTTTTGCAGCCCGCTGGCCCCCTCGACCTCGGTCGGGTCCCCGATGGTGGCGAAATGCCGGCCCCGGTACGGGTTCAGGCAACAGTCGGGGAACGACAGAAAATGGAGCCTTTCCAGCGGCAGCCCAAGGATCTGAAACGATTGCTCGGCCTCGAGCTGCCGCACCTGGGCGATGCTCCGCCGCTGGGGGAACCGGCAGTAGCCCATGCGCCCGTCGGTCGTCACCACGGCGTGCACCCGGACCCCCTCGGCCAGCGCCACCTGGAACGTGAGCCCGGCGCCAGTGACGACGTCGTCATCGTGGGCCGCCACGAACATCCAGGTCTCCTGGTCCTGGCTCCAGTTGGGCAGCCACGCGTCGATCCTGGGCGTCACGAGCGTCGGGCCCGAGGTCCGGCGGTAATAGGTCACTCCGTCAACCATGACACCTCCTCACTTTGCATTTTGCACTTCTCACTTTGAAAGTCGCCTTTCGCTCCGCGAAAGTGACGCTTCTTTCGCGGAGCGAAAGGCGACATTCGATGCCAAGCCACGGGCACGTCGCCAGCGGCCCATGAACGTTTACGTAAAATGGAAAATGAAAAGTGCAAAATGAAAAGTGCAAAATCCGGACTTCACGGGTCAGCTATGGTTGAGTGCCGAGAAACTCGTTCCCGATCTTCCTCGCCCGTTGGGCCTTGTCCAAATTGATCCCCAACGCCACCCCGACGTGTACCAGGACGTTCCAGCCGGCCAAGAGCTGGAGCACCGACTCGTAGCCGGGGACCGCGGGCACGCGGATCGTGGGGAAGATCGTCTCCTGCGGGGCGATCGCGATCACGGTCAACCCCACCCCGTCGACCAGCACCTCGCGGAACTTCGCCATCTCCTCGGCGAACGGGTCGATCACCACCACGACCTCCCCGCCGGTCATCACCTCCTCAACCCCGTGTACGGCGTAGGTGCCTTCGAGGAAATCGCTCTTCTTGCGGGTGATCTCGTTGGTCTTCAGGGTGAGCTCCTCGGCCACGCCGTTGTTGCGCCCGGCGAAATAAACGACCCCGGCGCCGGCAATCGCGCGGACGAGCTGGGGGTCGAGCTCGGCTTCCAGCGTGGCGAGGGCCGCGTCGGCCGCCGCCGCCCGGTTCCGCGCCATCAGCCCGGGCTCGCGGTCAAAGCGGCATAGGATCGAGCGGTAGAACAACGCCTGCTCGACGACGCTCTTCGTCGCGGCCACCGCGTTCTCCTTGCCACAGGAGAGCACGTGGCAGCGGTTCGAGAGCGCCTCCAGGGGGGTGTTTGGGTTGGCGGTCAGGCCAAAACGCCTTTGGTGTCCATTCTGGGAAAGCTGGGTAAAAAGGGAAATTACCTCCTTGGTCTTGCCGCTGTTCGACGCCCCGAACACGGCCATCCGGCTTAAGTCGTACTCGTGGGCCTGCCGAGCCCCGTCGGTGGAGATCTGAAGTGGGGCCCCCATGCGCAGGGCCTCGTAGATGGCGTTCTTCGCCGGAAAGATGCGGCTGGAGCCCTCGCCGGTCAGAAACAGCTTGCCGGCCCGGAGGACGGTGTCCGCGGTCGGCTCGGCCGAGCCGAAATCGAACCGGCCGACGATCGCGGGGGTCTCCATCATCTCCCGGACGAGGCAGAAATCCTTGTAGCAGGCATCGCGCAGGTTCATCGGATCCACTCCCAAACAGGGGGCTTGCCGCCGCGGAAAGGCATTGGCTGCCAGAAGGGGAGTATAGGGATCGGGTGTCGAGCCGGCAATGGCTGGGTGTGTGGGGCACCGAGCGATGGCACGTGGAAAATGCCCAACCTGACGTTGTGCAAAATGGCGTTTTTGGCCAAAATGCCGCACCCACCGGGAGACCCGACCCAGGGATTTCTCCCGGCCCGTCGGCCCGACCCGTCGGCCCGACCCGGCAGGAAGCCGGTTCGCCAACTTCGCCCGGGGCGGCCGCCAAGGACCTCGACCCGCAGGAGGTGGATCATGGGTGCGCTGGAAGCGCTGGTTCTGACCGTCGCCCTGTCGGCCGGTCCGGAGACCGTGCTTTTGAATTTCTACAGCGAGTCGTGCCCTCCTTGCCTTCGCATGGCGCCGGTGGTGCGGCAATTGGAGGCCAAGGGCTACGCGATCCGCCGGGTGAACGTCGACCGGGAGCCGGCCCTGGCTGCCCGCTTCGGCGTCAGCGGCGTGCCCTGTTTTGTCGCGCTGGTGGACGGTCGAGAGGTCCACCGGGTGGTGGGGGAGACCAGCCTGGCCCAACTGGAGCCGATGTGCCAGCTCGGGCGGCGGACCCCGGCGGCCGGAGGCGTTCCCATCCACCTCGTCGGCTCCGACAGGCCGGGCACTGCCTCCGTGGTGATCCCCGCGGTTCAGAGCAGCCAGCCGTTTACCGCGTCCGGGAACGGCCAGGCGCCGGGCACGATGGTCAAGGATGGCCGTGCGAGCGCCTCCGTGCCGGGCTGGCGGCTGACGAGCCCCGATTGGGCTGGTGCGGCCTCCGGCCAGGAGCCCTCCTACGACCGTCTCTTGGCGGCCACGGTCCGCCTGCGCATTGAAGACGCCAACGGCCACTCCTCCGGCTCGGGCACGATCATCGACGCACGCCAGGGACACGCCCTGATCCTGACCTGCGGCCACATCTTTCGCGATTCGCAGGGGAAAGGACGGATCGACGTCGACCTGTTCGGGCCCACGCCCGGCGAGCGCATCCCCGGCCGGCTCGAGCACTACGACCTCGCCAGGGACCTCGGACTCCTGGTGATCCGAGTGCCCGGGCCGGTGGTTGTCGCGCGGGTGGCGCCGCCGGGCCACCCGCTGGCCAAGGGCGCCCGGGTCATCAGCCTGGGCTGCGATCACGGGGGGGCGCCGAGCGCAAGGCCGTGCACCGTGACCTTTCAAGACAGGTTCCTCGGGCCGCCCAACCTGGTCGCCACCGGCCTGCCCGTCCAGGGCCGCAGCGGCGGCGGGCTCTTCTCAAGCGACGGCCTGTTGATCGGCGTGTGCAACGCGGCGGTCCCTCCGGACAACGAGGGGCTGTATGCCGCCCTCGGGGCGATCCACGCGGAGCTGGACCAGCGTTCGATGGGTTTCGTCTATCGCTCGGAGGAGGGGAAATCGGCCGGCGCGGTGGCGGCAGCCCCGCCCGACCCACCGGCCATGCCACGGCAAATGCCTCCCCCTTCCGACCTAGTCAACTGGACCGAGGCCCCAAGCCGGCCCGCCGCCTCCGAGGCACCCCGATCGGCCGCCGCGCCGGCCCAGCTCTCCGAGAACGAGGTTGCAGCCCTGGCGGAGATCCGCCGTCGCGTGGACGAGGGGGCGGAGGTGGTCTTAATCATCCGCTCGCGCACCGATCCGGCGGCGCCGAGCGAGGTCGTCGTGCTCGACCGGGCTTCGTCGGGCTTCGTTCGGCAGCTCATGGCGGGCGTGGGGGCCCCAGCCAACCCTTCCCCTCGATCAGCCCCCGGGATGCCGAGCGATCCTCGCGACACCCCCCCAACGCCCCGCTCGCCCGTCCAGTCCACGCGATTGGACACCATCCCCGTCAGCCACACCCTTCCCCCCACGCCCCGAAACCACTCCGATGAGGGGGGTTGGTATCCCCGATGGCTGCAACCGGGATACGCGGGCAGCTAGCCCACATTTCTCGTAGGCCGAGGCAGCGGGCCACAGGGTGTCCCCGTAGGACGGGTTGGTAACCCGTCCCCGATAAGGACGGATTCACAATCCATCCTACGGCGGGTGGCACGGGCATCTTGCCCGTGCTTCAAGCACTGGCTGACAAGCAGCCAGTGCCACCCGGGCCAAACGGGTGGTTCTCTGCCGGCGTCCGGGTGCGCCCATGACCTAGATTTGACATGTGGTGGTGCGCGGCAAAAAGGGGATTGATGGCAACGTCGCGATGGCCCTGTTCACGTTCCTTCTTGTGGTGGCGGTGGCGAACCTGGGCGTGGGGTACGCGGTGGCCGCGTACCTGGGCTACGGTCCGCCCACCCTGCGCGAGGCCTGGGAGGTCCTGGCAGGGCACCGCCGCGCCGGATCGCCCGCGGGGCTGGCGGACCCGCAGCCCGACGCTGCGACCGGCAACACGCTGGACCTGGCCTTGCTGGAGGACATGGACGACCAGGCGGCGGGCCCGCTTGAGATCGAGCCTTACGACGAGTCCCTCCAGGGCCACGAGGACACCGCGGCGGCCGACTCCACCGAGG
>Ga0315290_10000559_pt1:22500-24526 | contig 24526 bp, 18 predicted proteins | sample YL17G12_0_MG_FD_203627 | JGI IMG/M metagenome (GOLD analysis project Ga0315290, IMG submission 203627) | Sediment microbial communities from Yellowstone Lake, YNP, Wyoming, USA - YL17G12_0 | ecosystem: Environmental > Aquatic > Freshwater > Lake > Sediment | place: USA: Wyoming... | reverse complement strand
CGTCGTCGTCGGCGTCGTCGTCGTCGTCGGCGTCTGCGACGCTGTCCTTGTCGGTTGCCACGCCCTCGATGGCCGCCGTGTCTTCCTGGTTGGGCTCATCCTCGTCGATCCACTGGTCCTCGTCCGCCACGGTGTCCTTGTCGGCCAGCGTGTCCTCGATGGCCGCCGTGTTCTCGTTGGCCGCCGTATCTGCCTGGCTGGGCTCATCCTCGTCGATCCACTGGTCCTCGTCGCGGGCCGGGGTTTCGGCCGGCGTCTCGGCCGGGGTTTCGGCCGGCGTCTCGGCCGCGGCGACAGTCTGGCCCGAGGGTGCGGTTTCCTGCTCCGATGCCCGATCCTGCCCGGGCTGGCAGGGGTCGGTGGGATTCGAACCGGCGGTGTCGGTTTCCTGCGGGGCGCCGGCAGTAGCCGGCGTGTCGTTTACGTCGCTCGGCAGGCCGGCATACTTCGTCTCCGGCGCGGCGACGTTGTACCCGTACTTGGCGTAGTACTGCTCGGTCGAGCGGGCCTGCTCGCTGAACTCGTCGTTGGCACCTTGACCGGGCTCCGGGTACTCGTACCGATAGCCGTGGCACGGCTGTTCCGAGGGACTGGTCTCCGCGGCCAGCACGTCGCCGGGCACAGGGCCATTGTCAAAATGGTCTGGGGTTTCCTCGGCGTCCCCATCCGACTCGGTCTCCACGGCCAGATCGCTGCAAGGGCGGGCGGCGTCCCCCCGGACCGGTTCCCAGCCGTCCGCCACCACAGGGCGAGCCAACCCCAACCCAAGCCCGATCACCGCGCCTGCAACCAAAGCACTCAGCAGTGACGTCCTGATTCGAAAGTGTCTCATTCCCATATACTCCTCCCAAGCTAGGCCCCCAAACGATTTCTGGTCGAGCCCTCCGACCGGCAAGCGTCGGCCGCCGGAGGTGCGTCAGCGGTAAGGATATCGGTGGGCGAAGTTTGGGCTCATTAGGTAAATACAAAGCTCTCGGCAAGATGGTTGGCTCTGCTGCTTTGGCCAATTGATGGGGTTTGACAAGTCTGGCGAAGATTGACGGGGTGGTTGCCGCTTGCGTGGGTCCGCTCCTGCCAGATGAATCGTTTAATCCCGCGGGTTTTCCATGGGTCCTGGAAACCCAGGAAGCGGGCGGAGAGTTTGCGGATCGAATGGCGGCCAGCCCTACAATCCGCATGGCGTCCGCCAAGCGCCCCGACTGGGCAATCATGGCCTCCACTTGGTGCCCACAATCGGCTATCATGCCAAGTGGCAGGCAATCGGCGAACTTGGCGGCTTGGCTCCACGCCAAGAAGGAGGGATGGCACGGCCATGAAGAAGATGGTGGTGTTGTGCGTTCTGTCCGGGGCTTTGGGCGGCCTGCTCTCGCTTGTCTGGAAGGGCTGGTCCCAAGAGGGTGCCCAGGCCGTGGCGCAGGGCCCCAGCCCAAGTGTCGACCCAGGCCCGGAGGCCCCGCCGGAAGCGGGCTCCCGACCGATCCTCCCGGTTGGTCCGGGCCCGGAAGCCCTCAGGTCCCCTCCCCTTCCGGCGACCTCCGAGTTGGACGAGCTGACCCCCGAAGAACGGGTCAACATAGCCGTGTACGAGGCGGCCAACCGAAGCGTGGTGAACATCACCACCCGGGGGTATCGCGGCGACCGCATCCTGTTCTTCGAGCTCCCCTCGGAAGGCGAAGGGAGCGGCGCCGTGATCGATCGCGACGGGCACGTGGTCACGAATTCCCACGTCATCGAGGGGGCGGAAATCATCCAGGTTACGCTCTTCAACGGAAAGGCGTATGAGGCGAAGGTCGTCGGGCGCGACAAGAGCACGGACGTCGCCGTGGTCAGGATTGCCGCCCCGGCCGAGGAACTCTATCCGGTAACCTTCGGCGATTCGACCCGGCTTCGGGTGGGCCAGCGGGTGTTCGCGCTGGGCAATCCGTTTGGCCTGGAGCGGACGCTCAGCACGGGGATCGTGTCGAGCCTGGACCGCTGGATCCCCAGCCGCAACGGCCGCAGAATCCGCCAGATCATCCAGATCGAC
>Ga0315290_10000559_pt1:0-17500 | contig 24526 bp, 18 predicted proteins | sample YL17G12_0_MG_FD_203627 | JGI IMG/M metagenome (GOLD analysis project Ga0315290, IMG submission 203627) | Sediment microbial communities from Yellowstone Lake, YNP, Wyoming, USA - YL17G12_0 | ecosystem: Environmental > Aquatic > Freshwater > Lake > Sediment | place: USA: Wyoming... | reverse complement strand
GTGGCACGGCCCTCGGCGAAGCGAAGGGCGTGATGGCTGGCTCGCCCGAGCCACACCCCGGGAGGGCCTACCACCCGTCCGTAAGCCTTTTCCTGGAAACCTCTTCCGGCGAGGCAGGCCATACCGCAGCCTCGTGCCCAGCCGACCAGGGGAGTCCCTACTTGACCTAGCCCGAAAGCCCCGCTACACTCGCGCAACGTGGACGATGCGATCCGGGGGAATTCAGAGCCTGCACTTACAATGTCGCGAGACGAGGACTTTTCTCCAGCGACTAGGCGGATGTTGGCAGAGCGGGTTGGACACGTCTGCTCTTGTCCCGAATGCCGTGCGCCAACTTCCGGTCCTCAGTTGGAGGAAGGCAAATCCGTTACTGCCGGCGACGCCGCACATATCACAGCAGCATCACCGAATGGCCCGCGTTTCGATCGGTCGCTCACTCCGGAGGAGCGCCGCCATTACGATAATGGGATTTGGCTTTGCGTGATGCACGCACGGATTGTGGACCAAGACAAGTCGCGTTACACGGTTGAGGAACTCCGTCGTTGGAAGCTGGAGGCTGAAGGGCACGCGCAAAAGTACTTAGGGAGACCACAGGTTCCGGCAGAACATCCACGGGCAAGACAGCAGATCAACGCTGCCGTGGTTATCCAGGGGCCGAACGCGATCAGCATTAGCGGCCCGAATGCTGTCATACTTGGTCCGAACGCGATAAACATCGTCGGTCCTGTGGTGCGGAACGATCCCGACCCCCCGCCCTGACTGAGGCGCTCCGGCTGAGGGGGCGCGCCTTGCCCAACACATGTGGCACAAACCAACGGCAATTGGACGGATTGAAGGATGGAGTCGGTATACCTTGAGACCACGTTGATCAGCTATCTCGCGTCTCGTCCGAGCCGAGACCTGCTGGTGGCGGCCCACCAGCAGACTACCCATGAGTGGTGGGCCAACCGGCGCCAGGGGTTCGAGTGTTACGTTTCGCAGGTGGTCATCGATGAGGCGTCTTCGGGAGACCCGGAAGAAGCCAAGAGGAGGATGCAGCTCATCGAGGATCTTCCGGCCCTTGAGGTCACCCACGAGACGGAGTCCTTGGCACGTGCGATCCTCGCCAGCGGCGCGATCCCTCCCCGTGCGGTCCGGGATGCTGCTCACGCCGCAGTTGCCGCGGTGAACGACATGGACTACCTTCTGACGTGGAACTGCAAGCACTTGGCTAACGCTCAGATAATCCGCAGGCTCTCCATTGTCTGCAACCGGCTGGGCTACAACATGCCGGTCATCTGCACACCTGAGGAATTGATGGGGGAATAGCGCCATGTGGGAAGACCCGATCGTCTCGGAGGTCAGGCAGGTGCGCGAGGAGCTGTCGGCACGGTTCGACTTCGACGTGAGTGCCATCTTCGCCGACCTCCGGGAGAGACAGACCGCGCTCGGCGCGCGGTTGGTGCGGAAGAAGCGAGCGCACAATGCCGACCCGCCCTCCGTAGCGGACCGGGATTCCGCCGGCCTTCATCCCGGCAGATGAGCCGCATCGTCAGACGGCGCGAATCGACCATTTGGAATCCGCGTAAGGTGCCCTCATGCGTTATGTTGCCGTCTTGTTGTTGCTTCCCGTCTTGCTGCCGGCTTCCGCACCGGCCGCCGAGTACCGCGTGGCGGCCTTCGAGGCCGACGTGACGATTCCCATCGGCCACGCCTGCATGGGCGGGGGCATCGCCGACGCCAAGGAAATCGTCGATCCCCTGTTCGCCAAGGGCTTCGTGCTCACCGGAGCCGGCGAGCCGATCGTCCTGGTGGCCCTGGACTGGTGCCAGTGCAACAACGATTCCTACGACCGCTGGCGGGACGTGCTGGCCGAGGCCGCCGGCACGGTTCGCCGCCGCGTGATGCTCGCCACGGTCCACCAGCACGACGCCCCGATCTGCGACCTGACGGCCCAGAAGCTGCTGGACCAGTACGGACTCACCGGCTACAACTGCGATCCGGTATTCCACGAGAAGGCCGTGCAGCGGACCGCCGCGGCCTTGAAAAAGGCCCTCGAGTCGCCGCGGCGGGTGACGCACTTCGGCCTGGGTCAGGCGACGGTCGAGCGGGTCGCCTCGAACCGCCGCGTGGTCACGCCCGAGGGAAAGATCCACTGGGGACGCGGCAGCGCCTCCGGCGACCTGTACGGCGCGCCCGAGGGCGAGATCGATCCCTATCTCAAGACGATCAGCCTCTTCGACGGCGACCGGCCGGTCCTGGCCGTAAGCTGCTACGCCGTCCACCCGATGAGCTACTACGGCCGCGGCGGCGTCTCGGCCGATTTCCCGGGCATGGCCCGGGCCAGGCGGCAGAAGGACGAGCCCGGCGTGTTCCAGGTGTACTTCACCGGCTGTGCCGGCGACACCACGGCCGGCAAGTACAACACCGGCACGCCGGAGAACCGCCTCGCGCTGGCCGACCGGCTCTATCGGGGGATGCTGGCCGCCTGGAAGGCGACGGAGCGGTTCCCCCTGGACAAGATCGACTTGCGCGTGGCCGACCTGCCGCTCCCGGCCCGGGACGGCGGCGACTTCACCCTGGACGCGATGAAGCGGATCCTTGCCGATCCCAAAGAAACCCGCTGGCGGCGGATCTCGGCCGCGCTGGGGCTGAGTTGGCGCCGGCGGGTGGACGCCGGCCAGCCGGTCGACGTCCCGTGCCTGGACCTGGGGGGCCGGGCCCAGTTCCTCATCATGCCGGCGGAGAGTTTTGTCGGCTACCAGCTTGCCGCCCAGCGCCTGCGGCCCGACTCGTTCGTGGTTGTGGCCGGGTTCGGCGACGGGGCCGGGGGCTACATCCCCACCGACCAGTGCTGGAAGGACGGCTACGACGACTCCTACTGCTGGGTCCCGCCGATGACCGAGAAGCTCATGACCGCCGCCATGGCCCGGGCCCTCGGCCCCACGCCGAAAGCCGGGGCTGCCTCGCGGTGGGACGGGGCGTGGGGCAAGGCGGTGGCCGGCCTGCGATGCGCCATCGGCCTGAAACGGCCGGTGGTCCGCGTCGGAGACCCGATCGAGGTGGAAATCGGGCTCCAGAACGTCTCCGGAGAAAAGCTCACGTTCTGCTACCCTCCGGACTACCGGGCGCAACTCCTGGAGATCCGAAACAAGAAGGGGGAGCCTGTCCGTAAGGAAATGACCGCGACTACCGAGGGATGGATGCACAACAAGCCCTACGTTACCTTGCAGCCCGACGAGGTCTTTAGCGCGTCGTTCCTCGGCAAGACGGCTTTTCGCGTGCCGCGACCGAGGGCGGCAGAGCGCTCGCCTTGCGTGTTGGCGATCGAATTCCATCCCGACGCCATGCGCTACGAGCTCGTTGAGCCGGGCACGTTCACCGTTGCGCTGCACCTGGCCGCCGAGGAGAAGGCCGCAGCCCAGGCGGCCAAGCGCGGCGTCGCTGCCCTGTGGCAGGGAGACCTTTCCTCCGAGGTGCTCACGTTCCAGGTGCAGGCGGCGACCCGGGACGAGTTGGACGCCGCCCGCCGCGACCTGCGCGAGGGCGCGCCCCAGAAGCAGCAGCAGGCAATCCATCTCCTTGGGGCGCACGTGGACGGCAAGGCCGTCCCCGCCCTGGTCGAGATCCTTCTTGACGGCCCCCCCCAGGCGCGAAGGTCGGCGGGGGCGGCGCTGGCGGCGATCAAGGACCCGGCGATCGTGCCCGACCTGCTGGCCCGCTACCGCAGGGCAACCTCGGCCGAATTGCGTCGCAGCCTGCTGGAGATCATCGAATCCTCCGGCGACGCGACCCGGAATTGGCCGCTCCACCTGGAGACTGCCGACGCCGCCGTGTCCTGGGACGAGAAGCACCAGGCCATTTCCCGTCTGGTCGATCTGCGCCGACCGGAAGTGGTTCCGATCCTCGTGCGCCTGGCCAGAAACGGCGACCCGATCGCACAACGCGCCGCAATCGACCTCATCGGCACCGTCCTGGAAGTGGGCGCCCCGAAGTTCGCTCAAGAGGTGTTGACCCAACTGACCGGCGAGATGCTGGACGTTCTGAAGAACGACGCGGACGCCACGGTCCGCAGCCGCGCCGCCGGCGCGCTGCGGCACGCCCGGGGGCCGGCCGTGGTTCCCGCGCTCATCGAAGCCCTCAAGGATTCCGATCCGTGGGTCGGCTCCTATGCAGCCCACACCCTGGGCCGCATCGCCGGCGCAGAGGCCATTCCCGGCTTGGAGGAGTATCTTGCCAGGGCATCGCAGCCCGGCCAGAAGGACGCCGCACGCGCGGCGCTCGATGCCATCAGGCGAGGAGCCAAGCCGTAGGAGTCAATTCCCTCGTCGGGCAGACAAACACCGGCCGTTACTTGGACGCCGGGCTGGGGCCCTGCTCGGCGCTGGTGGGCTCCTTGCCCGGCTCGGGCTTGATTTCCCTCTGCAGCTTCGGCCGCTCTTCCTTCTTGGCGGCCTTCTGGGCCGCGGCCTTGGCCAGCGACTCCTCGGCCTCCTTCTTCGCCTTCTCGGCCTTCTGGCGCTCCTCCTCGGCGGCCTTCTGGGCCTTCTCGGCCTCCTGCTTGGCCGCCTGGGCCTTGAGCAGCTCCTCCTTGGCAGCCGCGGCGGCCTTCTCGGCCTCCGCCTTGGCCTTTTGGGCCTTGTCGATCTCGTCCTGGGCCGTCTTCTTGGCCTGCTCGGCCTCCGTCTTGGCGGCCGCAGCCGCCTGGATGGCCTTCTGGGCGTCGGCCTGGGCGGCGATCGCCTTCTGGGTCTCGCTGCGGACCTCGGTCAGGGCCTTGGAGGTCTCGCCCCGGATGGACTCCAAGGCCTTGTCCACGGCGGCCTTGACCTTCTCGACTTCCGCCTGGGCGGCGGCCGCCTTGGCCGCCGCGGCGTCGGACTCGGCCTTCGCCTTGTTGGCTTCCTCGGTGGCCTGCTGGAGCGCGACCACGGCCGGGTCGGGGCAGCACGCCCGGCGGCGGAACAGGCCCGCCGTGGCCTGGTCGCTCATCGCGAAGCCCACCAACAGGGCCGCCAAACACAATACCTTTCCGTGTCGCATGATCCTGGCTCTCCCCAACGTGACGAGTATCCGGGTTGAAACGGTTTTTCCGGTCATTCCGCCTGGAGCCGGCTGTGGCAATCTCAGCATAGCCCCCAGGCTGCCGCACTGCAACAGACTGCCGATCTTGGCCCCTTTCACTCATTCGGAGATTCACCCGGACTTCGGTGAGGCTTCCCGCGGCGGTATGGCCGGGCTTTGGGCGCTGCCGCCGGAAAGACCGTCACGTGCGTCAGGACCGTTCCAGACGGCTCTTTCGTCACCAAGCCGTGGGGAGGAAAGCCAAGAAAGCAGCAGGCCCCCGGCCGCGCACGGCGGCCGGGGGCCCGAGGTCGTTTAAGGGTAAGCCGCCGGGCAAAACCCCCTCTCCCCGTGGGAGAGGGGTTCTGTCAGAACGCCCAAGTTTTTTTCGCGGCCCCCAAGGCAAACGCCTGCCGGATTCTACTAGAGGCCGCTGGTGTCCAACAGCCCGAACAGCCCGCACCCTTCGCCGTGGGGCGTGAACAGGTGGCGCCAGGTCTGGTAGTTGACTTGCGTGTTGATCGTGGTCACGTGCGAGTCGCAGAAGGCGACGACCACGTTGCCGGGATGCCGCGAGCACGGCCGGGCGAAGTTGATGTCCGGGTTGTACGGGTCTCGGAGCTGGTCGGGGAAGGCGCCCGGCGCAAGGCTGGCGGGGTTCGCCGTGATGGCGCCGGTGGTGACGCCGTCCCAGATCATCCCCACGTCGGCCTCCTGAATCGCTCGCCGGAGCGCAACGCCAGCGCCCGGCGCGCTGGTCGGCACGTACTCGGTCGACTGGAGGTTCTCGGAGAACATGATGGTGTTGGCGGTGCCGTCCTTGCCGCTGATGAAATCCAGCGTCTGCTTCGTGCTTCGGCTCAGTGTCGCCCAGTTCTGATGGTTGAAGAAGACCCCGCTCCTGAGGCCGTACGGGTCGCGGAGGCTCGCGATCCGGTCCTGACCCTGCACGGGCTGGTCCTGGACCCCGCAGTTGGCCACGTAGGACAACGGGGTGGTGCCGTTGCCGACCGACTCCGGCGGGTTACTGGGGCAGACCGCCATTGCCTGGTGCAGACGCAACTGGGCCCAGCCGCCCTTGGCCATCAAGTCCGGGTCGCCCCACTTCTCCCACAGGTCGGACCGCTCCGTGTAGGGGAACAGCATGACCATCCAGCTCACGTCAATGGCCGCGGGACCATCGTCCGGGGCGGTGTTGGACGTGACGCGGTACTCGGCGAATCCCGGGAAACTGCGCCGGGCGCTCTCGAAGTTGTGGGCCGCCGTCGTGTACTGCTTCAGGTGGTTCGTGCAGGTGTTTCGGCGCCCCGCCTCCCGGGCCGACTGCACGGCGGGCAGCAGAAGGGCCATGAGCATGCCGATGATCGCAATCACCACGAGCAACTCGACGAGCGTAAACCCTCTCCCAATGCGACGTCTCATAAAACCTCTCCCTCCCAAATGGGCCTGAAAACTCGTTGCCCTTCGGCTGGCGCAGACTGGCCGCGGACGAGTCTCTCTGGCCCCTCCACTATTCTCGCAAACGGTTGCGTAGAAGTCCAGTCTCCCATCGCCAAATCGTGCGGTCTTTTGGGCAATCCCGGGCAAAGACAACCACTTCGGCCATAAGAAGACCACCCTCCAGTGGTATCACCGGCCCCGCTTCCGTCTTCCGGCTGGCGTCTGAGCCCGGTTCTTGAAACAATAGCTTATGTAGGGCAAGTGTCTTGGAGGGGAGGGTGCATTATGTCCCGGGCGAACCGCGCTGCGGTGACGCTGATCGAAATGCTGGTCGTTGTGGCGATCCTCGGAATGCTGGTGGCCCTCTTGCTGCCGGCGGCGCTGGGCGCGCGCGAGGCAGGACGCCGCAACCGCTGCATCAACAACCAGAAAGAGATCGCCACGGCCGTGAACCGGTTCGAGTCGGCCAAGGGGCGATTCCCGGGCTACCTCAACGGCACCCAGGCCTTGCCGCCCGCCCAGCGGGGCGCGGTGAGCTGGGTGATCGTGCTGTTGCCGTACCTGGATCGCGCGGACCTGTGGAACGACCCGAGCAAGCCGGGGGATCCCTCCTGGATGAACTGGCGCGCGGCGGACCCGTATCCCGTTCCCACGGCCGGTGGGCCTCCCGGGCCGGTGATCGGGCAACTGGTTTGCCCCAGCGATGCCCGGGACCTTCACGCCGGCCCGCTCTTCACGCCGCTGAGCTACGTGGCCAACTGCGGCCTGCCGGACACCCTGGCGCAGGCGTCCCCGCCGATGGTCGATACGCCCGGCTCGACCGTATTCGTCAACGCGTATCCGGCCGTGGTCCCCTTGCGGGCCATGAAGTCGTCCGATCTGAAGGACGGCGCGTCGCTCACCTTGATGCTCTCGGAGAACTTGCAGGCGACCGAGTGGTTTCCCACGGTGAAGCCTCCGCCGGCGGCCGGGTTGCCGGCGGCCCGGGTGGCGACCGAAGCCGACGTGGGCATGGTCTGGTGGCCCGCCGCCCTCGCTGCGTCCCGGCCGACGGTGTGGATCAACCAGGGGAGAAAGGACGTGGTCGCCGTTCCGCCGCCGGCGATCGAGTACGCCCGGCCTTCGAGCAATCACCCCGGAGGCGTGGTGGCCGCCTACTGCGACGGGCGGGTCGAGTTCCTCGACGAAGAGATCGACTACCGCGTGTTCCAGTCGAAGATGGCCCCGCACGACGCCTCGGTCAGCGGGCTGTTCGTCCCCTGAGGGCCCGCTCACTTCTCGATCAGCGCCTCGACGGCCAGCGCCTGGAACTGACGGCGCATTTCCGAGGCGTCGGCGTTGGGCAGGCCGAGGCGCTGGATGAGCAGCACCAGGATCAGGTCCTTGGCCGGGTCGATCCAGCCCTGGGTGCCGAACGCCCCGCCGTGGCCAAAGCTCCCCTTCGAGAGCATCGCGGTCACCCCCTGGGGCGACTCGACCACCGCCCAGCCGAAGCCGAAGGCCATTCCGGGGGTGAAGCCGGCGGTGAGTTTGCCGGTCTGCGGGCGGGTCATGACGGCGACGCTCTCCGGCGACAGGATCCTCTTGCCCGCCAGGGAGCCCCGCTGGAGCATCATCTGGTAGAACCGGGCCAGGTCGCCGGCGGTGGAGTAGAGCCCGCCGGCGGGGATTGGGTACTTCGCCCCGGCGGGCGGGCCGATGACGTCGCCCTGCGACGGCACGAGCTTCCCTTCCGTCCGGTTGTAGGTCACGGCGATCCTCCCGGCCCGGCCGGCCGTGGGGTAAAAGGAGGTGTCGACCATGCCCAGCGGCCGGAAGATCCGCTCCTCGACGAACGCCTCGAAGGACTGGCCGGAGACGACCTCGACGATCCGCCCCAGGGTGTCGATGCCCACGTTGCAGTAGGCCCACCGGGTGCCGGGCTCGAACTCCAGGGGCCGCCGGGCAAACACCCGCACCGCGTCGGCCAGGGTGCGGTCGCGCTTGGCGTACAGGCCGGCCAGCTCCGGGGGCAATCCGCCCGGCATGCCCGAGGTGTGCGTCAGCAGGTCCCGGACGGCAATCGGCCGCAAGGGGTCCTTCGTCGCCGCGCCCTCCTTCGACCGGCCCGCCGAGAGCTTCATCCCCCGGAACTCCGTGAGGTGCTTTTCCACCGGGTCGTCGACCGAAAGCTTGCGCTCGTCCACCAGGATCATGATGGCCGCGGCCGTGATCGGCTTGGTCATCGAGGCGATGCGGAAGATCGAATCGACTTGCATCGGCCTCTTGGCGGCCAGGTCCTGGGAGCCGACCGCCTCCAGGCTGGCCACCCGGTCGTGCCTGGCCACCAGCGTGACCGCCCCGGCGATCTCCCCCTGGTCGACGAACTGCTGCATCCGGGGGCGGATGCGGGCCAATCGCTCCGGATCGAGCTCCGACCCGGGCATCGGGACCGCCGGCAACAGCAACAACAGCACGGCGAAGGCAGCGATCGCTCTCGGGCGGCTCATGGCGCGCAACTCCTCGGGCATGGGTGGTCGCGGTTCTCAGGAAGGCGGGCCGGACGGATCGGCCCCGCTTTCGGACCGATCATTCTCGCTTGAGGCCGCCCGGCCCGCAAGGGTGCCGTCCGTCGCGGCGTGGGACGGCTTGCCGTACTTCTCCAGGAGCAGGAAGACGCCGGCCGTCAGGCCGCCGGCAAGGTAGCCGAAGCCGGCGCCATCCACCGGGGACGTGACGAGCATGCAGATGAGTTGCCCGCTGTTGTCGCCGCGGTAGAGCAGGTCCGCGAAGACCTCGACGGGGTACAGGCAGGCGCCGACCCAGATCGAGGCCGCCCGGGGGTACTTCCCGCCAAACAGGAGCATCTGGCCCAGGCCGACCCCGGCAAAAAGCACTGCCACGATGATGAACACGTCCGCCGGCGCCCCGAGCAGTTGCATCACCGCAAACAGCACGGCGAACATGGTCATCATGAGCATCAGGATGCCCATGCCGAAGCGGCGGGGCACACCGGCCGCCGGGGTGTCCCAGCGGGCGCCGCGAGGCCCGACCCGCGGCACGACCGCGCTCTCGACCACCTCCTCCCGGAGCCCCAGACTGTGCGCCAGGGCCGCCAGCACCGCATCGAGCACTTTTCCGTACTCGATGCCGTGTCGGGTCAGCAGGGCCGCCAGCGCCGGCTCGGCGCCGGCGACGATCGCCAGCAGCAGGTGCTCGGTCCCGAGATAGCGGTGCCCCAGCGCCACCGCCTGCCGGGCGGTCCGCTCCAGCCAGTACTCGGTGCAGCGGTCCAGCCCGGCCCAAAAGGCCGGCGACGCGGGGTTGCGGGCAAGCAGGTGGGGATTGCCGCGGGCGTCTTGGGCCTTGCGCTCGTTGAGCAGGGCGTCGACATCGCGCGTGAGGCCCCACATGTCCACGCCCAGGTTTTCCAGGCAGATCAGCAGGAACGTCCGCTCCCACCGGACGATCGACCACAGCAGCAGCATCCCGACCGAGGCCGGGTCGAGCACCATGGGCAGGCGGGCCGCCGCGCGCGAGGGCAGCGGCTCGATCACCTCGACCAGCCCCCGGACACAGCCTCGCAGGTACAGGCTCTCGCGGCTGAGCATGGGCAAAACGCTCCCTCGGGCGGCGGCGCGGCCTACTCCAAAGTCCGTAGGGTGGGACGAAGTCCGTAGGGTGGGACGAAGTCCGTAGGGTGGGACGAAGTCCGTAGGGTGGGACGAAGTCCCACCGAAGGAGGGCCAGTGTCTCGATCGATGGTGGGACTTCGTCCCACCCTACGACTACGACTCATTCTCGCTTGAAGCCGCCCGGCCCGCAAGGGTGCAGGCCGTGGCAGGGTGGGAAGGAATCGTGGGGTGGGACCCGTGTTAGTGGGTGTACCCCGGGTGATCGATCTTGTACTGCGAGAGCGTCGGCGAGCCGACCTCGTCGGTCTTGGCGACGCTGTCCGCCTCGGCGTCGGCGTAGTACTTCTCGTAGGCCGCCTCGCTGGCATTCATCTCGTCCTCGTACTCCTTGACCGACATCCCGACCTTGCCGTTGAACTTGGGCAGGGGCTTGGTCTTGAGCCAGGCCGTGAAGTCGTCGAGGTGACACGATTCGTGGAACCCGGCGGTCCGGTTGCCGCTGCTCTTGTCGGCGGCGGTGGTCCCGCGGCCGTAGGCGGCCAGGTCGGCCGCTTTCGCCAGCGAGCCGTAGATCACCTGGAGCGTTATCTTGCCCGCGATCGAGTAAACCCCCTTCAGCTCCACAATCTTCTGCTGATTGGGAGGCTTTGTCGCGTCGGCTGCGTTGATCTCCCACGAGGGGAAGGACTGCACGGCCCCCTTGGGATTGAGGACCGTGTGGGCGCTGGAGGCCCGTTTGGGGTTGGGGTCCTTCCCGTCGGCCAGCACCTGCACCTCGACGTCGACGTTCTCCTTGCCCGCCGCTGTTCGTTGGATCTTGAAGGTCGCCGGCTGCGTCGCCGGGGGGGGCTGGAGCGACAGCGTCCCAGGCGGCTGATCCGGGCTGTTGACGGCCAACGGGACACCTTGGTCGACCAGCTTCTCCACGTCGTCTCCGGTGAGCGTCTGGTAGCGGGCGGCGGGGGACTGGGGGTGGGCAATCGGGTTGGAATCGTTCCCATCGCGGCCCAGGCTCCCGGGCTGGCCGAACTGGCCACCACCTCCGCCTCCCTTGGACGAGGCAGGATGAGCAACGATGCCGCTGGAACTGACCCACGGGCTGGAGAGACCCGGGGCATCGGCCATGGCGCACTCCCTGCTTCGGTGTGGATTCACGTGCGGCCCCCAACGGGCCGCACGGTGAATTCTACGCGCCGGGCTGCGCCAGCGGTGGTCCGGCCTGCCCCCCGGGTGCCTCGGAGGGCTCGCCCGGGCTCTCGCCCGCCTCACCCGCCTCACCCTTCGGGCCCTTCTCGGGCCCGGGCTGGAGCCGCTTGGCGTGCTTTTCCAGGAGCAGGAAGACGCCGGCCGTCAGGCCGCCGGCGAGGTAGCCGAAGCCCGCGCCCAGCAACGGCGAGCCGACGAGCAGGCAGATGATCTCCTCCCTGGCCCCCATGTGGATCAAGACCCCGACCATCTCGACCGGGAACAGGCCGGCGCCGACCCAGATCGAGGCCGCCCGGGGGTACTTTCCGCCGTACAGGAGCATCTGGCCCAGGCCGACGCCGGCAAAAAGGACCGCCACGACGATGAACACTTCCGGACGCGCCCCGAGCAGTTGCATCGCCGCAAACAGCACGGCGAACATGGTCATCATGAGCATCAGGATCCCCATGCCGAACCGGTGGGGCACGCCGGCCGCCGGGGTGTCCCAGCGGGCGCCGCGAGGCCCGAGGCGGGGGAAGACCGTCTCGACCACCTCCTCCCGGAGCCCCAGACGGTGCGCCAGGGCCGCGAGCACCGCATCGCGCACCTTTCCGTACTCGATGCCGTGCCGCGTCAGCAGGGCTGCCAGCGCCGGGTCGGCGCCGACGAGGATCTCCAGCAGCAGGTGCTCCGTCCCCAAATAGCGGTGCCCCAGGATGGCCGCTTGGGTCGCGGCCCGCTCCAGCCAGTAGTCGGTGCAGCGATCCAACGCACCCCAGAATTCCCGCGACGCGGGGTCGCGGGCGAGCAGGTGGGGATTGCCGCCGGCGTCGTGGGCCTTGCGCTGGTTGAGCAGGGCGTCGAGATCGCGCGTGAGGCCCCACATGTCCACGCCCAGCTCTTCCAGGCAGATGAGCAGGAACGTCCGCTCCCACCGGAGGATCGACCAGAGCAGCAGCATCCCGACCGAGGCCGGATCGAGGACCATGGGCAGTCGGGCCGCCGCGCGCGAGGGCAGCGGCTCGATCACCTCGACCAGCCCGCGCACACAGCCTCGCATGTACAGGCTCTCACGGCTGAGCATGGGCAACGCTCCCTCGGGCGGCGGCGGCCTACTCCAGAGGATGCCTGGGCGGCTGGAACTGGGTTGCCTGTCCCGGCCCCGGCACCAGCGCCAACAGCGCCAACAGCACGCTCAGCCCGAACAGGACCGGCCCGCTCAGATACGCCACCAGCGCCACCAGCGGCGATCCGCCGGGCCCTCTCGGCCCCCCGAACGGGCTCGAGCCAAGGACGCTGACAAGGACGTTCAGGGTCGGCGAGATCAGAAGCGACAGCCCGAAGCACCAGCACGCGATGTAGAACAAGGTCCGGCTGCGGATCCGCTCCGGCCTGAAGACGAGGACCAGGAACAGGCTGGCCAGGAGCGTCGCGTGCGTCCACCCCGTGGCGCCGAGAATCTGCTGGAGATAGATGAGTTCCTGCTGCATGGCTGGCATTCCCCATCGAGAGCGAGGTGATTTCCGTGCCGAGAGGCTCCGGCCCCCCGGGACGGACATCCATGCTACCTCCTACGAGCCGGCCCGGGCAAGGGGCAAGAAGGGGACAGGCACCTCGCTGCGCAGAAGGCGGCGGGTGGCTGGTGGGACTTCGTCCCACCCTACACCGGGCTGCTGGCCCGGATCAAGGTCTCCTGCACGAGGAGGTCCTGCTCGGGGGGAATGGCCAGGGGGATGCCTTGCCGGACGGCCCGGGCCAGCTCGGCGAAATCGTCGACGTAGCGGCGATAAGGGGGCATGGCGACGGACTGGGCCCCGGCCCGGTACGGCCCGGCGGCCTTGGCCAGATCGATCGCCAGCTTCGGCGGCTCGATCGGCCCGACCACCGCCGTGCCGTTGGTGCCGAGGATCTCGAAGCGGCGGTGCGGCGTGGCGTTGGGTTGCAGCGTCGTGCTGGAGAGGACGCCCAGGGCGCGGGGGAACTCGAACACGGCCACGGTGTTGTCGGCCAGCTTGTCGGGCACCGGCCCGTGGGTCTTGAGCATGGAGTGGATCTTCGTGGGCCGGCCCAGGAGGCGGACCAGGACGTCGATCAGGTGGGAGCCGAGCTCGAACAGCACGCCGCCGGGGAAGCGGCCCCATTCGGGGCGGCGCTCCGGGCCCAACAGCGTGTTGATCGTGCCGCGGACCAGGTAGACTTCGCCCAGGCAGCCCTTGCGCGCGGCCTCCAGGGCGGCGTTGATCCCGGGGTTGTACCGCCACATGTAGCCCATCTGCACGAGCCGCTCTTGCCGCCGGGCCAGGTCCACGATCTCGCGGAAGGCCTCGAAGGTGTCGGCCGGCGGTTTCTCCAGGTGGACGTGCTTGCCCGCCGCCAGGGCGAGCCGGGCGTGCCGGGCGTGGTCGGCGACGTCCGATTCCACGGCCACCACCTGCGCTCGCTCGAAGAGCTCGGCCTGGGAGATCAGGGGCACGCCGGTCCGGTCCAAGCGGCGGCGCACGGTCTCGTCCGCCTCGCAGATGCCGACCAGCTCGAACTCGGCCGACTCGCGCACGACCTGCACTTTGTCGGCCGCGTGGCTGTGGCACGCGCCGAGGAAGCCGATCGGGACACGAGCCGGACCGGCCGGGCGGGCCGGCTCGGCCGGGCGGCCGAGGGCCGACGTGCCCCCCAGCGCGGCCGCGGCGACGGCCACGAGCTGGCGGCGATTGAGGGTCCGGGCTTTCATCGGTCGAATGGCTCCCGTGAAGGAAGAATCAAGCGGCCGTCAGTATACTATCCGCCCGGGCGGGCCGCCAAGACACCCCAACGCCGCGCGGCTCGCTGCCTCCAGCCGATTTCTCCGGATTCTCCCGGGATGACGCTCGGTCGGTTGGATCGTCGGGATGGAACGGCATTCTGAGCCCGCGGGCGGTCTTGCATTTGACTCCCGACCGAACGTGACCTACGGTTTCTAATAGGCGAAGAGTCATTGAATCCATCGGGTCTCCGGCCGAACCGATCGGCTCCTGTCGGGGGACCCAACCGCCGAGCATTTCCCGGTTTTTTGGAGATGCGTCTTGTCAGCGAACCGCCAAGGGAGGCTGCCGTGAGAAGCCACATCGAACATGCTGCGCGCCGGTGGTGGATACGTTGCCTGACGGCGACGTTGTTCTTGGGGAGTTGGATTGGATTGTCGGGGATGGCCTGGGGCCAGATCGTCCGCGTGGAAGAGGACTGGGAGATGGTCGTCTCCGAGCCGGATCCCGCCACGGATGGTCCCCAGGTCACCTGCATGTTCTCGCCCGTCGGAAACGCCAGTTGGCTGAACGCCCATTTCGAGATCAACGTGCGGACCCTGCCGCACTTTGTCCCCGGCGGGCTTCAGTTGCAGCTCTGGTACGGGGAGCACCCGATCTATCACAATCATCACTCCAGCTCGGCCGTCATGAGCACTTCGGGGGAGACCGTCCGCTGGACCCAGGCCATGGCGCTCGACGGCGGGCTGCTGTCCTTCGAGATTGTCAACGGCGAATCCACGACGTGGGGGCCCTTCGGCGGGCAGGGCTACCTGAGGGCCTCCGTCGCCACCGGGCTGACGGACCTTAGCGGCTACAGCCCCAACGTGTCGGTGGCGAATTCCGCGATCGGCTACGCCGGGAACCGGGTGGAGTCGCTGGTGCTCAAGCGGGTCCGCTTGATCACGGCCGACGGCGAAGTCAACGAGGACGACACGCCCCGCTACGTCCATGCCGAGCAGTGAGCCCGGCATCTTTCCCGCACCATGCGCCGTGTAACGGAGCCTTGCCCATGAATACGCGATCAACAGCCAACGCAACCCGCTTCCAAGCCATAACCAAGAGGATCCGGCCCGAGCGGTCGGGGAACATCGCGATCCTCAGCGTCTTCCTCCTCGTCGTGATGCTCAGCGTGATTGCGCTGGCGGTGGACGTAGGGTATCTCCAGTGTGCCAGCACCGAGTCGCAGCGATCGGCCGATGCGGCCGCCATCGCCGCGACCTGGAAGCTCCTGGACCAGATGGGACCGAACGCCAGCGTGACGAGCGCAACGCTCGCCACGGTCCAGTCCACCGCCACGCAGTACGCTGCGGCGAACCGCGTGGCCAACGCCGCCCCGGGCCTTGCCGCCGGCGACGTCCACGTCGGACAGCTCGGGCCCCCCTACAACGGCACCGTCGCCTTGACCTACGACACGCCCAACCAGTTCAACGCGGTGACGGTCAACGTCCGCCGCACCGCCAGCGACAACGGCGAGGTGAGCCTGTTCTTCGCCAAGGTGATGGGCCGCAACCACGCCGCCGTCGAGAGCGAGGCCACGGCGGCCTTCCTCAACAACGTCGCCGGTTTCCGCGCCCCGGCCACCGGGGAGAACCTCGATATCCTCCCCTTCGCCCTGGACGACACGACTTGGAACAACCTCGCGACGAGCGGCACCGACACCTACGCCTACAACCCGGATACCAAACAGGTCACCTCCGGCACCGACAACATCCGCGAAGTGAACCTCTATCCCCTGGGGACCGGCGAGCCGGGCAACCGGGGAACCGTCGACATCGGCAGCCCCAACAACAGCACCGCCGACATCTCCCGCCAGATCCGTACCGGCGTCACCGCCGCCGACTTGGCCTACGTCGGCGGCTCCATCCAGTTCGACCCCGTGACCCACACCCTCCCCCTGAACGGCGATACCGGGATCAGCGCCGGGGTGAAGGACGACCTGACCTCGATCATCGGCAAGCCGCGGGCGATCCCGATTTTCAGCACCGTAAGCGGCCCGGGAAACAACGCGACCTACACGATCGTCAAGTTCGTCGGGGTTCGCATCATGTACGTGAAGCTGACCGGAAGCCCGTCGCAGAAGAAAGTGCTTGTCCAGCCCGCGGACATCGTCATTCCGGGAGTGATCCCGGGCGACGGCACCCCCACCAGCCAGTACATTTACTCGCCGGTCTGGCTGGTCAAATAGCGATCTGCGGCTCCCCCCTGCCCATGCCGCCAAAGGTGGGCGGAGACACTGCCCCCGACCCTTCCCACCAAGGGTCGGAGGCCGGGCGCCACCGACAGGGTGCCCGGGCTCTCCGCTCGCCTTTCCGCTTTTCTTGAGCCTTCTTCGTGGGGCCGGTTGGCAACCGGCCCCACCAGTGCTTGCCGGCCCGGCAGGGTGGCACTGGCGTCTCGCCAGTGCTGCCCGGGAAGCACGGGCAGGATGCCCGTGCCACCCGTCGCCCTACAGTCCCGGCACGTACCCCTTGCCGAACTGCACGCCCATCGGCTGCCGGAAGCCGTCGCCAAAGGGCATCCAGGAGGTGGTCCCGCCGTCGACGATCAGCGTCTGTCCGACGATGTACCGGGCGTCGTCCGAGGCGAGGAACACCGCGGCCTTGGCAATGTCCTCCGGCTGGCCGACGAACCCGGCGGGGATCACCCGGCCCATCGCCGCCCGGTCGTAGTTGGGGATCACCCGATGGTGGTTCTCCACCTCCACCGCCCCGGGGGCGATGGCGTTGACGCGGATCCCCTTGGGGGCCAGCTCGATGGCCAGCACCCGGGTAAAGGCCACGATCGCCCCCTTGGTGCCCGCGTAGACGGTGTGCTCCGGGTAGCCCTCGTAGGCGTGGACGGAGCTCAGGTTCACCACGACCCCGTGCCCCTGGGGCAACATGGCCTTGACCGCCGTCTGGGTGGCGAAGTACATCGCCCGGATGTTCACGCTGTAGAGCGTGTCGAACTGCTCCGGCGTGACGTCCTCGAAGTGCCGGTTCATCGTGATCCCGGCGTTGTTGACGATCACGTCGATCCCGCCCAGGAACTCGACGGCCTGGCGGGTCAGGCGGATCGCCTCGTCGACGCTCTGGAAGTCGGCGCCCAGGGCGGTGACCTTCCGGGCCCCTTCGCGCCGGGCCTCCTCGACGGCCGAGACGGCCCCGTCCTGGCTATGGGCGTAGTGCAGAACCACGTCCGCCCCCTGGCGGCAGAACTCCAGGGCGATGCCCCGGCCGATCCCCGTGCCCGCCCCGGTCACCAGGGCCCGCTTTCCTTCCAATCGCCCGATGCTCATTTGGCCGTCCCCCGATGTCTGGTGTTGGGTGGTCTCTTGTTTGGTGGTCTCTTGTAGGGTGGGACGAAGTCCCACCATGATCGGCTACGGATACGTAAACGCCACACCGTGTTTGAGCTGGCAATACCGCTCCCCGATCCCTTCGATCTTCAGGTTCGTGC
>Ga0315290_10000558_pt1 | contig 24550 bp, 22 predicted proteins | sample YL17G12_0_MG_FD_203627 | JGI IMG/M metagenome (GOLD analysis project Ga0315290, IMG submission 203627) | Sediment microbial communities from Yellowstone Lake, YNP, Wyoming, USA - YL17G12_0 | ecosystem: Environmental > Aquatic > Freshwater > Lake > Sediment | place: USA: Wyoming | collected... | reverse complement strand
ATGTCCGCAAGGGCAGGGTCAGGGTGAAAAGGTGGTGTAAAAGACCACCGGCGTGTGTAGTAATACGCACGGCCAGGTAACCCCCGTCGGGAGCAAGGCCAAGCAGGAACGAAATCGTCTTCGGACGGTGGGAGATTGCTCGTTTCCCTAGAACACTTCCTGAACTTTATGGAAGCCAGTTCCGGGTAGGCTGCTAGAGCGAAGCGGTGACGCGTCGCCAAGAGAGATGATCGCCCAGGTGGATGCCAGGGATGAAGCTTCGGCGTAAACCTGACTTCTCCACCGGACAGAATGCGGCTTATAGACCAGCCTGACGCAATTCAATCCTGATTCGGTTCAAGAGGATGATCGATTTCCCCCGCCATAAACCGGTTCGGGTCGGTTTGGTATGCCATCAGGCAGGATTTGTTGCAGAAAAAGACCTGCCTGCCGCGATAGACCGCACTCGGGTAGAGTTCCGGTTCGTAGATGCGACCTCCGCAGACGGTGAAATAACCCTGTGGAAGCTTCAAAATCCCAGATTCATCGGTCATAAGGAAATCATAATGGGAAAATATTGCGAAATCATAAAATTACCCTACGGCTCATTTCCTTTATCCTTTTGGATTAAATTCTGTATTCCGTTTCGGGCATAATAGACCACCCAGGTCACGATGGCTGAGAGCAATGCCCCGTCTTCGAGCAGGTATTCCAATTTCTCGATGAATCGTGGTTTTCATACAGGCTGGTTGGAACCGCATCGAGGACTAAAGATGCGGCGAAGAAAAGGTCAGCGCCAGGACTATCAGGCTGTATTCATTTCTCAGAATCTCCCGTCAGTTGATATAAAGAAATACCAATACGGCCACACCCAGTGCCAAGATCACTCCTTTTTCCGGGATGAGTCGGAGGTAATCAGGGAATACTTCCCCGTGCAGCATGTAGGTGTCATCCAATATCATGTAGCCGTTCTACAGGCCGGCAAACAGCATGAATTTCAACGCTTCCTTGCGGGTTTTTATTCAGGCAAAATTATATGGAAAATACAGGGTTGTGGATGCTCTCCAGAATAGAAGACCAAGCTGTGAAACAGCCCTGGTATTAAAGGACAGATCTCCGGCCGTTGCCACATCTCGGAGGAGATCAGGGATCGTCAGGTGCGGGTCAGTAGTGAGAGCACACCGACCCCCAGGAAGAACAGCATGACCAAAGATAGATTGCCAGCAACGATCGCCATGAGCTGCGAATTTGCGTCCAAAAACCTGCAGTCAGTTCCCGCATGGCCATTTCCTGATTTATTGAAATGCAACACAGATAGAATTTGTCATAATTATACCCAACTATATTGGTAAAATGGGGGAAATGACTATCCACTCCCAACTCTTGAAATCACTGATTTTGATTTGGATTATACTGTCCCTTATGACCGGATGCCAGCTGTTTACCAGCACTTCGTCGAAAGTCCCGGCGACTGTTCCATCCGTACAGACGCCCGCTGGTTCGACACTTCAGCCCACCCGGGTCTCAGAGACACCGGTCGTCCCCATCCGTCCGCAGCTGGCCTGGTTCTACCACCCTACTTCGAGCGACCAGTTGATTAATTTGGCGCAGTCGTACCAATTCTTTATCCTAACCAAGGGTGACGAGGAACAACGCGACGAGCTGATCACAATGGGGTTGGGGGAGAGCCCAGTGCTTCAGTACCTGCGCTTCGACGCCATCCAGGATCCTGGCGACTGCATCTCCCGGCCGCGTCGCAACCAGGTGGCTTACTCCCCCGGGGATTTCTGTGAGATTAGCCAGAACCATCCCGACTGGTTCCTGCTGGATGCCGCTGGAAATCGTTTCGGCCATAACTCCAACGGTCAGTTGTATTACCAGATGGATCCGGGCAATGCAGGCTGGAGGGAATTTTTCCTGTCGCGGGTCAAAGAAAGCCAGGCTGATCCGGCTTGGAGTGGGGTGTTCCTGGATAATGTCGATGTGAGCTTGAATCGGCTCGAGGACTGGGCCAATGGACTGCAGCGCTACCCGTCTGATGAAACCCTGCGGGCGGCAGTGAGCGGTTTTTTAACCTTTCTTAACGAACACTATTTCGATGCCAGTCCCAAGGTGTTGTTTGCCAACATTGTCGGACGCCGCGTCGAAACCGACTGGTTGGTTTACTTTCCTCTTGTTGATGGAGGGATGCATGAGGGCTGGTCGATTGCGAGTACCGATCATTACGAGCCACCCAAGGTTTGGGAACAGCAGATGGAGGTCGCAGAACAAGCTCAATGGATGGGGAAGACAATCATCCTGGTCACCCAGGGCCGGCAAGATAATTTAGAGCAGCAGCGGTTTACCTACGCCTCCTACTTGCTCATCAACCAGGGACTGGCGTACTTCCGCTATGCAGGGAGCAATCATTACAACGAGATCTGGCTGTACCCAGATTATGAACTCGAACTGGGCCAGCCGCTCGGTCCACGCTACCAGGATGGTGATGTCTGGCGACGGGACTTTAAACACGGCTCGGTGATGGTCAATCCCGTTACGCATGAATCCGAAATCACTGTCAGATGAGAACACGCCTGGCGGTTGTGGTCTCTCCATCAGGCTTGTTGATTAAGTATTCCGAGGGGAATTTGTAACCTGCTTACAGCGGGATCACTTGCGCATATTCCGGATCACGACATATGCCAGAACCAAAATGGCCAGGCCTGCAGTGACGATTGTCGCCACCAGAGGCCAGGTGGGCTTGGGCTGGTCTGTCGCACTGACATCGATCAAGGCGGCGGGCGTTGCCTCAGGGAGGCTGGTGGAGCCAGGAACGATACCAGGAAGGTTGGAGAGGCCTGTCAACCGCGTATCGGTGGAGACGACCTGACGGTCAGTGATCGCCGAGAAATTCCCAGATAACTGTCCGCGCAAGCTTGGATCGGTCAGAGCTGTGGAAGCCCATTGCAGACCTTGGGCAGTACTGCCCAGGACTGTCAGCAGGACATTCTGGTCATTCCACGGGGAGGGCAGCAGTTCGAGGTAACCCAGCGAAGCATTGTCTGGGATGCGGAATACCACCTGCATTCCCTTTTCGATGGGCAAATTGGTCCCGCTGGAGAACGGAATGGGTAATTGATCCTTTATTTCAGCCATCACTGGTAATTGGCTGGGCTGACCGATCGCAATCAGGTTGTACTGGCTGCGCACGTCCGCAGGGACCTCATCGGCGTAGAAGGTTTTAAGCGTGGTCAGGACTCCGTTGGCGCGATTCCCCAGGTAGCCGGCGATCTGCGACGCCAAGCGCCAGGAATCGGGGTTATTCTTCTGCAGTACAAAGGCGGTCGTCCCGAGGGAGGGGTCGTACACAAACGGAGCGGGGAAACTGTTCAGTCCCATGACCGATACCGGGCTGATGGGAGTGGGCTGCAAGGGCAGGTGGAACCGCGATTCGGGCCAGATGGTCGCCCAAAGGGCGGACCACGGTCCCGTCGAAAGACTACCATTGAACGCGGAACACTCATTTATGGGGATCAGGTTGGCACTGACTTCCAGCCGGTTAAGGCCGGTCACCACGGCGGATGCAGGGATGACGACCCTCTGGATGTTCACGGTTTGTTTTGCACTGTTGTCATTCAGCGGGATGCTGGTGACGGGTTGGCCGTTCAACAGGACGCTGATTCCCGATCGGCTATAGTCCAGCAGACCGGAATGGGCGAAGTAGAGGTCAAAATAAGCCTCGTTGGTGAGTGTCTGTCCGGCGGGGACATAAAAATCGTACACCGCGGACTTGACACCAAGCCCGGAGAGGGTTTCCCGCGGGTATCCCATTTCTGCTAGTGTTTGATCGGTCGTCTCGGATTGGAGAGGTTGCTCCTGCACCTGCTCGACGATCGCTAGGTTCCCGAAGGTGTTGGGGCGCAGCACACCGCTGCTGACCGCCTGGCTGGCCTTCAACACTCCGGCATCGCTGTTGCCAGATACAACCATGGCCACGCGTGCTGGGTTCCAGGGGGAGGCAGCCATCATGACCACTCCGTCGTCTGCCTGCGGCAGGGTGAAGGACCCGCCGGAGGCCGCCAGGGGGAGGTTCAGATTCACAAGCTGTGGAAACGAGGCAGGGTTCCCCACCAGGATCAGGTGATTCGCCGCAAGCTGGTCACTGGTCACTTCACTGGCGGTAACCAGCTGCAGCCCCAACCCGCCGTTCGTCAGGTTTGTCAAGCTGGCACTCAATGTCAGCGCACTCTGCAGTTCAGATGCGGTTGGTTGATCAGGGACAATTATAAGCGCCGAATCTGGGATGATCGATTGCTGGTAGAGAGGCCGCGGGAAATTGAGCAGGCTTAGATCCGGGGGGACAATGACATGCGGAAAAGAGAAGGTGGTGCTGGGATGAATGATTACCTGCATGTGCTGGTTGACCGTACAGCTCAAGCCGCTGTCCAGAATGAAGGCGACTTCCATGCGGCCATCGGAGCGCGTGGATTGCAGCGCCCGGTCAGGGATGGGAATTAGCTGCTGCAGACCACCGGTCTGCGTGAGAGGCATCACCGCTATCGTCACGCTGTTAAACCGAACAGTCAACACGCCCCCGTTGAGGTTGGCATCGGTCCCGGCACCCTGGTTGATGAAGGAGGTGGTCAGGAACAAATTCAGCGTGGCACCCGGCAGCAGCTTCCAGTTGACGGGCAGGCCAAAGCGCAGGGACTGCGAGTCATACGGTCCGGTCAATTGGATCTCCCCTTGCTGGAGGTCTGCCAGGGAGATTGTATCGGTACCGTCTGCCGCAGGAGCGATATCCACCGATCTCGGGGTGGAACGAGGCGTGAGATCCAGGGCGGATACCGGCGCGACCATGGCGACCGCAATTACCAGGCAGGTTGCCAATAAGAGTGGAATTTGAACCAGTTGCTTTTTCATTTTGCATACCTTCTTTCTTTGTTATGAACCTGCGAAGATCAGATGACAGTCTTTACCTTCGAGCTTCGATCAGAATGGGCAGCAGACGCTCGACGACCTGTTCCCAGGAAAATTGCATTTCAACTCGTGCCCGTGCTGCCTGTCCTATCCGGATACGGAGTGCACGGTCTACCAGCAGGGAGGTCAACGCTCCGGCTAGGGCATGCACGTCTTCCGGGGGGACCAGCTCGCCCGTCACTCCCGGCTGGATGATTTCCTCCATTGCCTGACCGGTCACGCCGATGCAGGGCAGGCCGTACGCCATAGCTTCGAGCAGCACATCGCCCCAGGTTTCCTGGCGGGAGGGCAGGATGAACAGGTCCGCGCGTCGGTAAAGGGAAGCCAGGGCTTCACGGTCCCAGCCGATCCTGACCTGCTCGACCCCGTCCAGAGGCAGCCCGGCGGGAATCCGCCTACCGGTTACAACCAGCAATCGGGCGTCCGGGCAGCTGGGCCGGGCGCGGGCAAAGGCTTTCAGCACCAGGTCGCCTCCCTTGCGGTGGAAATCCCTACCGACGAACAGAGCTGTTGGAGCCTGGGCCAGGTTGAGCTCCGGCAGCCTCGGCATTGGGGAATAATTCACACCGCCGCCAATGACGCTGATCTTTCCTGTAGGGACGTCGTAATCCGTTTCCAGAGAACGCTGGACGACTGCCGCCCGCACGCAGATATGCTGTACCCGCTGATAGCATTCTTTCTCAAGGGCCATCCAGTCCGCCTGCTCGGAGGCGTTGAAGGCATGGCGTCCAGCCGTAGGATGGCGGGCGGTGATGGCAGAGGTGTTGTCGGTGTAGAGCACCACCGGTACTGGTGAGTCCGCCCAGGTCGAGTCGAACAGGACACCCAGCTGGAGCACCACTCCTGGAGAAGGTTGCATCTGCCTGATGTATCGAACGCACGCCTCCGAGCGCGTCCGGAAGGCCGGCACGTTGCGGAAGCTGCGTTCCTTCCAGCGCCTCCAGGATAGGCAAAAGCTCCTCGCCGCGTTCCAGTACCGCGCTGCACCGCGCAGAGACGCGTCGTAATGGCCGGCAAGTTCGACCTTTTGGGAAAGAGCCTCAAAGAACGTGTTGTACTTGGTGCGCATGTCGGCCTTGTTCTGCACATCGCCCACCTGGGTGGTAAGCAGCCGCAGGGTCATCGACCCACCTGCATCATTTGATCGTACACACGCATCAGGCTGCGCATCATCATCTCCCGGGTGAACTCTCGTTCGACGCGCGCCCGTCCGGCAGTACCTAGACGGATGGCAAGTGCAGGTTCCAGGATCAACCGCTGGAGGGCCGCGCTGAGCGCTCCCACATTGCCGGCAGGAGCCAGCAGTCCCTCGCCGCCGTCGGCTACAGCTTCCGAGATTCCCGGCAGGTCGGTCGCCACGACCGGCAGTCTCGTTGCCATGGCTTCGAGGATCACGATGGGCAGTGCTTCCCAGTGTGAGGTGAGCAGCACCGCGTCCATGGCTGAAAGCAGCTGCGGGACGTCGTTACGCTGCCCGGCAAATGTCACCTCACCGCTCACGCCCAGACCACGAGCCAGCGTTTTGGCGGCAGGCTCCAGCACACCATCCCCAACCCATATAAAATGAGCCTGGGTGTGCTTTGCCCGCACGTTCGCCGCGACGCGCACAAAATCGAGCGGTGCTTTTTGCTCGTTCAGGCGGCCCACCATGCCGATCAGGAAGGCATCCTCCGGGATGCCCAGGCTGGCGCGCAGGGCGGCGCGGTCCACCGGATGGCCGAAGTGTTCAGGTTCAATGCCGCTGTGGACCGTGACGAATTTCGCCTTGGATCCGATCCGATACCACCGTGCCTCGGCTTGCTCGCCATCCGAGACGGTGATGATGCGGCTGGTCAGGCGGAGTGCTGCGAAACGTTCCACGGTGGTGTACAGCCAGTTCAAGGCTACTCCCTGGCGCTCATGGAAGGCGAACCCGTGCGGGGAGTAGGCTACCTGGGTGGAAGTCCCCATAGCCGCCGCCCGGACGATGAACCCGGCCTTTGAACCATGCCCGTGAACAATGTCGTACCTCTCCAGCCGCAGGAGACGGCGGATGCGATAAATCAGCGCCGCATCACTTGCCAGGTTGATCTTGAAACGGTTCATCGGCCAGTGGATGGCGGTGACACCCGGGATGCGCGCCAGCTCTTCGGAGAGTTCCCGGCCGTTGTCTGAGAGACAGGCAAAAGTGGGCGCGAATCGTTCCGGGTCTAATCCTAGCGCCAGCCAGCGCATGTAGGTACCCAGTCCGCCGGTCGATTTCGAAACTTCAAGCACACGCAGTTTAGCCATGAGCCTGCCAGAGTTCCTCGTACAAAGCCGTGGTGTTGCGCAGCATGGCTTCAAGGCTGTAATGTTCGCGCACACGTGCATGACCGGCTTTGCCAAACCGATCACGCATTTCGGGGTCGCGTAAGAACCGCAGGCAGGCTCCGGCCAGCGCCGCCGGATCGGCCGGCGGGACGAGCAGGGCGGTTTCATTATCCCGGGCGACTCCGGCCACCCCGCCCACACTCGTTGAAACGACCGGCCGGGCGGCGGCCATACCTTCCAACAATGTGATGGGCAAGCCCTCCCACTGTGAGGAGAAAACCAGCAGGTCGAGAGCTGTCAGCACGGCGGGAATGTCCTGGCGGAGACCGCAGAACCTGAGGATTCCTTCCAATCCCAAGGTGGAAGCCTGTGCCTGGAGGTCATCCCGTAGCGGACCGTCGCCTGCAACCAGGAAACGGACCTCCGGCAGGGCATTGTTGATCAACGCGGCTGCCTTTAAAAAGGTGATGTGATCTTTTTGCGGGGTAAGCCGTCCAATGATCCCGACGAGAGGCACGGACGGTTCGATCCCCAGCTCGGCGCGAACAGCTGCTCCCGCATTTTCCTGACAGGTGAACCGGGAGATGTCCACACCACTGTTGATCACGGTGAACTTTTCGACGGGGGTGAACGTGTGGGACACCTGATAGTCTCGCACTTCCTCTGAGACGGCGATCACCCGGTCTGCCAGGAGATTGGTCCGTCCGTACAACCAGCCGAAGGCTTTGTTTCTCGCCCAACTGTCGTTGTTATGACAGGTGCTGATGACCAGCGGCACCCCGCATCTCCGCGCCGCCAGCCTGCCGTGTAGGTCACTCTTGAACAAATGGGTGTGGACCAGATCTGGCTTTTCATGACGGATGAGCTGCACCATGCCCTGGTATAGAGTCACATCGATGCGGCTGCGGCGAGGTAGGCGTGCAAGTGGAACCTGCAGTGCTTGCAACCGGTCCGCCAAAGGTCCTGGTGTGCTGTAGCCCACGCTGACATAATGGCCCTCATCGTGTAAGTGACGGACCAGGTCATAAAACAGGATTTCAGCACCTCCTACGTTCAATCCGTCGATGAGTTGGAGCACCCGCAGCCTGGTCATCGTTCCTCTCCAGCCAGCAGGGTTTGATAAAGATCTTCGAATTGTGCGCCAACCATCGAAAAAGCGTACACGTCCAGGATCCGCCTGCGCGCGGCCGTACCCAGGCGACCGCGTGATTCGCGATCATTTCCCAGCTGGGAGAGTGCTGCACTCCAAGCGGCGACATCCCCATGAGGCAGGAGCACACCGCAGCGACCCTGGTCCAGCACCTCTGCATTTCCGCCGAAAGGCGTTGCCAGGCAGGCCAACCCGGAGGACATGGCCTCGAGCAGCGCATTGGAAATACCCTCGGCAGCAGAGGGAAGGGCGAACAAGTCGCCCGCTTCAAGGTACGGGCGGACATCATCCTGCCTGCCGGTGAAGGTCGCCCGGTCCGCGACGCCCAGCTCCCGGGTTTTTGCTTCCAGCGCGGGGCGCTCCGGACCATCGCCAACCATTGTCAGACGCAGCTCAGGGCAGTCCTGTGCGGCCTGGGCGAAGGCTTCAATAAGGGTTTGCAGAGATTTTTGCGCAGCCAGTCTGCCGATGTAAAGGACATTCACAGTCTCTTCCAACTTTTGATAGGACGGCGAAAAGACACCGACATCGATGCCGTTTTTCATCTTTGCCAGGCGGGAGGGATCAAAACCGACCGCAAGTGCTTCGTTGTGCATATCCTCATTCAGGATGATGATGACATCCGCCCAGCGCCGCAGCACGAATAGGCGCAGCCGCCCGCGTAGGGTTTTTTGGGAGGCGAGAATGTCGCCGTAGATCCCGCTGTTGCCAAGCTTGACGATCACCTTTTTTCCAATCAGACGCGCCGCCAGCACCGCAGCGAAGGCTGGCCCATAGGCCAGGTGGGCATGCAAGATCTCATAGCGGTGTCGCAGCCGCCAGAGTGCCACCCAGCAGCCTAGCACGAAGGAAATTGTTTTAAACTTGCCCGGTCCACGAGTCTCCGGGCGGATGATCCGGACCTCGTCCCGAGTTTCATTGGGAGGCAAACCGCCTGCACGGCGTGTCAGCACCCACACCGGCCACTCGTGCCCGGCCAGGTAAACCGCCAACCGTTCGGCCTGTCGCTCCGCACCGCCTACCGGCAGTGGCGGATACTCATTCACCAGCATGATCACGCCAGGTTTCATACTGAGTCTTGGTCCAGAAAAGATTGTGCCACAGACGTCACCTGTGCATACAGTTCCAGTATGCTCTTGCGCCACACCCGGCGGCTGTACACCCGGTTGACGCGTTCTATGGCCGAACGCGAAAGGGAACGGCAGCGTTCCGGGCTTTCAAGCAGGCTCCGCAGGGCGCCTTCGATCGCCTCCGGCTGCTGCGGAGGAACCAAAAGTCCGGCGTCTTCCTCCAGCAGGAAGGGGGCTTCCCCTACGGTGGTTGCAATAACCGGCAACCCGGCGGACATGGCTTCCAATACCGAGACAGGTGTCCCTTCGAAGTGTGAGGCGTTGACATAGATATCCGCTGCAGCCATTAGCCGGCGAGCATCATCCCGTGCCCCCAGCAGGAAGGTGCAGCTTTGAATTCCCAGCCGGTTTATTTGTTCCTGGAGAGGTTCCCTCAGTTTACCTCCACCTGCGATCACCAGGGCTGTGGTGGGGTGGTCTGGATGCACCGCTGCGAAGGCTTTGATCAGGTCGGTGAAGCCTTTTTGCGCGGCCAGCCGCCCGACCGATAGGATAATTGTCTGCTGCGGGTCACCCAGGATGGCGGTGCGCACATCGTATCGATCCGCCTCGGAGAGCTGTGGGATAGGTTCCACAGCGTTGGAGATCACATCGATGACTACCTTGTCCCCCAGGCGTTCACGGGCATAGCGTCCTACTGAGTTGCCGTTGGCCATCACCTGCCAAGCCAGATGCTGCAGGGACAGACGCTCCAGGTATTCCCGCTGGCGGCTGTAGGTTTTCAAGCCGGAATCCGTGTTACGGAGGGAGGCGATTACCGGCGTGCCGCTCAGCCGCGCGACCGCGGGTCCGACTATATTGGAGTGGGTCAGATAGGCGTGAAGCAGGTCGAATTTCTCCCGGTGCATGAACTTCGCCAGGTCTGCGAACGAACCGGGGCTGAACAGTTGCGGGAAGGGAAAAGTCACGACGCGAGCGCCCAGCGCCTCCAGTTCCGCAGGGATGGTCGAATTGTGATCGTCATCCAGGCTGATGACGGTGATGTCAATTCCCAGCGGACGCAGGGTCTCCACCAGGAACAGTTGCATGCGTTGGGCGCCACCCCAGTTCAGGGAATCGAGCATTTGAGCGATTCGCACGGCTACCCTCGCCTGGCCAAAGATGATAAGACCCTCTGGGAGAATCCGATGACCATCTCGCGCTGCAGGAACCACAGCCCGGCTCCGTAAGTGGCCGCCCCCACCAGGACGGCAAACGTCAGTTGGGCCCAGTTGGGAAGATTCTGTGTAAAGTAAAGCACTGGAAGTACAGCGCCAGCCATCATGGCTCCGGATACAAAGGACGGACGGATCGAAGCGAGCAGGTCCTTCAGGGGTAGCTTCAGCAGGCGGCTTGCCGCGATCAGGCTGATCGTCCCACCGATGAACGCCACAACGGCCTGCACCCAGCCGACGGCGATAATTGAACGCATGACTGTCACAGCCCAGAAAAGGGCGGGAGCCAGCAGAGCCAGGCGGAACAAGCTGAGCCAAGTTACCACCTGAGGGCGTCCCTGGGCCTTATAGACGCTGCCAGAGTTATAGGCGATGGACAGGAACATCGCGTAAATGGCAATGCCGCGCATCACCGGAATCGCTTCCTCCCATTTGTCCGTGAAAAAGGTCAGGATAAAGGGCCGGGCGACCAATGCCAGCCCCAGGCCGAGGGGTACCGTCAGCAGAGCGACATAACGGGTGGTCTTGGAAAAACCACGGCTGAGGGTGGCGCCGCCATCCTTCATCTTGCTGTAAATGGGGAAGATCACCGTGCTGATCACCCGCACAAATTGCATGATCAGCAGATCGGGCAGGCGGAAGGCAAACGTGTAAAGGCCCAGGGCAGCAGCGCCGAGATAACGTCCCACCAGCAGGTAGTCCAGGTTGAGCAGCAGGATCCCCACAAAGTCGACCGCGACAAATTTGATGCCGTATCCTGCCAGGTCCTTGGCGATTTTCCGGTCCAAAGTAAAGGAAGGTCGCCAGGGGGTGATGACCCACAAGCAGATCACACCGATCGTCACCCCGATGACCTGTCCCCAAATGAGGCTCATGGCACCGAGTCCCATCAAGGCGAAGACGATGGAGAACAACCCCTTGGCGGACGACTGCAGGAAATCCGGCAGAACGGTCCTTCCAAAGGACAGCCTCTTGCGGAGAACAGTATCGTGGATGGCGCCTAGGGCAGCGATGGGAAACGTGATTGCCAGGGCACGGGTCACCTGGACGGCCCGGTCGTCCCTGAAGTACAGACCGACCAGGGGGGCCACCAGGTAAGTTAGGAAGAACAGGCAGGTACTAAAGAACAGGCCCAGCCAGAAGGCGGTCGAAAAGGTGCGATGGGATTCCGGATGATAGATGACCGCCGGGCCGATCCCCAGGTCGCTGACAATATCCAGGAAGGCGATGACCGTGACCGCATACCCAACCACCCCAAAGTCTTCCTTGGATAAAAGCCGTGCTAGGATAATAGTGCTGAGGAAAATTAGGAATTTCCCGCCGGCAAACGCAACATAGCGCCAGGCGGTTCCCTTGATGGCTGCCTGCGTAAAATCGTGGGAAGGCGCTGGTTTCATTCAACCTGCCCTATCGCCGCTATAGCCCGTTTGGTTCCCTGCCTGGGAGAAGCTCGTTTGGGCGACCTGGGTCCCGGCAAGCATGATGCCGATGATCAGCCAGAACACGTTTGAATAGGCACTGTTCTTATTGATGGCTGCGAACATGTAGCCGGCAAACCCCGCCAGCAGTGCCATCGCCATAAACGCCTCGGTCTGCAGCCTGGCCAGGCTGAACTGGGTCACGGCGTTGTATAAATTCCTGGCGATGATTCCCAGCACCAGCATAAGTAGCGCAGTGCCGACCAGGCCTTCTTCGGAAAGCCACTCGAGGTACAGGTTGGCCGGAGTGCGTGAGTCGCGGCGGGGATCCAGGCCTATCGCACGCGAGTAGTTCTGATAGTTGACCTTGTAGTTACCTAGCCCGACACCCAGAACGGGATGGTCCTGGAACATGCGCCATGCGGATAGGTTTTCACTCACCCGTCCGCGGAAGGAAGGGTCGGTGAGGGTATCGCTGCCAGAGACAAACTGCACTAGGGTGCTGATGCGCTGGGTAAACGTGGTTGGCAGGAACTGAACCAGTCCGATCGCGAGGAACAGGGTGATGATCCAGGGAAAGATGTTCGGGCGGCGCTGTACGAAGAGGATGCCGATAGCGAAGACCATTGAAACGAATCCGTTGCGGGAATAGGTGTACACCACGGAAACCGCTGAGACCACAAGCGCCAGGCCGGCCACCAGTCGCGGCAGGGAGGCGCGTTCGTGCCAGAGACGATCCAGTGCCAGCGGCACGACCACCAGCATGATCTGCGCATAAGCGTTGGGGTTGGCGTACGGGCCGGAAAGACGGATGTTGGTGCCTGTCGCCGCGGTCTGGCTGGTCATCATGCCAAACCCCCATAAGTTGGTGGCGTAGGCGTGGGTCAGCCCCTGATAGGTGGTGATCGTGCCGAGGAAAAGGGCGGTCAGGATCAACGACCAGATGGCCACTCGGAAGGAGCGAGGGCTTTGGATCAATGCAACAATGATGACCGCCCCCAAGGCATCCTTGACAAAATTGACGAAGGCGGTGCTGGCAGTCGTGTAATCCTCGGCATGGGCAAAAGAGACCAGCCAGATGATCACAAAAGCGGCGATGAACGGGGCGGCGCGCATCCAGCCCCGGGGTTGTTCCCGGTAGAGAAAAACGCGCACGAGAATCAGTAAAAACAGGGCGCCTGCCAGCGGCTGGGCTAGAGAAGGGAGGCCATACTGGCTGATGCCGACCTGTGAGACCTGCGCATAGGTTACGAAAATGAAGCCGACTAAACCAATATTAGGCTCGCTCACCATGGCTACGATCAGGAACAATCCTGGAATGATTGCGAGGGCAATATTTCCTGTGGCGTGAATCGCCAGTGCGATCAAGATCCCGCCGCCGGCGGCCAGGATTACCAAGACAACAGAAAACCAATCCACCTTCCTCTGTGTGGACGGCCCGGAGGGATTTTTTTCCGGATAAGTGGAGTTCAGGGTACTCACGGCGAGGGCTGCTGCTGATCTTCTTCGTGATTCTCTTCGACCCAGAAGGGATTCTTAAGATCCCAGACGTAAATGGGACGCGCGGTGTCCTTGCGGGCATCCTCCACGGTGCTTTCCGCACGCTCCAGCACCTCTTCAGGGGACAACGGCGCCTGGTAGACGGAGCCACCAATGCGTGGATCCAGGCTAATGTCAAGCGCATACTGGTTGATCGTGACAGGCGGCACCAGCGCCTGGAAAATGCGTTCAAAGATGCGCTTGGTGGCTGGTCCTGAGGTGGCGGGCAGCATGACGATGAAGCTGGTATCCGTCCACCGGCCGATGACATCGTTGCCGCGCAGTTCCTGGCGCAGTTTGTCACGGACGGTGCGCAGCAGGCGTTGGGTGGCCGACGGAGGCATGTTCGAGATCAGATCGGTCAGTCCATGCAACTGGATGATGCCGATAGACATCTCATCGCCAGGGTGCTCGGCCACTTCCTGTTCCACCAAGGTGCGAAAGTAGCGTGCATTGTTGACACCCGTCTGATTGTCAACCCGGTTGCGCTGACGGTAGGCTTCAAGGGGGGTCTGGATCTGTTCGCTCAAAATCACTAGGATGGCACCGAACACGGCTCCGATCACTGCTGCGAGCCCGGCATCGCGCAGGGGCTGCGGGCTGTAGGGTGAGCTCGGCGGTGCAGCCATGTCCAGGAAATTCATGTCAAAAACCGCGTTGTAGCTGCGGGTATAGATGATGCTCTGCAATCCGATTGCATTAGCGATCTGGGCCGTGGCGTCAGGGTTGGGGCCTGTGACGGTCAGCTCGAGAACGCTCGAATCCGGCAAGACCACCGCAGCCACCGAGTAATTTTTCAACGCGCCAGGTGAGACTTTGAGGGAATTTATGGCTTCCTGATAGATGCGGGAGCTGTTCATGATCTCCGCATACGTCGCGATGACCGAGCGGTTGTCCAGTGTGTTGAGGCCCGATACCGCGTCGCGACCGGTCCCCAGATTTGCGCTGGGTGTGATGATGAAGGTCGCGGTAGACTTGTACATGGGCGTTGCCATGTAGGAGATGCCCAGGGACACGGCAACGGAAATCAATGTCGCCACCGTGATCAACCACCATCCTTTGCGTAACATTTGCATGTAAAGACGAATTTCCATGACACTCACTCTTTTTTAGAATCTATGGAGATGCGATAAGTTAATCTTATTTTATCAGAATTATCCAAATAAAAAATCCGCAGAAAGCGATTTCGCTTCACCCATTCGTGTGATTAATGAGAACCCCGCCGCTGCAAAACTGCAAATGCAGTATGGAACAGGATGTTGACATCCAGCCACAGACCTCGCCGTTCGATATAGGCGATGTCCAACCGAAGGCGTTCGTCAAACTCAGTCGATGCCCGACCTGCGATCTGCCACAGCCCTGCCAGCCCTGGGGTGACGTCCAGGCGCTCGGTCTGCCAGAGCTTGTAGGTGTTGGCCGCAAAGGAAGTGGGACGGGGACCGACCAGGCTCATTTCGCCTTTCAGCACATTGAACAGCTGAGGCAGTTCATCCAGACTGGTTTTCCGTAAAATGAGTCCGACGGGTGTCACCCGCGGGTCGTTGGTGATCTTGAAATCCGGCCACTGTAATTCATTGAGATAAGCGTATTGCTTCTTCATCTCATCCGCGTTGGGGACCATGGTGCGGAACTTATAAATCTTAAACCGTTTGCCTCCCTTGCCGGTCCGCATCTGCGTGAAAATGACGGGCGCGCCGGGGGAAGTGATAAAGATCATGACCGCCGACACCACCAGCAGCGACAGCCAGAAGGGGAGGGTCAGCAAGGTCAGGGAAAGGTCAAATAAACGCTTCAGCGTCAGAAAAGAACTCCCGGTGAAGACTCGCTTCTGCGGATCAAACTTCTTTACCCAGGTCATCCAAACGTCCGGGGGCTCAGCCTTTGTGTGCGCGACAGTCTGTTGAATTTCGATGGCATCTAAAGCGCTAGTCATTCAAACCTTCCCCTGGCAACCTTGATCAATTCATCCATAGTGAGTGCATCTTCCGGGAATGAGGCTGTGCCCCATTTTACTCTGGATTTGAGCTTGTCCGTGATGTTGTTCGTGATGCGTCTCCCAAGTGTCGGGGATTTTTCGCGTTCGGTCTCGGTGCACAGCACAAGGAACAATCCCTTTTTTTCATCCTCGATGATGAGGTCGGTGCTTCGGGCGGATTCAGCGATGAGTTGCCCGATGCGGGCATTGGCAAAATGCTGCAGCAGATCCTGACGAAGCTCCTTGTAAGCCAGCTGTTGCTCATCCCCCGTGATCTTTTCCGGCTGAACCAGCAAAAGGGTCAGCGGGCGGCTGTGTCGCCGGCTGCGAGAAAATTCTGTATCGATCTGTTGAATCGAACCGTTAAGGCTCAGGGTGCGGTTAGGATACGAGTGGTTGGCCAGCCCCCGCACCAGCGCCTCCACCGCATCCAGGGTTTGACTCATCTGGTGGGCGACCCACACCGCCACCTCCACAAACAGGAAACTGACCAATGTGGATTTGGTGAACTCGTTCTCGGAACGTGAAAGAAACAGCAGCGATACAACGATGAACACTCCCCCCCAGAGGGCGAGCAGGCTGTAAATGCTAAGGGATCGAATCCACGGAACGATCAAAGTCAGAACGATCGCAGCGGTCATGACCCAGTAAAACCCAATTTCAAAATCAAAGATCGGCTGATTTTCAATGTGAACGAATTCAAGCGAAAACAGCAGCAGCAGGTAGATCACCAGCAATGAAAAATTTCTTCTTAGGTCAGCCATTTACCAATCAACCTTGATCTGATTAAACGAATGAATCGAAAACATGATCCTGACCTACATTGTGACACCACAATAAATCAGTCGCATTTTTTAGTGCCTGTGAGATTATTGTATAATGATTGCAGTCAATAGCGATTGGCCCATCAGTACTATTCTTATAGTTTTCATCAAAAATGCTGGTATATTGCTCATAATAAGGATTCCCCTAGGGAATGCGAACAAACTTGACCAAACTTACTCTTTTCGTAACGAGTTTTCTCCTGATGGCCGTTCTGGGGGCTGTTTTTTCATTGATCTTGTCCGGGGTCATTGGAGGAATATCCATCAGCATCGCCCCGCAGGCCAGCTTTCGCCTGCTTGAACGGTATATCTGTCCCGCAGGTTCAGACTTGCAGTACCGCGAAGGGGTTAACCCTGGTTCCCCTTTAAGTGCTTATACTTTTGATTGTGTTTCCTTCAATCGAACTGTGGCGTCAAACCAGACATCGCATGCCCGGGCAGTCCTCTATGAGAGCCTTTTTGTGTTGATTTTCATTCCTACCTTTATTGTCGGGACGATACTGATGGCAGTGATATTCTTCAGATGACTGCCCAATCCCATGCGCATTTCAGAGTAAATGTTTTTGATCCAGGGCTGGGAATTTTTTCCTTCTTGATCATCAATGTTGACTGTTCCCCTCAGGACATTTGCATCTTCCATACCGTAAAGGGGCCGGTCGGGTGGTCGCAGATGCAATAGGTCTTAGTGGAGAGTATTGATGTCCAAGGTCATCTTTGCCTGTCGCCGCGTTTCCGATTTTTCCGATAGTACTCTAGATCGGCTGTCGGAGATCTGCAAATTATTAACCCCGGACAACTTGACCTCCGTTCCCGAGCCGAGAATCTGTGTATTTGGGAAAACAGCCTATGCGGTCACCCTGCCGAATAGCGCGCTGCATGAGACGGGGTCGAGCCTGTTATTGGGCTGGTTATATGAAAAACCGGGTACGGAGTGGAGCACGCCGGAGCAAACCTCCCCGGATGGAAACTATGCCCTATTTAGAGATGGGGGTGACAAGCTTGAAGTGGTCAGTGATGCTGCCGGGTCACGGACACTCTGGTATTACTATGACGCTAACCTCTTCGTTTCATCCACCTCCCAGCGCGCCATCATTCTTTTTTTGGGGAAATTCGAATTTGACGAAAGAGTAATCCCCTGGATGCTGTCGACGGGTTCCCAGGGACCGGAATTTTCTTGGGATAAGAATCTGAAACGGCTGCAGGCGGACTCTTCGGTTATATTGGATAAAAAGACCTGGACTATTTCCAATACCCGGCGGCAGGTGATTTTTTCCTCCGCAACCCGTACCAGGGAGCAGCATCAGAATATCCTGGCGGAGGCGGTCCGCCAGACGATTCGCGGCCTGAGCGGCTTGGATTTCAGCCGCTGGGCTCTTCCCCTTTCCGGTGGTGTGGATAGCCGGGCCATCCTGTGTTATATCAAGGAACAACTCGGCATCCCCAAAGGCCTCAAAGCGGTGACGTGGGGTCTGGAGCTGTCTATGGACGAAGAGGACAATGATGCCGTGGTTGCCAGGGACTTGGCCGGTGTTCTGGGCGTCCCCCATGAATGGTATACCACCGATCTGTCCTCCGAGTCGGTGGATACCGTGTTGAATCGATTTGTTCTTTGCAGCGAAGGCCGCATCGATCAAATCTCGGGCTACATGGACGGCATGGAGATCTGGCGGCGACTCCATGACGAAGGGATTGAGGGGGTTATCCGGGGCGACGAGGGCTTTGGTTGGGTCCCGGTTTCTTCGGAATTAAAGGTGAGACTCTCTGTCGGGTGTGCCCTGTGCACCGACTTTGAAAACCTTGAAAATCTCTCCCAAGAGTTCTCTCTGCACAGGCAGGAATTGCCGTCGGTGCTGCTCCAGGCGGCAGGGGAGAGCCTCGAGCAGTGGCGTGACCGACTTTACCAATCCTATCGCATTCCCTCGGTGCTCGCCGCCCTGTCCGATATCAAGTTTTCCTATATTGAACAAATCACCCCTCTGCTCTCGCGATCCATTTTAACTGCCGCGCGAACCATCCCGGATGACCTGCGGACAAACAAGCTTCTTTTCAGAGAGATTGTTGACGCGATCGGGCCGGATGTTCCGTTTGCCAGGATGGAGGCCACCGCGGAAAGAAAGGACATCCTGAGAAACAGGGCGGTTGTCTCTCTTCTGAAAAGCGAGATCGGCGGCAGCGACGCGGTCCAGCTTTTGGGATCGCGTTTTATCAGGACCATCCTGGATGGAATCATGGAAGATCCCTCCGGCTCGAAACCCCTCAGGGTAAAGGTCAGTGTCCGTTCGCTTGTACCAAGGTTTGTGAGGAACTGGCTTCGCCTAAGATTATTACGTCCGAGGGTTGACGGGAATGTTCTTGCCTTTCGTGTATTTCTTATTATAAAGATGCAAAAAGTCCTTAAGGCTCATGCTGCCAGGTTCAGCAGTTAATAATGCATCGGCACATAAAAGAGTCACATGCATGGATCGTAATGGTATCGTGCAATCGATTATGGAGTCACGAGCCAAATCCACAGGATATTTTGCTTCGTTTCTGATCATTTTCAATTCTCCCTATTTAGCATTGACCGTGCTCAGGGCATGCTTTAGGCTCAGGTTATTTGATCACCATTTCCCTCCAACCATGATAAATGGATGGTAACACCTCGATACCGCTGATATTATGTTGGAACCACGAGGGAGTGCTGTTTTAGCATCAAGGTTTGATGGACACTGCGTATTCAAACACCTGCGTCCCTGCCGGGTAGTCCGCGAATCCATCATTGATCGGAGACTTGAAGATTACGGTGGTGCTTATGTGATGTTCGCCTGTCGGCCAATCAGTGAGTTCGCCAACATAGAATCTGCAGAACTGACCATTTCCCTCATTGTCGTATGCATAAAAGTCTTTAGCAGGGATATCTTTACCATCGAGATTAAAAGCCAAATCGATTTGTTGATAATTTGCGGCGAGAGTCTCCTTGGATGCTGCGCACCATCCCCATATCCAAAGAATAGGCTGCGATTCGTTCATTGATATGGTGTAATTGAAAGTACCAGGTTTAGACAGTTCGTCTGATCCATATTTCTCGCGCGCCAGATCCTCCAACGTCTTGGTATTATCGTTGATCGCTTTTTTGACACTGGCATCCCCAGAGAATGATGGCGGACCGGAAGGCGTTAAACCACTTCCCATTGGTTGAAGGATAGCTTTCTCGCCAGCCTTGAGAACTTCGTCCTCACTTGATAAGGCAAAGGTCTCATCGACTGGTACGCGCAGGGTCAAGGGGACGCCTTTCCCTTCGAGGAAAATACTGTCACCCGGGAGGGTGAAGCGTCCAGTGGGGACCTGCATTGAAAAACCCTCTGGGAGGATGAATTGCCCGCGGGCTACTTCCGCTTCAGTGCCGGAAGATGGAGTGGTTCCAACGACGACGGTTCCTGGCACCTGGCTGAATCCGTAGGCTTCCAATTCACAAGCTGAGGCGCAAGCCTGGCTGACCAACATAACAGTATTATCAAACCGATATTGGTCCTCGTTGGGGGTAACCTTTTCCCGCAAGCCCTCCGGCTCGAACTTGCCGGTTTTATCGCTATAATATTCGAGCTGTCCCATCGGAATTTCCTGATCCGTCAGGAATCCAGCCAACCCCAGCGGTGCACCGCCACTGTTCTGCCGCATGTCAATAATAATTCCCGGGACTTTGTTCGACTCGAAAACCTTGAGTGCGCGTTCGAATAATTTGATGATCAACCCAAGGTCATCATAATTTGAATTGATTTTGACATACCCGACGCCTGAATCGAGGAGCTTGTATTCGACTGGGAGGGCATTGCTGTCGAATCCTTTAAAGATCGATGTATAGCGGTGGCTGTCAGTTTCAGGTACGGATTTCAGCGTTGTATCGATCTTATTGCCGTCAGGATTTACGAAGGTGATCTTAGCCTCGGTTCCTACTGCCGTTCGTAGCAGGTATCTCACCTGCTGGTAGCGGATGGAAGATTCCATGGAAGCTGGCAGGGTGGCGGGGAGGACAGCGCTGATGGCATCCTTGATCGGCTGCCCGTTAAAATCCACTACTTCGGCGCCTAACTGAATCCCGGCTTTTTCGGCTGGGCCGCCGGGGGTGAGGTAGGTAACGATGACGCGTCCATCATCTAGTTCGCTTTGTGCAAAACCGAAACCACCGCCGGTCGTCTCAGTAAATATCTGGCTTTCGATATCGCCACCGCTTAATCCGACATGTCCGTCCTTGAATGCGTAGGAATAGTCACGCAATGCCAGGAAAAACGCTTTTGCATCCTTGTTCTTCTCTGCTTCTTCGATGCGAGGTCTGATGTCAGCATAGACTTTGTCCCAATCGGGCTGTTTGCCTTCAATACCATTGAAAGCATATTCCGTCTTAATCTGGTTGAACATCTTATCAAATGCCCGGGTGTAAGGATCCTTCGAATAATCCTTGATCGCTACATCCTTAGGCTCGAATAATTCAAGCTTAGGCTTAGCTTCCTGTCTCACTGTGAATGGGTTTGTATCCAGATTGACAATGGAATAACCGGCTGGCACGGGACCCACCGGATCATCTGCAGTAAACAACTTGCCATCTGCACCAAAACCAGTTGGAAATTGCTGATTGGCGTCAGGCGCCCAAACCACCAGAGAGCCACCGATCACTTCGTCCTGGTTCTCCGTATCCGTTTTGACCGATGCGAGGTAGGTCGGCCAACCTCGGGATCGATCATCTCCTTCAGAGTATGGCCCGCCGGTCATATTCGGCCAATAGGAGACTGCAAACACTTGCACCCCGGCATTGGCAGCGCCATTGTTGTCCACGTCCACAGATTGACCTGTGGGTTTGGCAGGCAACTGCTGCGTATAAGTGCCTTTCATATTATCCTTGTCAATTTTTAGGAAACCGAGCGTCTGTGAGGCGACAGGAATTTCCCAATCCTTGTTTCGGGTGACAAAGCCGTACATGTCCACCAACGCAACGGCATGTTCCACATAATAATCAGTAATTATGTGATTTGAATAGCTGAAATCACCAGTGATTTTAAAAGGTTGATCCCCACTCGGAGGTGTCTGTGTGGAGGATGAGGTCGGTTTGACTTCCGCTGTGCCGGTAGTATTGCCTGGCGAGCAGGCTGCCAGAAGAATGCCAACGGAAACTGCCACAGTTAGGACTATATATAATTTTCTCATTTCTTACTTCTCCTTCGATAATGGTGGCTATTATAAACCGTAAATATTGAGAGAGTATAATAAAAAAATGAGAGAGGATTTACGTCATCAGCTCGATTCTGGATTTGAACAAGCTGCGGTGGCTCGATCAATAGGGAAAGAAGGCCGGGCTCGAGTTTGCTGCCGGCGTACGGCGGGTATGGTGATTCGTGAATATTTTGACCAGCGCGGAATAACATATTCTGGAAAAAGTTCAATGGATTTAATAAAGATATTAAGTGACTCGCCTGAAATTACTCAGGATATAAAAGAAATATGCAATCACCTCACAATGGGAGTATCTGAAGATTTCACCATTCCAGCCGATGTGGATCTTCTCGAAGAAACCCGTTTATTGTGCATTGGCTTATTACCTGATTGGAATCCCAAAAGTTCGAATTGATTTACTCGAAATAATGAAATCCTGTGCGAACTATTACAGAAAGCGGGCATAAAATGCGGTTTTAAGGAACGAGAAACAAAAGATTTTGTAATATATGGGCATGACCAAACAATTGGAATTCAGACCGGAAATCTTGAAAGAAATTAACTATCAACGCGACAATCATCTTGTACCCTTAGTTCAGCGACGTATGGACGCTATCCGTCTCAAAGCGCACGGGATGTTGCACAAGGGAATTGCAGAAATCATAGGAATTACGGAAAACACGCTCCGTGGTTATTTTGAATTGTACGAGCAAGGCGGTCTCGAGAAATTGAAAGAGAGCCATTACTATCAGCCTGAAAGTGAATTGAAGGAACATATTGTATCGCTGGAAGCGTATTTTCGAGAGCATCCGTCAGCCACGATCATACAAGCGCAACATGAAGTGGAAGTGATTACAGGGGTTGTGCGAAGTGAGACACAAATTCGTGAATTCCTGAAAAAAACTCAATCTCCGCTGCCGAAAAGTAGGGATGATCCCTGCGAAAGCCGATCCCGAAAAGCAGAAAGAGTTTTTGGAGCAAGAACTGCAACCGCGTTTAGATGAAGCGCAGGCAGGAAAACGGGTCGTTCTTTTTGTAGATGCCGCACATTTTGTGTTAGCGCCGTTTCTGGGCTTTCTTTGGTCGGTCGTGCGTGTTTTCATTCAAGCGCCCTCCGGTCGTCAGCGTTTCAATGTCTTGGGTGCGCTTAATGCCATTACGCATGAATTGATCACCGTTACCAACGATGCCTACATTACCGCCGAGAGTGTCTGTGAGTAATTAGACAAGATTGCAGATCTTTATGGTGGGATACCGATCTCCATTTTCTAGGTAATGCACGCTATCAAAAATGCGCTTTGGTCATGGAAAAAGCAAAAAGTTTGAATATTGAATTGTGTTTTCTGCCATCCTACTCGCCTAATCTCAATTTGATCGAGAGAATGTGGAAGTTCGTGAAAAAGAAATGTCTGGATTCCAAGTACTACGAAAAGTTTCCTGCCTTCAAAGCAGCAATTTCAAATTGCTTGGACGAAATCATGACAACTCACAAGTCTGATCTCGATTCTTTGCGAACCTTGCATTTTCAACTCTTTCAATAAGCGCAATTTGTGACCGCGTGAGGTATAGAAACGTCCCAGCTGCTTTGCTTCCGCACTCGTAGCCACTTTGCCATTGCCTTTAAGTGGCATGACAAACTCCTTTCCGAGTGTGAGGGGAACGAAGTTCATGTTTTCGGCAGAAGCAAACCAGATATCGTTGAGCGCAATTTGAATGGAATCTGGTTTTTCACGGTTTGCTGCAATAGGTCTCGGTACATTCCGTTCTTGGTTTTGTCGGAACGGCTTTTTTCCTTCCCATCCTTATGGTTGGTGTAGCGTTCTGTTTTTCGAACTAATTCAAACTCGACCGGAAAGGATACATCCTGACTCTGATATATACAGCTCACAAAGTTGATGCCCTTCACTGTTCGTTTCCGGGATAATCATAGTGTCATCAAATGATGTCCTTTTCATCGGTGTACGGCTTCTCGGCAATATTGTCATCGACAATTGCCACACCTTCTGCGCTTTCTATCTTGCAAACGTGCGGCTTGGCGATCCGCCACAAATCCGCCGAAGTTTGTTCTGCGCTTGCCTGTGAGCGTTGTACTTGGTCATGGCTGATTTCACCATTCAATAACGATGACGGGCCTGTTGCGCGGTGGGACAAATCAGGATTGGCTCGGGCTCAGTGTGCAGCGGATCGAATCCTTTGCCCCCAATCTGAAGACCCTCACCGGAGAGGGTCTTTTTGTTTAGTTTGGTTCATTACCGGTAAACTGGTTGGGCTTGTCGAGTGATAGAAAAGCATGCATGACCTTGTCAAAAACAGGGTGTAAATATCCCTAAGTATCTCGCCTCGAGATATCTGTTACTATAAGCCTGCTCAAGCCGGCGATCACAGTCATGGACAAATACTTCCCCCAAACGGGAGACTAGTACACTACTAACCTGAATATCTTGTATAGATTATACTTGGCAAATGACTACAAAATATCATGTATACCTGACCCAAGAAAATCGCCAAGAACTGGAAAGTCTGATCCGAGGTGGCGAATCATCGGCTCGCACTCAAACCCGCGCACGGATTTTGTTGTTAACGGACGAGAACCAGAAAAAGAAAAAAGGAACGGAAGAAATCGCGTCTGTTCTGATGTGTTCCTTGCCGACCATCACAGCTATTCGCAAGAAATTTGTGGAGGGCGGCTTAGAGAATGCGCTGTATGAAAAAGCACGTCCAGGCGCAGTACCGAAAATCACAGGAGAGATTGAGGCGCATTTAACGCTGTTGGCTTGTAGTGCACCGCCAGAAGGAAGATCACGCTGGACCTTGCAACTGCTAGCAGATAAACTGGTCGAGTTGAAACTGGTGGACAGCATTAGCGATGTGGCTGTGATGAAACGGCTAAAAAAAATGAACTTAAGCCTTGGCTCGTAAAGTCTTGGGTGATTGCCAAACCCTCAG
>Ga0315290_10000555_pt1 | contig 24597 bp, 10 predicted proteins | sample YL17G12_0_MG_FD_203627 | JGI IMG/M metagenome (GOLD analysis project Ga0315290, IMG submission 203627) | Sediment microbial communities from Yellowstone Lake, YNP, Wyoming, USA - YL17G12_0 | ecosystem: Environmental > Aquatic > Freshwater > Lake > Sediment | place: USA: Wyoming | collected... | reverse complement strand
CATAAACGACGTCACGCTACGTTGGGTTATTTAAGCCCAGCAGCATACGAGGAACTTTACGAGAAGAAACAGGACCAGGCGGCTTAATGCTAAGCTTCGAGTGTCCGTCATTCGTTTAGCACCTCAGCTTTCTACCATTACGCTAGCTATCTTGTCGCAATTTACACTCACTTCAACTTTATCGATAGAGTGGCCATCGACAGTGAATCGCCACGCTATTTGTATTTCATCCGCAGTTTCAACATAGTCAAGAATTGGTTGAATGTGTTCGTTGACTTCTGTTAGCGTAGCAGACATAGAAAATATTCCACTATTCAACCCATTATGAATATTGGCAGTTACTTCTATAGGTTGTTCCGTTGCTTGCAAAATTTCGTAAGTAACATTAGGGTCAATTTGAACTTCTGTTATTTCTATTGGCGTGGACACTATGTGATCAAGAGAAGTGCCTTGCGCCAAACCCCATTCAATGGTTTCTTTAACAGATAAGCATCCTTTATCTTTTGGAGAAAGGTTATCAAAATGCCAAACCACTTCATGAGATTCGTTGTTGTACTTACCTCCACCTGTATTCGAGATATAGTTTACTGATAGAGGAAGATTCATAACTATTTCAAAATCCTTAGCTTCTTTCAATCCGTCATTTCTATACTCGATGATATAATCTATCGTTTGGCCAGGACTAACTCTGGTTGGTCCCCAGATTTTGACTTTCAAGTCGGGTGCAGGCGGCAGGCCGAGGTCAATTCTTTGTAGGGAGAGATATAGTGCTCGTGGGGTGGTTGTTTCATTAAGAGAGGCGGAAAGGGCGCCGTAGAGCGGGTCGGTAAAGAGACCTTTCATTGTAACAACTCCGGAACCAAGAAGCTGGTCGCAGGTATAACCCTGCCCTGAGCCGGTTTGAGAGACATAGGATATTATCGAAAAGCCGTTGCCATCGTAGGGATTATTGCCATCGGCAATTCTGACATGGTTTATAACAGTGCTCAATGGACCGCTGTAGTCACCGGCAAGATTCCCATCCATAGCTGTTTGCAGGACGTAAAGTCCCGTTGATGGATATTCGTTGCTATTGAGGTTTGTAAGTTTACCGGCTGCATTAACAGTTACCGAAGTAGTAACATTGCCTATTCGGCCAATCTTCCAGACGGCTTGATACCGGTCATAGATATCGCTTCCCGGAATTGATTCTGTCAGTGTTCCTTCAACCGTAGCTAAAATTTCGCCGGTTATAGAGCCTTTTAGAATTATCTTGTTAACGTCTGTATCTGGCAGCACAATCCCGTTCCATTCGCCCGAGTATACAACCCCTTCCAACGTCGCTTGGCATTGTGCCTTCGAAAATCCCTTGCCCCCCCACAAGCCGGTTTTTATAGTTACAATATCGAAACTGTTAAAGTCAAATGTGCCGTTTAAGTCGCCGATAACGCTACCGTCTTCGAGGAACCATCGTTCAGTATGAAATGTTTCCACAAACGTCGCTTCGGTAGATGAGACCTCATTCATGTCGGGGGGTATTATCTGCCACGCAAGTTTGGGATAATCAACACCTTCGAATACCGACCAAAGGTCTTGGGTGCCGTTGGTTGTTTCCCCGATGAAGTCCCAGCCGACGAAACTGCTTTGTTGTTTCATTTGCGTATCTGTCAGGGGAATTCCATTGCTATTGTCTGGCCCGCTAATACCAAGAAAATAGCAATTGAATGAACCACCGGATCCTCCAATCCAAGACGAGTTCACTCCCACCAGACCCCCGAGAGAAGAGGAACCTTCTCCGCCCGTGACTGCGCCTGTTGAATAGCATTTCCGGATACCGACTGCATCACGTCCTACTAGACCGCCGAGGCAGGATGAGTTAGCTTCACCGGTGACCGCGCCTGTTGAATAGCAGTTGCCGATACCGCTACCGTTAAGTCCCGCCAGCCCACCGAGTTGCGAAGATCCAACTCCGCCCACTACATCGCTAGTTGAGTAGCAGTTGTTCATATAGCCATACCGATCCATGACTCCACTCCTGTGGGCTCCCACCAGTCCGCCGAGGTAGGATGAGCCAACTCCGCCGATGACGGTGCCTTTGGAGAAGCTTTTGCTGATATCACTGTTGCTATGTCCCACCAGTCCGCCGAGGTAGGATGAGCCAACTCCGCCTGAGATGGTGCCCGTAAAGAAACAGTTACTGATACCACGGTATGTGCTTGCGTTTCCTCCCACCAGTCCACCCAAGCGAGATGAATTAGCTCCGCCGATGATGGCACCTGTTGAGGAGCAGTTGGTGATAACGCTGCTGCCCCACCAGCCATTGTTCTGGTTACTTCCCACCAGTCCGCCAACGTAAGATGAATTATCTCCAACGGTGATTCTGATATTTTCGAGCCTGAGGTTTTTTATCTGGTTGTCCTGTCCGTTAGAAATATAACCGAACAGACCAAGATAATCGCCTTTACCTTCATTGGTATCTATGGTCAAATTCCTGACTGTATGGCCGTTGCCATTGAAGTCGCCTGTGAAGGCAACGCCCTGAAATCCTCCCGTTACATTATCCGTATCGTGTGCAATGATAGCGGTGATGAAGATTTGTCCACCAGACAGATTCGGGTCAAGGTCGATATCTGCTGTAAGAATAAAGTGTTTATTATAGTCATTCGTATCCGCCGCCAGGGCCAACAGGTCAGCAGCGGAGGCGATTTTGTAAGGGTCGTCGATAGTTCCTGAACCGCCGGAGTATGTCCCCGCCAAAACAGTACCAGTAATACAAAAAAACGCCGTTAAAATCACAAAACATCTTAGACCCCTTGTATCGCTTTTCATAACATCCGTCTCCTATAATATCAACTAATATTTCTCAGATTAACCCGCCGCAGGCGGACAAAACTGCCCAACCGAATTGCAGTTAATTGCTTAGCTACAAAACCAACACCACCAACAACCCCACTATCGATCTCGATATTCCTTGCCCCATCAGACCTTCTCCTAAACTATTTTCGCATAAATCGCTTAATCATACACTCGTCCTTTGCGGGGAACCAATCTCACCCCACGCGGATACTACTATGGTACCAAATCCAATCCATCCACGTCAAGCAAATTATTCCCCAAATCCAACCAATTACCTATTTTTTCCCATCTTCCCCCCCACCCCACTTCTGACCTCTGACTTCCCCCCCCATCTCCCCAACTGGTCCGCCCTCTTCCTTCCGACTTCTCAAATCTCAAATCTGACTTCTGACTTCTGACTTTCCCCCTCCCTCCAAGTGGTCCGCCCTCTTTCTTTTCCTCATCTACCCATTTACTCATCTACTCATTTACGCACCCACTTCTGTTAAGAAGTGGGTGCAAACATACTCCAAACTACATACAAACATAGTACAAACATGGTACAAACTACATCACTTTTCATCAGAATTCATACAAATTTCGCCGAATTTCACACTTTTTTCTTACCCATCTTACCTAATCGTTATAATCGTTACGCAAAAATAAGGAGTTACATCAATTCCACCAACACAAAATAACGACTTACATCAATTCCCCGCCACGAAAAATAAGGAGTTACGTTCATTTCCGCCAAACGAAAAATAAGGAGTTACATCAATTCCCCACAACCAAAAATAAGCACTTACAACAACAGCCGGTCGGCACGGTCTTTTCGGGCCTGCTCCTCATTGCGGCAAACGATATAACGACGCGTCCCCTCTTTACCAATGTTATAATAATAACTGACTCTTTGACCTTCATAATATCCTCCTATGTTAAAAATTCTTTCAATTTCGTCATTTTATCATTCCGGCGAGCAACTAATACTACATCGCGATTTTATGCAATTAACTGCGTTTTTGATACTGATAATGCGGTTTAAAATGTCAAATATCAGCTAAGTCACGCTGTAGTACTAACGATTACTCCATAAGCGTCTCAAGCAATCGGCAGTAACTCTTATAGCGCGCAGGTAAAATCTTACCATCTTCCAATGCCTGCTTAACGTTACAGCCCGGCTCATGAGTATGCGAACAGTCGGCAAACTTACACAACGGTGCAAACTCGTCGAACTCGCTGAAATACATCTGCAACTCTTCTATGCTCACTTTCCACAAACCAAAACTTCGTATTCCGGGCGTATCGATAATTCGCACATCGTGCGGCAATTCATAAAGCATCGAACCGGCTGTGGTATGACAACCTTTCTTGCTTTTTTTGCGAACACTGCCGACAGTCAGGGCCAACTCCGGATAGATCGCATTGAGAAGTGAACTCTTACCCACCCCGCTGTGCCCGACAAAAACGCCAAGCTTCCCGGCAAGCTGTTCAACCAGCCCCTCGATTGCGTGACCAATCTTGGCTGAGCAATATAACACCTTTATGTCCAATTCGTTATAGGGTTCAAGTTTAGTTTTTAATGTGGAAGCATCTTCCTCCGAGGCAACCAGATCCATTTTGTTAACGCAGATCAGCGGTGTCACCCCGCCCCGCTCGGTCGCCAGAAGATACCGATCTATAAGATTGGTATTCAACGGGGGATCATTGACCGAAATCACAATAACCGCAACATCGATATTAGCCCCAATTACCCGCTCGATCCGCGGATTATGCGGATCCGGCCGGGAAAGGGTGCTTTTTCGTGTATGTATGCGTTCCACGAAGTATGTACCGTCCTTTGCCATGGAAAAATCCACTATATCCCCCACCGCCAGATCGCTGCGTTGGGCAATGGCAAACTCCGGTCTCAACAGGCACTCACATCGGCCATTCTGACCAACCAAACCGCAACTACCTGCCTTAACGGAGATTACCATGCCGCTATGCATCTCGGCCTGGGTTTGTGGAGCATCCCCGCTCGAATCAAGCTGTTCCTGTTCCAGCAGTTTGAGAATCCACTCATCGAGTGTCGTCGGCCCATGACCGGATCGTTTCTCGAAGGCGCCGCCGTGACCTGGACTGCCTAATCGTTGACGATAACTGTCAGATGTGCCGTCCTGATCGTCGAATCGACCATCGTGATATTCTTTGGTCAAATTGGATGATCGGTCCCTGGTCCTGGTCATCGCGCTTTTACGCATCTTAGCCGCCATTTTGTAGAGTTGACGACGCTGTTGTTCGCTCAGACCGGCAAGTTTTTCCTGCAGGCGTTTTTGGTCGCTTTTCTGCATGGTTTACAATCTCCGGTTAATTATTTACAATAAAAACCACCGTTAATACAGAAAAATATTCAAGATAGAAATGCGATTTTATGTTGGATTTTAACACTTTTAGCTGGTTTGTTGTCGCTTTTTGCGCTGTTATGATTGGTTTTTCCAAGACCGGCATACCCGGCGCAGCCATATTGGTGATACCGCTATTGGCTGGTATTATGCCGGCACGTGACTCAACAGGGTTTTTGCTGCCCATACTGGCCTTGGCGGATATTATGGCAATCATATATTGGCGCAGGCACGTGGATTGGCCTAGATTGCTGCGATTGCTGCCCTGGACAATGCTGGGAGTCGGCATCGGCTATATAGTACTTAAATATATTACCAATAAACAGCTTATGCCGGTGATCGGCATTGTCGTGCTGATACTCATAGCGGTAACATGGTGGACAAACTCGCGCGGCGGTGCGAAGAAGAAGATACCGACATACTGGTGGTTTGCCGCGATTATGGGGATATTGGCCGGGAGCACCAGCATGATGGCCAACGCCGCCGGCCCAATAATGACTATCTATCTGCTGGCAATGAGATTAGAAAAGAACGAGTTCATCGGTACTACAGCGTGGTTTTTTTGGATGCTGAACCTCTCGAAAATACCCTTCAGTACAAATCTGGGGCTTATCAACGAAGCTTCACTACTGACTGACCTGGCGTTGTTACCGTGTATTATCCTCGGCGGTATCGGCGGTATTATGCTGGTGCATCGGATACCTCAGCGAGCCTTCAATATTACCGTAGAGGCCCTGGCCGCGATCAGTGCTATCTACCTTTGCCTGCAGGCATTTATGTAAGGCTTTCGCTTGTGTAAGGCTTGCGCCGTCATACGAATTTATGCACTGGGTACACGTTGTTTTCACTTTTTCCCAACTCACCCGGACCGATAACAAAGGCGTATGTTTGAGTTTATAGTCGCCGTTATAGTTGCCTTATTTGAGGACCGATAAAAAGCGGTCTTACGACGAATCATGCCGGTTATCAAGGACGGTATCGGCCAATACATTTCGTTATGACTGCCCCAAAAGCAGCAAGTCGATTTTTAAGGATGGATGCTTCACTTATCCCGATAAATATATGGGATAGTGTAGGAAGGAAGTGGGAGTATTGACAATATGTGTGGGGCGACAGGAGTTTATGAATGCATCTGGTTCTTGAACAGTTAGAAACCCGAGTGCTGCTGGCGGTGCCGATTAAGCCGTTCGATGTGGATTTATTGGCAGCCGGCGACAGCGGCGTCAACGACGACGACATCACCAATCTGAACAACGGTACTTTGGAACTGATCGCGGAAACGGACGGTACTGTGGCGGTTTATAACGCCGGATATTTAGGCGATGCCACCGGACAAAACGATACTCTCTTTTACGAATCTGGCGGTACAGTCGTTATCGAAGCGGAAAAAGGCACGCTTGGAGACACGATGTCAACTTCCAACGTGGTGCCTGACTACGAAGGCACAGGCTACATTTATAGCACCGCCGATAATAGAGGCACGGCAACCTACCAGTTCTATATCTCCACAGCGGATACTTATTACGTATATGCTCGCACCTATTTTTCCGCTCTCAACCGAAACTCTTTTTATGTTAATATCGACGATACGTGGGTAACCCCGGAGACCGGCCCGTCGATATGTGACAATACGCAAGACGCCTGGCATATTTCCACCGCTGAGGCAGTGGTCGATGCTAACGGTGCAGCATATACCTGGGTTCTGACGACCGGCTGGCATACGATGGAGCTCCATGGTCGCGAAAGAAATACCCGGCTGGACCGGATAATTATCAGTAATGCCGCTGCTCCGGGTGATCCAGGCGGCGTCGAAAGCGCAACTTATGAAACATTCCAATATGATTTTGCAGCCGGCGATCTTATCGGTTCCACTTATGGCACTTACAATAGTATAACCGCAAAGGTTACCACGGGAGGAGGAACCTCACCCTTGTCGGATGCTTTGGTTATTACCTATGACGATGACACGATAACGCCCGCTGCTCCCGATCTTGACGTCGGTAGCGATACCGGTGATAGCAGCAGTGACGATCTGACCAATGATACCACGGCCACCTTCACCGGGGCCATCGGTAGTGTCGAGCCTGGCTCGACAGTCTGGTTGCGAGTCGGCGCAGTCAATAAACAAAGCACCACCGCCAACGCTGATGGGTCGTACTCGGTTGATTTGCAGGTTGGTAATTTAGCGGAAGGTGCTAACGTTGTCGATATTTATTACATAGACGTCGCGGGCAACACCTCAGCCGATTCAGCTAACCTGGCCGTAACGCTGGATACCACCGCCAATGCACCGGGCGGGGCGCCCGATCTTAGTGTCGGCAGTGACAGCGGCACCAGTAACGTTGACAATCTTACCAACGATACCACCGCCACCTTCACTGGCGGCGCCGGCAGCGTTGAGGCTGACTCGACCGTCTGGCTACGTATCAATACCGTCAATACCCAATCCGCTACGGCGGCCGGGGATGGCTCATACAGTATCACCCTTGAGCCTGGTGACTTAGCCGAGGGAGCTAACGCAGTCGATATAATTTACATCGACGATGCGGGCAATACTTCCACAGACTCAATCGACCTGGCCGTAACGCTCGATACCACCGCTAACGCACCGGCGGCGGCGCCTGACCTTGACGTCGGCAGCGATACCGGCAGCAATAACGCAGACAATATAACCAGCGATACAACGCCGACGTTCACCGGAGGCGCCGGCAGCGTGGAGGCTGACACAACCGTTTGGCTGCGAGTAAATGGGGTCAACAAGCGCTCCGCGGCAGCCGCCGGGAATGGTTCATACAGTGTGAGCCTTCTGGTCGGTGATTTATCCGAGGGCACTAATGTCGTCGATATAATTTATATTGACGATGCGGGTAACACTTCTACAGATTCGGCGAATCTGACGGTGACCCTTGACACTATTATGGCAACGCCGGGTGCTCCGGACTTACGGGCTGCCAGTGATACGGGAAATAATACCGACAATATAACCAGTGATGATGCGGCGTGGTTTGATGGATACGCCGAGCCGGGCGCAACCGTACAGCTTTTTGTAGGAGCGGTCGGTGAAGGCACTGACACGGCCGATGCCGCGACCGGGGCATGGTCGATTCAGCTTAGTAACGGGGACCTGGCAGCAGGAGCTAACAACATGACTGTCCAGGTCACTGACGCTGCCGGCAACACCCAAACCTCACCTATACTGGTGGTTACTTATGATGCTTCCGGTACGGCTCCCAATGCTCCCAAGCTTTTAGCCAGCAGCGACAGCGGTTCCAGCAATGCCGATGGGATAACCAATATAGACGCCGGGGTGGTCTATGGTTCAGTTGGAGGCGGCAATGCAGTAGAAGCCGGTGCTACCGTTCATGTGCGAACCAATAAGAACGCCGCCGGCTGGGTCGAAGTCGGCACAACCGTTGCGGACGGCAGCGGTAACTGGAGCTATACCTTTGACGGCGTTGACGATCTGGAAGAAGGCACCAACCTGGTCGAAATATATATAACCGATTTGTCCAGCAACGACTCGGCGAATTCCGCTGATTTGACGATTACACTGGACACGACCGCCAATGCGCCCGGTGCGGCACCCGATCTCGATGCGGGCAGTGACACCGGCAGCAGCAATGCGGATAATATTACCAACGATACCACCGCCACATTCACCGGCACGGTCGAAGCGAACACCACCGTATGGCTACGGATCGACGGCAGTAACACCAGGAGCACTGTATCAGGGGGGGGCGGGGCGTATTCGGTTACACTGCTTGTCGGTGACCTGGCCGAAGGCGCCAATGTCGTTGACATAATCTATATCGACACAGCCGGTAACACCTCCACTGATTCAGCTAATCTGACCGTTACCCTTGACACCTCGACCGCCGCCCCGACGGCGGCGCCTGATCTCGATGCCGGAAGCGATACCGGCGAGAGCAACACCGACAATTTAACCAACGACACCACCGCCACCTTTACGGGGGTGGCTGGCAGTGTCGAGGGCAACTCCACCGTCTGGTTGCGTGTTGATACCGTTGACAAACGCAGTACCACCGCCAATGCCGACGGGTCGTACTCGGTGAGTTTACAGGTCGGTGACCTGGCTGAAGGCGCTAACACCGTTGACATCTATTACATAGACCCGGCCGGTAATACGTCCACTGATTCAGCCAACCTCGCAGTCAATCTGGATACCAGCGCCGCGGCACCGGCCCTTCCCGATCTAGCGGATGGCTCCGATACCGGAATCAGTAACAGTGACGAAATAACCAGCGAGACAAGGCCCACAATCCAGGGAATTGCCGGAGCGGTGGATGACGACAGCACCGTCCAGATATGGCTCGATACGCCCAGCGGTCCCGATACCCAGATCGCCACAACCACGGCCACTGGCACCGGTGCCTGGAGTTATACCTTCACCAACGCGTCCCTGTTGGAAGAAGGTGACAACGAGATACATATCGTTGCTGTTGATCAGGAGGGAAATCCTTCCGTTCCTTCAGCCGATCTGACGATAACGCTTGATGTTACCGCCAATGCGCCCGGTGCCGCGCCCGATCTCGATGCGGGCAGTGACACCGGCAGCAGCAATGCGGATAATATTACCAGCGACACCACCGCCACATTCACCGGCACGGTCGAAGCGAACAGCACCGTGTGGCTGCGGATCGACGGCAGTAACACCAGGAGCGCTGTATCAGGGGGGGGCGGGGCGTATTCGGTTACACTGCTTGTCGGTGACCTGGCCGAAGGCGCAAATGTCATTGACATAATCTATATCGACACAGCCGGTAACACCTCCACTGATTCAGCTAATCTGCTCGTTACCCTTGACACCTCGACCGCCGCCCCGACGGCGGCGCCTGATCTCGATGCCGGAAGCGATACTGGCGAGAGCAACACCGACAATTTAACCAACGACACCATCGCCACCTTTACGGGGGTGGCCGGCAGTGTCGAGGGCAACTCCACCGTCTGGTTGCGTGTTGATACCGTTAACAAACGCAGTACCACCGCCAATGCCGACGGGTCGTACTCGGTGAGTTTACAGGTCGTTGACCTGGCTGAAGGCGCTAACGCTGTTGACATCTATTACATCGACCCGGCCGGTAACACATCAGCCGACTCGGCTGACCTGACCGTTAACCTGGATACAATCATTGCCGCTCCTGGGCAGCCTGACCTGACCGACGAGTCAGATACCGGGACTGACAATGCTGACGATATTACCGCGGAAACTCGCCCGACCATCGAGGGTACCGTAGAGAACAACAGCACCGTCCAGATATGGCTAGATACGCCCAGCGGACCAGATACCCAGATCGATACCACCACTGCCGCGGCCAACGGTTCATGGAGTTACACCTTTACCAGCGCCTCGCCACTGGAAGAGGGGGTCAACCGGATTCACATGGTAGCCGTTGATCCGGCCGGCAATATATCCGCGGCCTCAACGGACCTGACGGTAACCATCAACTTTAACACCGGCTCTGAAGCGCCGCCCGACCTGATCGCTGCATCGGATACCGGCGTCAACAATGACAATATCACTTCGGACGATACTCCAACTATAAGTGGTGATTGTACCGCCGGCGCAACCATCAAGATACGAACCAACGGAAGCAACATTATCAGCTTCACCGATAATGACGGCGACGACGGCAACGGAGCGGCCGGGCAATGGAGCTACACATTTGCCGGAGGCGTTTTGAATGAAGGCGCCAATACCATTGACTTTCTCACCATTGACACCAACAACATAACCAGCGACTGGAGCATCGATCTGCTGATCACCATCGATACTTCTGTAGAACAACCTACCAAACCTGACCTGGCCACTGCCGACGATTCCGGTTCGAGCAGCGGTGACGATATTACCAACGAGACCGCCCCAACCATTTCAGGTACGGCCGAAGCAAATAGCACCGTTACTATCAACATCAACGCCGGAGCTCACACCGACACTGCCGCAGTAGGCGCCAATGGAACCTGGTCTTACAATATTACTAATGGCTGGCTCAACGAGGGAGCTAATACCATATTTGTTTCGGATACCGACATAGCCGACAATGTCTCGGTCAACAGCAACAATTTGATCATAACCCTCGACACCACCATCAACGCTCCATCGGCACCCGACTTGACCGCTGCCACCGATACCGGTAACACTACCGACAATACAACCAGTCACAACAACCCGCGTATCGTCGGCACCGCCGATCCCAACACCAGCATCACGATACGACTCGATCCCAATGGCGCCGCTACCGTTGTAGGCACTACCATTGCCGACGGAGCGGGAGACTGGAGTTACACCTTTGCCGCGGGAGTGCTCGGCGAAGGCGCCAATGATATTGACGTTCTCAGCACCGACATTGCCGGCAACAGCGGCGATTCCGCGGAACTGACCATTACCATAGAAACCCTGATATCCGTACCCGACTCACTTGACCTGCTGGATGCCTGCGATCTTGGTGATGCTAATAATGATGACATCACTTCGCTGGAAACCGCTACCATCAGCGGCACCGCTGACGCTAGTTGTACTGTTTATGTTCGAGTTAATGGTACGGTGGTGGGCAATACTGCCAGTGATGGCGGCGGCAACTGGACCTATACCTTCGACGGCGTTGACGATTTAATCGAAGGCACAAATATCATCGATGCCTGCGCCGAGGATAATTCGAGCAATCTTAGTGATTATTCCACAGATCTGATCGTTACCCTGGATACTACAATTGATACACCCGCCGCTCCTAATTTAAATGTCGCCTCAGACAGTGGCTCCAGCGATAGCGATAACTATACCAATATTGCCGGTGTCACAATTGACGGCGATTGCGAAAAAAACGCCACCGTTATCATCAGCCTCAACGGAAACGATAACTTTGACACTGTCACCGACGTTAATGGTGACGGCCAATGGTCATATACGTTTGTCGCCGGCCTTAACGGATCCGCCGACGGCACAAATAATATCATTAAGGTCGCTCAGCGCGATGTGGCCGGCAACCTGTCGGGATATGGCAACACCTTGACGGTCACGCTGGATGATACGGCTGCCACTCCTTCCGCACCCGACCTGAACACCGGCAGCGACTCCGGCGATGCCGATGATGACGACCTGACCAATATCCCCAATGTGACCATCAGCGGTACGGTAGAAGTCAACAGTTCGCTACAGATATTTGTCAATCAGGGTGGCGGACCAAACATGATCGATACCATTAGTGAGCATCTGCTCTCGAGCGGAACCTGGAACTATACCATGTCAACCGGCCAATTAGCTCAAGGCGCCAATCAAATAACCGTGGTCGCCACCGACAAAGCGGGCAATGTCTCAGCTAGTTCTCCATCTCTTACGATTACTTTCGATACCACGATTGCCCAGCCGGGGTTGCCCGACCTGGCGGACGCCTCCGACACGGGTGCTTCCAACAATGATGAGATCACCTCCGATGAAACGCCCACCTTCAGCGGCACGGCCGATCCCAACACTCACATAAGCATTCGTGTTGACGGCGAACCTGTCGATACCGTGGAGGCTGACGGTGCGGGCAATTGGTCCTATACTTTTGTGCAGGGAGAAATCCAAACCGGAGTGCGTCAGGTTGACGTCGTTGCCACCGACACGGCTGGAAATGTTTCACAGCCTTCGGAAGATTTGACTATCTGGCTCAACGTTGAGCCGACCCAGCCGGCATCGCCGAATCTGCGGAGCGCCAGCGACAGCGGCAGCATCAACACCGATAATCAAACCAACATCAGAAATGTTGTTTGTGACGGTAAAACCGATGCCAACTGCACGGTGGATGTTTATGTCGATGCGAATTTAGTAGGCACAGCCGCCTCCGACAACAACGGTTTCTGGCGGCATACTTTTGCCACCGATGACCTCAGTGAAGGCAATAACGAAATCACCATCATTACCGAAGACACCTCCGGTACCAGAAGCGTATCTTCCTATGCCTTAACCATTGTCCTTGACACGATATCGCCGATTGCGTTGCTGCCTGATCTGCAATCCGGCAGCGATACAGGAGTGAGCGACCACGACAACCTGACAAGCGATGAAACCGCTACCATCCAGGGAACCACCGAACCGGCGGCACTGTTTGATCTTTACCATAACAATCTCTTCCTGACCCGGCTTACCGCCGCCAATTCCGGCAACTGGTCCTACACTTTCTCCCCTGGTGTCCTGATCGAAGGTGCAAATGAAATCTACACCATTATAACTGATCTCGCCGGCAATGTTTCTGTCGCATCGCCGGTTTTAACAGTTACCCTGGACCTGCAGCAGGATGCCCCCGTTGTCCCGGCCATCTCTCCTGAAACGGATAGCGGTTCGAGTCAATCTGACGGGCTAACCAATAATGTAACTCCGGATATTTTCGGTACCGTCAAGCCGAACAGTTCAGTAGAAATTCTTGTCTCCGGTGACAGCATAGCAGAGGTTCAATCTGACGACGAGGGTGCCTGGCAATACACTTTCGAAGACGGCCAATTGCGCGAAGGCTTGAATCATATTGAAGTTGTCAGCACAGATCCTGTCGGCAAAATCGCTCGATCGGCTACTTTGAAACTTACTATTGACACTACCCCACCGGTTATATACAATTATTTTCCCATGGGTACTCATACCCAAACCACCCGGACAGTCGAGTTGTATATTCACGGTGACGACATCGACAGCCTGGCCGCCGCTAACACCAGCGGACATCTGCTTTTGGGTTCCGGCGGTGACGGAACCTTCGAAGACGCAAACGAATGGACTATACCCATCACCAGCGTTACAGTGGATTGCGTTTCCGGTTTAGTGCAACTGAACACGGCTGTCATTCTGACAGACGATACTTATCAACTTACCATCGATCCTGAAATATCTCTGCACGATGAAGCAGGCAACTGGGCCCTGCAAAACATAGCTGCCGATCAATACCCCGGCGGTTCGCTCGAAACACAACCGCTGATATTTATCTTTGAAATCGACACCGCCGGTCCTCCTGCGCCTCAATCGCCACAGATCGATAGCAACTCCGACACTGGCGCTGACGATTCGGACAATATAACCAACAATGCCAATCCGCTTGTCCATGTTACCGCCGATCCTGAAATATCCGTGGAAGTTATTATCAACGGCTTATCCGCCGGGTTCGCCAATGAAACCCAGCATAGTCAATATCAGTTGTATATAGACAGTTCGTTGGTCCGGAAAGGTGAAAATCTTCTTCTGGCCCGGGCATTTGACGGACTTGGCAACAGTTCGGAGCTTTCTGAAATATACACTTTTGTCTATGACAATCAGTCGCCGGAAGTGGCTGCTATTGTCACTGATTCGTTATGGCTCAACTATGGGCCGACACATATCGATATTGTCTTTAGCGAAAACGATATTGATCCTGATTCCGTCGTCAGTCTGGACAGTTACGTCTTGACTGCTGCCGGCGGCGACGGCACTTTTGACGACGGCAACGAAACCATCATTGCTATTACCTCCGCCGTTTATAACAACTCGGCCCAAAAAGTTATTCTTACCATGCCCCAAACGGTGACCGGCACTTCCAAGTTGGGGCCGGACACTTATCGCCTGTCGGTGCTGTCCGATGGGGTTATCAGTGACATAGCGGGCAACGATCTGGTCACTTCCGCCACCCAGGATTTCGTTGTCGTTGCCGCGGAGATCATTCATCATAACCAAAGTTATCGCTTTGTCACAGCCCAGCAGCAAACCATAACTGTCAGTCTCGACGGTTTCGGCGATGCTATGATCTTATTGGGTGAATCGGTCGGTTCAGACAATATCATCGAACGGATTGTTCTCAACAACACAGATGAAAACAGTGTTTTACGCATCAAAACCAACAACAAACAAATACCGATCACGGTAGGAGCAATTCTGGCCGACGCGCCGTTGAAATCTGTTATAGCGCCTAACGTGGAAATTACCGGCCGGATAGACTTTCAGCACAGTCTGAACAAACTCCTCCTTGGGGCGATTGACGATAATGTTCAGATCAATCTCGTTTCCAGTGAAGCGCAGCGGCCACTAATTGATTGCGGTTTACAGATACTATCCGGTGAAATAGGTCAAAATGTCGATATTGACATTACTGGTTATCTGTGGCGTTTTCAGGCCGAGAGCTTTGCCGGCGGAACACTGTCGGCAGATTCGGCCGGCTCGGTGGACATAACAAAAGGTGATTTGGCAGCCGCGATCGAGATTACAAATGGCGATCTCGATAAACTTACCGTTCGCAGGGGAAATCTTACCGGCAGCGTTGAAGTCGAAGATCAGATTGGAAGAATCAAAGCCACTCGCGGCAACATAGAGGCTGACATTACCGCCGCCGAAATCAACAGCATACGCACCGGCCAATTGAACAATATGACAATTCGAGCACAGGAGAACATCAGTCGTATTCAGGCTCAAAATGGCAGCGGCGTCAATATCTCAGCCGGAGCGAATATCGATTACGTCAAATTTACTCGAAATCTGACCGACAGCACCATTTCCGCCGGCGGCAATCTGAATCGAGTTTATATCAGTGCCGATGCCATTGACAACCTGATCCTGGCCGGAGCCGATCTCGGCTCGGACGGCCGACTTAACGGCCTGGAAGACACCTTCGCCGGAGGCAATATCGAGTTGCTGAAAGTAAAGGGAAGTTACTCAGGTACGATAACCGCCGCTGCGGTGAATCCCGGCGGCGACCTTGCTTATTTTACACAAGATGATTCTTCCGGTTTCGAGGGGAGTATTTCAAAAGTAAAATTCGGTCGGACAAGCCTGGAAAACATCACCAGCCAAAGAACATTCGGCCTGCTGGCAGGCACAGCAATCAACCCATTCAGCATAAATGGACAACTCTTCGAGGCGCCCGTTGAAATGGAAATGTTCCGGATGCTCACAATGGGGAGCCTCTAAAAAGTTCTCTAACGCAATCCAGGGTCGTCTATCTGCTGTATTAAGCGTTGGTACATCCCACAAGCCGGCCCGGCAGGCACGCGTCCTGTACGCAGGATACGGGAGAGGCACGAGAGATGAGAGGGCAGGGGGAAAAAGGGGGTTTTGTGAGAAGCCAGGGATTTTTTTGTAAGTTTTTCGTTCGGGGAAGGTCTAATATATACAGTTATGGCCAGCAGTGTTACCAGGGCAATACCGGGCAGCTATCAATCGGCTTACCTGAAAGGCAATAAGTGTCTCGGACAGGGTGAACGATCCGCTCAGTGCGCGTTCGAACAAGTAATAGAGTTGCATCAGAAACGGATAACGCAATTGATATATCGGCTGCTCGGCTGGCAGGAAAAAGATGTGGAAGATGTTGTGCAGGAAGTGTTTATGGCGGCGTTTGCGAATTGGAAGAAGTTTCGCGGACGTAGCGATGTCGGTACGTGGCTGACGCGAATAACGATCAATAAATGCCGTAGCTGGCAGCGTAAACATTTGCTAGGAAGGAAGTTACTGAAAATTGTACAAACTTCCACGACCATTGGGCCGCTGGAAAATACGCCTGATGGTGAATTGATGGACAGCGAAACGTTTGAGCGGGTTCGCCGGGCGGTGGGGCAGTTGCCCGGCCGACTGCGGGAAGTGGTGGTGCTGCGATACCTGGAAGAGATGCCCATAATGGAGGTGGCCCAGGGATTGGAGATTTCGACCAATGCGGTTAATACACGATTGAGCCGGGCACGAGAACAACTAAAAGACAAACTAGCGGATATTTTTGCGCTGTAGGTATGGAAAAGTGATTTTTGGGGCCGTGGCGGCCGGGAAATGAGATTATGGATGAAGAACAGATAAAAACAATATTGCAACAAGCAGATCGAACGGCTTGTGTGGTGCGGATATCAACTGATTTGGCCCAGCGGGTACAGCAAAAGGCGGCGCGGCGGCGAATGATTAGAATGGTGGTTGTTCCAGGTGCGGCCGCGGCGATGATAGTCGTGGCGGTAGGGGTGGAGATGTGGGGCAGAATTGGCACGGCTGGAAAAGCCGCTCCGCCGACAGTGGCGGCCGTGGGAACAGGCGGCAAGCAGGCGGATGTAGAACAACTCAGGAGAGAGATTAGAGAATTGAAGTTGGAAGTCGATACGCGTATGGCGATGCTAGAGCAGGTGCTGGCCCGGCAGGAACAAAAAAACAGATTGGCCCAGGTCCAACGGAAACTTGCCGCTATGAAAGATCCGCTGGTCGAAGTCAAAGAGCAACTCGATAAGGCTGCTTTTATCATTGTCTATCAGGCGGACCGCAAGTATAACGAACTGGACTTGAAAGAATCGGCGATTGCCGATTATCGGCAGGTAATAAAATTGTATCCTCAAACCATGTGGGCAGGAAAAGCCCAAGAGAGATTAAATGGAATTGACCAAATAGGAGATTTATTATGAAAGCCAGGGTATTGACAATTGTTTTGTGTGGTGTAATTCTGTTGGCGGGGTCGGCAACACAAGGGCAACGCGAGCCAAAGGGAGAACCCGGCGCCCCACCGGGCGCCACACCGGGAGGTTTCCCGGGACAAGCTCCGGGCATGTTCATGCCGGGCATGGGCGCCCCACCGGGAGGCATGATGGGAGGCATGGGGGGAGGCATGGGGGGAGGCATGGGGGGAGGCATGATGGGAGGCATGGGGGGAGCTGCTATGCGGATACCGGTTCAAATGCAAGCTCTGCTGGCAATCAACAGCAGTCCGGCGGTATTTGAACTGGACAATCATTTTGTTCAGGTATTGGTAAACAGTCCTTTTGTGTTGAGCGAACAAATTCGGAACCGGGGTGTTGAAGGAATAACTGTTGACCGCATGTCATCGACACGGCAGGACAACCAGTCACTATTCGAACTGCAAATCTATTATTCAGCCGAATCAGCTTTTGCCCAAAAAGCTGAACCGTGTGTAGCCGAGATCGCTAAACTGCTGGAACGGGCATTAGCCAAAGAATATGACCGCCAAATAGATCAGCTTAAGCAAGCTCGTGGTTTTGCCGAGGATCAAAGAGAAAGAGCCACAGAGGAATTAACGCTTTTACAAGGCCGGGAAAGAGAGCTGCGCCAAGCGGCGGGGCAGAGTGATCTTTCGCGTGAATTTATATTGGACAAGACCAGGGACCTGGAGCACAGGAAAGAAAATCTGAGAATGGGATTTGCGAGTCTGGAAGCCCGGCGAGGGGCGATTCAAGATCAAATAGCCAAAATTGGTGAAGAATCGCAAAAGAGGGTTTCGGCCGATCCCGTCGCTGATGAGCTTCAAGAAATTGTAAAAATTTGTGAAAATCGAGTTAAAACTGTTAGCAAGTTAATGGAAGAAGGCCGTGCAAGCGGTAGCGAGAGTGACGATGCGCGTGAGAAACTGGCGAAAGCCAGGATAGAGTTGATGACTCGCCGTGAGGCCGTTGGGAGTTCTGTTGGCGGAGAACAGATGGCAAGATGGAACAATGAACTGGTAAATATGGCGGTCGAGGTGGCCGGTACGGAGTCAGAGCTGAGTCTTGTCGAAAAGCAACTTCATGATATCAAGGAGAAGGGCCTTTTGGAACTGGCGGATCGCTATGAGGTGGAGGTGGCGGTAAAAATGCCGGCGGTTAGGGAACGGCTCATGAGGGCCACGGAGCGTGCGGAAGAATTGAAGCGGCAGATAGAGACCATCTGTCCGCTACGTGTGGTGCTGCTGGGCGCAGAAGAAGAGCCGGAAGAGGGAAGCTCTGAGCCTGATGGAGGATAAATAAGACGCGCGGCGGAGAGTCCCGGGCTGCAAATTGTCTGGCGGGCGGTGCACAGCATTGTGGTTATTGCTTTGGTGTGCTGCGTCCGGTGCGTTTGTATTTTTCGAGCAGTTCGGTGAGGTGTTTGACGACGTCAGGGTGGTCCTTGTAAAGGTTTTCGCGTTCGGCGATGTCCTTGGTGAGATCATAAAGCTGGATCGGGGGCAGGCCAAGCTCTTTAGCTTTTTGTGGGCGTGGATAGCTCCATCCGCCGGAGCCGGGGCATAGTTCGAGTTTCCATTTGCCCTGGCGGATTGAAAACGAACCATTGATAGAATGGTGCACTACCGCTTCTCGGAGCGGTTTATCGAGTTTTTGCCCCAATAAGGCAGGTAGGATGCTGACGCTGTCTTCGCCGGCGTTTTCCGGTAGTTTTTGGCCGGTGATCTGGGCGAGGGTTGCCAACAGGTCGGTCAGGCAGATCGTCTGGTCAGATGATGAAGCGGGTTTGACCCTGCCGGGCCAACGGACGATAAAGGGGATGCGATGTCCGCCTTCGAAGATGTCGGCCTTGTGGCCACGGAAAAGATAGCTTGGGTTGTGGCCAAGTTTTTTCAGGTCGTCAAAGCGTGCCTCGGGCGAACAACCGTTGTCACTGGTAAAAATAATGAGAGTGTTATCGAGCAGGTTGTTCTTTTCAAGTGCGTTGATGATCCTGCCGACGGTCCAGTCAACTTCGCAGACGAAATCGCCATATCCGCCGATGCCGCTTTTGCCGACAAACTGCTTGTTTGGCACGATTGGGGTGTGCGGGGCGGTGAGTGGGAAATACAGGAAAAATGGTTTGCCGGGCGATTGCCGGGCGGTATTGTCGATGAACTCGGCGGCCTTTTCGGTGATGGTCGGCAGAACGTCAATATGTCGGAAATCGGGTGATATGGGGCCCGCACGCCAAAGCGCGGGTGATTTGGAACCCTCGATCGTATTGTTTGGCGGGGTTGTGGGCTTGTCGTTTTCGATATAGCAATATGGCGTCATGTCCAGCGAGGCGGGAATGCCGAAGAAATAGTCGAATCCCAGGTCGTTGGGACCCGGGCTCAAAGGTTTGGTGTAGTCGGTTTTGTCTTCGCGGCCCAGGCCGAGATGCCATTTCCCAACGCAGGCGGTTTTGTAGCCATGCTGCTTCAGGAGTGAGGCGACGGTCATTCGGTTCGTATCGATCAGTGCGGGTGAATATCCAAAAAGAACGCCCTTCTTCAAGTGCGTCCGCCAACAGTAACGTCCGGTGAGAATGCCGTAGCGGGTTGGGGTACAAACGGCTGAGCCGGAATGGGCGTCGGTAAAGGTCATGCCCTCCCGTGCGAGGCGGTCTATGTTCGGGGTGTGGATTTTGCCATCTTTGTTGAGACATGACACATCACCATAACCCAGGTCGTCGGCCAGGATATAGACTATGTTGGGACTACTTTGGGGGGTGGCGGTGGCCCGGAGGGCTTGCGGGACTGCCAGAAAAGCTGTTGCCGAACCCACTGTTTTTAAGAAATCGCGTCGATTCTGCTGCATTGCTATCTCCTTTCGTGTCAGTTTAACCGATAGCCCGGTCCTTTGCAATAGGGTCAATCGCACGGGCTGGGCAGGCCGGTTAGTCGGGGAAACACTTTTTATTAGTTGCAAATCAGTGGCAAAGATGGTTAATTACATGGGCAGGTAGGGTTTGCGTATTGGGCAGACTGCGATAATGCGAGGAATGGCATGGCAGGCATTGAATTGGTTACGGAATATATCGGTAAGACGCTGCTGAAGATATTTCGCAGTTCCAGCGACCGGTATGTCAAGAAACGGGGGGATTTTGTCAGCCGAGTTAACGCCCTGGAGGAGCAGTACGAGCGACTGACCGATAGCGAGTTGCGTAATAAAACGGATGAGTTTCGTGACCGGATCGGCCAACTGGAGAAAGAGGTTATCAGGGGTGATCTGCGGGAAAGGCTGCGAGACTTGCAGCTTTTGCCGGAAGAGGCCCGCAAGCCGGCCAAGGCTCATTTGACCGGGCAACTGCGTCAATGCTGCGATGGGGTACTGGCTGAGGCGTTCGCGGTGGTGCGAGAGGCTTCGGACCGGTATCTGGGGATTCGCAATGTGTTCGACGATCAGTTCGAGTTTGACCCGTCGATTTTGTCGGCGGATATTGGGCAGATTTACACCAAGGTAAAACAACAGGTGGCAGGGGGGGAAGATGTCAATAAAATCGAGCTGCCGCCGGAGTTTTATGCCGAGGTGCGGGCCAAATATGATGCGATGAAACGGCCGCCGTTTAGGTATCGGCATTTCGACGTGCAAATGATCGGGGGGAGCGCACTGTACGAAGGTAAGATCGCCGAGATGGTTACCGGGGAAGGCAAAACCCTGGTGGCGACGCTGGCAGTCTATGTAGTGGTGCTCAGCGGCCGGAAGGTGCACATCGTAACCGTAAACGATTACCTTGCCAAGCGTGACCGGGACTGGATGGGGGTGGTTTACGAATCGCTGGGACTGACGGTCGGGGCGATCCAGGCGGATATGGATACGCGGGGCGATGAAAGAAAACAGCAGTACAGTTGCAATATCACCTACGGAACCAATAACGAGTTCGGGTTCGATTATCTGCGTGATAACATGAAGATGGCCCCGGAAGAGCAGGTGCAGGGACCGCTCGACTACGCGATTATCGATGAGGTGGACTCGATTTTGATCGATGAGGCGAGGACGCCGCTGATTATATCGGGTCCGGCATACGATGATACGGCGCGTTACAAGCAGGCGGACAAGATAGCCCGAGACCTGGTACGACTGCAAAAGAACTACAGCGACCTGGAAAAACAGATTGATCAGACGAAACGGATTATCGCTAACGCCTACGGTGAAATGAGCGAGGCCAAAAAGGAGAAAAACGACAAGCGTCTGAGCAAGGCGGAAAACCAATTGTCGCAATCCGAACAAAAACTGGAGAGCCTGGAAGACAATCTGGCGCAGACCACGCAGTATTACGAGGTGGAATATGATCGCCATAGCGTGCATCTGACGCATGACGGGATCGGAGCGGCCCAGGATATAGCCGGGGTTGGCAGCTTCTACGTGGGCAGTAACATGGAATGGCCGCACCTGATGGAACAGGCATTGCGTGCTCACCTGGTCTTCGAACGTGAAAAAGAATACGTAGTGCAGGACGGCGAAGTCATTATCGTCGATGAGTTCACCGGACGGCTGATGCACGGACGGCAGTGGTCGGACGGTCTGCATCAGGCGGTGGAAGCCAAAGAAAACGTAACCGTCAAAGAGGAAAGCCAAACGCTGGCGACCATAACGATCCAGAACTTTTTCAAACTGTATCAGCAGTTGGCGGGGATGACGGGTACGGCGATGACCGAAGCGGACGAGTTTGCCAAGATATACCAACTGGATGTGCTGAAGATACCGACAAACAAACCGGTCATCCGCGATGACCGGGAAGACCTGATCTATAAGACGATAAAAGAAAAATTCAACGCTATCGTCGATGCGATACACGAGACCAGCAGCAGCGGTCAGCCGGTGTTGATAGGCACGATCAGCATCGAAAAGAACGAGGAACTTTCAGCGGCATTGACAAGCCGATACGGTTTGGATCATGAACTGCTCAACGCCAAGCAGCATGCCCGTGAAGCATTGATTGTCGCCAAGGCGGGCCACCAGCATCGGCGTCGCGACGGCAAAGTGTTCGGCAACGTGACCATCGCCACGAACATGGCCGGTCGCGGAACGGATATCAAGCTGGGTGCTGGGGTAATCGAGATGGGCGGGCTGCACGTGCTGGGGACAGAACGGCATGAAGCCCGTCGGATCGACAATCAGTTGCGCGGGCGCTGCGGACGACAGGGCGATCCGGGTTCGAGCCAGTTTTTTTTGTCGTTTGACGACGATCTGATGCGGGTTTTTGCGCCGGAATGGACCGTCAAGGCACTGCACTGGATCGGCTGGCAGGAAGGTGACCCGATTTGTCATAAGCGGATCAGCGCCGGCGTGGAAAAGGCACAAAAAAAAGTCGAACAACGCAACTTCGAGGCCCGCAAGAGTCTGCTGGAATACGATGAGGTGATGGACTATCAGCGGCAGGTGTTCTATACCCGCCGACAGTCCATTCTGGAAGGCAGAAGACTCGAAGGGCTGATCTGGGAGATGGTCGATGAGACGATAGCGGAAACCTGCAAAAAAATGCTCGATAAGGATTATCCGTACGAGTGCGTGGCGGAATGGGCCCGGTCGGTGATGGGAGTGGATATCGAACTGGACCGTATCCGCAATAATGATCCGAACGAAGTGGAAGAAATGCTGCGTGAACATGCCAAGAACAATGCCGAACAGGAAATCACCATTACCCTGGGCGAATACATGGCCGAAGACGCCGATCCGAAAGATTGGGACCTGAAAGGACTGAGCAAATGGGCCATGAGTAAGTTCAGTGTAAATGTTTCACAAAACCAGTTGCGAAAAATGACGATAGACGAGGTGCAGGAACAACTAATAGAAGCGGCCGGTCAGCAGATAGACAAATGCGATTATGCACGGATAGCAGGTTTTCTCGGCGATAGTTTCGGCCAACAGACTCTCAAAGAATGGTTCAATCATAAATTCGCTATCGAAGTAAACGAAGAAGAACTGGCCGGGAAGAACCGCGGGCAGATCGAAGAATATCTGCTGGAGCAGGCCCGCGAGGCTTATCGACAGCGGGAGATCGAATATCCGGTTGACTTTATATTGAATATGGCCATGCGGCGTCAACAGTCCGGCAGCAGTTACGCCGCTCAGGAAGTGGTCTATTGGGCCCAGCGCAAATACCACGCTGACCTGACCGTGGAGGAAATTCAGAACAGTTCGTATGAAAAAACAAGAAAACGGCTCTTGGAATTGGGCAAAGAATATCACAACGGAAAACTGATCCAGGAAATCGACCACCATCTGAAGCAATGTCGCTGGCATGAGGAAGACAAAAAGATTCTGACGCAATGGGCCCATGAGCGATTCGCGATGGACCTGGAGCCGAACGAGCTGAACGAAGAAAACGCTCAGGAGATTATCGTTAACGGCGCCCGCCAGTTCCTGCGTAGCGAACTTACGGAACTGGAAAAATATGTACTACTGCAAATATATGACTCTACCTGGAAAGACCACCTTTACGCGATGGACCATCTCAAGGGCAGCGTCGGGCTGCGCGGCTTCGCGGAAAAAGATCCGAAGATGGAATACAAACGTGAAGGTTTCCGAATGTTCCAGGAAATGCTCAGCAATATTCGCGACAAGGTCACCAACATCATCTTCAAGGCCCAACTGGAAAGTACCGCCGATATGCGCAGTGTATGGAACATCTCCAGCGCTATGCACTCGGAATATGAACAGTTCAATTCTCAGCAGGAAGCCGCCCAGAGACCACAGGGTCAGCAGATGGTAAAACAAATCAAACTGGAAAAACCCAAGGTCGGGCGTAACGAACCATGTCCCTGCGGCAGTGGTAAAAAATACAAAAAATGCTGCGGCCAGGGCGTCGGCGGCTGAAAAAAAACAAGTTGACGCCCAGCCTGGCAGTGCCATACTGGTTGGGTGCATGTCACGTTTGTAGGTAGGTTTCTCATGCAGCCAGTGGTTTTCCGGCCCACAATTGGACCCATTGGCGGTTTAACCAAGCTATTCGCAGGGCCAATAT
>Ga0315290_10000553_pt1 | contig 24668 bp, 19 predicted proteins | sample YL17G12_0_MG_FD_203627 | JGI IMG/M metagenome (GOLD analysis project Ga0315290, IMG submission 203627) | Sediment microbial communities from Yellowstone Lake, YNP, Wyoming, USA - YL17G12_0 | ecosystem: Environmental > Aquatic > Freshwater > Lake > Sediment | place: USA: Wyoming | collected... | reverse complement strand
CGCCAGGCTTTATGCTGCGCAATAATAACTTGCCAACAGTAAAGCATCGCCATACAATCAACAAATGAGATGCAAATGCGATATGGAGCTATTAAAGAGCAAATACCGGGCCGAACAGGATTGATGTTGATCTATTTTTCGCAGTTGCTTTTGAATCCAGCAACTTTTTGATTTTAGAAATTGTTCAGCGTCACTTAAGCTGCCGCCTCCTGGAATAGTCACCGTGATAGTTTTGTCATGGCGAACAGTAATTCGCTGGTATTTTGCCCTGGACGATTTGGCAAAAGTAACCAGGCCCAAATTATCGATATGAACAGATAAAACCATATACTATTACTATTCGCGTTGCGGGAAGCGGATTTTTTGAAAAATATGTTTTTGCTCCAAAAATACTGGATTCCCGCTTTCGCGGGAATGACAGAGGGGGAACAGGGCGGAAGATGGATTCGCTATCGCGGCTCTGGGCTTCGCTTCGTGTCCCGCTTTCGCGGGAATGACAGGTTTTTGCTTGGGTGACGATTACTATTTATTCGTCTCCTGTTCTTTGAGCCAATTTACCGGCGCCCGATCGTCGGTGAGTACTTTCGCGTTCGGGTCCGGCAGTATGTCCGGTTTCAACTGTTTGGCGACCGTGGTCATATCGAATGCGAACTTATGTTTTCGCTGTAGTATTTTCGCCTGGGCCAGGGCCTTTTTGCCGGTAAGCGTTGGGGCGGTTTTCCCGGGCGCTACCAGCATGGCATTTCCGGAATCGATGCCAACAAACACCTGGCAGCGGTCGAAAACGGCTAAGAAGGTTTTAAGCTCCGCATCAAAAAGCCGGTTGGAGTAAAACACATTCGCAACGACTACGCCATCCTCAGCGAGAACACCTTTTACCTCCGTAAGAAACTCCTTTGTCATCAGGTGGAATGGGATATAGTCGCTGTTGAACGCGTCCAGGATAATGAGGTCGTATTTCGGCAGGGGGTCACTGCGGAGTTGTTTTTTTATAAATATGCGTCCATCGGCGATGTGCACCTTTAGCTTATCATTTTCACGGAAGCTAAAAAACTTCTTTGCTATCGTTGGGACCTCCGGGTCTATTTCCACCACATGAGTCTCAAGCGATGGGAAGTAGTATTGCATCTCCCGCGGGATCACCCCGCCGCCCAGTCCCAGCACAAGTATCCTGTCCGGCTGCGGTTTGTAGAGCAATCCACAAAAGGACATCCTGGTGTATTCCAGCATGTGCCGCCGTAAATTATCCAGGTCAATCTGGCTCTGCATATCGAGGGACCGCTGCCTGCCGAACTGAAGACTTACTACAGTGCCGTATTGGTAAACGGATATGCGGTGATAGAGCGAATTCTTTTTGTAGATCAGTTGGCCAATGCTGTCGGCAATTGCTACGCCAACGAACAACGACTGCAAAAAGACCGCAACACAAGACGTCAAAATCAAGACTACTTTGAGTATCCTGTTTTTCATCATCGGCCTTCCTTTCGAGTTACCTCATCGTTGCCGTATAACATTCTTCCAGCCTGCACTGCCGCTTGTAGCAGAATTGTTGCGCCAAGAGCGGCCAGGACAGCTCCCGAGATACAGATCGTGAGCCGCATAGAAAAAAGCACAAGGTAGAAAGCTGTTACCAGGCAACCCGCGAAACTGGCCAGGGTGGATAAGGCAAGCACCAAGCCGGTATTAAGTCCGGAATCGCTCGCTTGTGTCGTCAGCAGGCGTACCGCGGTGGGCGAGACTGTTCCAAGCAGTAAGGTCGGCGCGCCAAACAGAATAAGAGCGGCTAGAAGCGAGCCCCATTTTTCGTCCAGGCCGATATCAAATATTCTGTCGCATACAGGCTCTATGAAAAATGGCATAGCACACAGCCAGGCACCGGCTAGCATCAGGTTGATACCAAGTATCTGCTTGTTATTGGTTTTTCTGGAAAGCCATCCGCCGAGCATGTATCCGGCCGAAAGGCTCAGCAGGAAAACCCCAATCACACTACCTGTCACCACGTACACGGCACTACCAAAATAAGGGGCGAGTACCCTTACTCCCAGTATCTCCAGTTCCATCACAAACCAACCGCAGGCGCACGCAATAAGGACGATCACAATGTCGCGAAGTTTGCGTCCGTTTGCCCACCCCGTCTTTTTGGATGATTGATGCTCCATCTAATCGATATTCTTTTTTCGACGTTTGCTCGTGCACGCAGCCAATGTTACCATGATGGGAAGCGGTTTGATGAACTCCTGTCGAAGGCTGTAGGTATAAGCGCCCTGCGTCGGTATCAGGAGGATGTCGCCCGGCTGGATGTCCTTTCCCCAGTAAGCGTAGCCCCACACGTCGTGCGGGGTACACAGTGAACCAAGAATATTGCATTTGGACTCGATGAGATCGGGACGAGACAGGTTGATTACCGGGAAATAGTCTGTTTCGAATCGCTCCCATCCGATAGCGTTTGTGCCGGCGTCGGTGATAACCAGGTCGCTTGCCTTTTTGTCCACAACCGTCAACAGCAGGTGCATGGCATCGTTGCAAAGCCATCTGCCCGGCTCGGCACAAATGCGGCAGGATACGTAAGAGAACAAATATCTCCGTAAAGCCTGAGCGATCTGGCCGGCAAATTTCTCGATGGTGGTCGATGGACACTTGTAATGGCAGGTTGTGGCGCCTGAACGCAACGTGGGCGGGCGGCTTTGCAGTGTAGCGGGAGGAGAGTGGAGCCATTCGCCCTGGCCAGGCCAGAATCCGCCACCAATGTCAACAAACTCAATCATCGACCGCTGCTCAGAAGTCAGTTTGCTGAGAGTATCGCCCAGGGCGGCTATGAAGTTCACCTGGTTGCATGGGTCAAGGTTCCAACTCGTATGAAACTGGAGTCCTCGAACAGATACGTTGTTGCACCGCCTGGCGGCGTCAAGGAATTGCGAGAGGTTGTCCAGGGGGATTCCAAACTTTCGCCAGAGCCCATTGGTGTCCGTTGTCAGTCTTACCCCCGCGTGAATAGAGGCGTTCTTTTCGGCTGATACCCGCTGTAGATGTTCAAGCTCACCGAAACTATCGATCAATACGGTTGTTCGATCAGAGTTTTCGACGGCGAGAGTTAGTTCTTTGTCCGTCTTGCCAGGTCCGCTGAAGACGATGTCGGCGGCACCGCTGTCGAGAGCGATTTGAAGTTCCAGCCCGCTGGAAACATCCAGGCCCAGGCCCGCGTTTGCCAGTGTTTTAACAATCTGAGGGTGATTGTTGCTTTTCATTGCATAATAAACACGCACATCGGGCAGGGCCTGGCAAAAAGCCCTGGTGAATTGCTCCGCCCGCTCGAACAAAACACTTTCTTCCAGCAGGTATAGAGGCGAGCCATGTTTGTGAGATGCTTCCAGGAAGAGCTCCCGGCGTTGCAGAAAGCCACTTACAAAAAGGCTGATTTCCGACTGGTCGAGCGTGGTTGGTTGCTGCCGGTTCAATTTACGTGCAGTTTTCAAGAGGAACTCACTGTCACACATTGCTGTTTTTTCATTTCGAGCTTTAGTTTAGAGGTAATTTCAACGCATTCATTTTCGATGTTGTCAGAGTCCGAAGGTTCGAAGATAACGTGGCCCAGAAGGCGGGATTCGTAATCTTCAGGCGGCAGGACGACTCGGTGGCCGGGACCTCGCTTCAAGTGACAGTCCACTACTCGCCGGTCTTCGAGCAGGGCCGATGAATCAATCCGCTCGATTTCACCATTGTGCGTTGCGAAGAGGCGAGCGCCGACAAGGGGCCGCCACCGCAATGACGTGCCCGAGATGAATGGCCGCCCTTCCGCGAAGTCGAGCGTGCATCCGAGAATGTCCATTCCGCAGCTATGCAACAGCAAAGGCGGAAGACAATCACCTCCCGGGCGAGGTGCTAATTCAATCATCAGGGCCTGGTTGTCCCGAACGATAAAATCCAACATGCATATAGCCCGCTCCAGGCCCAACGCTTTGGCCGCTGTACGTAACTGGTTGCAAAGGCTCTTTCTGTCAAGGCCCTGGGGAAGTGTGCCGGGCAGGAGATAGGCCATGGTTGTTCCAAATGCCTGTTTCGTATCGAGTATTTTTCCGGCGATGCGGAATATTTCCACGCGATTGCCCTCGATTGCGAAATCACAACTGTACTCATCCCCCCGAACAAACTCCTCAATAACAAAGACCTTGCGAGGGTCAACCATTGTTCCGTCATAGACGTACGGCGCATACATTCGCTGATCTGAATGGCCGGCCAGTCTGGACCGCAGGGTATCATACGCGAGCATACAGTCATCTTCGGTGGAACATAAGAAGACAAGCTCGCTGCCGCTGCCGGTCAGTGGTTTGATCACGGCAGGGCTGCCTGTTCTGCGAAAGAAGCTCACCGCATCGGAGGCATTGTGAACAAGCTCGACATTGGGACATGACAGGCCGGCCTGTCGCCAAATCCGCTTACAGTCGTACTTGCTTCTACATGCCGCGACAGCTTCGGCTGAAGGGTAGGAAAGCCCAAACGAATGGGCAATAAACGCGGCCGTGGGCATCGACTCGCAGTCGAAACAGGCGATCCCGCTGGGTTCCATCCGCCATTGATTTAAGTGTTTCCGTATCGCGGCGACGACCTGTTCGGGGTGGCCCAGATCGCACAGTAATTCGGCATCCGAACCGGGCGCAGGCTCCGCAGCCTTGGCACGTTCGCTAACATCGGTGATAAAGATCGCCCTTTGCGGGAATCGCTGGTTGATGATGTGGATGTAGTCAGATGTTGTCCCTGTGACTAACACTCGCCTATTGGACATGCCCTGCCTCCCTTAGTTCCAGGTCTTCCGAAGGATGAGTTTCGACCGGACTATTCGAGAGCAGATACAGCGGTCTGGGCGTGAGATGAAATAGCTGCTTCCATGAAAAATCTCCACAGAGAAAATCAACCAGCTCCAGTCGCTCGCGGCAGGCTCGCTGCATGTGGTGCAGGTTTATCAGTTTTGCCACGCCTGGGTGGTCCTGATTCGTGCCACCACCCAGTAAAGTGTAAACTCCGCGATAGACACACCCCATGTCAACGGCGGCTATTTCCCCGCCGATTATAACAGTCGTCATACGCAGCCATCCTTTGTCATTAAGGTAGTGCATCAGTGAGCGAAAGCCCTCTCGAAAGCGATGGTCGTGGAAATAGGAACGAGCACCAAAACTGCTAACGTTCAACTGGACGAGATGCTCGAAGTCGGAGACGTCGTCATAGCGATAAGATACACCTGATCCTTCAAAAGCGTTTATTTCCCGCTTGAGGCGTTTTGCCGATTTGTTCGAAAATTCCAGGAAGTAGTTTTCGATATCATAGCTGTAATCCGGCGGGCTGAAGAGGTATCCCACTTCGTCAACGGTGTCCGGGCCTGGAGGCGCAGATTCCGCAGGCAGCAGATACCGAAGGTGATAATGTCCGGGGCAATGATCCAGCAGATCGCAGAGCATTTGCCTGTTAACCACGGGAATGCGATTCTGCTCAAGCCAGGTTTTCCCCTGCCAGGTTTCGCCGGGGAAGTATCCATAACATTGCGATTCCTCGATCCAACTGAGGGGTAAAAAGCCGTCCAAACCGTGGGAGTTCCGGGCGACCAAGAAACAAGCCGGGCGCTGAAAATGATCATGGAAACAGGCACGGAACTCCCAGATATCCGAGACAATCTCCTGTGGTATCGCATGTTTCCAAGTTGCCTGGCATTCCTCCATGTCTGTGATAATACGAAGATTGCCCATAGATTACAGTCTCAGATTGCTATGTGTGATGCAATGAGACCCCTCGAAAAATCGCTGGGCAAAGTCAGCGACTATGGCCGGCTCATAAGGCTTGCAACTGAAAACATCCAGATAGACTGCATTTGTCATGTTTGCAAAATGAGCGGAAATGAGCGATGTCTCGATCAACTGTATCATCGAGTACCCGGCAACCCGTTCATCCTCTCCAAAGTTAACAACTGTTGTCTCACCGAACCTTTTCATCTCAATCAAGTCACACAGCTCAACCACAAATTGCCGAATCTTTTCGGCGCTGCGGATCGTATCAGGGTCGCAATTGTAAATGTCGAAGCTTGATGCGATACCCCATGCAGATTGCCTGACCGCCCGCTTAACAATGGTTTGTGTTTCCAATTCTGATCTCCTTGTCTAACTACATAGTAGTTTGCAACCGCGACTTGCACGGCATAGTAATAAAGTTGTTCTATATGTTCTTGGGAGGACTCCCGACGGATTCTGTTGAAGGCATTGTCTCCTGAATGAAACGACTCATGCCTGCCACCATAGCACTTTGTAGCGAAGCAAACACTTCGTCAACGCTTTCGTCCTGTGACTCTATCGTTGCGAATGAATAGTAACCGGATACAAAACCTGTGATTGCACATGCGATACGGCGCAAAGCCGGCTGCGACAGCCTGTATTTGATAACGGACTCCAACAGGTCTTCGATACACTCCAGGTATTCAACAAAAGGGGTTTCGATGCCGGAATAGCCCTCCTGGAGAATCAGGTCGTTTCGGCTTTGGAAGTAGAGCACAAAATCTTCCCAGCGACTGCTAAAGAACACAATATGTGCTCCTATCAGGTTATGGAGCAGGCTTTGGATGTCAGAAGCATTTCTACATTTTTCCTCAATAACCGCCATTAACTCACCCAGGATATTTTTAATAAGCTCCTTGATAATCTGAGGCTTCCCCTTGAAGTGGTAATAAAAGGTGCCTTTTCCCACGTCGGCGCGTTCTGAGATTTCGTCTATTCGTGTGAGGTCCATGCCTTTCTCGGCAAAAACGACTCTCGCGGCATCCAGCAGCTTTTGGCGAGTAACACTGGTACGCCGCCGCTGACGATTTTGCTTGCCTTTCACTTTCGTATGTCCGCTTTTCATAATGGCAGAGTTCTGATCATATAGGTCATTATCGACTATTTAGTCAGTTTAGACGAGTTAGTCAACAAAAAATTTTTTATTTTCAAGTTTTTTTAGTACTACAGCAATAGATCACTTATTTATCGGACGAAAACCGCGTTTTTTATACCGAAAACGGCGTTTTGAACCCGTAAGACTGCTGGTCATTTTGGGCTGTCCTCCGGTTTAGTTGTCTAGCTTTCTGGATATAATCGTAGTGTTTGGGTGTTAACAAAGACACAAGGGTATTCTTTCGGAAAGGCGTAGCGATTTTCACCTTTATGGCTGGTTTCGGATAGAGTTGCCCTTTTTTGGGATTGATGCTTTGTATGGGAGATTTGTGGTCATAGTTGCGCGAGATTGCGGATTAGTTCTTCGGTTTCTTCCCAGCCGATGCACTTGTCTGTCAAGGACAGTCCATATTTCAGATTTTTCGGTTTATCAAACGGCTGATTACCTTCGTTAAGGAAGCTTTCCAGCATAACACCGGCAATTAACCGATTGCCCTTACGTATTTGCTCGGCGACATCGAAGAAGACCTGTCTTTGTTGTTTGTGATCTTTGTGAGAATTGGCATGGCTACAGTCAATAATAATTCCAGTTGGAATGCGGGCTTTACGCAACAGGACTTCGGCAAAGGCCACATATTCCGAACCATAGTTCGGTCTGCTGGAACCGCCGCGCATAACGAGATGCCCATATTTGTTTCCGCGTGTTTCGGCAATTATCACTTTTCCATCTCTGTCAATTCCTAAAAAAGAGTGTGCGTTTGACGCGGCGTTTATCGCATCTATGGCGGTAGTCAGGTTGCCATCGGTGGAATTTTTGAAACCTATAGGCATCGATAAGCCGCTGGCCATTTGACGATGGATTTGTGACTCGGTAGTTCTTGCTCCTATTGCGGCCCAGGTTACCAAGTCGGCCAGATACTGTGGGATAATTGGGTCCAGGAATTCCGTTGCCGTCGGCAGACCTATTTTGGCTATGTCGAGTAGCAGTCCACGAGCACGTCGGATACCTTCTTCGATATCATAGGAATTATCGAGATAAGGATCATAAATCATACCCTTCCAGCCTAATGTTGTGCGAGGTTTTTCGAAATATGCCCGCATGATCAGCAGTGTTTTGTCACCTAACTCGTTCTGCAATTGTTTGAGTTTTTTGGTATATTCGAGTGTGGCTTTTTGATCATGTAGTGAACATGGCCCGACGATCACTATCGTGCGTTTATCCTTTTTTAACAAAATATCCTGGATGATATTACGTGAGTTTGCGACGTGTTGAGCCACCTGGTCGGTTTCGGGAAGCTCATGCTTGAGTTCCCTGGGTGTAATCAAAGGCTTGAATTGGGCTATATTAAGATTGTCTGTTATTTCCATGATTTGATGTTTCCTTAATGGTCATTGAGCCGAAATATACCGGCGTTGCGATAATCATTCCGGCGATTTTTTTGTCTGCCAAGATCGGGATCAAGAAAGAAAAATCATCCTTTAAGCCTGGGTTTATGGGTCAACGGGATTTTGTAGTATAGTTTGTTGTTTTGCGTTTCGCTATCGATCTTACCTTGAGAAGTTAAGTCTTCAATATATTTTACAACTTCATTGCGGTGAATGCCAAGCCCCAGTGCAATATCTTCGAGAGAACATGGCCGCCGGCGTAACAATTCCAATACATCATCACGTTTAGCAACAAAGGCCTCTTGAGCGTGTACCTGCTGATAATCCGCTATAATTTCGACGTTGTCGCCCAGTTGCGATGCGATGTTTTTCAATTGTTCCTTTGGGATCGGGAAGGCAAAACTCTCCGCTGGCGGGCGGGTAACCGTGTTTAACTGAACCCGATCAGGACCAATGCGCTCGATACAATCGGCCAATAGTTTAACTTCTTTATCAGTGGTTGTTGCACCGCCAAGTAAAAACACTTCCAGCCAGTATTGCCCGCGGTATTCCCGGCGGAATTTGATTAGGCCTTCCAACATTTTATCGAACGATATATCCTGGTGTGGCCGATTGACATATTGAAAAGACGCATCACTGCCGGCGTCTAATGAGGGTACTACAAGGTCAGCCTTCATTATAGACGCGCGCACCTCCGGCAGCCATAATAATGAGCCGTTGGTAAGCACTGCTACGTGGATATCGGTAATATCCTTTATTTTGGAAATAAGTTCCTCAAGTCGCGAAAAAAGTGTTGGCTCACCTGATCCGGATAACGTTATATAGTCCGGTTTGGAGTCGAGCTTTTTTTTGAGTTGCTCTATAACAACATCAATCGGCACCCATTCCTTTCGCTGCATCGTTTTATTCGTGGTTCGCCCCAACTGGCAATAGATGCAATCGTAAGTACAGGTTTTAAACGGCACCAGATCGACTCCAAGCGAACGGCCGAGCCTTCTCGAAGGAACGGGGCCAAATATAAATTCCTGTTTTCTGTTGTCAGCGGCTTCGATGTTCATGCTTTTTGTCGTTTGCTTCTTTTTAATTCGGCCTGTATCATCTTAAGGCTCGCAAGACTTGTTATCGCAGGGTGTGTCGCGGCCACAACAAGGTCTGTCCCGCCCACAGGCCAAGGAATCATTTTGGCTGTAATCTGTTGCTGATCCCTTAGAAATCACACCGATTCCACTGCTGATTAAGCGTTTAACCTTACCATCACACTTTGGGCATTTTTTAATGGGGTCATTTTTCATGCTTTGAATTTTTTCAAAGATGTGGCCGCAGACTTCGCATTTATATTCATACGTTGGCATGTACATACTCCTTGTGAGTTAGCTTTTTCCATAAATTTTCCTGTAGCGACAGTTTTTACCTGATTATCATAGGTATAATTTCTGGAATAATCCATTGTTTGTTACTTTGGGTATTATTTTACTTTCTTTCATGTGATGGTCGCTAAAAGACAGGATTCCATTTGGCTTCAAGACGCGATGTAATTCGTATAATACGCCGACAGGATCGCTCAAGAGGTGAAATATGTCGTATAGTAAGACCACATCTATGCTGCTATCCTGTAACCCTGTTTCACAACTGGAGCAAATAGTTTGTCCATGATGGTTTTCTAGAAATATATTTTTTGATTTACTCAGTGATCGCAAATATTATCCCCCGTTTGCAGTTCGCCATCGAGATAGGCCATTATAAGTTCGTCCGGTGTTTGTGCCGGTGCACCCACTACAACTTTAATGTTATTCTGTGCAAACAACTGCTGTGCACGCTGGCCCATACCGCCGGCGATAATGATATTGACACCCTGCTCGTACAGCCAGGCCGGCAGTACTCCCGGTTCATGGGCCGGGGGCTGTAAGTTATTAGTGGTGATGATCTCTTTGGTTTGTTCGTCAACGTCGGCAATTGCGAACTCCTCACAATGCCCGAAGTGCATACACAACCGTCCTGTTGCTAAAGGAATAGCAATTTTCATAACAGGGTTTTCCATATAGTTTTGGTTTTCAGATTAGTCATATACGCATACTGCCATACTTACTTTTTTAGGGCACTGGAAACAGTGTGCCAGAGTTTTCGAATATCTTCGGCAACACCATTTTTCGAGTATTCCACTACCGACAGTTTCCTGATCTGGGCTTCGGTAATCGCATTATCATAACGGACTCTGCCTGCCACCGCAACACCATTTTGCTGAGCTTGTGCTTCTATATCCGCCGTTACATCGGGGTTCAGATCCCACTTATTGACACAAACCATACTCTTGATACCAAAGTGCCTGGTCAATTCTGTAACTCGCTGCAAGTCGTGCTGACCACTTTGGGTCGGCTCGGTTACTACAAGAACCAGGTCAGCCCCGGCAATCGAGGCAATCACCGGACAATGTATATTCGACCGCTTCGCGGTCAAAAAAGCGTATTGGGCGAGGGGGTACTTGATCTATCTTGCGGTGGGCTTTACAATGGGATCGTTCATAGCGTATAATGCTGGGAGATGCGATGTTGATAAATGTTAATGGCAGGCAGATGGAAGTTGACGAAGGTATCACCGTCGGGCAGTTGTTGGAAGAGCTCGCAGTTGAAGGTCCGTTTGCGGTGGAACTGAATCGGCAAATATGCCCTAAGCGGTTGCACAGCCGGAAACAACTTGGCGATGGAGATGCTCTTGAGATCGTCACTATCGTCGGCGGCGGTTGATAAACATATATAGTACAATCAGTTACAGGAATCAGATGTTATGACGGACCATGATACGCGATTGAAACTGGGGCCATACGAATTTAAGAGCCGGCTTTTTGTCGGTACCGGTAAATATGCCAGCTTTGAGATTATGCAGAAGGCATTGGAAGCCAGCGGCTGTGAGGTGGTTACGGTAGCGGTTCGGCGGGAAAGGCTTTTCGATGGTCAGCAACGCAATATCCTTGATTTTCTCGATCGTGATCGTTATACGCTCCTGCCCAACACGGCTGGTTGTTTTTCAGCGGAAGACGCGGTCCGCTGTGCCCTTCTGGGCCGTGAACTGCTGGAGCTGGATTGGGTGAAACTGGAAGTGCTCGCAGACAAGAAGACCCTTTTGCCCGATCCGCTGGGCACCCTTCAAGCCACGGAACAACTCGTCAAGGAAGGCTTTATAGTATTGGTTTACACAAACGACGATCCGGTAATGGCCCGGCGTCTGGAGGAGGCCGGCGCTACCAGTGTGATGCCTGCGGCCGCTCCTATCGGCTCAGGTCAGGGAATACTCAATCCCAACAATATCCGGATTATCCTCGAGCAGGCCAAGGTCCCGATCATTGTGGATGCCGGGGTTGGTACCGCCAGCGACGTAACCATCGCCATGGAACTGGGGGCCGATGGGGTATTGCTCAACACCGGGGTGGCCTGCGCCCGGGATCCGGTAGGCATGGCAGGCGCGATGAAATACGCTATCGAAGCCGGGCGCGGGGCTTTTCTGGCCGGTAGAATCCCAAAAAAGCTTTATGCCACCGCTTCATCTCCGCTGGAGGGGACCATAGCCTCAAATGTGCAAAAATAAGCGTATCGATCCCGTCTGGTTTCTGGGGCCAAAGGGGCCGGTTGCTCAACAGTTGAGCAACTATGAAATGCGCCCTCAACAAACTCGGTTAGCACAGGCCATAGACAAAGCTTTTGAACAATCGTCTCACCTGATTGCCGAGGCGGGTACCGGTATCGGTAAAAGCTTCGCTTATATAATCCCCGCGGTGAGCCATGCTCTGAAGAATAAACAGAAAGTTGTCATCAGTACTTATACGATTTCCCTGCAGGAACAGCTTGTCTATAAGGATATCCCTTTTATCCAGGACGCCTGCGGTGTGAAATTCGTTGCCACGCTGGTCAAGGGAAGGGGCAATTACCTTTGTTGGCGACGTCTGGAACAGGCCCGCAAACGAGGCCCAACTCTTTTCGACGATAGCGCTCATATCGATCTGGTCGAACAAATACGGCTTTGGGCATTGGAAACGCAGGATGGATCGCTCAGCTCTTTGCAGTTCGTTGTGCCATTGGCGGTATGGGAGATGGTCTGCAGTGACAATAACACCTGTATGGGGCGCCATTGCAGTCATAACAATACGTGCTTTTATCAGTTGGCACGACGCCGTATGTTCGGCTGCGATATTATGATCGCCAATCATGCGATGCTTTTTTCCGATCTGGCTCTGCGTCAGCAGGGTGGTAAGATACTGCCCGATTTCAAACTTGTCGTCCTGGATGAGGCACACAATATCGAGAATGTGGCCGGCAAACATTTTGGTCTGCGTCTGAGCAATTTTCAGGTCGGCTTTATGCTGAACGGGCTGTTTAATCCCAAAACAGAAAAGGGCATCCTCGCCGCTTATCGCGACCAGGTTTCCATGGCGTTGATCTCCAGGGCCCATCAACAAGCCGACACATTCTACAACGAAATACTCGAATACAGCCATTCCCAGCAATCATCCGGTGGCAATGGCCGAGTAAGGAAGCCAAATTGCTTTGCCAATGTGCTTAGTGCTCCCTTAAACGAACTGGGCGAGAACCTGAACAAATTGGCCAAGTCATGCGGCGATGAGCAGGACCGCTTGGAAATCAATGCTTATGGACAGCACTGCCGCGATTTTGCCGCCGCGACGCATTCGTTCGTCACCCAGAATATCAAGGACAACGTCTATTGGACCGAAGTCGGCTGGCGCCACAGTAATCCGCGTGTGGTGATTTGTGCTGCGCCCCTGCATTTGGGTGCGACCCTGCGGCAGGTCCTTTTTGAGCCGTGCAATTCTGTAGTTATGACCAGCGCCACGCTGAGTACTTCTGGTAAACAGGACGACGGCAGCGATAACAAAAGTGAAGGCAAGGGATTTGACTTTTTCACTTCGCGGCTGGGGTTGGATGAGTTTCGGACTGTACAACTAGGCTCGCCTTTTAACTATTCCCAACAGGTGACCGTTTATGTGGAGTCGCATTTGCCCGAACCGAACCGGCAGGAAGGGGAGTTTCTCATCGGCGCTGTCGCGGCGATCAAAAAATATCTGCTGCAGACCCAGGGCAAGGCCTTTGTATTGTTTACCAGTTTCAAGCAACTGAACCAGGCGGCCGCCAATCTGGAGGATTTCTGCCGTGAGCACGAGTTGATGCTGCTGACTCAGGGCAAAGGAAAAGACCGCTCTTCTTTACTGGATCAGTTTCGCCGTAATATCAACAGCGTCTTACTGGGAACCGACAGTTTCTGGCAGGGCGTTGACGTGCCTGGAGAAAGCCTAAGCAATGTTATTATCGTCAAACTGCCGTTTTCGGTGCCGGACCATCCTTTGCTGCAGGCCCGGCTCGAACAGATCAGGTCACAAGGAGGCAATCCTTTTTTCGATTATCAGTTGCCGGAGGCGATACTCAAATTTAAACAGGGATTCGGCCGACTGATTCGTACCAGGACAGACACGGGAATTGTGGTCGTTCTCGACCCGCGGGTGGTCACCAAAAACTACGGCAGGGCGTTTCTCGATGTCCTGCCGAGATGCCCGGTAAAGATCGTCAAAAGCCCCGCTTCCAACATACCGGAAAATGATTAGAGCCACACGTTTGCTCACATAAACTAATCAAAAGCCCAAGCTTAGGCAATACGTGGACGCTAAACAGTAGATTGAGGTACAAATAGTTCCTGAAAGGACTGGACAGCAAAGTTGTCTGTCATGCCGGCGATGAAGTCAAACACAATCAGGCCATCAGGCGTAGCTGAAGTGTATATTTTTTTCATGTCTTCCGTGACAAATTGTTTGAAGACCCGGTAAACATCGGTTTCGGAGAAAATATCGGTTTTCTTTGGAGAAGTATCAACAAAACGGTTTGTGGATTTTAGTGTTTTGAGAAGAATATCAAATAACGACCGGAGGGTACGATCAGCATGGTCGTAATAACGTTTGGCTCTTTTGCTATTGTATATATATTTGTAATTGAATTTTAATAATTGTTTCAAAAGGCGACCTGTTTTTGGCGATAAGGTCAAGCAGCTCTTGCCAAAACTGTTCGTGACCAAATCTTCCAGGAAAGTTCCGATCATTGCGCCGTTGTTTTTGCCTAAAGCCTTGACAAGTCCGTTGGAGACGTCTGCTTTTTTTATAACTTTCGTTGCGATAGCATCTTCTATGTCTCTGCCTGAATATATTATCTTATCGACCATGCGCACGACACAACCTTCCATTGTGCAGGGCAAACCTGCTTTTTCCCGAGAGCTTATGGAGTCTAAATCTTTCATGGATTCATTTGGTTTAATGGTGTAACTCCTCCGATCTTCGCCACAATGGGAGATAATACCATCTCTAACTGCCCATGTCAGATTAAGCCCGGGGGCCTCGCGATCGAGTTTAGCAATATAATCCACTACACGAAGGCCATAGATTTCATGTTGAAAGCATGGTAGTATCTTTTCTCGTTTCGCAATTTTATCAAGAATTTTTTCGCCATCATGACCGAAAGGGGCGTGGCCGATGTCATGGGCCAGTGCGATAGCCTCGGCGAGATCTTCGTTCAGGCCAAGGCAGCGGGCAACGGTTCGGGATGCGGAAGCTACATGTAAAACATGTTCCATTCGCGTACAAACATGGTCATTGCGAGGAAAGAAAAACACTTGTGTTTTGTGTCTTAAACGGCGGAATGCCTGCGAATAGATGATTCGGTGGATATCGCGTTGGAAGTCAGTACGAAAGCGATCCGTTCGTAGTTGTTTTGTTCTTTTTTGATATTTCTTGTCTAAGCACGCGTACGGACTGGCGAACAGTTTGTTTTCTGGTCTTCGGAAGTCTGGCATATTACCTCTCCAAATAGGTTTACTAAGAGCAAAGCAAGTTCACTAGAGCTTCTTTTTGACAACAATGAGTCTCTAATGGCCTTGCCTTTGGTTTGTGCGTCATCGAATAAACTTGAAGAATTTGCCAACCCATTATGCTTCATTTCGACAAATTTCCGGTCAAAAACAGACGAAAGCCGTTCATATTCGGCAACGTATTCAAAATTGGAAAGTCCCAGCAATAAAGGATTGCAATTGCCTTGAACGAGCGAACGGGTGTCCGAATTAAAAATGACAAGTGCCTTACCGTGTGACCAGGCTATTCCCGCTTCAACCATTGCGCCTTCATCGGGGACACGGCCATTCATGTTAACTACGATCCCGTGGCTATCCATAATCTCGAAGACATCGAGTGAGAAGATAGCTCGATTAACAATAGCTGAAGCATCTTCGGCAGAAAGTTTTTGATTCCTAAGAACAGGTAAAATCTTAGCCAGTTCAAGGCCGTCCCTGTGTGGAAGAAATACCTTATAGCCGGCCCTCTCAAGTGCCTTAGCAATAGAAGACATATCTTCACGTTCTTTTGGGTTGAATAAGGGGCCAGCACAATATATCTTGTATAAGTGTCTGTCCATAACAACTCTCCTGGATTTTCCATAAGAATATCAAAATATAGGATACAATAGTGGTTTCCGAAAAGCAAGGATAATCTATACCCAATGGGTATGATAACCAGGCAGGGCGTTCCTTGATGTCCTGCCGAGATGCCCGGTAAAGATCGTCAAAAGCCCAGTCGCACATCGGGAGAAATAAATCTCAGCAGTGAATCCATACCCCAGCGGTACAAGGTATAACTGCCACAGTCGATCCGCACTCTGCCTGACATGTACGGCAGGGCCGAAGCGGTCAGGGTGTCCTGCTCAAGTTCGATGGAAACCTCATAAACCGTATCGATCGGTTTTTCCTGCTCGCTAACGGGATCGTACTCGGTAAGCACTTCACCCCCCACCTTATTGCTCAGGGCCATCCTTTCACCGAACTCGCCCATATTGTTTTGGCGATGCAGGCTGACGGACGCCACCTTGCCTTTGAACTTTTCTTTACTGAAAGCGTAGAGCATCAGTTCAGCGTTTTGTCCCACGTGGTCGGCCTGCTTGAAAACGCGGGCATAAGTTTTCTCCGGCACTAAAGCCTTTGCCAGCAATTGGCGGGTATCGGCCAACAGCAGCAAAGGCGCTGCCCGCGGAACATATTTACCCTGCAATTTGTCGATATCTACATTGCGGGTCAAGACCTCCCCTGTGAACGGTACCTTGACTTGCAGATTTGCGATCGACTGCTGCACTCTTTCTTCGTCGTTTCGGAGAGTTTGGAGACGTTCCCGAAGATACTTAACCTGACCGTCATAACCGAGATTCTCATATCGGCGGACATCGATCTCTGTTTGAGCTATCTGCGATTGAAGTAAAACGTTTTCGTACGGCAGTTCCAGGTTTTCCAGGCACGCCACCATCGGCGATTCGGTATCGATCCATACTCCCTCGCGGACACGCTGGTCGCAATCGACCTTACCATCCACTTCACTGCGAAGCCACTGCATCTGGGCAGGTTCCAGAATAAAGTTAAGCGTTACGTACTGCTCTAGCGGCCAGAACAACGCACCGGCCGCCAGGATAACCAGGATCGCCAGTAGCGTCAGCAAACGAACGTTCGATATACCGAAAGCTCGACGCTGTTTGGTAATCATCGAGCCGGCCTTGTATAACGGCAGAATCAACATCGTCAACAGCGAGAAAACCACAAACGCCCGGCCGAACATCACTAAATGCATCCCCTTGAGCACAGCGTATATGGAAAAAGTGATCACAAACACAATGAACCAGCGATAGATCATAGCGCTGACCGAATAGAGCGGAAAAATAAACCGAAAACGATGTTCTTCCGGCAGCTCGTTCGAGCGGCCACCCAGAATGTAACGCACAAAAAAATTTCTCATAGCCATGCTGGAACGCTGACGCAGATTGGGCACTTCGATCAGGTCCATCATAACATAATAACCGTCAAATCGCAGCAACGGATTGGCATTGAACATAACAGTCGAGATCGAACAGACGATCATCGTATTGAAAGCGAAGGCATGTATGAAACCTGGCTGCTCGGTAAAGTACCAGACAATGGTTGCCAGGGCCGCTATCATCAGTTCCGTCAGAATGCCGCCGGCCGTGGTTGCCAGTCGATGCGCCTTATTGGGAAACGTCCATGAATCGGTAATATTACAATAAAGCATCGGCATAAAAACCAAAATCAAAATACCCAACTCATGCACTTCACCTCCGTAGTTTTTGCACGTCAGCCCGTGGCCGAACTCGTGCAACGCCTTGGTCAGCCAGATAACCGCGAATAAAATAGGGACATTCCAGATCGTGAAAAAACTGGTATGAAACATAGAAGTAAAATCGTGCCATCGCCCGATCACCAGGCCGGCCGCCGCCGCCAGCAACAACAGATAAAACAGCAGAAACGTATGCGTCCAGAAAAAACGCAAACGTCCGATCATCCGATCGAAAAGCCGGTCGGGATCGTATATCGGAATCTTTATGAACATCAAATTGATAAACTGGCCAAACAGCTTCTTGTTCCGGTTCTTTTTCGCCGATTCATACAGTATCTTGTCCCGGTTCGGCTGGTTCATAACCAGCAGGTTTTTCTCCGTCAGAGAACTGATGAACATGCCGATCTCCTGGTTGGATAAATCCCCGCTGTTGAACTGGTTTCGGTGAGCTTCTTTGAGTTGGTCGAGCGTTATGGGCCGACGCAACTGCTCGATAAGAAAATGCTCTTCGCGACTAAAACGGTAATAACGCAGCGACAGAGAGTCTTTGTACACCCAAAAGGGTTGCCCGTCGAATGTTTGAGCAAACGAAACCAGCTCTGACCGCAAAAGCGGCAGCAGAGGCTGATCGGGCGAGCACATATTTTCATCTGATTCGCGACTCAACGAATACCTCCAAAGGCTGCGATCTTATATTCTTCCGCCGCTACAGCTTGGCATAAGCCTTTATGAACGGGCGAAAAAGATAGCGATAATCGCTTTGCGAGAGCTTCTGGTAATCTTCCACCAAAGGATTGTCAATCTCAACTTTTACCTCGAACGTCTGAGTGGCGGAATTAATGGTGGGGCTTATATACACCACCTGACCAGTAACCTTCTTGTTGACGACGTCTTCGATAAACACATCGACGGGCTGGCCCAGCCGTACATTGCCCTGCTCGGTTATAGGCAGAGTCTTGCGCAGCCGCAGCTTATCAACCTTCATCATCGCTATTATCGGCTTGCCCACCTGGACTGTCTCGCCTACTTCCGAAGGTTTGACTTTGAGATTAGCCACCTGCAGAATTTCGTCCACACTCGCCAGCGATACAATTACTCCGTCCATCGGGGCTCGCAGCGAATGCTGCTCCAGCATCTTTTCCCCCTGTTTTAATTCAAGCTCAAGCCGCTCAAGGTCCTTTTTTATCTTCTCGACTCCCAGCTTGGTAATCTGTGCACTTTGGATAGCCTCCTTCATTTCTTTTTCCGAAGCCACAGGGTTACCGCCAATTTGTTTGTTATACAATTTTTCGACGATCGCCAAATTATCCCGGGCATACTCATATTTTACCTCGGCCTCTTTGGTCTCAATGGTACGTTTTGTCTCTATCTGCAGCCTGATGCCTTTGATTTGCAATTCGATCTGCTCGCAATCCAGTTGCACCAGCAGCTCGTCTTTCTTGACAAAATCCTGTGGTTCGCGCGTAATCTCGGCAATGACTCCACTAACAGCCGCACTGAGAACCACCATTTTCTGTGGGTCCAGGGCGCGTCCTTCCTGCGATTGAGGCTTTTGCTGAGCGATCAGCGGCGATGTCCCCAGCAAACACACCGCTAAAGTTAATACCGTTGTTTTGTAACTGATTTTATTCATGTCACCATCTCCCTTCTAGAACATACTCACCCTGACGAAATCCGCAAACTCATGCGTCACAGCATAGAACAGGTTGCGCTTGCCGCACTCGATAGCCACCTTGCCTTCCATCCCCTGTCGCGGCTCTATATCATTCCTGAGGTCTTCCGGCTCACTCACACGCACCTCAATAACATTACGATATTTCTGCTGCCCCGTAGCCATAACGTGAGCACGACGCGCCACCGACAAAACCTTCGACCGGAAGATTTTTTTGGGATAGGCGTTGAGAATAACATTCGCCTCCAGAAACTTCCCCGTCTCATCCGGATCGAGCTGGTCATAAGCCCTCAAAAGCTCGCCCGCCTCGTCTTCGGGAACATTCACCAGCAGCCACCAGGGAGAATCGTCCGGCACCACGTCAAAGACCGCATCGCCCCTCACTACCGGTTTCAACGGTAATTTAGTTATTTCACTTTGACCGGTTATCACCACCCCGGCAACCGGCGCTTTGATATCATACTGCTTTTTTTGCAGCAGGAGTTTGTTACGTTCAGCCGTCAGGGCTGCCAGTCTATGGACGTACTGCGCCCTTACGTCAGCCGACTGACCGGCCTCATCACGAGCCAAAGTCGCCTCACTAACAGCGTTGGTCACACGATCTATTTCGCTGTCGATTATCCGCGTATCCAGACTCGCCAACACCTGGCCTTTATCCACTTTTTGGCCGGTGGACACGAAAACATCCTCGATCACACCTTCCTGGGCCACGTAAGCGGAACGGGCTTCTATCGGCACCAACTCGGCCGTACCGATCACCTTAAGCTCCTTTTGAACCAGTAGAGGCGTGATGACAACGGCCGACGCTATTGCCGCCCAGACCACCAGTCGCACACGCGCCATCATATATATCTTGTCCCGTATCGCACCGACAGCCCGCACCAGCGGCGACAACGGCAAATGACGATATGTTAAACTGTTTGAAAGGGCACTGCCCGCCTCGGCCAGCAAACCTTCGATCTTTCTACGCTGCGGCTGATCGATGGCCTGTTCCGTCGCCAATTCCACCACCAGCGCCCCAACCACCCGCTTGTCCGATCGGATCGGAAATATCCCCAATACCATCGAGCCGGCCTGCAGCATATACAACCGGGCCGCCGTTAGCAGATCGTCACCGTCTCCAAGCCCGTCTTTAACCGCAATATTAGGATTGTCCACCAGCAGTACCTTATCGTTACGGCACACCTGCCGGGCTATCTGCGTTATGCTTTTGATAAAGCTGCTTTTGACCGCCACCGATTCCACTCCCGAGACCGCTTCCATCCGGAACTTACCTCGGCTGGAAAATGTACCCGCCATGCACCGATAGACCGCCAACAACTCCTGGGCGTAGTTAGCCAGTGCGTAACAGGTCCGTTTCGGGTCCAGTCCGCTGTGCACAGAGCTGACAAACTGCCTTAAACGATCGCTTTGGGCGATCTGTCCCTCCAAATCACGTATCTGTTGTCGCTGAAGAAATATCCCCGCATGATCGCACAGACCCTGCAAAAAACCCACATAACCCCTCACCGCTCGCGGATCCACTTCCCTCGGCGAAATGAGCAGCAGTATCGCCGTTACCTTGTCCATCGCCATGATCGGCACAAACAGCAGCGTATGCGGCGAATCGTTAGCTCCCGCCTCGCCAAGACCCCCGTCATACAGATCAGTCCCGGCGTAAGACGGCAGAACCACCGGGCCAGACGTCTCAGCCACCCTGTTAAGGGCGGTGCCCAACAATTCAAACTGTCGGCCATGCTCCTCCAGACCGGCAAAGGCCAGATTTATATGGCAGATCGTAGTCAATTGGCTATGCTCACCGATTTTCCAGACCGCACCGCCATCGCCAAGGACCGCCATAATCCGCTCCAGGAACAGGCGAAAAAAATCCCCCATTTTGTTGTCAGAGACGCTAAGTTGAGCTATATCCCGCTCTAAGGCGGCTAATTGTTGACGAAAGGCTGCACTTTCAACTCCAGTTTCCATCTAACAGGTGTCCTAATTATGTCTTTTGGGTAAGAAACGACGCGATAATAACAGAATCGAGCGACTATTGAAACACTTTTTCCACCGTTTTGAGATATTTTGGCCACGTCGTGTCAAAGAAAACCACCGATTTACCTTTCGCCAGGCCCGCCGGGTTTTCTACAACACCACTAACCTGTAACCTGATTTTCAATTCCTACCCACCCAAATTCTGCGCGGAAACCAAGGAATACCAATGCGTTACGTCATTTGCTGGAAAATAATAATAAATTTGTTGAAAAATAATAAAAAAATGCTTGCAAAAAAATTGTGATTCGCTATCATCGCAGTCATCTGCTTGTTTCTTATGCCAGTGGAGGCGTATATGATCAGGATCGAATCCGGCACGAAGTCTTCTGAGTCGCCTGTCGTCGCGGGTCGCAATGGGGTGTTATTCAACATTAAGCTCTTTTGTAACAAACAGTTGCACTGCGCTAACATCGAATCGAGTACCGAACAGGTCTGACAATGTAAAAGTGTATGTATGTGTATCTCGTATATCCTCAATATGTGTCGAGGACGCAATAATGTTTTTCTTAATAAAGGAGTAATGCAATGGTTAAAAAAAATGTAGTTGTAGCCGTGGCGGTCTTTGTGTCCGCCTTCGCCATCGGCCAGGTCCAGGCGGACACGATCACCGTGCCAAATTATGCTTTTGAAACGATTTACAAACCGAATTCGACCACGATCACCGGTGCGTTATCAAGCAGCGGTTGGACGCAGGGCGTAGGACCGGATTGCCCCATAGATGCCGGATGGTACGCCTTTTCCGACGAAACCACCGGCACCTTGGCCGACATCCCCGGCTGGCTCGGCTATGACAAGGCCGGGTGGATCGCCTGGGGCGGCACCTATGGACGGGACGAAACTACTGGAAACCTTCAGGGTTCCGTCTCAACCGGAAACAACCATACCCCGAGTGGGTTAAATTGCTATTTGGCCAACGGCGGCGGTTATGGCAATCCGGCCGGTGGGCTGATCGTCTCGGAGGCTTCTCTCGGAAACATTCTGAGCAACCGCACCTATACGCTTTCGATGTACGCCAAGGGTGATGCGAATCCTGTGGTGCTTAAGCTGTTGGCAAACGGAACAGAACTGACACCAAGTTCCTCGGTGTTTCCGACTTTGACCAGTTCCTATCAGGAATTCTCCAGGACATACGACGCTACGAGCCTTAGCAGCCATGTTGGCAAGGCCCTGACGATTGTGTTGGGGGTCGGCCGCGACGCCAGCGGCTTCCAGACCATGTTCGACGACGTATCGCTTATCTATTACATCCCCGGTCCGCCAGGCCAGGCTGCTGACCCGAACCCGGCCAACGGTTTGACAGAAGTGCCGGTCGATGCAGACTTGAGCTGGACCGCCGGATTCGACGCGGAGTCCAGTAACGTCTATTTCGGCACAGACCCGACTCCCGATAGCGACGAATTCAAGGGCAATCAAACTGCAACCACCTACAATCCGGGCGCCCTCAGTTACGAGACGACCTACTACTGGCGTATCGACTCAGTCAACAGCTATGGTACTACTACCGGGGCGGTCTGGAACTTCACTACCAAGCCTCAGGATATCAGCCCGCCAACGCCCAATCCTGCGACGTTTGCCTCGGCCCCCGCTGCGGTAAACCAGACGGAAATTACGATGACGGCTACAACAGGCTCCGACGCGACCGGCCCGGTTCAATACTTCTTCGATGAGACTTCCGGCAATCCCGGCGGAACTGACAGCGGATGGGTAACCAACTCTGTCTATAACGACACAGGACTGGACCTTGATACGCAGTACACCTATACGGTGCAGATGCGTGACTCTGTTACACCTACGCCAAACGTAGGTACCGCATCGAGCCCGGCCAATGCAACAACTTATCCTCTGGATATCACCCCGCCAACGCCTAATCCTGCGACGTTTGCCACGGCTCCCGCCGCGGTAAGCGACACAGAGATTACGATGACGGCGACTACAGGCACCGACGCGACCGGCCCGGTTCAATACTACTTCGATGAGACTTCCGGCAATCCCGGCGGAACCGACAGCGGCTGGGTAGCCAACCCTGCCTATAACGATACGGGACTCTCCGCCAGTACTCAGTACACCTACACGGTGAAGATGCGCGACTCTGCCACGCCTACGTCAAATGTAGGTACCGCATCGTCTCCGGCCAATGCGACAACTGATCCGCCGCCAAACAAGAATACTTTCTTAGTGCCGATTCCATCTGGCGCCTGTTGGCAAGATTTTGCATACCTGGCGGCTGTGCCGGCATCGGCTGCGATCAATGATGGTGGACCATCGGTTATCGCCCTGGATGGAAATGGAACAGTACTTGAGGAAATAACCCATTATCTGACACTATACGCTCCGCAAAATACCTATACGCTCGACACTGGCGTTTCAAGTTCACTGGACATTGTGACTTGTGGTCTCGCGCAGACTCACTGGACGACGACAACCTATGTTGTCCTGGTAGGCAATGCGGACTATGAGAATGCCCTGTGCGCTTCGGCATTGGCGGCGAGATTGGAAGTTCCGTTGATGTTCTTCAGCGCCTCGACCGGTCTTTCCTCCGCGACTCTCAATGTTATAGACAATGATCTGCAATGCACCACCGCACTGACGGTCAACGGCAACAGTACCGTAACCAGCCAGTTGTCCGGTATTGGTGTTTCTCAGACTTCGCTGGCTAATGCCAACGCGATATTGGGCTGGATAGTCAGCAATATCGGTGCGGTTGATTACTTCGCGTACACTAACCCTGACGACCGATCAGGTACCTGGAAGGCGCCCAAGTTGTCGCTGGCCGCGCCGTTACTGGCCGCCGCGCACGCAGGGGCTGTCATACCGATCGCCTATGACGTCGATTGGATGGGAACCTACTACAATTACTCCACCGAGACCACTATCCGGCCGAACGGTGCTCCAATCGGTGACAAATGGCGACTCGGCACCATGAATCCAGTCACCACCACGTATGATTTCTGCATTACAGTTATTGCCGATTCTTACCAATACCTCAATATCGACTTCAATGATAACGGTAATTATGGCGACGCCGGTGAAGGGCCCTTCCTGGAAGCCGGAAATGAACTTGCCTTTGATGGAGTCATGTTCCAGGTGACCTCAGGCATACCCGACACATTTAACGGACCAGGCGACGTCACTCTTATCTACCCCACAGCTTCGGATATGGTCGAGGACCTGGGCACTTACTTCACCACCAACGGCGGACACCCGGAGTACCTGTGCATAGTTGGTGCATTCGACACCATGCCTTATGGCACACAGGTGTACTGGGGTGGAGGTATTGGTGTTGGAGACACGCTCATTTCCAACGTGGATGATGATGTGTTCATTGAGTTGGCTACCGGGCGTATCGTAGCGCTCGATGTGGTATTTGGCACCTTGCAGGCAACACGTTCGAGCACTTATAACAGCCTTGCTAATGCCACTTGGAAAACGAAGTCTGTGTTAATGGGCGGCGGAGCACTGAACTTCCTGAGATATGCCAGTAGATATCTCCAGAACGTCGGTTTCGACGCGCCCTATG
>Ga0315290_10000550_pt1 | contig 24709 bp, 16 predicted proteins | sample YL17G12_0_MG_FD_203627 | JGI IMG/M metagenome (GOLD analysis project Ga0315290, IMG submission 203627) | Sediment microbial communities from Yellowstone Lake, YNP, Wyoming, USA - YL17G12_0 | ecosystem: Environmental > Aquatic > Freshwater > Lake > Sediment | place: USA: Wyoming | collected... | reverse complement strand
CGTTGGGGATCGAGCCATACCTTCCCCTGCCCGGCCATCTCGACGGCCACGCATTCAGTCTGGCCGACCTTTTCCCGCCCTGCCGAGACGGGGCCTTTTGGCTCGGCAAACATCTCGGGAATGCGGTTCTTCTTGCGGGCATTGTCGTCCCCCACCGTCCCCGGCAGCAAAGGACCGTACAACGTGAACTCGACGTAGGACAGCGGCAGGTACATGACATCCTTGCCCGCGAACTCATGGACGAAGTACACGGGCTCGTCCGTCCCCTTGATTTTCGCCGGGCGCTCCGACTTCTCGCGCACGGCCGAGCCGTCGTAAGTGAGGATTCGCTGCCCCTTGCGCTTCCCGACCAGAGGGAGCTTCTTTGCGAGTTCCGCGTAGGAGATCATGCCGGTGATCTCGACCTTCCCCTCGAAGCGCTTGGGCGAGTCCTTCATCACCAGGGCCGTGGCCGCTTCGATGTCCTGGCTCTCGGTCTCGATCTCGCTGTAGTACTTGCCCCCCTCGGTGACGACCGTGACCTTCCGCGAGAAAGGCCCCGTGACGTTCGCCTGCGTCCAGAGAACCTCCATGTCCACCAAGGGGGTCGAGACCTCGTCGTACTCGACCCGCAAGCTCCGCAGCGACTGGTAATGGCGGTGGTATGCCTCGGTGATCCTCTCCAGGTCCGGGGTCGAGGCCGCTCGGGCGAGCCCCGGGCCGGCCAACGCCAGGACGGCAATCCCCTGGAGGGCCCAGGCTCGAAAGGCCCCGGCCGACCGGCGGATCGGTCGGAAGAAGACGGCAGTGTCTGCTGGCTGCGTGTTCAGGCTCCCTGAGTTTGCTTCGCGGGGGCACTCTGCCCGGGCTTCCTTCGCCGAAGGACTCGATGCCCGATCCATCCGACGCCCCCACCCGCCACGACGCCTCCAACGATCGTAAGATAATCCCACACTCGACTGCCACTGGGCACGTACAGGGTGACCGCCACCGCGTTCCAGTAGATTTCACCTTGGAGCGTGAAGTTGGCCACGAGGTCGTCCAAGACGGCCTGAAAGGTCGAGGTGTCGCCGTTGGCAAAGCGGATCGGATGGCTCAGTGGAACGCCCACCCCGGCCAACACCGCCAGGGTCTCGCCGGGATGGGCCTCGGTCGTCGGCTGGGCGATCCCTCTCATGCTCTCTCTGAAAAGCGGGAAGCGGGCACCGTAACGGGTCGGGGCGATAGTCTTGGCCCCGCCGAAGTGAGCGGCCGACCGATCGGCATCGAGAAACAGCTCGACGATCGAGACCGGCTCCCCGCCCCCTTTGGCCGGCACGCGGGCCTCACGGCCGAACAGGTGCAAGGCGTGCTCCAGCGAGGAGAGATTCGCCTCCGGTCCGGGCTTCAAGCGATCCAGCACCGCCCGGACCTTGGCCGGCTCCGGCGAGAACACCCCCGAGATCGTCGGCCGGATCTCCAGCGGGTAATCGGGCGCGGTGGAGGAAGGGGAGGCATCAAGCCATCGGGCCCATGTCCCGGCCAGGCCATCGACGCCAAGCCACCCGGCCCTCCAGCCCACCAGACCGAGAATCGCAGCCACCGTCAGAAGACCGACACGAACCATCGCCACCGCGATCGGCCGGTCCTTCCGGCCTGGGCTGGCGGCGGGCCGCCCTTTGCCAGCCCGCCCCCAGGGCCTGGTCGTACACCGTCTCCACCCGCGGCCGGCAATCCCTCCAGAAACCGGCCTGCCTTGACGTCCCGCAGTTCCGCTGCCGAGCCCCGCGCTTCTCACCGCCGTGGATGGGCTGTCAATCCGTTGCCGCTGCTTCGAGCGTCTCGCCGGCGCGGAGGGTGAGCAGGTAGTCGGTGCCGGCCCGGGCGGCCTCCTTGCGGAGGTCCGTCCGATTCCAGGCGGCCGGCCTGGGGCCGAAGGGATCGCGCAGCCGCAGCGGGCCGTCGTGCTCGGCCACGATCCGCACCCACGCGGTGCGGCCGGCCCGGCGGCGGGCCGAGACGCGAAACGCCCCCTCGGCGCGGAGGTCGTCGAAGGCCACGTCCGACCAGGCGGCCGGAACGGCGGGGAAGAGCCGGACCACGCCGCCCCAGCTCTGCAACAGCATCTCGTGGACCGCCTGGCCCGCCGCAAAGTTCCCTTCCAGGGTGAACGGCCGGTAGGTGAACGACGAGTAGCCCCGCCGCTTGTAGTCGCCGTTGACGTGGAACCCGTTGCGGGAGATGAACGCCTCGAGGTACCGGCCAAGATACCGGTCGGCGGTTTCCGGCTGGCCGGCCCGGGCGGACATGCAGGCCATCCAGGAGAAACTGTATCCGCACCACGCGCTGGTGCCCAGGCGCTCGAGCTCGGCCAGCGAGGCGGCGATCACCTGCCGGTCGCGATCGGTCCCCTCGACGTGCAGCGTGCCCAAGGGGTGGATCGCCATGAGATGCGAGAAGTGGCGGTGGCTCACCGTGAGCGACTCGTCCGGGGCCAGTCGCAAGGCGTTGGTCTTCGGGTCCACGGCCAGAGGATCGAGCCGGTCGAGGAGCCCCTGCCATCGCTCGGCGTCGGTCCGACGGCCCAGGTCGCGGGCCATCTCGGCCAGGGCCCCGGACAGCCACCGCAGCAGGGCCAGGTCGTAGTTCGAGTTGGGCGCCAGCCACGCCCGCATCGAGTTGTCGTGGATCTCGGGGGACGTGGACAGGGGGAGCTTCAGGCGGCCGCCGGGCCCGGGGCGCAGCAGTCCCTCGAGGCACTCGGCGATCGCCGTGCAATAGGGATAGGCTTGGTCGGCCAGGAACTTCCGGTCCATCGTGTAGCGCCAGTGGAGGTGGAAGGCCTGGGCGACCCAGGCGCCGTTGGTCGGGGAGAGGGAGTACTGCCCCCACCCGCCCATCGGCTTGCCGTCCAGAGTCATCACCCCGGGAACGGCGGCCCCGGGCGCGGCGTAGAATTCGCGGGCGAAGCGGCGGTGGGCCGGCAGGAGTGCCCAGAGGAAATCGAGAAACGCCGAGCCCTCCTCGAGCCGGCCGGAGGCCAGGTAAGCCCAGTAGGTCAACTGGGTGTTCAGGTCATGGTGATAGTCGCCGTGCCACGGGGGGAGCGAGCCTTCGTCGGCGGTCCAGACGCCCTGGAGCGGGATGGGCGGGGCCCCGCGACGCGAGGCCGACCCGTAGAAATACTGCACCAGGTCGTAGTGCTGCTGGACCTGCTGGTCCGGCACGCGCACGCCGGACCGCGACCAGAACGCGCCCCACCACGACACGTGCGGATCGAGCATCGCCGCGTAGCCGGCCTCCAGGGCCGCCGCGACCCGCTTGCGGCCCAAGGCGAGCGGGTCGGGATCGTCGCGGGTCGAGGTTACCGTCAGGGCGATTTCCGTCGCGTCGCTGGCCCGCCGCTCCCCCGCCACCACCGCGTATCGCAGCCCCAACGCCCCCTCCTGGAGCGTCCAGGTGATCGGACCCTCGCTGCCGCGCTGGACCGGCCCATAGCCGAGCTGGCCCAGCGAGGCGGGCGGAACGATCTTCCACTGCGGCGCAGGGCCCGCGACGCGAATCATCGCCACCGGCTGCCGCGCGCTATAGAACACCTCGACGGACCCGGCGCCCACGTCGACCCGCCCCACCGCCCGAGCCAGGTCCAGCCGAAACGACCGGGCCGACTGCGACTTGTCCAGCGCAATCTCCAGCCGGCCCGCGGGGATCTTCGTGGCGTAGGGGACTGCGTTGTAGGGGTTGTCGAACAGCTCGACCATCCGGGCCTGGTTCTTCTCGGCCACCAGTTTCTGCATGGTGGCGTAGTTCCAGTCGCTGCGCAGGAGGGTCTCGGGGACGCGGAGGTCCCAGAGATCGCCGCGATCGAGCGACAACTTGACGTTCGGACCGCTTCCCCAGAGCAGCCCGCCCAGGAGCCCGTTGCCCAGCGGAACGGCCTCATCCCAGCGGTCGATGGGAGCGGCCAATACGAGGTCCGCCGCCCCGCCGGGCCCGAGCACCGCGGCTCTCTCCGCCGCCGTGCCGGCCCCCGAGGCAACGCCAATCCACGCCAACGCGAGCACCAACAGCAGGCCGCCGTGGCGCGGCCGGACAAGATGGTTGTCGTTGCAGTCGTTGTGGTCGTTGCAGTCGTTGTAGTGGTAGGGTGGGACGAAGTCCCACCATCGCCGCGGTCTTGCACGGCTGCTCATCGCAGGTCCTCCCACATCGTTCGGTGCGGCGGGCACGAGTACGTCAGACGACCATTCTACCGGCCGGCCATGCCGACCGCTTCCCTCCGATCGAGTTCTTGCTCGTGGGCATCGCCGCCCGTTGCCACGATCCGCACTCATTTGGTGGGATAGAACCCAACGACTATCGGGAATGAAGATGATCCATGTTCTCCACGCTGTCCTATTCCTTCATACAGACAGGACTTCTGCCTAAGGCGGCCCGGGGTTTCTTGTGCGGGCCCGTTCCTCCCGGGCGGTGCGCCCGGCGGAACTCGTTCTGTGTTTGGGGGAAGCCTGTTCGGCGTGCCAGGGGAGACGTAAAAGGAACCCATGACGGCACCGCCCCCCCGCGCGCAGGGGCTGCTCGGTCAGCGGTTTCAGCGTTGGTTGGGGCAAGAAACCAGGATTTCCCCGGACGGCGGGCAAGACACTACCTGAAGGGGTTGGGGTGAGCGTGAATGGGCACCGTCCGGAGGAGCCCGAAGCCATGAGTCAAGGCGATCCGACCAGCGGCGAACGGCTTAAGGAGGAGGAATCGGTCCGGAAGGATGAGAGTATTATCCCTGTCAACCGCGATGGGTTGATGGCGCGGGACGAGAGCGGCAACTCCCTCCCGATGCACTGCATCATGCACGACGTCAGCGATCGCAAGCGGGCGGAGGAGGCGCTTCGGGAGAGCCAGAGGCGGCAGGCCGAGGCCGAGAGGCTGGCGGCGGTCGGGCGCATCGCCGCGCGCGTGGCCCATGAAATCAACAACCCGCTGGCCGGTATCCGCAACGCCTTTCGGCTGGTGCGCGACGCCGTGCCCGCCGGCCACCCCGACCACGACATGGTCGGCCGGATCGAGAGGGAGATCGACCGCATCTCCCACATCGTGCGACAGATGTACTCGCTTTATCACCAGCAGGAGGCGAGAATCGGCGACGTCGCGGTCGCGCAGGCGATCGAGGACGTGTTGGTGATGCTCGAACCGCTGCGCCGGGAGCGAGGCGTGGCCTTGGACGCCGGCCGCGTCCCTTTGGGATTGACCGTCCGGCTGGCCGAAGGCGGTCTCCAGCAGATACTCTACAACCTGGTGGCCAACGCCGTTGAGGCGTCCCCGCCGGGCGGCGTGGTCGCCGTCGCCGCCCAGTTGGCCCACGAGCACCATCGGGACCTGGTGGAGATCTCCGTCCGCGACCAGGGTCGCGGCGTCCCCCCCGAGATCCGGCACCGGATCTTCGAGCCCTTCTTCACTTCCAAGAGCGCCGCCGACTCCGGCAAGGGGTTTGGCCCGGGTCTTTCCGTCGTCAGGAACATCGTCGAATCGCACGGCGGGAGCATCACCCTGGAAAGCACACCCGGACAGGGAACGGTGTTTCGTGTGTTTCTTCCTCACAACCCGAAAGCCGAGGAACAGTGAAATGCACAACCTTGGATCGATCTTGCTGGTCGACGACGACGACGACGCGATTCGCCGACTTCTCAGGCAGGTGTTGCAGAAGGAGTATCCGTTAGCCGAAGCCGCCACGGGCGAAGAGGCGCTCGAAATCCTCCCATCCTTCCTTCCCGATCTGGTGATGCTCGACGTCATGATGCCGGGCATCGACGGCCACACGACCTGCCGACGCATCCGCTCCAGCCGATTCGGACGGGGGATTCCGGTGATAACGGTCTCGGCGGAGTCCGCCCCCGAACACCAAACCCGGGCGTATGAGGCCGGGGCCGACGACTTCCCCATCGGCTGCGGTGCCATGGCATTCCGGGAATACGATCTGAAGGCGCCCGACGTTTGACCGAACCCCGTTGCGATTCAAGTTGACCCCGGTGGGGCCGTTCATCGCCCCGATCGAGTCCGACCTGATCGCCACCAGAGTCCGCCTTCGGCCGTCGTCATCGGAATCCCCCTCCTGTCATGTGCCCGCCGGCCCGTCGGCGGAGCATCCTTGACATGCCCCGTGACGCGAGACAGAATCGGCGGTGAAGGAGACGGTCCATGAACTCGACGAGACGCGGCGTCGCGATGGCGGGAATCGCTTGGATTGCAGCGGCACTTGGCGCGTTGCCTTGCCGTGCCGCCGGCCTGGAGTCGGCAGGGAACGTCGACGGGGTGCTCACCTGGCGCCTGGGCACGGTGGCCCGGCAGAAGCCGGCTCGCGAGGTGGTGCTCTTCGCCTATGACGATTCGCCGCAGGCCGTGCTCAAGCGGATCGACGCGGCCAGGCGGCAGCTCGCCCAGGGCAAGCCGGGGGCGAGTCCGCCGTCGGGCGGGCCGGCCCCGGCGAAGGTCTGGATCCAGAACGGCACCACCGATTTCGCCCTGGAGGGCCCCTGCTTCTTCCGCTGGGACATCGAGGGGCGCCAGGCCCTGCGGTGTGCCCGCGGCGGACAGCTCAGCCAGTTCACCTGGTACGTCCATTACCGGGACCGGGGCCAAACCCGGCGTGCCGGCACCCCGCACTACCCGGATAGCGTCCCGGAAAACCTTCGCGTCGTCGAGCCCGTTCGGGCCTTGGGCGAGAAGGAGCTGGCCGGGGCGGTCGAGACGGCCGACGGCAAGCTCCGCGTCCGCGTTCGGGCCGTGATGGGCGAAGGGCCGGTCGTGGCGGTCGAGTTCGTGCTCACGGCCCTGGGCGCCGAGTCGCTTCAGGACGTCAGGCTCTCGACCTACGCCAACCTCGAGGCGGCCCACGATGAGGCCAACGACTACAGCTTCCTCGACCGGCGCACGGCGGGACTGTTGGTCTTCGACCCCGGCACGCAGACGTGCGTGGTCATGGCCGGGCTCGATCCGCCGAGCACCGGCCACTCGGGCACGTGGAACTCGATTGCCCAGCTCCAGAGCGCCTCGGGCATTGCGCTGGACCAGTGGAAGCCGTTCACCGGGCCGTCGCCCGAGCTGGTCAAACGGTTTGCCCGAGAGCGGGCCGAGGCCCAGGGCATCTACCTGCCGTACCCGGTCGAAAACCCCTTCACTCCGCCCACGCGCACGCTCTCGCCCGGGGAGGCCGCCGCGGCGCTGGAGCGGGATTGGCTCTTCCAGGCCATGGGCAAGCCGCCGGGCGAGCGGGCGATGGAGGAGATCGGCTGGGCCCGGGCCCTGGTTGCCCGGCTGGCGGCCGATCCGAGGACTGCCGACCTCAAACCGGAGCTGGCCCGGCTCGACGTCCTCCACAAGTGCCTGCTCGACTCGGCCGCCCGCGGCCTGGACCCTGCCGCGGCCAAGGAGGTCTACCTGGCGGTCCGCGGCGTCAAGCGGGCGATCGCGCTGAAGAACCCCGTGGTCGATTTCACCCAGGTCCTGCTGATCGACCAGCCCTATCCTCGCGGGCCGGTCAACGACACGCACGAGTCGATCCATCGGATGGGGATCACGGCCACGCCGGGCGGGCGCCTGCTGGTGCTCGACGGGCTCCATCCCGGCGGCCGTGTCCGGCTGCTGGCTCCGCAAACAAAGCCCGGCAGCTTCTGGCGGCCCGACCTCTCGTTCGACGCCCGGCGCGTGCTGTTCTGCTACAAGCCGCACGACGAGAAGAGCTTCCACCTCTACGAGATGGGCCTCGACGGCTCCGGCCTGCGCCAGCTCACCCAGAGCGATTACGACGACGTCGACCCGATCTACCTGCCCGACGGGCATATCCTCTTCACCACCACGCGGGGCAACTCCCACGTGCGCTGCGGGCCGTTCATCTATTCCTACGTGCTGGCCCGGTGCGACGCCGACGGGAAGAACGTCTACCTGATCAGCTACAACGGCGAGCCCGACTTCGTGCCGGCCTTGCTCAACGACGGGCGCGTGGCCTACTCCCGATGGGAATACTCCGATAAGCCCCTGTGGCGCGTGCAGAGCCTGTGGACCACGAACCAGGACGGCACCAATACGATGGTCCTGTGGGGGAACCAGTCGGTCTGGCCCGACCACCTCTCCGAGCCGCGGCCCATCCCCAACAGCAACCGGGTGATGTTCTCCGGCGTGGGGCACCACGACTGGTGGTCGGGCTCGATCGGGATCGTGGATCCCCGCCAGGGCTTCAATTTCCCGCACGGGCTGACCAAGGTGACCGTGGACCGGCCCTGGCCCGAATGCTCCAAGCCGCCGCTGGACCCGGCGGAGTCGCCGGCCTATCACCCCTCGGGCAACTACACCGGGTACAAGACGGCGTATCCGCTCTCGGAGAAGGATTTTCTCGTCTCCGCCCGGGCCGACGACGGCAAGTTCCGCCTCTACCTCATGGATACCGACGGCAACCGCGAGCTGATCTACGAGGGCGAGCACAACGTGCTCCACGCCATGCCGGTGAAGCCCCGCCGGCCGCCTCCGCAGCAGCCGGACCGCGTGGCCTGGCCGGGCACGGGCAAGGACCGCCGGCCGGCCCAGCCCGGCGTGTTCTACAGCGCCGACGTGTACCAGGGCGTGCCCGACCTGCCCCGCGGCAGCGCCAAGTTCCTCCGCGTCTTCCAGCTCGACCACAAGACCTACACCACCTGGGCCAAGACCTTCCGCCACTCCGGCCCGCCGGTCTCGATCGTCCAGGAGGAAGGGGTCAAGCGCGTGCTTTCCATCGTGCCGGTCGAGGCCGACGGCTCGGTCTACTTCAAGGTCCCGGCCGGGCGCTCGGTCTACTTCCAGCTCCTCGACGCCGAGTACCGCTGCCTCCAGACGATGCGGAGCTTCACGGGCGTGCTGCCGGGCGAGCAGCGGGGGTGCATCGGCTGCCACGAGACGCACAGCGCCGCCCCGCCGCGCCAAGGGGGCCTGGCCCTGCGCCGCGCGCCCACCGAGCTCTCGCCGCCGCCCTGGGGCACCGAGAGCGTCAGCTACGAGCGGTTCGTCCAGCCGGTGCTCGACCGCTACTGCAACAACTGCCACGCCGGCCAGCACGACGGCCGCAAGGTGCTCGACCTCACGCTGCGGCCCGGCCACAACGTGTTCAAGGAGCCGTACCTCACCCTGGTCGGCGGGGCCGGCTGGTACAACCCCGTGCCCGACCGCGGCCAGCCGGGCTACGGCATCGCCGGGGCGATCCCGGTCGAGACCATGGACCCCACGATGAACGACCCGAGGGCGTACGCCACGCTCCGGCCCATGCAGTACCTCTCCATTCGCAGCCGGCTGATCGAGCTTTGCTCCAGCGGGAAGCACTACGACGTAAAGGCCGACCCGCTGAGCCTGCACCGTCTGATCACCTGGGTCGACGCCTGCTGCCCCTACCTGGGCGAGCCCGAGCTTCGGGCCTTGGGCGACCCCGATTTCGAGGGCATCGAGCTGTTGCCCATTCGCCCCCGGGTGGCCACCGCCCCGGTGATCGAGCGGCCATAGGTCGTTTCGTAGGAAGGATTGCCAATCCGTCCTACGGTGGCGGGGAGAAGATGGCCCGGCAAGCCTTTCAGTTGCTATGGCGTGCCTCGGAGGAACGTACAATAATACGGACGGACTCGGTCGCCTTGCCTGGACTAGCCGACTACCCGAGAGTCAATACGAATGACCCGGTTGGCTCCCGAAATAGTTCCGATCCGCGAGGGGCTCCTCGGTGTTGGCTTTCGCAGAGACCGGCTTCGGTCGGAGGTGCCGATCCCGGGCCAGGACAGACGGGTGTCGCTGGTGGGTTTTGCCGACCAGCCGTTCGATTCGCGAACGGCTGCCGTGGCGGTCCTTCATCGCCGAGAGATTCTGGACAAGGACATTGCCGAACTGCGTCCGATCGGCGCGCCTCTCGTTTTCGCCCGCCTTCCCGACCATTACCAGTTCTGGAAGCAGGGGGCAGATCGTCCGATCTTCCAGCGCCGGCTCGGCCTCCGGGAGCTGCCGCGATTCTTCGACGAGAATCGGGATAAGCTCGCTCCAGGGTCGATCTATCGGGCCAAGGTGTGGGGCCGGCTCGAGCCGAGCTACCAGCTCGATTTCGTCGACGCGGGCCTTATGCCGCTCGTGGAAGAGGAGGCAGGCAAGAAACTGACGGGGCTCGTCGAGCGCGTCGTCGTGGCCACGAAGAGGCGACTCGGATGGGGCGACGTCTCGGATGCCAACGGACGGTGGCTGCTTCAGTCCACCTTCTGGCTGTTGGCCGCCAAGATACTCCAGGACAAGGAAGTCCCCGGCTTCGTCCGGCTCAATCTCACCGACGTGGAGGAGGTCTACCAGCGGGTCGCAAGGCACTACAACAGCCAATCGCCCAGACCCGTGCGCGTGGGGGGTCGGGCGAAGCGGGAGGCACTGGCGGCGGCGGCGGAAGAGATCGGCCGCTTCGGCCACTGCGGCTGCCTGAGTACGGAAGCCCTGGCACACCTCTACGAGAGTGCCTTGATTGACCGGGTCACGCGGAGCAAGCTCGGCACGCACAGTACGCCCACCTGGCTGGTCGACTACGTCGTTGGCAGGCTTCGCCCGTGGATCGAAGAGATTCCCGTGGGCAAGCGCCGCGTGTTTGAGCCGGCCTGCGGCCACGCCGGCTTCCTTATCTCCGCGATGCGGTTGCTGACGGAGCTGCTGCCTAACGGATGGTCTGGGTCCCGTCGAGATTACCTCCGGCGACGTCTGCACGGCTCGGAAACGGATCCGTTCGCCCTGGAAATCGCCCGCCTCTCGCTCACCCTGGCCGACGTGCCCAACCCCAACGGTTGGGCGCTGACGGAAGGAGACATGTTCGACAGCGACGAGCTCGAGTGCGGAGTCGGTGGGGCGACTATCGTCCTCGGCAATCCGCCGTTCGAGAACTTCGCCAAGAAGGAACGCGGCCCGGAACGCCTTCCGAACAAGGCCGCGGAGACGTTCCGCCGCGTGGTCGACAACCTTCCCCAGGGGGGCGTCTTTGGTTTTGTTCTGCCGCAGACCTTTCTGCGGAGCAAGCAGGCGGCCGGGGTGCGCCGGACGCTGCTGGACGACTACGAAATCGCCGAGATCAGCCTGTTCGCCGACAGAGTTTTCCATTACAGCGACTCGGAGTCGGCCATCGTCGTCGGCCGACGGCTGGGTCCGTGTCCATCTCGCCGGTTCTCGGTGCGTTTCCAACGGATCCGCGAAGGGCACGTCGAGGAGTTCAGCCATACGTATCGGCCGGGGAGCTCGGAAGCCGTGCAATCACAACGCTTCCTGGCCTCGGATGATTCCTCTTTGTACCTGCCCGACTTGCACGCTGTCTGGGATGCCTTGTCGCGACTTCCGAAGCTGGGGACGTTGGCCGAGGTTGGACAAGGGCTGATTCACAAGTCCAAGAGCGACCGAACAAGGCCGCGAAGTGCGGTCACGGAATCGGCCGTCGAGATCGAGGGGCTGACCTTGACGCCAGGGTTCGCCGGTTGGACTAAGCAGCAGACGACTCACACGCTGCCGCACCTGGTCTGGCTGAATCTCGACCCGGATACCATCCGTCGTCCGCTCAGTGGGACGACCACCGGGAGTCCGCAGGTCCTTCTCAACTACGCACCGGTCAGCCGAGAGGCGTGGCGTCTGAAGGCGCTTCTTGATCCAGACGGCCATCCATTCACCAGCGACTTCCTGACTGTACGACCCGAAGTTTCCGGCTTGTCCTTGGAAGTTGTATGGGCGATCTTGAATTCCCCGGTTGGGAACGCCTGTGCATATTGTCATTCGGAGAAGCGCCACGTCCTGGCAGGCCAAATGCGACAGATGCCATTCCCTGATATCACGAACGTCGACCTCGGGCCGTTGGAGCAAGCGGTCGCGAGCTATCTGAAGGCCGCACGAGCCATGCCCGTTGAGGTCCGCAAACAGCCGCGGAAGGCGCGCCCCAAGAGAGACGACCGACAAGAGCACCTGTTTCCCCAAGCGGCAGGCGCCGAACCTGCGGGAAGCGAAGCGGTGGCGGAGCAACTCAAAGTCCTCCATTGGCGCATTGATGCCGAGGTCCTGCGGCTGTACAACCTTCCCGCCCCGCTGGAACGCAAACTGCTCGACCTGTTCACGGGCATTCGGCGGCGCGGCGTCCCCTTCGAGCAAACCGAGTACTTCCCAAAGGGCTTCACCGACCTCGACCGGCTTGGTGATCTGCTGGCGATCACCGAGGACTGGCCCAAGACCAACCGCCGCCGCGCGAGACTCATCGACTTGGAGGAAGAAAGGAAACTCACTCCCGCGCAGGGCGAGGAGCTGGAGAACCTCCAGCGCCTGGCGGACGCGGGGGTAAGTTACTGTCAACCGGTTCAGATGGAGGGAGTGGACCGGCTCATTGACGATCTCAAGCGGCGGGGGTTATGGGACCAGTAGAAGAGACGGTGCAGCCTTACGCTTACCCCTCCGGTGCCTACCAGCGCCGCCATGGCCCGGCTGGCTACACCGATTACGCCAGCTACCGGCCTTGGCTGGAGGATGAGTTCTCCTTCCGGTGCGCCTATTGCCTCAAACGCATGGTTTGGGCACCATCGGACATCTGGGTCGTCGACCATCTGATTCCCCAACACGAGGCGCCGGAACTGGAATGCGAGTACGACAATCTCGTCTTCGCCTGTCACTTGTGTAATGGCCGGAAAGGCTGCAACCGCGTCCCCGATCCCTGCAAGGTGGCCTACGGCGCGTGCCTGCGCGTCGAACCCGATGGGAGAGTGACTCCACTGAACGCCGATGGCCACCGACTTGAGAAAGTGCTGAGACTGAACCACATCCGGCGCGTTGATGAGCGACGGAACATCCTCAAATTGCTGTCCGTGCTGGCCCGGCACGATCCAACCCTGTTAGAGGAGCTCATGGGATACCCTGCCGACTTGCCGGATCTCGCACGAAAGGCGCCCCCTCGCAACACCCGGCCCGAAGGCGTTGCCGAAAGCCACTTCGCAAGACGCCAGCGTGGTCAACTACCGGCTACCTATTGACCTCGGGAGCGTTCGAGGGAACGACCCATTCCCCTACGTGTGATAATCCGCATTGAGCCGGACGTATTCCTGGGTGAGGTCGGTGGTCCAGAAGCGGCCGCGGGCGCTGCCTTCGGTGAGCTGGAGCTGGATCAGCGTGTCGCGGTTGTTGCGGATCGAGTCGGAGACGCTCTTGGCGTCGAAATCGACCGGCGTGCCGCCCTGGTAGAGCTGGAAGCCGTTCAAGAAGAGGCTGACCCCGGCGGGATCGAAGGCGACGCCGGCGTAACCGGCCGCGGAGACGATGCGGCCCCAGTTCGGGTCCGCCCCGCAGACGGCCGTCTTCACCAGCGGGCTGTTGGCAATGGTGCGGGCGATTTGCAGGGCGTCGTCCCGCGTCTTGGTGCCCGAGACTTCGATCGTGATCAGGTGGCTGGCCCCTTCGCCGTCGGCGGGGATGGCCCGGGCCAGCTCGGCGCACAGCCCGTTGAGCGACCGGCCGAAGGCGGCCAGGTCGTCCCCGGCCAGCACGCCGCCGCCGGCGGCGCCGTTGGCCAGCAGGAGCACGGTGTCGTTGGTGCTGGTGTGGCCGTCGACGTTGATGCAGTTGAAGCTGTCGGCCACGGCGGCCTTCAGGGCCGCCTGCGCGCTGCCCACGTCCAGGGCCGCGTCGGTCATCACCAGGCCGAGCATCGTGGCCAGGTTGGGGCCCATCATGGCCGCCCCCTTCACCATCCCCGTGATCTGGATCTCCCGCCGGCGGATCGAAAGCGTCCGGCCGGCGATCTTGTGGACCGTGTCGGTGGTCATCATGCCGCGGGCCGCGGAGACCAGGGCGTCCTCATCCGAGCCGAGCTGCGCGGCGGCCAGCTTCACCCCCTGGGCGATCTTGTCCAGGGGCATGTAGTGGCCGATCACGCCCGTCGAGAGGACCAGGGCCTGGTCTTCCTCGGCCCCGGCGGCCTCGGCGCCCAATCGGGCCATCTCGTAGGCGTCCCGGAGCCCCCGCTCCCCGGTGCACGCGTTGGCGTTGCCCGAGTTGATTACCACCACGCGGATCCGCTCGCTCGGGGTCCGGCTGCGGTCCAGGGCCACGGGCGCGGCGTACACCAGGTTCTGGGTGTAAACCCCCACAGCGACCGCCGGGACCTCCGAGACCACCAGCGTCAGGTCCTGCTTGCGCAGGTCCCGCTTCAGCCCGGAGTGAACCCCGGCCACCAGAAAACCCTTGGGGACGCGGATTGCCATGGTCGCTTGCGCTCCAGATCAGGAAACATCGCATTGTAGGGTGGGACGAAGTCCCACCGAAGACACGCCTTCCCCCGGCAGGTTCACAGGGCCGTCGTCTCCGGATACCCGTACATCAGGTTGAAGTTCTGCACGGCCGCCCCCGAGGCCCCCTTGATCAGGTTGTCCAGGCAACTGACCGTGATCACCCGGCCGCGGACCAGCCGGGCGGTCACGTCGCAGTAGTTCGTGCCCGCGCTGTCCTTGGTGCCGGGCAAGTGATCGATGACGCGGACGAACGGCTCCTCGGCGTAGAAATCCCGCAAGGTGCCGAGCAGCGTCTCTTCGGCGATCGGGCCGACCGGCCGGCTGTAGCAGGTGGCGAGGATGCCGCGATCCATCGGCACGAGGTGCGGGGTGAAGATTACCTCGACCCGGGTCCCAGCCGCCGTGCTGAGGACCTGATCGATCTCCGGCGTGTGCCGGTGCCGCCCGACGTTGTACGCCGAGATGCTCTCGTTGCACTCGGGGTAATGGGTGGTCAGCTTCAGGGTCCGGCCCGCCCCGGAAACCCCGCTCTTGGCATCGACCACGATCCCCTCGGGCTCGATGCACTTCGCCCTAAGCAGCGGGGCCAGGGCCAGGATGGCCGAGGTCGGATAGCAGCCCGGGTTGGCCACGAGGCTTGCCCCCACGATCTTCTCCCGAAACAGCTCCGGCAGTCCATAAACCACCCTGCCCAGCCGGCCGGGGTCCGGGTGCTTCTCGCCGTACCATTGGGCGTACACCTCGGGGTTGTCGAGGCGGTAGTCCGCGCTGAAATCGACCACGCGGCAGCCGGCCTCCAACAAGGGCACGATTGCCGACGCACTCGCCCCGTGGGGCAGACAGCTAAACACGCACTCCGCCCGGCGGGCCACCTCGTCGGGCGCAAGGTCTTCGAGGGTGAGGTCCAACCGACCGTGCAGCGCGGGATGCACCATCCCGATAGGGGGACTGCCTTCCTGCCGGCTGGTGGCCGCGACGATCTCCGCCCCAGGGTGGCGTAGCAGGATTTTGATCAGCTCCAGGGCGGTGTACCCGGTGGCACCCAGGATGGCGACACGTGTCATGGCTTGCCCGTCCCTCGCGCGGTTTCTCGCTCACGGCGGTAGAACCTGGCAGTATACCCCCCGCGCAGCCCGGTCGCCAAGGGGGTGTTCGCCAAGTCGGTTGGCACGACTTCAGGAGGGCACGCGGCGGTCGGTAGGGAACGCGCTGCTGTGGCGTCCCCTTGAAGCACCCGGCACCGAGGAACGCCCGCCACTGCGGAACGCCAACGGCAACGCGTTCCCTACAGGCGATCCTCCCGGGATCACGCACGCTCGTTCAAGGGTCGAATTCCAGGAGTCCCAAGATACGGTTGGGTTGGCGAGACAGCGGCTCGAATTTCGGTTCCGGCTACGCCTTAATGCATAGCGCCCGGCGGAACTGCGTGGACGTTTGGTCTGACTCCGCCTTCTTGCCGGCAGGTTTTCCTAGAGCCAGTCTCGCTAGATCTCGATCATCAAGGGTCAATAGCCCTTGTTCGCGCAGACGCTCAGCGCTCACAGTCGCACCACGACCGGTGATGACAACGACGAGATCCCGATATCGGCGGCGAATTGACCGGAACAAGGCCCCAGCGACTGCCGCCGACGCCGCCGGGTCGATCGCCATCCCGGCTAACGCCATGATTGACGAGGCTGCTGCCATGTCTTGATCACTCACCCGGAGAAGATCCAGACAGTTGGCTCTAGTGACTAGTTCTAGTACCTCCCACGGCGTCTCGTTGACGTTTAGGCCGGGGGCAAACAGCGAACGAGTCGCGAGCGTTACAGGCTTGCCATCGCTCAGCGCGGCTCCAAGTGTCGCGCACATGTCCGGTTCCACCCCGATCAGATGATATCGCGCCCGCGTTGCGATCCGGTACAACACCCCGGCCGCCAGTAGCCCCCCGGCACCTACCGGCACGATGATGTCTGCGCCCTCGGGGAACTCATGGGTCAACTCTGCCCAAAGGCTAGTATACCCGGCAATTTGGCGGCGGTTGCGGAATGGATGGAGTAGCATTGCCCCCGTGGTGTCAGCCGACTGTTGCGCCGCAGCCTCACACGCCAGAGCGGAATCCCCACCGAACGCGACACGGCATCCAATCTGCCTCAGCAGTTTCAACTTGTCGCGTTCAATCCACTGGGGTACGACGACGGTAGCCTGCAAACCGCATTGCCGGGCTGCGAGCCCCACGGCCAGTCCGTGATTGCCGGAGGAGAACGTCACGACTTGCGGAGAACACAGTCGCTCAGCCACATCACGAAGATCCACGACTTGCGGCAGAATGCCTCGCCACTTGAAAGAACCCCCGGGTTGTGCTGATTCATCTACCAGACACAGACCCTGCCAATCAATGAGCCTTAACATAGATGAAGGCGCCCCGTCAACGCTCCGAGGTCTACGTCATGAGTCAATCAATTGTGAATTGCCATATTCCGAGAAGCGGCTGTCATTCTGTGCATATGTCACGGATCACCAGACGGGAGCCTTCTCATAAAATCGTCGGACATAGGTTGCGTCTTCCAGGCATCCTGAATGCGTTTTGCATTCTTCGCCCAGAACTCAGCAAGTCGATACGCATGCGTTCCCGAAGGTAACCGCTGTACTCCGCCAGCCGCCTGGCATTGGTGACCACGAACAACCAAGAATCTCGATTCCTTGAAATAGCGATACTCCTGCAGCCCCTCGCCAATAGCAAAGGATTCGTCCATGTTGCTTGCTACAAGAGTTCGGCCGGTGATCACCATATCGTCAATACAGAACTGCCACCCATTCATTTGTTCGCGGGTCGCATGATAGGTCGGCACATTGCGTCCAAGAAACGCTTCATAAATAGAATTGCGCCCAGTGGCGGGAAAGATATTGTCTTCGTTGGTTACGATGATGCGGGCGAATGGTGGTGGTCCATTGTGATTCCCGGCTTTCCACCCGCTGCAATGCTCTCCTGCCAGAGCATTGACTATTGCGAAGTGAGGCAGCACCAATTTGAGCTGTTCGGTGAAGACCGGCCACTTCTCGTGTTCCATCGCCTCTACGAGCTTGGGGTATCCGTCTTTATGATCGTAAATGAGCGCGCGCAAGTTGTCCGGTGCATAAGGGAAGACGTACAAGACGAAAACATCACTTGGGATTCGTCCCGTAGATGAACTCGTGCTGGCTACACCCAAACTGAGCAACCCCCTGGAATAGGGAATCGGATCGAGTCCATCGTAAAGCCGCGAAAGGAGGACTGGACTTCCACCGAAAGCAGCCGGATGCGTGACACAACTATGCTGATTCGGGCATCCAGTTCGGAGATTCAGATCGAGGCATCGAATGACGTGCCTGCCCTTTTGGGAACGATCCGTCCTCAGAATTGCGTCGAACCCTGGCAGTTCGATCACTTTCCTCGCAAACGCCGCCGAAATTGCAGCAGCCGCGCAATGGTATCGGTCCCTATCCTCGGCTTTCTTGGCCGTTCCAGGATCAGAAACCCCTCGAATCGTAAGAAAAGAGATCCCGAGATGCGCACAAACACGCCCGACTGCATAAGCCTCCATGTCGAATCCGAATATCTTCTCAGAGGGAAATGCGGCACGAATGAAGTCCTGGTACGATTTCGAGACAATCACATGTTCGCCGGAGGCAAAAGTGACTAGATGCGCGTTGGGTTCACGCGTATCCCACGGATCTTGGGGTTCGACGCCCCATGGCTTGTGATGGACGTTCCGTATCTTGGCAAGGTGACGGATGGCTCTTCTCGCAATCTGCTTCCAAGGCCGAGATGCGCGTCCCACGATTTCTGCCAGGCTAAGCAAGTCGTCGTTACGTACTATCGGATCCTTGCTCCGAATCTTAACCTCGAACTCGACGACGTGGCCGTTGGTCTTTAGACACATCGATGCTAGCTGCGCTGGGTCAGAAACCCTCGCGTAGGAGTGGTAGAGAACTCGCTCATTGTAGATAACGTCACCAACCTGAATCGGGACGTCCTTATCATGTACAGGTTCTTCGTCATGCTTGGCGTCATCCTGCTCTAGGTCGCCCTTCGCGGCGAGCTTCTCTGAGTTGCCAGCGGCGATTCCTAACAAGAGCACAACCTTCGGCCGGTAACTATCCAATACTTGAAAACATTGAATCGCGGCAGATAAAGCTCCTACCTCGCCGATCACGAAGAGGCCAACTGACATCGGCTTGCCATCACACAGAACTTCCGGGTCCACGATCTGAAACGGCCTGTCGGGGGCGTAGCCCCTCGCGGGGAATATCGTTCGACAAACCTTCGCCTCCTCGTTGAGTGGAGCAATAAGCAAGACGTCTAATGGATGTTTCATGTCTGAGTCAAAGATGGACATCGCACCCTCCTGCAACTGCCGATTCTCTCGTCGTGTCGATTCTTCCGTCAACGAAGGCGGCAATCCGGGCATTCTGGGCTCGCGTCCATTCATGATCGTGGGTCGCCACAACCGCAGCACTGGGGTAGGCCAGAATATACTTTCGGAGCAACTCGTCCGCTACGACCGTGTACTCCTCATCCAGCGATGCCCTATGTTCGTCCAAGAGAAGGACTTGAGGAGTCCCCAATACAGCTACCGCGAGCGCCAGAAGTTGCCTTTGCCCGCCAGAGAGCGTTTCCGCCATTAGGCGACTGCGTTCAGCCAGAAACTCAGCCAAGGTAACCGACAAGTGCCTGAGCAGGGCAATAGCGTCGTTGCCATTGGGAAAACCAAGGGACAGGTGAACTCCCCGTTTGCTCGATATGGTCAAAACCTCGCCCACCGTGAGTTCGGCGGCAAGGGCTTTGTAGCTTTCCTGGTGGACTCGGCCGATCTTCCAGCAACGACGATATGTTGGCAAACGCAAGAGGTCCATGCCGTTCAATTCAATACGGCCTGAATCCGGTGCAAGATCCCCCGCGACGATATTGAGAAGGGTTGTCTTTCCGCAGCCGTTCGGCCCCATCAGCGCCACGATCTCATGAGGCGAAACGGACAGAGACACTCCGCGCAGGACCTCAAGTGGTTGCCCTGTCGGGCCGTCGAATCGTTTCGTTATGTCAGTTACTCTGAGCAAGAAGCCTATCCCTTTCTGCCTTGCCGAGCGCCAAGAGGCCGATAGTGATGACCCCCGTGGCGAGCTTTACGTCCGTGGGTGACACGCCAGCGGACAGCGCCACACCGATCGCCAATTCGTAAAGGAGAATGCCCACAGGAGCAGCCACGACTTGAGCCCACAAACGCCTGCGCCCGCATATCTTCTCCCCAATAATCAGCGACGCGATACCGATGATGATCGTGCCCGTGCCGATGGAAACGTCCGAGAACCCATACTTGATCGTGAGAAAGCAACCCGAGGTTGCGACAAGCATCCCGGCCATCCCGACCAATACGCATTTGTAGAGCGCCACGTTCCGCCCCACCGAGCCGAGAAACGTCGGGGACGTACCGGTGCATCTAAGGGCGCAGCCGATCTCGGTCCGAAATACCACGTACAGGAAAACGGCCGTAATGCCGACAAACAGGAAGAAGAAAACGGATGAGTAATCGCTGCTAAGCCAACAGGCCGTGTCGAAACTGTACAGCGGCTGGTTGGCTCCGCCCAGAATGCGTAGATTGAGGCTGTAGAGAATGGTCAAGACTAGGACGCTAGCCAGGAGTGGATTGATCCTTAGGCGGACAGACACGGCGGCGGTGAAGATGCCTGCAACTGCTCCTGCCAGCATTGCAGTCAAGATGGCGACGGGAACACCCATGCCGCCGAGGAAACATCTCGCAAACACCACCGATCCTAGGGCAAACACGCCGTCCACAGACAGATCGGGAAAACCAGCCATTCTGAACGTCAATACGGCCGCTAACGAAACCAAGCACAGAATGCTCGATAGCTCTAGGATGGACAAGAGCTGGTGCATTTCTGACTATCCGATCATGATGCCTGGGCAATGACCGCAGTTACATCGGAAAGGCGTCGGGATCGAATCCTCGGTAAGTCTGTAGTCACAAACCACCTCGTCATGCGGTTGAATCGTCGCCACACAGACGATCTGAATCTCATCATCCACAAAGCGGACTTCGGCATTGTGACGACAGGAGTGATTCACCCACCGCAACACACAAGGTTCGAGAATATGCTCGGTCGGAAGACGCTGAACACTCCCGTGTGCTGGCTCAGACAACACGGTGAAATCGGCTGTGGCAAAAACGAGTTCGCCACGAACGAAGGGACGTGTCGCGAACACGCCGTTTCCATGAATCCTCGACGGATGTACAACCAAGTCGCAGACGGAGCGGTTTGGAGTCAAGATGCTCATTTGTCCTTACCGGAGATATCGGTGTAGGTTTCCTTCGCTTTCGCCGCAATGTCACGGGGAATCTGAACCCCCATCAACTCGGCGGCCTTGGCGTTGAGATAAATGTCCCCACCTTTTGTGTATCGGATCGGGATCGCCGCCATCTTCTGCCCATCAATCACGGCGGCGATCAGAGCGGCGGCCTCAACGCCGACGCTGTAGTAGTTTTGGCCCACAGCACATACGGCGCCCCTCTGAACAGACGAGTAGTCTCCGGCGAACAGTGGGATCTTCTTTTGGATCGCGAACTCGACAAGCGCTGGGAACGCTGCGGTCACGGTAACGTCGTTAGCCGTGAAGAGCAGACCAACCTTTCCTTGAAGGCTGGCAAGACTCTGAGCGACTTCATTAGTCGAGTGAACCGGACGCAGTTCCAGCTTGAAGCCCCGGGCCTCGGCCTCTTTGGTGATTAGCGGGACTGTAACGGAGGAGCTGGCATCACCCGGGTCATAGACCATTCCGATAGCCTTGGCTGTGGGGAGCACTTGCCGGATCAAGTCGAGGTTTGGGCCAATAGGCCAGAGGTCGCTTACACCCGTAATGTTGCCTTCGGGAGCACCAGGGGACTTGACCAGCCCAGCGGACACTGGGTCTGTCACGGCCGCAAAAACGATGGGGCTGTCTGTGATCTTGGACTTCACGGCTTGGGCCGTTTTCGTGAAAATGGGCACGTAAACGGCAACACCAGTGTCCCGATACCTGTCCACAATCTGGGCAATTGTCGTTGCGTCCCCACTCGCGTTCATCACGCGGACCTCCACGTCGCGGCGGGATGCAAGCCCCGCTTTGATGCCGCGGGTGACATCCGAAATGGCTACGTGCTCCATCGGTTCAATGACTCCGACAACCCGCTTGTCGGTAGCCTTGGGACGGTTAAGGATGATCACAAGCCCGACCAGTACCGCGACCACTACAACTACCGCAACTCTTCGCAGCGTTTTTCCGGTTGGCATAATGCGCCTCTTGTCCCTTGACGTGACGCGGCCAGATATCCTGGCCCTGGCATTCGCGTTCCCCCATTATAGGTTCTGAGGAAACGGCACGGAAGTCCAGACGTAGCCGCCATTCTGCCTCGACGCCCCCCCTGTCGTCGCCCGAGGGATCTTTCTGCGTGGCGGCCACTCTATCGCTTCTATCCCTTCGCCACCTGCGCGATGGACCGCCGTCTGAACGTCAAGAATCCTTCGAAATCTGCGTCGCCCGTTGTCGGCCCGGGCAGCATCCCTAACCTGTACCGCGGCAGTCCCAGGTTGCCATCTCGTCTCTCAAGAAGCCGAAAACTCGTGGAATGGCGCGATTCTCGGACGCTCCCGGACCCCCCTGTGGGCTGGATTGCAGACCACTCCGAAGCCGGGTGGCCGGCTACCGCGCCTTGCCGAGGTCCTCAGCCGGGAACTTGAAGGTCGGACCTCCTCCAGGCAGGCGGGACGGCCAAGACGACCGCGGCGTTGGGCGTCCCGTATTATAAGGTGCCTTCCACCGTGCCCAGCGCTACGGCGGCATAGCTTCGCCGCCGGCGATCGTGGCCATTGCACGGATTGTTGCCGCGGGCGTGCTCGTCGAAAGCGACCGCGCCGAGCCGTCGAGAATCAGCACGTTGATGAAGCCCGGGTGGTTCGAGCCCTTGGCCTGGACCGGGCCGCCGGGGCGAGGGAACGTGGCCACGAACTCGTCGAGCGTCATGTCCTTCGGCTCCATCCAGTTGACGCCCGTACCCGGGATCTCGACGATCGCAATCGTATTGGAGGTGCCGTCCCGAACGTCCGATAGCTTCGTGCTCTTGGGGCCATCGGAGAGCGTCCCCGGGCCGACGAGCATCACGTAGCTGGCGTTCGCGGTGTCTGCTGCGGCACTCTCCGGGCACTGGTACGCGGAGACGGGCCTTTGGGCCAGGCGGCGATTGGCCGGGCCGTCGAACGGCTCCTTGAAGTTGTACTGGGCGTACAGGGCCTGCTCGTCGACGAACGGCAGCAGCAGCACCCGCCAACTGTGCTTGGGCTTGCCCTTTTCGTCGGCCACGTAGGCCGGCGGGAAGCACTTGTACCGGTCATGGTAGTTTTGCAGGGCGAGCCCGATCTGCCTGAGATTGTTGGAGCACGGGTCGGACGGGCGGACGACCGCGGGGGCCGCCTGGGGCGTGACGGGGCGGCCCATCTGGCCGCTGGGCATCGAGAGCCGCCAGAATAACGTCCCGAACAGCAGGCCGCCGCACACCAGCAGGACGAGCAACAGCACGACCACCACGATGACGACGATGGCGACGGGCGAGAGCCCGCCGGAGGGTGCGGGCCTGCCGGGCCCGCCGGCAACGCCGGGCCAGGGGATCACCACGGTTTGGCCGCAGCCGGCGCACGGGCCGCTCTGGCCCGCGTAACGCGCGTCCACGTCCGTCTTCAGGCCACAATGGGGGCAAACAAATGGAATCGCCATGGCGGGTTCCTCCTGGGTCTCTTGTCCCTTCGCCGTCGAAGTGGCCTTTCGCTCCGCGAAAGTGACGGTTCTTTCGCGGAGCGAAAGGCGACATTCGACGCCAAGCCACGGGTATCTTGCCACCAGCCCGTGAACGTTTACGTCGGGGCTCAATGACCTTCCTGTCGGGTGTTTCGGACGATCTGGACGAACTGTCGGGCGAGCGACTCGATGCGGGCCCAATCGCGGGCCGCGATGGCCTTGGGCTCGACCAGGGCCCCGCCGATCCCCAGGGCGCAGGCCCCGGCGCGGAGGAAATCGGCGGCGGTCTGGAGGTTCACCCCGCCGGTGGGCATCAGGCGGACCTGGGGCAAAGGCCCGCGAAGCGCCTTCAGGTAGCCCGGCCCGGTCAGCTCGGAGGGAAACACCTTCACGACGTCCGCACCCAGCTCCCAGGCGGTGAGGACCTCGGTGGGAGTCAAGGCACCGGGCATCACCAGCTTGCCGTACCGGCGGCACAGCCGGATGACCTTGCGGTTGATGGTCGGGGCGACGATGAACTCGGCGCCGGCCAGCAGGGCCGAGCGGGCGGTCTCGGGGTCCAGCACCGTGCCGGCCCCCAACAGGATGCGGTCGCCCAGGCGGTCGGCGACCTGTTCGAGCACGCGCGGGGCGCGGGGGACGGTGAACGTGACCTCGATGGCCTCCACCCCGCCCGCCAGAAGGGCCTCCGCCACATCGGCCAGAAGCTCCCCGCTGGGGGCCCGCAGGACGGCAACGATCCCGCCCTCCAGCAGGCGGGCCAGGTGGGACTGTTTGGTCATCGCCAATGGGTTTCTCCGATAGTCAGACTAGGTGCGTCGGCCCACTAGGAGGGAGCGTACCGGCACAGCGCGATCCTGTCAACGATCCCCCCTATCGAGGGAAGATGGGAGGACTCTTTCGCAACCCCTCTTGGACGGCGATGGAGATCCCCGACCTGTGCTGGACTCGCCCCACCCAAGCGTGCATAATTGAGCCGGTGCCAAGCGGTCAGCCCGCATTTCTCACCGGCCGGGGGAGCGGGGCACAGGGTGTGCCTGTAGGACGGGTTGGTAACCCGTCCCGTATAGGGACGGATTGACAATCCGTCCTACGGCGGTGAGAAATGCGGGTCAGGGTGGTGGCGGTGCCCGGTGGGTCCCTGGGTCGGCGTCCTGTCATGTGGCTCCCGTTGTTTGACGATCCGGTGGCGAAGTTCATTCTCTGGTCGAGCGTCCTGGTGGTTCTCTCCGCCATCTTGATCTACGCCGCCGTGCGATTTCGCGGCGAGGCCCTAAAGGACGAACAACCGGAACCGCTCGCCAACGAGCTGATGTCAAAAATCCGGGAATTGCATTCCCGGGGTGAGGTAACGGACGAGGAATTCCGAACAATAAAGACAAAGCTGGCGACGCGACTCCAGGGAGAGTTAAAGGATAACGGCGAAACGGGTTAGGACGAGGGGCGCGAACCGGGGTAAAGTCCGGGGTCTTGCGGGTCGGAGGGTCCTGTCTGCCTGGGGCGGCCAGCTTTGGAAAACCGAGACGGCCCGCCGCTCGTAAGGACGTTAGAGCTGACAGCCGAGGATCAAGGTCGCCGCCAGCGGCCCACGGCCGCACGGAGCCATTGCAGGGGACACGTCGCTTCGATCGCTCCAGCCGCCCCTGCTTTTTCGCCGAGCCTCCGACCGGCGGGT
>Ga0315290_10000549_pt1 | contig 24727 bp, 21 predicted proteins | sample YL17G12_0_MG_FD_203627 | JGI IMG/M metagenome (GOLD analysis project Ga0315290, IMG submission 203627) | Sediment microbial communities from Yellowstone Lake, YNP, Wyoming, USA - YL17G12_0 | ecosystem: Environmental > Aquatic > Freshwater > Lake > Sediment | place: USA: Wyoming | collected... | reverse complement strand
AGCTTGGCCCACTTGTCAGTGTTTACCACGTCGGAGATATCCGGAGCTTTTTCGCCGCTGTCGTTGCAGTGCGGGCAGGTGTAGATGCGCCCTTCAAGCAGGCCGGACTCCCTGTCCCAGATGAAGGCTTCGGCTTGGATGGAGCGGTGGCAGTTGGCGCACACGGTCTGGTACAGCGACTGGATGTGCTGCTCCAGCCGTTCGTCCTCCTTGCGCGATGCGCCCAGTTCCGCCAACCCGGCCTGCAGGTCAGCGACGGATGGCGGATCGGCGGCCATTTCGAGCAGGAAACGTGAGATGGGATTGTTCGCCGCGACGAGTACGCGATAACCGGCGCGCGCCGCCTCCACTGCCACCTGTGGCGAGGACCCGAACGGGTCCAGCACCCACGCTCCCGCTGGGATGTGCTGTCCCAGCCACGTTGACACCACGCCCTGCATGACAGGCGGCAGATAGCGTGCCAGCGGTTCCGGTGCTGCGGGCGGATTGCCGATGAGATAAGGTGCTGAGGCGAAGATGTCCATCACGAATAGTATAGCGAACCTCCCGCCGTGAAGCAACAGGCGGGAGGTGGATTATGTTAGCAGGTTGGAGAGTTGAAAGACCTAGGCTGAGCTAGCGGGAAAGAGATATGATCAAGGCTTCAATGCTACTTCGGTATACGCTTTTAACTCCTCGCCGACAGGTTTGTTGTCATAGACATTGGCTGAAATCACAAACAGCAGCTTAATACCACCAGATTGTGGAAGTAACTTCGGAACCGAAATAGCCTGAATAGAACGCGCTGCTGGAGTTTCGTTTGGCAATATTATGAACTCAGAAACTGGATTTGAATATGCTTATCTATCGATACCCATTCATTGTTTACGAATTGATATATTAATAAATTGTTAGTATTAAGGATTAGTGTATGGTCTGAGTATGGCACAACCAAGAGATCTACAGGATCGTCAGTTTTGAAGGTGTTCCATCCAGCAGGCACTGAAAGGGTAATAGATCGATTTACATCTTATCCAGATGGTATAGCATCATTTGTTCTTTCATTCGGGGTAGGCTTGCTGCGCATTCCACGCCAGAATTGTGCTGAGGAAGATGATAGTCAGAAGTGTTCGAAGGTTCATGTTTTCCATCCGAATCAAAGTTGCATCTCGCTAGGACGTAGGTTTTCACTCGCCCAGCCCGCTAACTACTTTTCAACAGGCAGAGCTCATGCGGAGCAAGTTTCCTTGCTGGGCGCGAGGCTCCTCTTTGAGGCGCACGTCCTTTCCCGGATTAAATCAAGAAATCTTCAAAATTCTCTTGGCTGATCGTCGCAAGGGTGGATCCAGGATAAGCTTCAAGGAACTCTTTTCTGGTCGCCCGTCTCATCTCGCTTTCACGCCATTTGAATTCATATCCGTGTAATTTGCCGCCGTGTTCCTCGACGCAGTCGATCTCTTTCTGGTCATACGTCCGCCAGAAATAAGTATTCACGGACCGATCGGCGGTTTGATTTGCCTTTCGGCGTTCGATTGTGAGGAAATTTTCCCAAAGCTGCCCGACATCATCGCGCAACGAGAGCGGGTTGAAATTCTGGATGAGGCTGTTGCGCACGCCGTTGTCATAAAAATAGTAACGAGGGTTTTTGGTGACTTCCTTGCGTAAATTGCGCGAGAAACCTCCCACCCTGAAGAGCACAAATACCTTCTCGAGCAGGTCAAGGTAACGTTCAACGGTTTGTCGGTTAAGCGCCAGGCTGGTTGCCAGTTCTGCAATGGAGACTTCATGCCCAATTTGAAAAGCCAGCAACCGGAGCAAGTCCACGATCTTCTCCGAGCGGCGCACTCCCTCCAGTTCCAGAATATCTTTGTAGAGATACGACCCTACCAGCTCGCCCAACAGTTTCTCCCTTAGGGCAGGATTCTCTGTCGTTATGATGGCCGGGTAACCTCCCCAGACGAGCCAGCGCTCCAACATGCTGCGCGCTTCAACAGCGCCAATCGTCTGGCGTATCTCAGGGTAGCTGACAGGAAAAAGATTGAATGTCAGTGTGCGCCCGGTAAGCGGTTCGCTGATCTTGTTCGCCAGGTCGAACGATGCTGAGCCGGTAGCGATCACAATCGCATTGGGATGGTTGTCAATGAGAATCTTTAGATTAATCCCAATATTGGCCACACGTTGGGCTTCGTCAATGACCAGCAATTCTGCATCGCCCAGCACTTCGCTCAACAGCTGCCTGTTCTGGCTGCCGAGAGGCTCGCGATACATCAATTCGTCCGCATTCACAAGCCGGCTGCGAAGGCTCACAGAAGAAATCAAATCATTAGCGAGCGTGGTCTTCCCCACCTGACGCGGACCGTACAGGACCAAGACTTTACCTGGCAGAAGCAGTTTTTTTATTTGAGAAAGAAGAAACCGCTGTATTTTCATAAATTCATTATACCACAACGTCTGAATTAAAGAAAACAGATCTTGTGTTTCATTTTGGAATAATCATCTCTGCTGTGCACGGCTCTCCACTTGACCCGCACGCTAACTACTTTTCAGCAAGCACACTTCATGTGGGGCAAGCTCGATATTATCGCTGATTTTCGCGTCATGCTTGATGGTCGAGAGCAGCGGCTGCCAGTCTCCAGGCGGAAGGTCAAGCGTCCTTGTCTTACTACTGAAATTCAGCGCGACAAGGATGGTCTGCTCAGGGGAGAGCCGCAGGTAAGCAAGCAAATCCTTTTGCGGGGGTTCGAGAAAAATAATACCTCCATCCCGCAGCGCGCGGTGCTCCTTGCGAAGAGCAATCAATCTGCGAGTAAAGTTGAGCATCGAGTTGGCGTCATTTTCCTGCGCCGAGACGTTGCGCTCCATATAATTCGGGTGGATCTTGAGCCAGGGTTTGCCGGTCGAGAAGCCAGCGTTGGCGGAGTTATCCCACTGCATCGGTGAGCGGCAGCCATCGCGGCCCTTGAAGACCGGCCAGTAATATTTCCCCGGCGGGTCCATGATCTCGCTCCGGCTCAACGAGATGTCGCGCATGCCGACCTCCTCTCCGTAATAAATGAATGGCGTGCCCCGCAGGGTCATTAGCAGCGCCATGGCGATCCTGGCGTTGGCGTCGTCCTCGCCGCGGCAGAAGCGCGAGGCCGCTCGCGTGATGTCGTGGTTGCTCATGGCAAGGGCGGGGAGGTAATTGTCCCCGGTTGCCTTCCCAAGGTCGAGCATCTGCCTGCGGAAATGGTCAGCACTCCATTTTGGCATCAGGTCGGTATCGATATGGAAAAAATGAAATGCGGTATGAAGTTTCCCCTTTCCAGCGTAGGAGGCGGTCTTCTCAGGCGTGGGTATGAACGGCTCGCCCACCGAATAACGCTCCGGGTAGGAATCTAGCAGGGAACGCAGCTCGCCCAGCAGCGGCATCATCTCCGGGCGGTCCATGTCGTTGACGTGAATCTGCCGGTCGAAGCGCCTCAGCCCGAATTTGGTGGGGTTATCCTCGAGACCGGGATGCTTGAAGTAGGCGTTGAACACGTCGAGGCGGAAGCCGTCCACGCCGCGCTCCAGCCAGAAGCGGAAGATATCCAGCTGCGCCTGCCGCACCTCGGAGTTCTGCCAGTTCACGTCGGGCTGTTCCTTGAGGAACATGTGAAAGTAATACTGTCCCGTCGCCTCGTCGTAGACCCAGCCCGAGCCGCCGAAGACCGACGCCCAATTGTTGGGCTTGTCCTTCCAGAGATACCAGTCGCGCTTCGGATCCTCGCGGCTGGAACGCGACTCAACGAACCACGGGTGCTGATCGGACGTGTGATTGAGCACCATGTCGAGGATGATCCGGATGCCGCGCTTGTGAGCCTCCGCGACCAGGGTGTCAAATTCCTCCAGCGTCCCGTGGCGAGGGTCGATGGCCGTATGGTCGCCGACGTCGTAACCAAAGTCCTTGTCCGGGCTGGGGTAGATCGGCGAGAGCCAGATGCCATCGACCCCCAGGGATTTTATATAATCGAGCCGGGCGGTAATACCGCGCAGGTCGCCGAAACCGTCGCCGTTTGAATCCGCGAACGAACGCGGGTAAACCTGGTAGATCACGCCGTCACGCCACCACAGAAAGTCATCCATAGCTCACTCCTGACCGATGTTTTACTCACCCTTGACCGTGGCTTGCATTTATTTTAAAGAACCCAAATTTATTAAGATTCATGCTATCATCAATTATTATGGCGTTAGCCGCGGAACGAATACTGGTGGTGGAAAACAACCCGGATGTCAGCGATCTGATCGCACGTCAGGCGTTAAAGCCGCTGGGTTATCAGATCAGCGTGGCAGCGGATGCTGCATCCGCCATCCGCCTGGCGGTTCAGACCCCTCCTGACCTGATCATTGCCAACTTGATCCTGCCCGGTTTGAGCGGCAAGGATCTGCTGGTGGCGTTGTCGTCCCAGGGTATTGCCGTCCCTTTTATTGTACTGGCGAATATGGGAAGCGAGATGGACGTGATCCAAGCCTTCCGGCTGGGTGCGGCGGATTATATCAACGTGCCTGTCCGCGAAGCGGAAGTGGTAATGGCCGTTGAGCGCGTACTCAAACAGACCCGCGAGGGGCGTGCCCGCGAACAGCTTGATCGTCAGCTCAAACAGGCCAACGCCGAGCTCCAGCGCCGCGTGCGCGAACTGACCACCATTTTCACCATCGGCCGCGCGGTCATTTCCGTCACCGACCAGCGGGTGCTGTTCGAAAAGATCGTGGAAGGTGCAGTCCAGGTGTCCGAGGCGGATATGGGCTGGTTGTCGCTGCGTGACGAGAAGACCCACGCCTACAACCTCTCGGCTCACATCCATCTGCCTGAAGGCTGGGCGAAAAAACTAAATCAACCGCTGGATGATGGGTTGGGGAACCTGGTGGCGCTTTCCGGCGAGACTCTGGCCATCAACGGTGGACCTCTCAAGCAGTTCAAGATTGATCAGATAGGAAATTCGGCTGTGGTGGTTCCGATCAAGGCGCAGAACGAAGTGATCGGGCTACTAGCCATGGTACGCAAGGCGGACCGCCCCTTTGAGCAAGGTACGCAATCCTTACTCGAGGCGCTGGCGGATTATGCATCCATTTCGCTGGTCAATGCCCAGTTATTCCGCGCTTTGGCACAGACAGCCGATGTAGCGCAAAAAGGCGAAAAGCGGAGGTATGACCGCTTTGAAGGGCTGCGGCAGGAGATCCAGGATCAGGTCCAGGCGGCGCTTTACCCCCTCCAGTTGACCTTGTCTGACGAAATGGGTTCGCTCACCCCCGAGCAGCGGAAGGCGTTGACGACTGTCAAGGTCGCCCTGGAACGCATATCGGTGATATCAAGTCAACAGGCGACCAAGCCTCTAAGGCGTCCTTAGGTTTTTATGGCAAAAGCTCTGAGCATTCTCCTTGCACTGGACCAATCACCCGTTCTGCAATTACTTGAACGGGCGCTGCGGGCATCCGGTTATCTGGTCATAGTCTCACACGACCAAGCGGCGCTGGAAAAATCCCTCATGGAGACCACCCCGACCATGGTGGTGATCGGCGACAAGCTCAAAAACGCGGATGGATTGAAGCTGGCGCAAAATATGCTGGATCGTTTTCCGACCCTGCCCATTGTGATGTTCGCCGATTTTGAATCCCCCGACCTGATCAAAAAAGCCCTGCGCATCGGCATCAGCGACGTGCTCTTCCCACCCCTGCGGACGGATGAGATCGTTGAGGTGCTGCAGCGCTGCCAGAAACGCGCCGAGAACCTGGGAGACTGGGTACGGCGGGAAGTTAAGAACACCACCTCGTCCCTTGAGAAACGCGTCAAGGAACTTGAAACACTGGTCCGGCTGGGGCATACCATCACCGGCTCGCTTGAACTCGACAGCGTCTTGACCAATGTGGTCAGCACCGCCGTGGAGTTGACCGGCGCCGAGGAAGGCCAGCTGCTGCTCGTGGACGAGCCCAGCGGCGAGTTATATGTCCGCGCCGAGCGCAACCTAGGCGAACAGCAGGCGCGTACTTTCCGCTTAAAGGTCTCTGATTCTATGGCTGGACAGGTCGTCCGGACCGGGGAACCTGTCTCCTTTAGCAGCGCATCTCCACAGAAGATCAAGTCTGCCTATCTCGTTCATGCCCTTATTTATGTTCCATTACGTCTGCAGGACAAGGTCTTTGGCGTCCTGGGCGTGGTGAACCGCCAGACCAACCGCCCCTTCCGTGACCATTATGTGCTGCTGCTGTCCCTGCTGGCTGATTACGCCTCCAATGCCATCGAAAATGCGCGGCTCTATAACAAATCCGAACAGGAGCGTGTCCAACTGGAGACCATGCTGGACAACATCGATGACGGCGTCATTGTGCTCGACGGCGACCTGCGCATCATGCTGATCAATCCTTCGGCGCGGCGCGCATTTGGCCTGGGACTCTCCGACCTCTCCCGCCAGAGTCTGTTTGATGTAATTCAGCACCAGGATTTGCGTTCCCTGTTTGGTTCCATCGAGGAGAGCCCGCTCAAACACCATGAAATCGGTTTCGAAGATGGGCGGGTGTACAACGCGCAATACACGCCCATTCAGGGTGTCGGCTCGGCCATCACCATGCAGGAGATCACGCACCTGAAGATGCTCGACCGGCTCAAGAACGATTTCATCCACACCGTGTCGCACGACCTGCGCTCTCCGCTGACTGCCATCATGGGGTATGTGGAGCTGCTCGACCGCATCGGCCCGCTTAATGACCAGCAAAAGGAATTCGTCAGGCGAATTCAGTCGAGCGTCAACAGCATTACCACCCTGGTGAATGACCTGCTTGACCTGGGGCGGCTCGAAGCCGGGTTCGACAGCCGCAAGGACCTGGTCGCCATGGATGGCATCCTGCGCTACACGCTCGATAACTACTTCAATCAAATCAAGGATAAGCGGCTCAAGGTGACAGTGGATGTGCCGCAAACACTCCTGCCTGTGCTGGGCAACCCGATCCGCCTGCGCCAGATGCTGGATAACCTCATCGGCAACGCAATCAAATACACGCCGGAAGGCGGCAGCGTCAGTATCCGTATGAATGTGGAAGAAGACCAGTTGATCACCGCGGTCAAGGATTCGGGGATCGGCATTCCGCTCTCCGACCAGGCACATATCTTTGACAAGTTCTACCGCGCCAGCAATGCCCCGAAGGGTGTCGCTGGAACCGGCCTGGGACTGGCCATTGTCAAATCCATCGTGGATAATCACGAGGGGCGCGTCTGGGTTGAGTCCAAGTTGAGGGAAGGCACGACGTTCTTCGTGGTCCTGCCTCTCTATAAGTCGGAATTTCGCCCACAGTCTTCCCTGAATCTAAAGACGGATTAACCGCCTGATGAAAGCAGTCCCGGGTTTTTAAACCCGGGACTGCTTTTTAATTCCAGAAGGGGAGATTATCAAAAAAGCCCATTAAATAGCCAACGCCGGGGGGAGGACCCGGCGTTGGCATTCGCCAAAGGAGGAGACATTAGAGCATTTGGTGGTGTGTATGTTGTGTCTCCAGCCACTATGTTACTCCACTATTCTGTCTGGCAATACCGTCGAATGTCATCGATAATTCGTGATTTTCTTCACAAGTGTAAATGTTCTTATGACGCAAAATTACAGGCAATTCCCGCTGCTTCTTCGCTGGTTTGGTAGGTCTTTACCAAAATGTTGGCATGTGTGTTGCCCGTGAGCATTTTGGAGACAACCCGCCCCTGCTGATAAAGGCACAGCACAGGTTTACCGATGCTCAGGGCATGCGCCACCTCGTAGCCTACGCCGTGTGACGGCGTGCTGACCTCGGCAATGACCAGGTCTGCCTGGTCGATCCACTGGATGTCGCGCAGGTAAACATCCTGCGGGGAGACCACTTTCTCCAGTCCGATCACCTCGGAGCTGGCGAGATGCGAGGTCGGGATAACATGCCTATCTGCTTCAAGGCCGGCCACGATGGCTTGATATACAGGCTCAAAATCCCGGCCCCCGGTGATTGAACAAGCAAAGTAAATATTCATGCATACACCTACGAAGCAGGGAAGCGGTATTCTCCGTTGTTATTTATTCTTTTCATCATCCCCCAAGCCAGTAAGGAGTCCCGCTTTACGTTTTTTGGAAGTTGGTTTGGCTCGGTCGGAAACCATCAACAAGGGTGATTGCTGCTGAGGCGGCGTGTATTGGATGGCGGAGGCGCGGCTGCTTTCTAGGTCTGTGCTGAAATCGAGCCAGTTATCCACCAGCAGGATGAAATGCGGCGTCTTATCCTTGGGGATAAAGAAAAATGGCGAAAGAAAGGTATGCAGCAGCCAGGGCGCCTTGGGAAAGCGGTCGAGGTTGAGCACTATCACAGTGTATTTCATGAAAGGGGAGACAATTTCCCGACGCATCCCGCGGATCTTCTTCATGGGGAAGAGGTTGCTCATCTCAGCAGTGTTCGTCCTCTTGATGCTTTTGTAACCGACCTTGACTCGCATGAACGGAGTCGCGATACGTAGATAGGTGGGATATAGCTGCAAGTAGGCGGACTTGCGGATCAGGAACAGAATGAGGGTGACGAGAAAAGCAAAGGTGCCGGCGCCGAGTAGCATGTTAATATTGAAATCCGAGAACTGAGGTGCGTAGAACCAGGCTGCGGCTCCGAAACCGATCAGGAAGACGCCCAGCCAGAAGGTGGCGCTGATCCAGCGTTTCATCACGCGTTCGTAAAGCGGCAGGGGATAACGTTTTGGCTTGCGCGGCATCTTAATCGTCTTCGTCGGAACGGGTCAGGCGGACGCTGTCCGGCTGGTCGGCGCCGAGCTGGTTGGAGAGGTGCGCGATGGCGCGCTCGAGGTGTTCGCCGCGCAGGCTGAAGGTAATATCACCGCGGGTCTTTTCGATGATCGAGCGGGCGATATCGGTCTGGCGGCGCAGCCCGTTGGTGATGGCGTCTGGATAATCCATGGTGACGAGCACAGCGTAGATATCGTCCATGGCGGTGAGCAGGCGCTCAGCCTCAATGGAGTAACCATGCCGTAGGATGTCGAGGCAGCGGCGGCGCAATTCGCCGACCACTTCCGCCAGCCCATTAAGATAGGTATTGTGTTCCACGCCGAGTTCATCGGGTGATAGCAGCGGCTGGCTGCGGATGAGGGCGCAGGTGATGCTGGCTTCGGCGAATTCCTTCAAGGCATCCTGGGTGTAGCCGGCATAATAGATGCCTGGGAATTTGGTCAGGCTGCTGCGCAATGAACCGGCCAGTGTGCGTGCTTCACCGAGATGTTCGTTCATGCCGGCTTCGTCCCCGCGGTGCACAGCGCGGATGGCATTGGCGCAGTGGCGGGTGAGGGCGCGGGCATCGGCAAGCGCCCGGTCACGGGCGGCGGTGCGGGCGTCAAAAGTCTGGCGTATTTGTTCAACAATCGGGTCAAGGTTTTGCATAATGTCCTTTTGGCCCCTCTCCTTGTGGGCGAGGGGCGGTTTGGGTCAGGCTTTGTCTTCTCCCGGCAGAGTCTCAGGTGGGGAAGCGGGCTTGAAGAGTTGATCAGCCAGCGATGCATTTGGAATGATAATTTCGCCGTAAGCTGCTTCGTAGCGGATGAGATTCTCGCCGAGGGCGCGATAAAGTAGCTTTGCGCTCAAGGGAGACAGCAGTACGCGTGAGGTGATGCGGGCCTTGCTCTCACCCGGCAGAAGGTGGGCGAAGTCGATGACCAGGTCCGCCGGGGAGTGGGCGATGCGCGCCAGATTGGCATAGGCGGGGCGCAGGTCCGAGGGAAGTTCGAGCACAGGAGAATTGGGTCGTTGCGGGTCAGTCATGTCAGCCTCCAGAAAAACAAGCCACGGGGGATGCGGCGGGCGCTCCCCCGTTCCTTTTACACATCTTTAGAATGGAATGTCGTCTTCCGATGGCGCACCGACAAAGCCGGCATCGCCGCCGCTGCCGCCGCCGCTGTCACCTTCTCCGCGCGAAGAAAGGAAGCGCACAGTACTGGCGGTCACTTCAAAGGAGGCGCGTGGGTTGCCGCCCTGGTCATTCCAGATACGCGGCCCGCCGGTGGATGCATCGGCGGTCAGGCGGCCTTCCACCAGCACCTTGGAGCCTTTCTTGACATACTGGTTGCAGGTTTCGGCCTGTTTGCCCCAGGTGGTGACACGAAACCAGACCGTTTCCTTCACCTGCTCGCCGTTGTTTGATGTATATTGCCGGTTGGTCGCCACTGAAAAACTGGTGACGGGCTGACCGGATGGAGTGTAGCGCATCTCCGGGTCGCGTCCAACATTTCCTACAAGAATCAAGGTGTGGTACATGGTAATCTCCTCTCAAAACAGTGAATAGGTACCGCCGCTCACGGCGGTGACAATGTAGCGAATCAATTTTACAACATTTTCAGAATGCAGTTAGGTTTGAAAGGCACGAGCCTGGTGCCAAAACTCTCATGAATGATTCATCAAGCATTGCTTGTTTTGAAAAGCACACCGCGCTATACTAGATATAACTTATCTGAATTATTTCGAAAGGTTGATACAAAATGGATAAACCTAAGAGATACCATCCGCTGCTGGTCACTTTACACTGGCTCCTTGCAGTATTGATCATCGCCATGTTGTTGATCGGCATGTTCTCTTTGAAATGGATGCCTAACAACCCGGCCAAACTTTTACCGTTGGAATTTCACATGACAATGGGCATTCTCATCCTGATCCTGATGTTGATCCGGCTGGTTGTGAGACTGACCACCCAAAAACCCGAGCCGGCAACCGCGGGGAACCGTTTCCTGGATGCCATCGGAAAATTGACCCATTATGCGCTCTACCTGTTTGCCATCCTCATGGCATTGAGCGGGGTCAGCACAGCTATGCAGGCAAGTTTATTTAGCATTGTCTTTGGCGCCTCTGGTGCGCCACTGCCGGAAGATTTTTTTGTATATCCGGTACGCTATGTGCACGGCTATGTCGCCCTTATTCTCATCGCGCTCATCGCCCTACACTTCGGCGCGGCGATGTATCATCAGTTCATCCGCAAGGACAAACTATTAGGCCGGATGTGGTTCAGCCGGGGTTAGACAGGCTTAAGCAGCACCTCTTGCGAGTAACAAACAGTTAAGGCAATAAACCGGTATGCGGTCTGAAGCCCGGCTGTCCTCCAGCTATTAATCTCAATGGCTGATTACTGGTAAATTCGTCAGGTAACGGGTATTTTATGAAAAGATTATTTCTCGCCGTTTTTCTATTGATCTCCCTCTCGTGCAACACGCTATCGAGAACCCGGGGAAGTTTTTCCCCCGCGCCTACCTCCACCATTGTTTCCACATCCGCACCCAGCGCCATCCCGCCTGCTCCGGTTGTTTATGTACCTCCTGCCTGCCAGGGCCAACCGGTTGCCACGCTTTCGCCTGATGTTACTTCCGCTACGCCTACACCGGTTCTTGATGCAAATCCGTCTCTTACCACGCAAGAGCAGCTGGACGTTCTGGATGAGCTGGTAAAGAAAATCAATGAGGTGTATTTATATTCGGATTTCAACGGAATTGATTGGGAGGGTAAATCAGCAAGTTATCGCACCCAGGTCGAAAATGGTCTGGATACCGAAGCATTCTATACAGGATTGGAGGAACTCGTTTCCGAGCTGGGCGATAACCACTCCCAATTCCAGTCGCCGGCGATCGTTGCGCAGTCGAATGCCGAGTTGTCGGGCAAGAATGAATTTGTCGGCATCGGTGTGGTGATCCAGCCCCTGCTGGAGAAGGGAAGCGTCACCGTCCTCTCGGTATTCCCCGATTCATCTGCGGAGCATGGCGGGCTTGCCCAGCACGACAGCATCCTGGCGGTGGATGGAATCCCGATCGTGCAAGACGGGGTGGCACACCCGGAACGCGTGAGGGGTCCCGCGTGCAGCGCGGTCGTGCTCACAGTCCAGTCACCCGGAGAGGAGCCGCGAGACATAACCTTCATCCGCAACCGGATCACTTCATCCCTCCCGGTCAATGCCTGGCTGGTGCCGACCAGCGATGGCTCACGCATTGGTTACATCTACCTGCCGACGTTTTTCGATGAGACCATCCCGGGGCAGGTGAAAAAAGCGCTTGAAGATTTTGGACCCCTCGACGGCTTGATCCTGGATAACCGGATGAATTCAGGCGGTTCAAGCGACGTGGTCGAGCCCATCCTGAGCTACTTTACAGACGGCACCGTCGGGCATTTTGTCAGCCGCAAAAATGAACGCGCACTAACGATCACCGCTGATCCGGTCAATAACTCGCAGACCGTGCCACTGATTGTATTAGTCGGAGAAGATACCGTCAGCTTTGGGGAGATCTTCTCCGGCCTGTTGCAAGATTCGGCCCGCGCAAAAATCATCGGGCAGACCACCTTGGGAAACGTGGAAACCCTCCACGGCTATTCATTCAGCGATGGGTCGCGAGCATGGATCGCCGAGGAACGCTTCGAACCGCTTAATTCGCATGCCGATTGGGAGAAAACCGGCATCATACCAGATGTCATGGCACAAGCTGATTGGGACACCTTCACGATTGAGAATGATCCCGCCATTGCGGCGGCGTTTAAATTATGGGGGAATAAGTAAAACGATTTGAGCAGGACGTTCGTACGCCGGATAAAACAGAATATCTTTAATGAAGAACTTCGAGGTGGTCAGATCCTCTAGTTTGTTTTATGTTGTTGCCCGAAATATAAATACGGTATATAGTAATTATGATTCATTGATGATGAAGCGCGTCATATCTTTATGATGAAAACTGGAGACTTCTGCCCATGGAAGCACTGGAAGCGATTCGGACGCGAAGGAGCATACGTAGATATACCGGAGAAAAAATCCTTCGCGCAGACTTGGAAAAGATCGTGGACGCCGCCCGTCTGGCGCCCACCGGCAACAACAAACAACCCTGGGATTTCATTGTTGTCACCGATCAGGCCATGATCGACCAGTTGAAGATCGCCTCGCAATGGATGGACAAGGCAAGTGCAATTATCGCCGTGGTCATGGATCCCTCCTCCCGTTGGTGGATCGAAGATGCCTCGGCTGCAGTGGAGAACATGTTGCTTGCCTGCACAGCCCTGGGTTACGGTGCCTGCTGGCTGGAGGGTTATACCCTGCCGCGCGAGGACGAATTCAAACAGTTGCTGGATATCCCAAGGACCAAGCGATTGATCACGCTCGTACCGGTGGGTGTACCCGCCGAGTCGCCCTCTGTGGAAAAGAAGCCATTGACTGAGGTCTTGCACTGGGAGAAGTATTAGCGAGGCGTAACCACTGGCCTCACTAGATTTGTGCTGCTGTATAATAAACAGAATAGTGTGACTTTTTACCAATTCGAAAGAGGCGACTCGATGGAAGATTTAATCGGTAAAGAGCTTGGAAGATACCATGTCATCGAACCATTGGGACAGGGCGGTATGGCGTCTGTCTACAAAGCGTTTGATACCACTCTGGAACGATTCGTGGCGATCAAGATCATCCGTGCGGACATCGAGAGCGGGACCGACAGTGAGTTCCTCAAGCGATTTCAACGCGAAGCCAGGGCGCTTGCCCAGTTGGATCACCCCTATATTCTAAAAGTACTGGACTACGGCGACCAGCAAGGCCTGCCCTACCTGGTGATGCCGTTCCTGCAAGGTGGCACGTTGAAAGAAAAGATGGGGCAGCCTATGCCCTATCAGGAGGCCTCCGCCCTGGTGGCGCCTATCGCGCGAGCGCTGGAATATGCCCACAAGCAAAAGATCATCCATCGTGATGTGAAGCCTGCGAATATTCTGATCAGCCAATCGGGCGACCCGATCCTGTCGGATTTCGGCATCGCCAAAATCCTGGAGAAAAGCGGCTCCACGCAGTTGACCGGGGCCGGGGTGGGCATCGGCACGCCGGATTACATGGCGCCAGAACAATGGACTGGCACGGCGGACCCCCGAACGGACATCTACTCGCTGGGCGTAGTCTTCTACCAGATGGTCACCGGACGCCTGCCCTTCTCCGCCGATACGCCCGCGGCGGTGTTGATCAAACATTTGCGCGATCCACTGCCCAGGCCTAAAACCTTTGTGCCCTACCTGCCGGACGTCGTGGAACAGATCCTGTTCAAGGCGCTGGCGAAGGATCCGGATAGCCGCTTCCAGACCATGGCGGAGTTCGCGTCGACTCTCGAGAAGCTGCAACGCAGCGATGAGACAGTGATCGGCTCCACCGCCATCGACTTCGATACCGCCCGCGGGCTGGACGTAACCGCGATCGCCGCAGCGGAAACTAAAAAAGGCAAGTTGCCGGCAGCCTCGACTGCACCCAAAAAGAAGATGGGTGGCGGTACGATTGCCTTGATCGCTGTCGGCATCCTTGTGGTTGTGGGTATCGTGTGCGCCTTGCTGGGCGGTGGAACGTATTTCGCCTCTCGCATGATGTCCTCCTCCGCCAATAAAGTAGCGGCCACGGTCGCGGGTGGCGTTGCCTCGGGGTTGCTGCCATCGGTTGAGGCCGGCCTGAGTGGCGCAACACCCGCTCCCGGGCAGACCCAACCCTCCCTGCCCTTCCAGCCGGCTGCCACAAACGCCCCCGGTAATACGCCTTTCACCACCATCGAGGGTTTTCCGGCTGACGTCGTGTTCCTGACAGATAATAACGGCGACCTGTCAAAGACCACCAGCCAGGGGATGAACATCTATTCATACACCACCAACATGCCCTACGATCAAGTGGTTGAGTTTTTCAAAACCGGTATGCCGAAAAATGGCTGGACTACGATGAGTGAGACCAGTTCAGGTCATCAGCAATCGTGGACCTTCACACAGGGCAAAAGCCAAAGTCGCATGGTGATGATTAGCTTGTCGAACGAGGGCGAAAAGACCCAAATCACAGAGATGCTAATTTCACAGTAATTCCCCAGGGATAAAATTACAAAAATTGCCTCCGCATTCGAGGAGGCGATTTTTAAATACTTTGGAGCGAGGCAACAGGCGCATCGAGAAGGACTGTCGCCTTTTTTATTTTTCCATCATCATCTTCGCTGCGCGCCTGCCGATATCTACAGCAAAGTTCGTGCCGCGGTCCCATGGATAGACCTGGCTCATCGACGCGAAGTACAGCTCACCTATCGGAGTTTGGATGGCGGGGATGTGCTGTGAATGGTTCACCGGCGGCACCGGCTGGCCGTAGGCTGTCTTGAACACCCAGGCCTTCTTCACCCAATCCATCTCGAAGCGTGGATTGAACTTCTTAAGGTGTGGCGCGAACAACTTCAGCAGTTCGTCATCGCCCAGCTTGAAATACTCGTGGTCCGGTTCGAGATAATCGCCCACATACACGATATGGTCGCCGCCAAACTTTTCCTTTGGGACGTAATTGGTGTGTTCCACCACCGCCAGGAACGGGAAACCTGCACTTTTCGGGATGTTGTACCAGTAATAGCCTTCTTCCGAAAGCTGGTGTTTGAGCGACAGCACCATTACCACCGCACCCATGCTCTCCAGTTTTAACAATCCCTCGAGGTAGTCTTTTGGCAGTTCAGGGGATAGACGCGCCATCAGCGCCGGGGACGTGGTCACCAGCACCTTGTCATAGGATTCCACCCCAGCCTCTGATTCAACGGTCAGACTACCTGGCGCTTGACCCCGTTTGATTGAGGTGACCTTCGCCGACAGCCGTATCCCGACCCCCATTCCGCGCAATTTTTCCGCAAACAGGTTGGCAAAGGTCTGGAAGCCGCCCTCGAATGTACCGAGGCGGGTGGTGCGGGCTTTGATGCGCGCCCACATCCACGCCATATTGACGGTCTTGTAATAACGTTCGCCAAACTTGCCGATGACCAGCGGTTCCCACATCAGCTTATAGACTTCTTCGCCAGCCCATTTGCGCATCCATACATCGACAGTTACTTTTTCCAGAGCTTTCCAGTTATTCGTCAGGCGCAGGTACAACCCCACCAGCCCGAAGCGGATCTTGTTCAACCCCCAGCCCAGGCCAGGGAACAGGATGGCCTGGGTGATGGAATCGAATGGATAGAACTTACCCTCGTGGTACATCACCGTGTATGGGCGGGGGAACAGCACCTTGTCGCTCCAGCCGAGTTCCTTGATGAGACCCAACATGTGCTTGTCGCTGGCGAACCAGTGATGGTAGAACTTCTCCACCGACCACTCCCAGCCTGGCTCTTTGAATCCGCTCGCCAGTCCACCCACGTAATCTGTGGATTCGTAGATGGTCACCTCATGTCCGGCTCGTTTCAAATCCCAGGCGGCGGCCAACCCGCCAAACCCTGCGCCGATGATCGCAATTTTCATTACTGCTCCTCAGATGAAACGGATTTCGAAATTTCCCCGTTTGATGGTCAACTTTCACGTGCCTCTTCACGCAGCGAGTCGGTCCACTGGATGCCCTCGCGCGCAAGATAATATGCGCCAAGCGCCGTGATCGGGAACCACAGAGCGGCATGCAGCACCAGCGTGTATCCCGTTGCAATTGCCTGCGGCACGCCGAAAGCCATCAGGACGGCGATGCCCGGCGCATCGAAGGTACCGATGTAGCCCGGTGCGGAGGGTAGCGTGGTGGCCAGGTTGACTATGCCGTTCATCAGCATCAGCGCGAAGAAGCTGACGCTGAAATAGAAGGCGTGCATCACGAACCAGTATTTTGCGGTTTCGAGCAGCCAGATCAATATGGTAGTGAAGAACACCATCAGGATGCTCCACGGTGTGCGCAATGCAGCCAGCCCATCCAGGAATTTGTGCATGATGCCGCTGGCCTGCTCGCGGAAGCGGAGGGGTACCAGACGGTCGATGAACCACTGCCCGATTGCGGATGTCCGTGCGGGGAACATAGCGGCCACCAGGAAAATCATCAGCGCCCCGAAGAATGCCAGCGAGCCCCACAATGCCAGGCTCTGGATGCTGCCGACGAATCCCGAACTGCCGGTCAGTTTCGCCAGTTCGGACAGGTTAATGAAAACAAAGCCCAGCATAACCACACCGTCGAAGATACGCTCGACGATGATGGTCGCCAGCGAGGCGGATATCGGCACCTGTTCACGCCGCTTGAGAATCACCGCCCGCAGAATTTCTCCGGCGCGCGCCGGATAGATATTGTTGCCCATGTAACCGATGGTCGTGACCGGGAACACTGTTTTAGTCGGGATGTCCTTGATTGGTTTCAATAAATAATGCCAGCGCCAGGCGCGCACCCACACCCCGACGAAGTACACCGCGATCCCTGGGATCAGCCACCAGTAGTTGGCGTGCTGCAGCGCCACGAGGAACGCGCCCAGTTGCAGCCCGCTCAGGGCGATCCACAGCAGGATGACGCTGACCCACACACCCGCCCAGAGCGTCCATCTTTTTTGCAACCAGGGTTTGGCGAGCCATAGGACAAGCACCCCGCCCAACACGCTGATCCAGAATTCCCAGCGGCCGATGGTTTTGGTGCCAAAAAGAACGATGCCGGTGACGATCACAACGATGGGGGCGGCGATCCAGAATAGAATTTTCTTCATAATAAGGGAATTTTATCACGTGCCATGGCGCAAGTATGCTGTTTTGGCCGTAGTGTCAGGCAGTGTTGATTAAAAAAACGGGTTGTTACCCCGTTCTATTGCTTGCCACCCAGATCATTTCGCTTGAGGTGTCACTCAATTCATTCTTGAAAAAATCACCATACACCGCTTCGATGGAAAACCCCGTCCGCTTTAACAGGTGTTCCATTTCAAACCGGAATACGCAGTGCAATCGCTTCGGTTCCATCTCATAAACTTGAATCACATTCCCATTCTCACCCATCTCTTCCCAGTTGGATCTGATCGTTGCAGTTTGCGTGGATGGTTCGAAAGACCAGGCGTATAAATAGCGATACTTCAGTTTGGTGACCGGGTGCGTTAGTAGGCGACCCTTTTCGTAGACAGGTGCTTCTTGCTTGACCAATCCTGCCAGCCAGCTAACATCCTGATGATCAAGGTGGATGATGAGCAACCCGCCTTCCACGAGGTGATGTTTAATGCGTTCAAGACATTTCACCTGTTCGCCGGGTGTGTTCATAAATTGGAACGAGTGCCCGGGCATGATGACAGAGCCAAACTTTGTTCCGATCTCGAAGGTCTTCATATCGCCCAGAACCCAATTGACATTCGACATGCCGGCGCTTTTTCCCCGCGCGATATCTAACAACTCCGACGACAGGTCGAGCCCGGTAATGTTGACGCCTTCTTTTGCGAGCCGCAGGGCGATGCGCCCCGTCCCGCAGGCGACTTCCAGCACGCCTTTGTCCGCCAGTGGGGATCGAACAATCATCTCGCGATAAAAATCCACTTCGCCAGACCAGTCCGGGACCTGGACATCATAGAGCTGGGCGTAGAGTTCCTGGGCGGTTGTTTTTCCCATTTATGGCATACTCAGTAGGATTAAGAAATTTGGTGGCATTGCAAGCGGTTTTCTGCGCCTCTGCTGCAGCGCATTGTTCGGTGTGCCTTTAGTCTGCGAGCCGCAACCGCGTGGCTACTTCTGAATGGGCGGGTCGATAGACACGCTCCCTAGGTGTAACAATCGCCGACACACCGCCCAAACACAGCCGTTCCCGCTGCTCCGCGACGAACTCGGAAAGGTCGATGACTTTGACCAACTCCCGCCGCCCGAACGCCTCCAGCACTTTGCCCCGCAACCGTTCAAGGTATCGAAACAGGATAAGCGGCTAATCAAGGACGGACAAAACCAACCCGATGCAGGGTTACCATGACCTGTACCGCAATCAAACCCGCAACGATGAAGAACAGAAATTCCCCTTTTTCAATTTTGGCAATAAAGGTTGATGCAGGCACTTGGAAAAGGACGGCTAAATAAATCCATAACCGAATAACTTCACCTCGGTTAATGCCTAGAATTAGCAAAACAAAATAGGTGATTAGGAGACAAATTACAAAAATATTTTCAAGCGACCATTCGCTGATGTTTGTTGGGGATTTTGTTTGGACGAGAATATGTGCCGTCATATATATAAAAATAATTACGACGGGTAGACCAACGCCATAGAAAAAATCTTTATTGTTGACGATGGTCCAAATCAGATAACCGCGTTCATAGTCTATATTAAAATTCCTCGCCTCCTTCAATACATATAGAAAGGACTGGAAGAGATTGAAAGAGAAGAGTATATAAAAGAGTATATATACAACTAAAAACCCCAAAGATGTGTTAACGAATAATTGAAACAGGTCTTTTCCGGAAAACCTTTTCTCTCTGATTGCGTGAATCACAATTCCGATCAAGACAATCCCAGTTATCAACGGCGACGGCTCAAATAGGATGAGAATGTAACCGGACAACCCGAGCAGCCAGGCAATCCAAATGTTTTTATTCTCGAGATAAACCACGAACAAATAAAAACACAGCAGCATTAATACCGGAGTTATTGTATTAAGCATAGGGAGATAGAAAACTCTGCAGGGGACAAGGATGTACAGCGTGAGCGCATAGAAAGCTGTTTTTTTGTCGTGGAAAAGCCTTTTGCAAATCCCGTAAAGCAACAGAGCCCCTAATGAAGATAAAATAATTATCAGATAGCCCATTATCTCTTGAGATGAAGTGAATAGTTTAAAGAATTCAAAGAGCAATATTTTCCCGGGCATATTTGCTCTTGCATGAAGCGGTAATGATGGGGCCAAGGTAATGAATTTTGATAAGAATTCAACTCCAGAATAGGACATGGCTGGAGTAAAAAAAGAGTTTGCCCCATCGCTCTGCACGACTGAACCCAGAGAAAATGGATATATCATGCGTATTAGTGATTGGATAAAAACGGCTAATAAAAATAAAACGGATAATGTAATTCTTTCATAAATATGGATTAACTTGCTACCGAGAAGAACAAACAGCCCGATAGACAAGAGAACAATAAATGGTATCCATTTCGGGAAAACAGGAACCGATGACAAGTAGTGATCTGTCCAATTGCCGAGTTCTGAGCCAAAAACAAAATTCCGCGTAAAAACCAGATAGATTAGCAAGACGCTGATTACGCAAGCAGTTAATATGAGTGAAATAGAATCAACCTTTGAGGATTGTGGTGAGAGGGGTGAAGAATTTTGATCCATTTTTTCTCCGGTGGTTATTTTTGCTTCGAATATCTCAATAAACCTCTTGCGAAAGTCAGGTTGAAAATTGTTCAAGGTTATAAAGTGCAGCGATCAAGTTGAAGCGCAAGGCAAATCTCTTACGGCGATTGCGATATCTCTCACTCAGGATACGGAACACTTTCAATTTACGGAAAATATGCTCAATCAAAATACGCTTGCGAGCCAATGTGCGGTTCTGTCGTTTTTCCTTTTGAGTCAATGGATGGTACTTGGACTTCTTGAAAGGCGTCTGGCAATTTGCGCGGAGTTCTGCCAAACCTTGATAACCTGCATCCGCTAATATTCGAATGTCTTCTGCATCATCATCATTGCTTTCTTTGAACAGCTGGAAGTCATGCTGGCTACCATAAGTAAAGGCCGTTGTGATGATTTTGGCAGTCGGCAGGTCAGCAATCAGTTGTGTCTTTTGAGCGTGCTATCTCTTTTTACCGCTAAAATGTCGCTGTTGACTTTTTTCCCTGGCACCGTCCGCCAGGACAGGTGTGGACGCTCTATGGGCTGTTCACTGGCGTCCACCAGAACGACTTCAAAAACGGTGTCGCTGGGCTGGAGAGCTTTCTTCCCTGGTAAGCGGAACTTCTCGGAGCAAGCCAGCGCGTTTTCTACCTTCTGGATCGTTCGACAAACCGTAGACTCGCTAATGCCATAGGATTGTGCAATATGAAGCTCGGTGCGATACTCACGCCAATACATTAAGGTCATCAGTAATTGGTCCGCTCTGCTCAGCTTTGACGGTCTGCCAAAATCGCGCAATCCTTGTTCTACTACTTCCAACATCAGATTAAGGGTCTCACGCTGGACGCCTGTAAGCGGTTTGAAGTCAGTATCTTTCAAGTTCTTGATCGTCTCGTATCTCATGTGCCTATTATGACACACTTGTGCAAGAGGTTTAATGAATCTTTCTGCTTTGGAAAACGTGATGTATGCTGATCGTTTTAATAAAGTCGGAACAACCTATGGCTGCCCTGGATAAAAACATCCCAAAAAATTATAGTATTCTCTCCCATCATTTGGCTCAGCCTCACGGGTATAATTTCCCCATGGAACCAGGCGACCTCGTTCTCGATTTCATCTTACCCAATTTGGATGGTGTCTCCCACTCTCTGGGCAATTACCGCGGTCGGATCGTCATCGTCAATTTCTGGTCGGCAGAGTGCCCCTGGTCGGAACGCGCAGACAACCAGTTCAAGCATTGGCTGCATGAATGGGGAGAGCGGGTCGTCCTGCTGACGGTCGCTTCGAACGTAAATGAAACGCTGGAACTCATCGTCGAAGCCGCCCGACAACGCGGCATCGCGCCTGTTTTAATGGATTCATGCTGCGGGTTGGCAGGAGCCTGGGGCGCGCAGACCACGCCGCACGCGTTCGTGGTGGGCGAAGCCGGAATCCTGCGTTACCAGGGCGCGGTAGACGACGTCACTTTTAGCCAGCGCGAACCGAAACGGTTTTACGTCAAAGATGCGGTGGATGCGCTTTTAGCCGGCCGCCTGCCCGAAGTCGCTTCGACGCCCGCCTACGGCTGCACGATCGTCCGGCCGGGATAATCCAGCCAAATTCAAGGGGGTGCACGTGTCCGCGCAAATCATTCAAATGGAAGTAGAATCAACGCATGGCTGAGATCTCGCAGCGCGTTGCCGCTCTGAAAAAGTCACACCTTTTCCGCGGTCTGGACGATAACCAGCTTTCATGGGTCGCCGGGCAGTTCGAGGAGGTATACTGCGCCGAACAAAGGGTCATCTATAACCAGGGTGACCCGGGGGATGCGTTTTATTTTGTTTTCAAGGGGAAAGTGCAGCTCAGTCATAAGGTAAACAAGGCCGAAACAAAGGATGGGGCGTTCGTGCAGGGAGACTTTTTCGGTGAAGGCGCACTTCTCCTACGCCGGAAAAGGACCAACACCGCCACCGCCCAGCAAGGGACGATGCTGCTCAAGTTGGATTCCATAAGTTTCAAGCGTATCTTTGAAAAAATCCCGGCGCTGCATCAGCGGTTTGAGATCGTAATTCGCAGCCGCGACATGGCCAGTCGCACGAAATTTCCCTGGCTGTCGGAGAACGAGACAATCTACCTGCTTTCGCGCAAGCACGGAATCGTGCTGATTGAAAGACTGATCCTGCCGATATTCCTGATGTCCCTGATAATGATCGTGCTGGGGACGGCGTACATCAACTCCGCCGCCGGCCTGAGCGCCTTATGGCTGACCATCGGCTTGGGGCTCAGCACAGTGTTCGGCCTGTGGGCGCTGTGGCGCTACATCGACTGGTCCAACGACTATTACATCATTACCAACAAACGGGTGGTATGGCTGGAGAAAGTGATTGGCTTCTACGACAGCCGGCAAGAGGCGATGCTCGAGAACCTGCTCTCGGTCAACACGCAAACTGGGCTGGTCGGGCGCACATTCGGCTTCGGAGATGTGATCGTGCGTACCTTCACCGGCGAGATCACCTTCGACAGTATCAATGACCCGTTGCATGCCGCCGCGATGGTCGAGGAATACTGGGGACGCACCAAGAACGAGCAGGATGAGGTCCAGCGGGCGGTGCTGCGCGATTCGCTGCGCAAAAAGATCGCCCCGCCCTCATTGGAAACGGCAACCCAGGCGGCGCCGGATGCGAAATCCTCAGCGGCTTCCGGTGGTATTTCCAAAAAAGCGAGCAATGCAACCGGTCTGCGACCTATTACTTTTGAATACTTTCTCAAGACCCGCTGGGAGGTTGATAACATTGTCACCTACCGTAAGCATCTGTTCATCCTGGCAGCCCGCAGTGTTCTGCCGGCGGGAACATTCGCGCTGGCGGTATTCCTGCTTGCATTTTGGTTTGCAAAGGGTGGGGTGCTTACTATCGGCGTGGTCCTGCTCTCCATGCTGGTCTTCGGCATTATCTTAATCTGGTGGACCTACAACTACGTTGAGTGGGCGAACGATCTCTACATCATCACTCCTGAACAGATCGTGGATATTTACCGCAAGCCGCTGGGTATGGAGAACCGCCAGTCGGCGCCGCTGGAAAACATCCTCTCTGTCAGTTACGAGCGGAAAGGTGTCTTTGCAATTTTATTCAACTACGGGACGGTCTTAATCTCCGTTGGCGATATCCACCTGGATTTTCTTAACGTCTTTAATCCCACCGCCGTCCAGCAGGAGATCGTGCGGCGTATGAACGCACGTGTCGCCAAGAAGAAGGAAGCCGACACCGTGGCGGAACGCGAGCGCATGTCTGAATGGCTGGCGGCCTACCACCAGGTCGAAAAAGAAGTGGATGGTGTGGAAAACAACTCCAATCCAGAGTAAAATCGGGCACATTACTTCTAGAGGTAAGGTGATGGCACTCAGAACTATTGTAGCAATTCCAGAAAAGGTGCTCCGGCGTAAGGCCAAGCTGGTGACCAAATTCGGTGATGATCTCCAGGTGCTGGTCGAGGACATGATCGACACCATGCGTGACGCCCCCGGGGTAGGACTTGCCGCGCCGCAGGTGGCCGTGTCCATTCAATTGATCGTGGTCGAGTACGGGGACGACGAGGACGAGTCTGTTCCCAAGAAATTATATGTCATGGCCAACCCGGTCATCACGCGTATGTCGACGGAGATCGAGGTCGGGGTCGAGGGATGTCTTTCGATCCCCGGCATTGTTGGCGAGGTGGAACGGTCCACCTCCATCACCATTAAGGGCATGAACCGCCACGGCCAGCCGATGACGGTCAAGGCCAGGGGCTGGCTGGCGCGCATCTTCCAGCATGAGATCGACCACCTGAATGGCGTGCTGTTCACCGACCGTGCCGACAAGGTCTGGAAGCCGACAGGACCGATCGAAGACCGCGTGTAAATCGGGATCAAGCAAACTCTCAGTTGTGATGCAAACCTCAAGTTAAAATGTATCTCAAACATCTTTCGCTGACCAACTTTCGCAACTTCGCCCGCCTGGATATCGATCTTCCACGGCGGGCAGTCTTGTTGGCGGGCAACAACGCGCAGGGCAAGACCAGCGTGCTGGAGGCGATTTATTTTCTGGCGGCGTTCACCTCCTTTCAGACTCACGCTGACCGGCAGCTGGTCAACTTCACGGCCGCCAAGGATAAGGATGCGCTGGCGGTGACGCGGCTGGTCGCCGAGTACCAGCGCGGGCTCTCGGCGCACAAGCTCGAGGTGCGATTGATCCTCGAACCGGTCGGGACGAACAACGGCCAGCGGCTGCGCAAGGAGATCCTGCTCAACGGGGTCAAGCGTCCGGTCAGCGAGGTCATCGGCCATTTCAACGCGGTGATCTTTGTCCCGCAGATGTCTGCGGTGATCGAGGGTGCGCCCGACGACCGCCGCCGCTACCTCAACCTGGCGCTGGCGCAGACCATCCCAGAGTACGCCCGCGCGCTGAGCGAGTACACCCAGGCCATTACCCAACGCAATGCGCTGCTCAAGCAGCTTGGCGAACGCGGTGGCGATGCATCCCAGCTCGATTACTGGGATGAAAATATTGTCCGCAACGGTGCCCGCCTGATCCTGTGGCGGATCGAGGCGGTGCAGGAGTTGGAGAAGCTGGCGGCACGCGTCCACCGGGAGTTGACCCACGGCACCGAAGTCTTGCGCCTGGCGTATGAACCCTCTTACGACCCGCTCCCGCGCCCCAACGGGCAGTTGGGACTGCGGCTCGACACGCCGGT
>Ga0315290_10000548_pt1 | contig 24769 bp, 20 predicted proteins | sample YL17G12_0_MG_FD_203627 | JGI IMG/M metagenome (GOLD analysis project Ga0315290, IMG submission 203627) | Sediment microbial communities from Yellowstone Lake, YNP, Wyoming, USA - YL17G12_0 | ecosystem: Environmental > Aquatic > Freshwater > Lake > Sediment | place: USA: Wyoming | collected... | reverse complement strand
AAGTTCTTGCGCGAGGAATGGACGGGCCAGACCTTCATGGCGATCGGCATGCAGGACCCGGTGCTCGGCCCGACGGTGATGCACGCGCTGGCGAAGACGATCCGGGGTTGTTCGCCGCCGTTCGAACTGCCGGATGCAGGTCACTTCACGCAAGAGTGGGGACGCGAGATCGCCGGGCGGGCGCTGGCCAGCTTCGGTGATTCGCGCTGACGCCGCGCGTCAGAATTCGTATTCGAGCAGGAAGCGGATCGTCGCGTCCGGCGTCGCGTCGTTCAGGCCCAGCAGCACCGCAGCTTCGTACTTGAGCGCTCCCGTCGAGGTGCGCAGCTTGCCGAAGCAGGCTGGGCCGATCTGCTGCTCGTGGTCGTCGAACGCGCCCATCTCGCCGAACTCGCCGAGACCGCCGTACATCTCGATGCCGGGTTCGAAGCGTTCGCCGAGGCGGTAGCGGTACTGCCACGCGTACTCCATCTCGGTGTCCGCGCCGCCGGTGAGTTCCCGCTCGAATACCAGGTTGACGCGGGCCTCGTGCCGGTTGATGTCCTTCTGCACGAGCAAGCCCAGTTCGAGCTTGTCGTGACCGTCGTCCTCGAGCGAGTGGGCATATTCGGCGAGCAGCCCGAAATCCGCCCAGTACTGGCCCTGCTCGGTGAGCTGGAAGACGTTTTCCCAGGCGATCTCGGTCGTATCGAGGTTCTCGCCGGGCTGCTGCTCGGCTTCGACCAGCAGCTCGGTTCTCCAGCGCGCCAGTGGCGACCACTCGTACTCCAACTTGTACTTCTGCCCGCCGTCGAGCGCGTCGTTACCGTCGACGTCGTAGTGCCCGCGCAGCTCGACCGCTTTCTCGCCTTCCTCCACCAATGGGGAGTAGACGACATGGGCCGCGTCCGCACGCGGCGCGTGGGCCGCGAGTGCGACGGCCACGAGCAGGGACGCGGCCGAGGCGAGGGGGGCCGCCGGCACCTTGCGCGCCGGACGGTTGACGAGCCGACCCAGACCGACGATGCCGGTCAGCGCCGCGACGAAGAAGAACACCTGCATCAGGCTAGGCCGGTCGGAGTAACCCACGAGCACGTGCAGGAGCTGGCCGAGGACACCGTGCTGCGGCAGCCAGGCGGAGCTGTCCCAGACGGGCTCGACGATGCCCGGCAGGATTCCGGCCTGCACCAGATACGCGGCAGCCTGGCCGGCCATGCCGGCGGCGAGCAACACGATCATCCAGCCCGTGACCGAGAACAGATAGCGCGTGGGAATCCGCAGCAGGCCAAGGTACATGAGTGCGCCGACGGCGGCGCCGGCCGCCAGTCCTGCAACGGCGCCGGTCCACATCGCACCTGCCGCCGTACCGCTGGCCGCAATGCCGTACAGGAACAGCACCACCTCTGCGCCTTCCCGCAGCACGGCCAGCCCGACGACGAGCGCCAGTACGTACAGCGGTCTGGTGCCCGCGCTCACGTCGTGTCCGACCGCGCGCATTTCGCGGGCGATCTCGGCGCCGTGTTTTTGCATCCAGATGGCGTGCCACGCGAGCATCAGCACCGCCAGCAGCAGGATGGCGGCATTCAGGATTTCCTGGCCGACTCCTTCGAAAGCGGAGGCGATCGATTCGGCACCCGCGGCAACGAGCAGCGCGCCGAGGATGCCCGCGCCCACGCCGGCGCTCACCCACCGACGGCTGCCCGCCACGCCTTTGGAAGCGGCCAGCACGATCCCGAGCACGAGGGCGGCCTCGAGCACTTCGCGGAAGACGATCACCGCAGATCCAAACATGGCTTATCTCGCTATGAGCCAGCCGCGCGCGGTGGCCTGGTTGAATTCGCCGAAGAACTCATACTTGCCTGGCTTCAGGGGGCCGACGAACACGACGATGCGGCCATTGGCCGGCACGATTTTTTCGCGATTGAAGTCGTAACTCTCGAACTCCTCCGGCGTGGGGTCCTGGTTCTCGACGATCAGCCGGACCTTCTGACCGGCAGGGACGACCAACTCGGTGGGCGCGAACCGATGGTCCCTGATGACGAGGCGATATTCGGGATCAGCGGCCGGCGCGGTGGCCGAAAAAAGGCAAAAGGCCATGCCGATGGCCGTCCAATGCGCGATAAGTCTTTGTTTAATCAAGCAAGTCATCCAACGGGCAGGAAGCATGGTTGCAGTATATGCAAATGAGAACCATTCGCAACTCAGTATTAGTCCGTATCGTGACCGGCTCCGCAGCCGGGATAACTGACCGCAAGACCAAGGGGGGAAGGTAAGACTCCGGCGTGCGCCAGCGATTCCTTTCCACACTGGCACGCTCGCCGAAGCGGGTCAGTCGTCGTACCTGACAAGGACATTCACAGGAAAACACCGCGAACTTGCCGAAAGCTTCGTCGCGTCCAGCAGGCTCCGGGTTCGCGCTTCGACTTTGCGTGCTCCTTCGGCCAGCAGGTAGTCGCGGAATGCCGCGGCCGCCGGTGGCAGCCACCGCTCGCCGTGATGCACCACGTACCAGGTGCGCATGATCGGCGTGTGATCGACATCCAGCCGCACGAGCGCCCCCGTCTCGAGTTCGAGGAACAGCGTGTGCATCGACGTGAGGCTGATACCGAGCTGCGACATGACGGCGTGTTTGGCCATCTCGTTGCCTGTCACCGTGATGCGCTCCCGCGGCACGATACGATGCATCTCCAGGAACCCGTCGAGCATGGCGCGCGTGCCGGAACCCTGCTCGCGCTGCACCACGCTTTCGTGCCGCAGTTCGATCGGCGCAATACCGCGCTCGCGCGCGAGCGGATGACCGGGCCACGCGATGATCACGTGCGGGTTGCTGGCCAACGGCTCGTGGATCAGGGCACCGGTCGCCACCACCTCGCTGTCCGGCTTCGCCTCCGGGCCACGCCCCATCAGCGCAAGATCCACGTCGCCTTCGAGCAGCCGGCGCGAGAGTTCCTCGCGCGACGAAACGGCCATGTGCACCGACACCCCCGGCAACCGCTGCCGGAACTCGGCGAGCAGTGGCGGCAGGATGTGCGTGCCCGTGGCGAGGATGCCGAGGTGCAGGGTGCCGTCGTCGGCCTTCTTGAGGGCGTCCATTTCCTTCGCGAGCAGGCCGAGCCGGGTCTGCACGTCGTTGGCCGCGGCCAGGGCGCGCTCACCGGCGACGGTGAGCTTCAGGCGCCGCCCGATGCGATCGAAAACCGGCGCGCCGATCGTCTTCTCGAGTTGCTGAACCTGCTGGGTGATGGCCGGCCCGGTCATGTGCAGATTCTGGGCGGCCCGCACCATGGAACCGCCGTCGGCCACGGCTTTGAGGATCTGCAGCTGCCGGAACGTGACGTGTCGTGGATCCATAAGTAAGACTTAGTATAAAACCAATAAATACTAAGTGTTCATTATCTGATGTCTCTCCTACAGTCCACAAATCGCAATGAACGCGGCCTGGAGGACAGACAGATGGCGAAGGCAGCAGATCGATACAAGGCCGGAGTGCTCAAGTACAAGGAGATGGGGTACTGGGTGCCCGGCTACGAGCCCAAGGAGACGGACGTCATTGCCGTCTTCCGCATCACGCCGCAGCAAGGCGTCGATCCCGAAGAGGCCGCAGCTGCCGTCGCGGGCGAATCCTCGACGGCCACCTGGACTGTCGTCTGGACGGACCGCCTGACGGCCTGCGAGAACTATCGCGCCAAGGCCTACGAGGTGCAGCCTGTGCCCGGCATCGAAGGCCAGTACTTCGCCTGGATCGCCTACGAGCTCGACCTGTTCGAGGAAGGCTCCATTGCGAACCTCACCGCCTCGATCATCGGCAACGTCTTCAGCTTCAAGCCGCTCAAGGCGGCACGGCTCGAGGACATGCGCTTCCCGGTCGCCTACGTGAAGACGTACAAGGGTCCGCCCACGGGCATCGTCGTGGAGCGCGAGCGGCTCGACAAATACGGACGACCGCTCCTCGGCGCCACCATCAAGCCGAAGCTCGGTCTGTCGGGCAAGAATTACGGCCGCGTCGTCTACGAGGCGCTGCTCGGTGGACTCGACTTCACCAAGGACGACGAGAACATCAACTCGCAGCCGTTCATGCACTGGCGCGACCGCTTCCTGTTCTGCATGGAAGCCGTGCAGAAGGCGCAGGCCGCGAGTGGCGAGATCAAGGGGCACTACCTCAACATCACCGCCGGGACGATGGAGGAGATGTACAAGCGTGCCGAATTTGCCCGCGACCTGGGCTCCTGCATCCTGATGGTGGACCTCGTGATCGGCTGGACGGCGATCCAGTCGATGTCCAACTGGTGCCGCGACAACGACATGATCCTGCACATGCATCGCGCCGGTCACGGCACGTACACACGGCAGAAGAACCACGGCGTCTCGTTCCGCGTCATCGCGAAGTGGCTGCGCCTCGCGGGCTGCGATCACCTGCACGCGGGTACTGCGGTCGGCAAGCTCGAGGGCGATCCGATGACCGTGCAGGGTTACTACAACATCTGCCGCGATTCCTTCACCAGGAAGGACCTGCCGCGCGGCATCTTCTTCGACCAGGACTGGGCGGGCCTGCGCAAGGTCATGCCGGTCGCCTCGGGCGGCATCCACGCCGGCCAGATGCACCAGCTGCTCGACCTGTTCGGCGACGACGTGGTGCTGCAGTTCGGCGGCGGCACGATCGGCCATCCGATGGGGATCCGGGCCGGCGCCACCGCGAATCGCGTTGCGCTCGAAACGATGGTGCTGGCGCGCAACGAGGGCCGCGACATCAGGAACGAAGGCCCGGAGATTCTCGCGACCGCGGCGAAGACCTGCAAGCCGCTCGAGGCGGCACTCAAGACCTGGAAAGACGTCACCTTCAACTACGCCTCGACCGATACCTCGGACTTCGTGCCGCAGGTGAGCGTCGCCTGATGCAGGGAGAAAACACATGAAGATCACGCAAGGCACTTTCTCCTTCCTGCCAGACCTCACGGACGAGCAGATCGCGCGCCAGGTCGACTACGCACTCGCCCAGGGCTGGGCGGTCTCGGTCGAGTACACGGACGACCCGCACCCGCGCAACATCTACTGGGAGATGTGGGGCATGCCGATGTTCGACCTGGCGGACGCCGCCGGCGTGCTGCAGGAGATCCACGCCTGCCGTGCAGCCCAACCGGACTGCTACGTCAAAGTGAACGCGTTCGACTCGACGCGCGGCTTCGAGACCATGCGCATGTCGTTCATGGTCCATCGGCCGCAGGTCGAGGCGAAGTTCCGGCTGCGGCGCGAAGAGAGCGCCGGTCGGCTCGTCCGTTACACGCTCGAGCGCGCATGAGCGAAACTGTCGACCTGCAGGCGGAGTTGCGGGGCTCCGGCGTGGCCGAGGTGCTCGACGAGCTCGATCGCGACCTCGTCGGACTCGTGCCCGTCAAGACGCGCCTCCGCGAGATCGCCTCGCTGCTGGTCGTCGAGAAGGCGCGTGCTGTGCTCGGCGTGGCGGGCAGCAAGCCGTCGTTGCACATGTGCTTCACCGGCAACCCCGGCACCGGCAAGACCACGGTGGCCATGCGCATGGCGACGATCCTGCACCGCCTCGGCCACGTGCGTCAGGGACGGGTCATTTCGGTCACCCGCGACGATCTCGTCGGCCAGTACATCGGTCACACCGCACCGAAAACCAAGGACGTGCTGAAGCGCGCCATGGGCGGCGTGCTGTTCATCGACGAGGCGTATTACCTGTATCGCCCCGAGAACGAGCGCGACTACGGCCAGGAGGCGATCGAGATCCTGATGCAGGTGATGGAGAACCAGCGCGACGACCTCGTCGTGATCTTCGCCGGTTACAAGGACCGGATGGACACGTTCTTCCGCAGCAACCCGGGGCTCGGCTCGCGCGTTGCGCACAACATCGACTTTCCGGACTACTCGGTCGCGGAACTCGAGGTGATCGCGGGCAAGATGGTGACTGTGCTCGGCCTGCAACTGTCCGATGGCGCGCGCCAGGCGCTCTGCCGATACCTGGAGCTGCGGCGCGAACAGCCGAACTTCGCCAACGCCCGCTCGCTGCGCAACGCGCTCGACCGCGCCCGCCTGCGCCAGGCGCGCCGCCTGCTCGAGACCGGCCGCGTCGATGCCGAGATGCTCATTACGCTCGAAGCGGAAGATTTTCTCGCCAGCCGCGTCTTCGCCGCTGCCAGTACGAAGTCCCGCCCCGAGGAGGTCCCATGCTGAACCCCGGCTACACGACTGTTTCGAAGTTCCTGATCCAGAACGTGCCGGAGGGTCCGCACGGCCGCGAGCTCGCGGCGCTGCTCGTGGACGTGGCGGCCGTGATCAAGGCGATCTCCGCCGCCGTCGGCAAGGGGCCGCTCACCGGCCTGTCGGGGCTGGCCGGTTCGGAGAACACGCAGGGCGAGGCGCAGAAAAGGCTGGACGTCGTCGCCGATGAACTGTTCGTACGCGGCATAGAGTGGAGCGGCCTCGTGGGTGCTCTCGCTTCCGAGGAAATGGAGGATGTGCACTTCGTGGATGGCCACGGCCGCCTCGCGCTGGTCTTCGATCCGCTCGACGGCTCCAGCAACATCGACGTGAACGTCGCGGTGGGGACGATTTTTTCCGTGCTCGCGCTGCCCGAGGGCGCCACCAGCGCATCTGCCGTGCTGCAGCCGGGCGCGAAGCAGCTTGCCGCCGGTTATGCGATCTACGGTCCTTCCACGCAGCTGGTCGTCACCGTCGGCACGGGTACCCATGGCTTCACGCTCGATCGCGAGATCGGCAACTTCGTGCTCACCCACCCGGACATCCGCATTCCGGAGGAGACGTCCGAGTACTCGATCAACGCCTCCAACCGTCGCTTCTGGGAGCCGCCGGTGGCGCGCTACGTCGACGAGTGCAAGGCGGGCAAGGATGGTCCGCGCGGCCGCGACTTCAACACCCGCTGGGTCGCCTCGCTGGTGGCCGACGTGCATCGCGTTCTCATGCGCGGTGGCATCTACCTGTATCCGCGCGACCAGAAGGAGGCGAACCGCCAGGGCCGCCTGCGGCTCATGTACGAGGCGAACCCGATCGCCATGCTCGTCGAGCAGGCGGGTGGCACGGCTTCGACGGGCCGCGCCCGCATACTCGACGTGGGGCCCGAGCGGCTGCACCAGCGGGTGCCCGTGATCGTCGGCTCCAGGGCCGAGGTCGCGCGCGTCGAGCAGTACCACGCCGAATACGATCGCGGTGAGGACAAGCCGTACAGCTCGCCGCTGTTCGGCGAGCGCTCGCTGTTCGTGAACGTCTGAAGCGACTCCCGGAGGCCGCAGCATGTCCGCACGCCACCCCATCATCGCGGTGACCGGATCGTCCGGCGCCGGCACCACCACCGTCAAGACGACGTTCGAATGGATCTTCCGCCGCGAGAAAATCGATGCCGCGATCGTGGAGGGCGATGCGTTCCATCGCTTCGACCGCGCCGCGATGCGCGTCGCCATGAAGGAGGCGGAAGAGAAAGGCAACCAGCACTTCAGTCACTTCGGGCCGGAGGCCAACCTTTTCGGCGAGCTCGAGGAACTCTTCAAGAGCTACGCGTTGAGCGGCAAGGGACGCTCGCGCCGTTACATCCACGATGTCGAGGAGGGCGCCAGGTATGGCGGCGATCCCGGCACGTTCACAGCCTGGGAGGATGTCGGCGAGGGTTCGGACCTGTTGTTCTACGAAGGGTTGCACGGCGCCATCCAGACGTCCGAGCACAACGTGGCCAAGTACGCGGACCTGCTGGTCGGCGTGGCGCCCAGCATCAATCTCGAGTGGATCCAGAAACTGCACCGCGACCGCAGCCGGCGCGGCTATTCGACCGAGGCGGTCGTGGACACGATCCTGCGCCGCATGCCGGACTACGTGAACTACATCTGCCCGCAGTTCTCGCGCACGCACATCAACTTCCAGCGGGTGCCGACGGTGGACACCAGCAACCCCTTCATCGCCAATGACATTCCGTCCGCGGACGAGAGCTTCCTCATCGTGCGTTTCGCCAACCCGAAGGGCATCGATTTCCCGTACCTGCTGTCGATGATCCACGACGCTTTCATGTCGCGGCCGAACACGCTGGTCCTGCCGGGAGGCAAGCTGCCACTGGCCATGCAGATCATCCTGACGCCGCTCATCCTGCGCATGATGGATACGAAGAAGCGCGCGTACTGACCAGGGCAGCGGTCGTTTGCCGCGCCGCAGCGCGCGGTGACGGTTCAGCAACTTTGGCGCGCACCTCGCGACTTGACGTAACGTGGCGCGCCGCCGCGCAATCCTTGGCGGGCGGTCACAATTCCGGGTAGTACCGGGCGCGACGTGCGCGACGGCGGCGCAACCCCAGTGCCCTTGGCGTAGGGTCGCGCCCCATGGATGGTCGGCAATGGCTCGGGTGGGTTTGTGCAGGCATGGCAGCCGTGGCGTTGCCGTGCACCGGCACTGCCAGCGATTTGTCAGACTCGACCGCGACACTGACCGGGATGGTCAGCGGAGCCCGCAACCTGCTGCACGACGGAACGTCGCGATTGGAATCCCTGCTCGCAAGCCGCTTCCGGACGAACTCGCGCAACAAGCCGGACTGGTTGCGAGAGCAGTCGCAGTCGGGCCTGGATGGTGATTCAACCGCGTCTGCGGCTGATTCGCTGCAGCTCGTCGTTCAGCAGGACCGTCGTGACGGTACGGACCTGCTGACCTTGCGTTATCCCCTGGCCGCTGCCGGGAATTTCAGCACGTATGCGGGAGCCGGCCTCAACCAGGCGGTGTACTACGCGGACGCGGGGTACACGGCGCCGACATTCATATCCCGCCGCAATCGGCACCACTCGACGGGCGCTGCGGCTGAACTGGGTGCGGAACTTCGGCTCAGCGAACAGCTCATGGTCAATGCTGGCGTGCGCTGGGTCGATCTCGACCAGCAGGCGAGCCTGCTGCGCACGGACGACGGCCTCGTCGGCGCCGATCCGGTCTCGGTCGGCTTGTCGCTCGGTTGGCGCTTCCGCTGATCTCACCCCGGCGGCCTTGCGCCGCCGCTTTTCCGGGTCGAGGAAGCGGCACTCCGACGCGAGGATGTGGTCCTTGCGGCGCCGCAGCAACCGCTCGTGCGGTCGTAGCGAGGTTTGGCGCGTTTCATGCGACGATGGCTGCTGCGTGTGGGGCGCGCAATTCAGCCCCGGCGGACAAGAACTCAAGAACAAGCGATGAGCAGATCTCGGGCCGCACCACAGGCATCCGCGGCAGACAGGCTTTCCTGGCACGATCGGCCAGCGGCGTCTGCCTGCGCCGAACTGGAATCGACCGCAGCCGGACTCACGCAGACCGAGGCCCTCCTGCGTCTCGAGCGCCATGGGCCGAATGCGTTGCCGGCGTCGCAGCCGCCGGGCTGGCTCGCGATCGGTGTGCGCCAGTTGCAGAGTCCACTGATCTACATCCTGCTCGCGGCCGCCGCCGGGTCGCTTTTTCTCGGCCACGTGACCGATGCCGGATTCATTGGCTTCGTCCTGCTCGTCAACTCGCTGCTCGGCGGTTGGCAGGAGTGGAACGCCGAGCGCCAGAGCCACGGCTTGCAGAAATTGATGCGCGTGCGCGCGACCGTGCTGCGCGACGGCGAGGCGCGCGAGGTCGATGCCGAGGACCTCGTGCCAGGCGACGTCGTCGCGATGGAAAGCGGCCAGCGCACGCCCGCGGACCTGCGCCTGCTGAGCGCACATGGGCTGGAGATTGACGAGGCGCTGTTGACCGGCGAGTCGCTGCCCGTCGCCAAGGCCCCGGCCTGGCTGGGACCAGCCGATGCTCCGCTCGGCGATCGTCGCAACATGGCCTATGCCGGCTCCACGGTCGTGCGCGGCCGCGGCCACGGCCTGGTCGTCGCGACCGGGATGCAGACACAGGTCGGGCGCGTGGCGGCGGCGATGACGAGTGCCGCGGGCGGCAAGCCGCCGCTCACCGAACGCATGGAGCGATTCAGCCGTGTCGTCGCCGTAGTCGTGCTCGGCGCCGCGCTGGTCATCGGCCTCGTGGCGGTGCTCGTACACGGGCAGCCGCTGCTGACGATGTTCACGTTTGGCGTCGCGCTCGCGGTGTCGGCGATCCCGGAGGCCTTGCCGGTCGCGGTGACGGTGGCCCTGGCCATCGCCGCGCGGCGCATGGCGAGCCGTGGCGCCATCGTGCGCCAGTTGCCGGCGGTCGAAGGCCTCGGGAGCTGCACGCTCATCGCGAGCGACAAGACCGGGACGCTCACGTGCAATCAGCTCACCGTGCGCGAGCTGCGGCTGGCGGGCGGTGCGCGTTACGCAGTCACCGGTGCGGGCTACGAGCCGGTCGGCGACATCGTCGCGGATGCCGCCACACCGTGCGGTGACGCCGCCGTCCTGCAGCGCGCCCTCGAAGTTGCCGTCGCCTGCAATGAAGCCGACCTGCTGCGTCGCGACGGCGTCTGGACCGCGCGCGGCGATCCGACGGATACGGCGCTGCTGGCACTGGCCGGCAAGCGAGCCATCGCTCGCGACGCTTTCGTGACCGCGTACCCCGAAGTGCATCGCATCCCGTTCGAATCCGAACGCCAGTATGCCGCGACGTTTCACCGCCGTGATGGCACGGCCTGGATCGCGGTCAAGGGTGCCCCGGAGCGCGTGCTCGCCATGTGCGCACTCGAGCCCCGGACATCTACCGAGTTGCAGCGTGCCGCCGAGGTCATGGCGGCGAGCGGTCAGCGCGTGCTGGCGCTCGCCAGCGGCGTGGCGCCGCGTCCCATGTCAGCGGGCGAGACCCCGGAACAGCCGCGCGACCTCGAGTTCGCCGCACTGGTGGGGTTGATCGATCCATTGCGACCCGGCGCCCGCGAAGCGGTGCAGCGCTGCGACGCCGCCGGCATCCGCGTCATCATGGTCACGGGCGATCATCCCCTCACGGCAGCTGCGATCGCACGAGACCTCGGCATCGCCGCCGGGCCGCAGGACGTGGTCTCCGGATCCGACCTTGACCGGTACGACGACGAGACGGCGATCGATGCTGCCGTGCGCCGTGCGCGAGTGTTTGCGCGAGTGACGCCGGCGCAGAAACTCGCCATCGTCGCAGCGGCCGAGCGAGTGGGCCACTTCGTCGCGGTGACGGGCGATGGCGTGAACGACGCTCCGGCGCTGCGTCGCGCCAACATCGGCGTCGCCATGGGGCGCGGCGGCACGGACGTGGCGCGCGAGGCCGCTGACCTCGTCCTGAGCGACGACAATTTCGCTACCATTGTCGCGGGTGTCGAGGAAGGCCGCATTGCCTACCAGAACATCCGTAATGTCGTGTATCTGCTCACTGCCGCCGGCATTGCCGAGGTGCTCACCGTCGGTGTCGCCGTCATATTCGGCCTGCCGTTGCCGCTCCTCCCGGTGCAGCTGCTCTGGCTCAATCTGGTAACCAACGGTATCCAGGACGTCGGTCTGGCGTTCGAGCGCGGGAGTGGCGATGAATTGCGGCTGCCGCCGCGTCCGCGCAACGAGCCGATCTTCAACCGGCTGATGCTCGAGCGCGGGCTGCTCGCCGGATTATGGATGTCGGTCGTCGGACTGACGGCGTTCGTGACCATGCTGTCGGCGGGCGTCGCGGTCGAGCACGCGCGCAACAGCCTGCTGCTGCTCATGGTGCTGATGCAGAACGTGGACGCGATCAATGCCCGTTCCGAGACACGCTCGGTCCTGACGCTGCCTGTGCGCAACAATCCGCTGCTGGTGGTCGGAGTGCTCATGGCGTTGTCCATCCACCTCGCCGCGATGTACCTGCCGTGGCTGCAACGCATCCTGTCCGTGCGCCCTCCGACCTCCCACGAGTGGTGGGTGCTGCCGCTCGCCGCGATCACGCTGCTGGTCGTGATGGAGTCCCAGAAAATCAGCTGGCGCTGGCGGCGATCCCGGCCTCAGTAGGGGAGCGTAGCGAGGGCAGCCAGCGCGACGATGGGCGTCTCGACCAGCAGCGCCGTTGTCATCTGCACGCGCCCCTGCATAACGGCACCCGTCAGCCAGAGCACGGCGAGCAAGGCGGCCGCGTAAGCCGCCAGGGACGACGGGGCGAGTCCGTCCGCATACCAGAGCAGCGGCATCGTGCCGAGAATGGCCACGGTCAGGTGAATGGTCGCGAACCACCTCCTGCGGCGGGACATCGGCGGGTCATAGCGATGCACACGCGCGAGATCGAAGCTCGGCTGCTCGACAGGAGTTCCGAAGGCGAGTGCGGGCTGCCAACCGGGCGGCTTGAGCCATACCAGCACCTTGTTGAGCAGGCCGCGCGTGCGCCACGATTTGCGCGCCAGGTCCGCATACACTTCCAGATTCGCCCAGAGCGGATCCCACGAGTCGAGCGGCGCGCGCGTGCCATACACGCAACGCTCGTTCTCTTCGACGAAGGTGCCGAACAGCCGGTCCCAGGCCATGAAAATGCCGCCGTAATTGCGGTCGATGTAGCGGTCGTTCACGGCGTGATGCACGCGGTGGTTCGACGGCGAAGCGAACCAGCGGTCGAACCAGCCGAGCTTGCCCACCAGTTCGGTGTGGATCCAGTACTGGTACAGCAGGTCCACGACGGCAGCGACGGCGAACATCTCCGGCGGTACGCCCGCCACGGCCATCGGGATGAAGAAGATCCAGGTCAGCAGCGCGCTGCTGCTCGTCTGCCGCAGCGCCGTCGAGAGGTTGTAGCACTGGCTCTGGTGATGGACGACGTGCGCTGCCCAGAACACCGCGCTGCGGTGGCCGAGGCGATGCTCCCAGTAGTAGCAGAAATCGTAGAACACGATCGCGAGTGCCCAGGCCCACCCTGCGTCCGCGGGCCAGGTGGCGAGCGCCACGTGCGCGAAGACCACGGAGTAGACGCCGACGGTCAGCACGCGGAAGAACAGGTTGGCGATCTGGCTCAGGACGCCGAGGCTCAGGCTGTTCACTGCGTCGTTCAGGCGGTAGACCTCGCGGCCGCGCAGGCGCGCCCAGCCGAATTCAATGGCGATGAGCAGGAAGAAGAGGGGCGTGGCGATGGCGATTGCGCGACCCATGCCTGTGCTCACTCCTCGACGTGCCAGTCGCGCGAGCGCTCGACCGCCTGCGACCAGCGGTGGATGCGCGCGGCGGCCTCCGCGCGCGACAGCGCAGGCTCGAAGCGGCGGTCCACCTGCCACATGGCGGCGACCTCCGCGGTCGAAGACCAGAATCCGACGCCCAGCCCGGCAAGATAGGCCGCACCCAGCGCCGTCGTCTCGGTGACCTTCGGCCGGACCACCGGCACGCCGAGCAGGTCGGCCTGGAACTGCATCATCAGGTTGTTCGCCGTCGCTCCTCCGTCCACGCGCAGTTCGACGAGCGGTTGCCGGGCGTCCTTCTGCATGGCGATCAGCACCTCGGCACTCTGGAACGCGATCGACTCGAGCGCGGCCCGCGCGATGTGCGCCTTCGTCGTACCGCGGGAGAGCCCGACCATCGTGCCGCGCGCATAAGCGTCCCAGTGCGGACTGCCGAGCCCGGTGAAGGCGGGAACCAGGTACACGCCCCCGCTGTCCGGCACGCTGGCCGCGAGGGGTTCGACGTCCGCGGACTTTTCGATGAACCCGAGCCCGTCGCGCAGCCACTGCACGACCGCGCCGCCGACGAACACGGCGCCTTCGAGCGCGTAATGCCTCTCGTCCATGTGCCACGCCAGCGTGGTGAGCAACCGGTTCGCCGAGACGAGGGGCTCGAGGCCGGTGTTCATCAGCATGAAACAGCCGGTGCCGTAGGTATTCTTCGCCATGCCGGGCGAGAAGCAGGCCTGGCCGAAGAGCGCAGCCTGCTGGTCGCCCGCGATGCCGGCGAGCGGCACTTCGCGGCCGCCGATCACGGCGTACGCCGAGCGATCGCGGATGCACGATGGCACCAGTTGCGGGAGCAGCGAGCGAGGAATGCGCAGCAGATCGAGCGTGAAATCGTCCCAGTCGCCGGTGGCGAGGTTGAGCAGCAGCGTGCGACTCGCGTTCGACGCATCCGTGATGTGCTGCTTGCCGCCGGACAGCTTCCACGCGAGCCAGCTGTCGATCGTGCCGAATGCCAGTTCACCGCGTTCCGCCCGTGCCCGCAGGTGCGGCTCTGAATCGAGCAGCCACGCGAGCTTGGTGCCGGAGAAATACGGATCGAGCAGCAGGCCCGTGCGCTGCGCGATTTCCGGCTCCAATCCGTCGGCCTTGAGTCGCGCACACAGATCGGCGGTGCGCCTGTCCTGCCAGACGATCGCGGGGGCCACGGGCCGACCCGTGGCCCGGTCCCATAGCACGGTCGTCTCGCGCTGGTTCGTGATGCCGACGGCCGCGAGGTCGCCGGGCGTCGCGCGCGCGCGCGCCAGGACTTCAGCGATCGTCGCGGCCTGCGTGATCCATATCTCTTCGGCGTCGTGTTCCACCCAGCCCGAGCGCGGAAAGTGCTGCGTGAATTCACGCTGGGCCGTTGCGACCGGCATACCGGCGTGGTCGAAGAGGATGGAGCGCGAGCTGGTCGTGCCCTGGTCGAGGGCGAGGATGAAGCGCGTCATGGCGCGGCCTCCCGGGCTGCCAGCGGATGCGCTGCGAGCCACGCGTCCAACGTGCGTTCGCTGCCGGCTGGGACGCGCAGGCCCAGTTTCGTTCGGCGCCAGAGGATGTCCTCGGCGCTCTGCGCCCATTCGTCACGGCGCAGGTGATCGGCCTCGGCGGCATACAGGCCCGGCAGGATCTCCTCCCCGAGGTCGGCGAGGCGCTTGCCGCCGGAGATCACCCGGTCGATACGCGTTCCATAGGCGCGCGCATAGCGGTAGCGCAGGCGCTCAGGCAGCCAGGGATACTGCCGCGCGACCTGGGCGAGAAAGGCGGTGAAATCGGCTCGCGGCAGGTCGCCGCCGGGCAGTGCGGCGCGCGCAGTCCACGGGTGTCCCGCGCGACCGAGGTGCGGCTCGAGCAGGTCGATCACGTCCTCGGCGAGCTTGCGGTAGGTCGTGAGCTTGCCGCCGTACACCGAGAGCAGCGGCGGCCCGTGCTCGTCCAGCTCCAGCACGTAATCGCGAGTGACGCTCTTGGGGTCGTCGGTGGACGCCGCGAGGAGGGGTCGCAGCCCGGCGAACGTCCACACCACGTCGGCGCGCGAGAGGTCCGTCGAGAAATACCGGTTGGCCATCTCGACCAGGTAGTCGATTTCGCGGTCGTCGATCGTCGGCGTGGCGAGGTCGTCGTCGTAGTCGCGTTCCGTGGTCCCGATCAGCGTGAAGTCGCCCTCGAACGGAATGCCGAAGACGACGCGCCCGTCGGGCGCCTGGAAGAGGTAGGCGAACTCGTGGTCGAACAGCCGCGGCACGACGATGTGGCTGCCCTTGACCTGCCGCGGATGGTGGCCCGCCGGAACCGGCGAAGCATCGTCGAGGAACCGCGCGACCCACGGGCCCGCCGCATTGACGATGACCCGCGCAGTCACCTGGAGCTTGCCGTCGTCGGCTCGCTCGAGCGTCGCGCTCCAGTTTCGCCCACGGCGCACGATCGACGCGCAGCGCGTGCGCGTCATCACCTCGGCGCCGTGCTCGAACGCATCGCGCACCGTCAGCACCACGAGGCGCGCGTCGTCGACCCAGCCGTCCGAATAGACGAAGCCGGTACGGTAACGCGGGTCGAGCGGCTGCCCCGCGGGATGACGGCGCAGGTCCACCGTCTCCGAGCCCGGCAGGCGGCGGCGGCGCGCGAGGTGGTCGTAAAGGAAAAGCCCTGCGCGGATCATCCACGCCGGCCGCAAATGGCTGTCGTGGGGCAGCACGAACCGCAGCGGCCACGCGATGTGCGGGGCCGCGTTCAACAGGATCTCGCGCTCCACCAGCGACTTGCGCACGAGCGCGAAGTCGTAGTACTCGAGGTAGCGCAGGCCGCCGTGGATCAGCTTGGTGCTCGACGACGAAGTGTGGCCGGCAAGGTCGTGCTGCTCGACGAGCAGCACCCGCAAGCCGCGTCCAGCGGCGTCCCGCGCGATGCCGGCGCCGTTGATGCCGCCACCTATGACGAGCAGGTCGTAAGCCGCGGAAGCATCGCCGCTGGATTGGGGTCTCTTGCTCACCGGTAGATCAGGATGTCCTGGCGCTCGTCGCGCCACGCATGCTCGTCCGCATGCGCTGCGGTCTCGAGATCGGCCGCGGTCGCGTCGCGATCGTCCACCCACTCGCGCAGCAACCCGCTGCCGTTGATGAGGTCGATGGCGAGGCGGCCGCGCTCGTATTCGTACGGAAAATCGCGCCACAGGTCGTAGTCGCCATGGACCCGGCGCAGTGCCTTGAACGCCAGTGCCTGCAACCGCCACGGCCGGAACGCGGCGTGATCGTAGGCGCCGTCTTCGACGTGCACCTGCAGCCCCGCGCACAGGTGCCCCGCATGCTTGTGGAAGGCGGGCTCGAACCAGCAGGGCCGCAGGCGGCAGCCTTCGAGCCACTGCGGCGCAATGCGCTGCATTGCCGCCACGATGCGCGGGATGTCGAGGTCCGGCGCGCCGAACAGTTCGAGCGGTCGCGTGGTGCCGCGCCCCTCGGACAGCGTGGTGCCCTCCAGCATCACCGTGCCCGGATAGCAGCGCGCCATCGAGAGATTCGGCGCATTGGGGCTGGGATTCACCCAGGTGCGTTCGCCGAGCGGCCAGCCGTAACCCGGCGCGCTTTGCGGCTGCCACCCCTGCATCTCGATGACCCGGTAATCGACGTCGAGACGCAGACGGCGGACGAACCAGCGGCCCATCTCGCCGAGCGTCAAGCCGTGGCGCATTGGCATCTCGCCCGCACCGACGAAGCTCTCCCAGCCCTTTCGCAACGCCAGGCCTTCCACGGGCCGTCCGATCGGGTTCGGCCGGTCGAGCACCCAGACCGATTTGCCGTGTCGGGCTGCTGCTTCCAGCACGTAGCGCAACGTCGTGATGAACGTGTAGATGCGGCAGCCGAGGTCCTGCAGATCGACGAGCAGGACATCGAACGTGTCGAGCATCGCCGCTGTCGGTCGTCGCACCTCGCCGTACAGGCTGAACACCGGGACGCCGAGCGCCGGATCGTTACTGTCCGGCGACTCGACCATGTTGTCCTGTTTGTCGCCGCGCAAGCCATGCTGCGGACCGAAGGCGGCCGTCAGGCGCACGTCGGCAGTCGCGGCGAGGGCGTCGAGGGAATGCGTGAGGTCGGCCGTGACCGAAGCCGGATGCGCCAGCAGCGCGACGCCCCGTCCCGCGAGCGGTGCCCGCAGCGCCGCGTCTTCGAGCAGGCGGTCGATGCCGAACTTCAAGTGGACGGATTCCTGACGGCGCTGGCGAGCACATCGCCGCTGCCAGGGGCGGGGGCGCCCACCTGCAGCACGAAGCCTAGCCGGTGGTGGAAGTCCGGCAGCGCCGAGGGATGCGTCAGTGCCCAGCAGCTTATGTGGCCGTCAGTCTCCTCGATGACCGCCGCCAGGCCGGCACGTAAGGCCGCCCCGGGCGGGGGCGTCGGCAATTCCTTTACGTATGTCACCGCCTCGAGTGCGAGGCCGCGTCCCGTCGGGCGGACCGCGACGCGGGGTGGCCGCCGCACCTCGATCGGTGCCATGCCGCGTCGATAGCCGACGAAGCCATACATCGCCCATTCCCCGGACGGCGAGAAATTGAGCTCGCAGTACGCGTCGCCTTCGGGCAGGGCCGCGAAAATCTCGAAACAGGTGTGGCGCCAGAGTTCGTCGGTGCGTTGCGGCTGGCGTGTGTGCGGCAGGGCGATGCGCGACATGTCCGCATCGACGTTGAAGCGGACGGCCAGCTTGCCGGCACCGGCAATGCGTGCGCTGGCCGTCACGCCGCGCACGACCGCAGTCGGCGTGGACGGATGGCAGGTCAGGGCGACGGTCTGCGGGGTTGTTCTTCTCATCAGGCCAATTCTATCCGGCTTGCGTGTCGGATCTCAGATGGGTTGCAGCAGGCTTGGGTCGGGGCGTTCCAGCCAGCGCAGAACGCCCTCCGCAAAGCGTTCGCATTCCCCGATCGCTCGTTCCCAGGCCGCGATGCGCGCGGCGTGGTCCTGGCCGTAGCGATAAAAATCCTGCCGGTCCGGCAGCTTGCCGTGCGGCAGCGTCGCCAGGAAGGCGGGCGAGGGCGCGACCAGCAGCATGTCTTCGAGCCAGAGGTGCCCGCGGGGCGCCTTGCGCCAGGGCAGGTGCTTGTCGAGCCAGCCCGGCGTCACGTACTCGTTGAAATGCGGGTAGAAAACGAGGCGCGGCCGCGGCCCCGCCCGGGTGATCCCGGCGTACGGCAACAGCAGGTGGTAGTCCACGAGCGCGCCGTCCCAGTAGTTTCCCGGTGGAGCTCCCGGGATGTCGCGGACGGGGGCGCAGAGCAGCGGGATGCTGCCCGAGGCCAGCAGGGCGTGCTCCTCGTTTGCCGGCTGCAGGGGCACCCGCACGAGGTCGAACGCATCGTGGGACTGGGTCAGGAACGAGGGTTCGCCGGCCTGAAACAGCACTCGCTGCAGGTAGGCCGCGAGCCGGTTGCGGGACAGAGCATTGCTCAGGACTGCGCGCCCGAATGCCAGCTTGGACTCGGCGGACTGCAACGGGCCTCGCGCTCGCGTCGTGACGATGGTGAGCGATACACCCGGCCGGACCGCAAGGGGTCGCCCGCCCAGCACGGCCCGTGCGATACGACGGCACGCGGCAGCCACGTCGCCAGGTGTCGGGTGCTTCGTGTAGTTCTGCTCGTGGACGTAGGCGTACTGCATGCGATCGAGTGCCGCCACGGCATCGGGTTGCGCGAGCGCCGCCATGCGCCATGCACCGACCGATGCGCCGATCAGCTCAATGGAGCTCGTCCGCGGCAGCCACTCGCGGTGGAGCAGCTTGTCGAGCGGCACGAGAGCGAGGCCCTTGGGTCCGCCCGCTGCTGCCGGGATGCAGGCGATATCGGCTGGCGTGAGCCCGTTGGCCCGGATGTGCGCGAGGGCTCCCGGACCCGCCCTCAGAGTGAACACCCGTGCGGTCGTCATGCACGTCATCGTCCGTGCCGGCCGTCGCGATGGCAAGCGCCGCCGCGCTCAGAGCAGGTCGCGCATCCGGAACCAGGACATCGCAAGCACCAGCGCTGGCGTGCGCAAGGTCCGTCCGCCGGGGAAGATGGGGTGCCGCAGCCTGCCGAACAGGTCGAAACGTTCCGCCTGTCCGGCGATGGCCTCCGCGGCCAGCCGGCCGGCCATGCCGGACAGCGCAATTCCGTGGCCGGAGAAACCCTGCAGGTAATAGACATTGCTCCCGAGGCGGCCGAAGTCCGGCGCGCGATTCATCGTGATGTCGACGTAACCGCCCCAGACGAACTCGAGACGCGCATCGGACAATTGCGGGAATACCTTCAGCATGCGTGTCCGCGTGGCGTGCCCGGTGTCCCTCTCGTTGATGCCCGAGTAACTGACGCGGCCGCCGAAGAGCAACCGGTGATCCGCCGAGCCGCGGAAGTAATCGAGCACGAAGTTGATGTCGGCGACCGCGACGTTCTCGCGCATCAGTGCGCGCAGGCGCGACTCGCCCAGGACCTCGGTGGCGCACACGTAGGTGCCGACCGGCATGATTCGCCAGTCGGTCGGCGAGCGCAGTCCGTTGACGTACCCGCCGCGGCTGAGCACTGCAAAGCGCGCGGTCACGCAGCCATGGGGCGTGCGCACGCGCAGCGGCTCGCCCGGCTCCACCTCGGTCACGGGCGAAGCTTCGAAGATCCGCACGCCGGCCGCTTCGGCCGCAGCGGCCAGCCCGAGCGTGTAATTGAGCGGATGGACGTGGCCACTGCCGGAGTCGTAGAGGCCGGCCACATAGCGCTTGGTCGCCAGCAGGGACTGGATTTCGTCCCGGTCGAGGAAGCGCAGCGAGCGGTAGTCGTAGTCGTCTTCCAGTTGCCGTTGCAGGCTCAGCAGTTCGTCGCGCTGGCGCGCCTTGACGGCAACGTGGGCGTGTCCCCAGTGCAGGTCGCAATCGATGCCATGCCGTGCGACGCGCGTGCGCAGCAACTCGAGCGCCTCGATGGAAATGTCCCAGAGAAGCCGGGCCGACTCGCGCCCCACCTGCGCGACGAGGCTCGCCTGGCTCGTGCCGTAGCCGAAAATCGCCTGCCCGCCGCTGCGACCCGACGCGCCCCACGCGATACGCTGCGCTTCGAGCAGGACCACTCGATAACCGCGCTCCGCGAGTTCCAGCGCGGCCGCGCAACCCGCGATGCCGCCGCCGACGACGCAAACGTCCGCGTCAACGCCGTCGGCGAGCGCCGGTCGCCGGGGCGAGGGATTCGCAGTCGCGGCGTAGTAGCTGGCAACGTGGCTCATGCCTGGCCACTCTATGCGAGGCCGTGGCGGGCCGGACTAGCGGAAACCCGCAGCGACCGGTTTCGGGCTACGATCTCGCCTGTGTCTTCCCGCCCGGGGAGTTGGATGTCCGTGATTCCGACGCTGCCAATCATGGTGTGCGCAGTGGCCGTCGCCGGCCTGCTGATGGCGGAGGCGCGCGGCTCGCAACGCGGGCTGTGGCTGGCGAAGCCCGTCGCATCCGCCGCATTTCTCTGGACGGCCGTGGCCGTCGGTGCGCTGGAATCGGTCTATGGCCGATGGGTGTTCCTAGGGCTCGTGCTGTGCCTCGTCGGCGACGTGTTGCTGATTCCGCGCCAGCGTCCGGCCGTATTTCGCGCCGGCGTGCTCGCGTTCCTGCTCGGGCACGTTGCGTACGGCGTCGGATTTCTCACGCAACCCGTCAACGGCTGGGGGCTCGCAGCCGGGGGCGCATTGATGGCGCTAGTCCTTGTGGCGACTTGGCGCTGGCTGGCGGGATCATTGCCAGCCGACATGTCCGGCGCGGTGCGGGCGTATTTCGTCGTGATCGGCGTGATGGCGACCCTGGCTTGTGGCGTTTCGGCTGCGGGCGGGCCGCTCGCCGTGGCGACCGGGGCGCTGGCGTTCGCCGCGTCGGACGTATCGGTGGCGCGCGACCGCTTCGTCCGCCACGAGTTCTTCAATCGAGCCTGGGGCTTGCCGCTCTACTACGCGGCACAGGTGTTGCTGGCCCTCACTCCCGCCTGGATCCAGGCTTAGGGACTGCATGCTCCAACCGACCGAACAACTGCCCGACGTGCCGCGCAAACCAGCCCCCTGGGACCTGCGTGGCTCGGCGTGGATCATCGCGCTGAAATTGCCACCGGGGTCGCCGGCACGTGATGCGTTCCTGCCGGCGGGCATGGCGGGACAGGGCCGGAGCCTCGTTTCCCTGCTGATGTACGTGGATTACCTGGAATCGGCTTGCGGCCCCTATCGTGAATTGTTGTTCGTCCCGGGCGCGTATCCGTTCGAGGACGGCCGGCGGCATTTCACGATCAGCCGCATCGTGGTGTCCACGTGGGACAGCGTCGTCAACGGCCGGGCGAACTGGGGAATCCCGAAGGACCGCGCTGATTTTGCTGTGGAATCCGGCGCGGCGGGAGGGCGCGAGGATCGCATCCGCGTCAGCGCCGAGGATGGACGCGAGATGTGTTCGCTGCGGCTCGCGACGCTCCGCTTCGCGCCGCGGCTCCCCGTGCCCGGCGGTCTCCTGCCGCAACGTTTGCGCACACTTGCGCAAAGTTTCGCAGGACGAACGTACTATTACGCGCCGTCGTCGAGCGGCTGGGTGCGGCCGGGCCGGGTGCTCGAATGGCGCTTCGATCCGCAGTTGTTTCCGGACCTCAGTGCGGGCGCGGTCGTCGCTGCCTGCAAGGTCGACTCTTTCAAGATGCAGTTTCCGCCGGCGAGGATTCGCGGTTGAGGCACGGACTCAGTCCGGGGAGGATGCGCATGGTCGAGAGGATTGGTACGGTTGCAATATTGGGGCTGTTGCTCGCGGCATGCAGTGCAACGCCGTCGCGCACGCCGGTGCCGGACGCGGAATTGCAGATGATCGCCGCAGGCGAACTGGAGCTGGCGCGCGAATGCGCCGTGCAGCCGGGCGCCATCTACCGCACGCACTACACGGTCGGGACCGACGGACAGGCAAGCGTGGCCGCGCCATTGCAGCCGCAGGGTTGCGTGGAGCAGTCGCTGTCCCGTTGGGTGACGACGTTTCGCTACGTGCCGCCAGCGGCAGCGACCCCCGCCGTCATTGACTGGATGGCAACGGTCGCCCGCCGGATTCCTTGACCCGTCTCAGGCAGCCTTGTCCATGACCCCCGCGCCGCTGATCGCCGCATGCGCTGCGGCGAGCCGCGCGATCGGCACGCGCGGCGCCGAGCACGAGACGTAGTCCAGCCCGATCGTGTCGCAGAACACGATCGACGCCGGGTGTCCGCCATGCTCGCCGCAGATGCCGACCTTGAGTCCCGGCCGGCTCTTGCGGCCCCACTCCACGGCGAGCGCCATCAGGCGACCCACGCCTTTCACGTCGAGCACTTCGAACGGATTGTCCTGCAGGATCCCGCGCTCGTTGTACATCGGCAGGAACTTGTTCTCCGCGTCCTCGCGTGAGAAGGAGAACGTCGCCTGGGTCAGGTCGTTGGTGCCGAAGGAGAAGAACTCGGCCACCTCGGCGAGGTTCTCGGCGCGCATGCAGGCGCGAACGACTTCCACCATGGTGCCGAAACTGCACTGCACCTGCAGGCCGTAGGTGAGGCTGACCTCCTTCTGCACGGCGGCCAGGTAGTCGCGCACCAGGTTCAGTTCCTGTGCCGTGCAGACCTGCGGCACCATGATCTCCGGGTGCACTTCCACGCCGGCGCGCATGCAATCGGCGGCTGCCTCCAGCACGGCCCGGATCTGCATCGTGTAGATCTCCGGATACGTGATGCCGAGGCGCACGCCGCGATGGCCGAGCATCGGGTTCACTTCGCGCAGCGCGCGCGCCTTGCGCAGGATCGCTTCCTTGCGCGCGATCACGCCGTCGATCAGTCGCGTCTCGCCTAGGCCGCGCAACGTGCTGGCTACGCGGCTGTCCTCGACCGAGCGTGCGGCTTCCGTCAGCACTTCCATGCCCCTGGCGGCCGCACGCAGGTCATGCAGTCGCGCGATGTCGTCTTCCAGCTGCCGCTCCGTGGGCAGGAATTCGTGGATCGGCGGATCGAGAAGGCGGATCGTCACCGGATGCGGCGCCATCGCCTTGAAGATCCCGACGAAATCCGCCCGCTGGATCGGCAGCAGGCGGTCGAGCGCCGCGCGCCTGTCCTCCGGCGTCTCCGCCACGATCATGTCCACGACGATCGGCAGACGGTCCGCCGCATTGAACATGCGTTCGGTACGGCAGAGTCCGATGCCCCTGGCGCCGTAGCGCAACGCCCGCGCCGCGTCCTGCGGCGTGTCGGCGTTCGCGCGTACGTCGAGGCGCGCGTGCTGGTCGGCCCAGCCGAGCAGCTTCACGAGCGAGGGCGAGAAGTCGGCCTCCACCGTTGGCACCTCCCCTCGGTACACCCGGCCATTGCTGCCGTCGATCGTGATGACGTCTCCCTCCTTGATGACCTGGTCGCCCACGAAGGCGACACGCAGCGCGACATCCACCTGGATGCCTTCCGCACCGGCAACGCACGGCTTGCCCATGCCGCGCGCGACGACGGCCGCATGCGAAGTCTTGCCGCCGCGGCTGGTCAGGATGCCCTGCGACGCGAAAAAGCCGTGGATGTCCTCGGGCTTGGTCTCCTCGCGCACGAGGATGACTTTCGTGCCCTGCTTGCCGAGGATCTCGGCGCGGTCGGCGTCGAACACGGCCTGGCCACTTGCGGCACCTGGCGAAGCGGGGAGGCCGGTAGCGACCGGCTGGCCCTGGTGCTTCGGGTCGAGCCTGGGAAACAGCATCTGCTCGAGCAGCGCGGGGTTGACCCGCGTCACCGCTTCCTCGCGGTTCAGCAGGCCCTCTTCGTGCATCTCGACCGAGGTTCGCACCATCGCCGCCGCGTTCATCTTGCCGTTGCGGGTCTGCAGGCAGAAGAGCGTGCCGCGCTCGATCGTGAACTCGAAATCCTGCACCTCCCGGTAGTGGCGCTCGAGCCGGTTGCGCATCTCGATGAGCTGCACATAGAGGCCGGGCATCTCGGTGGCAAGATCGGCGATCGGCTTCGGCGTGCGGATGCCGGCCACCACGTCCTCGCCCTGCGCATTGGTGAGGTACTCGCCATAGAGCTGGTTCTCGCCGGTGGCCGGGTTGCGGGTGAAGCCAACGCCCGTCGCGCTGTCGTTACCCATGTTGCCGAAGACCATGGCCACGACATTGACGGCGGTGCCGTTCGCCAGCGCCGGCGTAATCCTGAATTCGCGCCGGTAGTCGACGGCCCGCTTCCCCATCCAGGAGTCGAAGACGGCCTTGATGGCGATCTCGAGTTGCTCGTACGGATCGGACGGGAAGGGGCGGCCGGTGTGGCGCTCGACGACCTGCAGAAAGCGTTCGCCGATCTCGCGCAGCTCGTCGGCGCCGAGCATCACGTCCTGCTTCACGCCCACGCGCGACTTGACCACCTCGAACTCCTCGTCGAACGCCGCGTCCGGCACCCCGAGCGCGACCTTGCCGAACAACTGGATGAAGCGGCGCCACGCGTCGTAGCCGAAGCGCTCGTTGCCGGTGTGCCGGATGAGCGCGGCGAGGGTCGTTGCGTTGAGGCCGAGATTGAGGATGGTGTCCATCATGCCCGGCATGGACATGGCGGAGCCGGAGCGCACCGAGACCAGCAGCGGATCGTCGCTCCCGCCGAAGCGCTTGCCGGTCTGCTTCTCGAGCGACGCCATGTGCGTGCGCGTCTGCTCGAGCAATCCCTCCGGCAGGCTGCGTTGCGAATCGGCGAGGTGGGCCAGGCAGGCTTCGGTCGTGATGACGAATCCGGGCGGGACGTTCAGC
>Ga0315290_10000545_pt1 | contig 24853 bp, 19 predicted proteins | sample YL17G12_0_MG_FD_203627 | JGI IMG/M metagenome (GOLD analysis project Ga0315290, IMG submission 203627) | Sediment microbial communities from Yellowstone Lake, YNP, Wyoming, USA - YL17G12_0 | ecosystem: Environmental > Aquatic > Freshwater > Lake > Sediment | place: USA: Wyoming | collected... | reverse complement strand
CCATCTTGTTGGGGGCATTGATATAGGCCTTGGAACTGGCCACAATCACATCCGGATCAGTACCCTTACTGATCTCGGTTTACCCCTTCTCCTCCAGTTTTACTGTTACCTCTCCTTATTCGCAAAGTCTTACTGATTTAGGCATGCCTGCCGCTTAACACCTCCAGATTTCATCTATATCATTAATTAAACCAATCTTTTTTACCCTTCATCTTCTATGATGGTTATTCTTTCATGAAATCCTCTTTTAGTTTGAATTTCTGAACCTTACCACTTCCTGTCATAGGCCATCCCGTAACAAATCTAACATTCCTGGGAACCTTAAAATTCGCCATCTTCCCCTTACAAAAATTGATTATTTCTTCCTCCGTACATGTTTCCCCTTCCTTTAACTCAATAAAAGCCACACCGACTTCTCCCAACCTCTCATCAGGGACCCCTATCACTTCAACCTGTTTCACTTTCGGATGTTGGTATATAGAATCTTCAACCTCTTCACATGAAACGTTCTCTCCACCCACTCTGATAACGTTCTTCACCCTCCCGATAAAAATTAAAAACCCATCCGAATCGAAGAAACCTAAGTCCCCTGTATGAAGCCATCTTTCGCTATCCAAAGTTTCCCGAGTCTCCTTTTCCTTCTTATAATAACCCTTCATCACATTCCACCCACGCACATAAATCTCACCTTTCGCTCCGGTTGGGAGACTGTCACCTGTCTCAGGGTCGATAATCTTAATCTCGACTCCTGGCTGAGGTTTCCCCATCGTTTTCAGTCTAATCTCTACAGGGTCTTGTTCAACATCACAATGCGTGCAATTGGGCGAAGCTTCACTTAGACCATATATATTGGAGATGCCTTTGACACCCATTTTATAATAAACATCTTGTGTTATCTGGGGGGTTCCCGTCGTCCAGCCCGCCCTTAAAGAAGAAATATCATACTTCCCAAAATTCTCATGAGCCATTTTCATCGTGTACATCGTCTGTACCCCACCTATAATTGTACACTTCTCCTTCTCAATCATTCTCAAAGACTCTTCAGCATCAAAATGGTCAGTAAAAACTAAACAAGCACCATGAGTGACCGCGGCTAAGAAACAATTCACAAGTCCGGCACTGTGGTAAAACGGACATTCCGTAAAATAGCGATCCCCGACCTTTATCCCTAATCGTTCTCCAATCTCGAATCCATCTCTAGCTATATTGTTATGCGTAAGCATTGCCCCCTTCGGAAAGGCTGTCGACCCCGATGTATATTGAATGACCGCAAGATCATCGTAGCCTATCGAAGCCTGTCGTTTATTGAACTTCCCTTTCAAAGCTATTTCATTGCCAAGATTTAAGAAATCTCCCCAATTCCACATCGCCTTACTCTTATCCCTACCCAAACAGACTATTCTTCTGAGAAGAGGAAATCTAACCGAACTTAATCTCTCCGGCTCATACTCGTCTACTTCAGGAATCGCTTCCTTTATGATTGACAGATAATCAATGTTTAGAAATCTATCAACCATGAAAATTCCTACGCTATCGGATTGTCGTACTACATACTCTAATTCCGAAGATTTAAAACGAGTATTAATCGGAACACTCACAGCCCCAAGTTTGGATATCGCAAAAAAGATACTCATCCATTCGATAGAATTAGGCAGCCATATTGAAATCTTATCGTGTCTTTCCACTCCCAACTTGAGAAGCCCTTTAGCAACACTATCCACCTTCTCCCTAAATTCTCTGTAGGTAATCCTTCTGTCTTTCTCAATCAGTATCTCGGTGTCTGGATACTTCGCTGCCACATTATCCAACATGTCGCCAATGGTTTGTTCCTTCCATCTGGCCATAAATACCCCCTTTGCATACTCTATCCCTTTAAACCTTGAACAATGTTTCTGATTTCTGAAAATATTTCATTCATCCGTGCTTTACTTAACAACGCCAAAAACACTGAATCACTGAGTCCCATGTATTTATCTATCGGTCTCCCAACTTTCAAATATTGCATCTATAATTTTGCGCGGCTTCACACAATCCCGACCTGGAAAAACGTTAGCTATCCCCGATAACGCTCCCCGGTGCCGATCGGTCTGCATCTAACCCAGAGCAATAACAATACAATCTACCTTGACAGGCTTTTTTGCCCGTCCAAATCCAGATACGCAATTCCGTCATGCTTAATTTCCGCTATCTTAGCAAAAGATTATCTGGACAATCACAACCAAAACCCTCAGATATTTTCTCGAGCGCACCTCTCGAACGAATTTTGTCCAAGGTCACCGAATGCAAAGAAGCGTCAGACGCACCGCACTGTTCCTTATACGGTCCGAAGATCGCAAGGTCTACCTGCCTCCAATTCGATCGGTTTATCCATAAACTCTAACATTATGTCCTCTCTTCCTGAGAACCCTCTCGGCCTCTAATGCCCAGGCCCCGCCCCCACAATCATCACCCTCTTAAAGTAGTCTATAACTTTTTACTCCCCATACAACTCTATGCTACTTCTGGATTCACAAGGCAGGTGATATCAACTTCCTTAACAACTTCATCGTGATTTGTCTTCATTGACCCGTTGGGTAAGTTTACCTATTATGAGCTTAAATTGAAAACTTTTTTCCAATTTTCATGAAGGATATTATGGATAGATTTTTCAGGGATTACCGGTAAATTATGTTTTATTAATAGCTCATTAATATTTTGGAGATTGTTAATTCCTTCAGAAGGCCTAGAAGCTGACCAATCCGATCCCCATATTAATTTGTCTGTACCTCCAAATGTTTGCGTGAAATAATATATTAGCGGATACAGATAGTGTAAAAAAGGGTAATTTATAGTAGGAAGGTATTTCGGAAGAGTAATTCTTTCTAAACCCGAGATACTATTTAACCAAGATATATCCCCAAACACATTTTCATGTTTCTGAATCAAAAAAATTGCATCCTCATACTTATAATATCCCAAATGGCAAATAACGATCTTAAGATCAGGAAATTGAATTGCCACATCATCAAGATAAAGAGGATTTGCATATTTAAGACGCGTAAAGCGGGGTTGGGCCGGGCCAGCATGCATAATTATTGGTATTTCTAACTTTTGAGCTATTTCATATACGGGAAAACATCTCTCATCATTTGGATAATATCCGGCATAAGCAGGACTTAGCTCTCCAACTCCAATCGCTCCTAATTCTTTAACACATCGCTCAATTTCTTCAGCCGCATTTTTCTCGGTTGGCACGACACAACAACACCAATTTAATTTACCAGGATGCTCCTTTGCAATTCTCGCTAGATAATCATTTGGGGTGTCAATTCCCAGTGTATCCCATGTTCGTAATCCTAATATAATCGCTTTATCAACCCCTTCCATCAAAGGAAGATATCTGTCTATTGGGTTTTCCCACATCTCCTTAAATTTTTCTTCAGGCCATTCTCGTCTTCTCGGTGGTTGATATGAAAGCATCACCTTTTTATTGAAATGATCAGGATATCTCCATGTGTGCATGTGACAATCTACTATCATTGCCGTCTCCTTTCTTTAGGCAGCCTATAACAAAAGAAATCTTGGATAAGCTGGCCTTGGGCTTTCCGCCTCATCTTCGAAAAAATCTAAGAAAACTAATTTTCTCTCCTATATCATGTACGATGCAGGCTTTCCTTACCCTTTCATCCCCGAGTACCTCAGAACCCGAGCCTCCAATAGTAATCCGACCTGCTTCAATAACATAACCCTTGTTAGCTAATTTTAAAGCCATAGCCACATTCAGCTCTACAAGCACCATGCCAACCTCTGCCTCATTCTATTGCACTTATGCTTCTTCCAATTTCTTGTACACCAAGGGGGGACACCGATTGAAGGTTCTTCCATATTACCTTCAACAATTCGGCCAACGGAAGCCCAAGAAGCCGAACATGCCGCACCAACTATAAAATTCAACCCTATCACGAAAAAACAACTTTCCGCCGCCGCCCCCGAATCCATACAAACACATTTTCCATCTTCTCTAATAAATTCATCCAACTATCTTTTATCTGCAACGTTTATTCCCTCTTTCTTGCTTAGCTCCATTGCTCGACATTAAACCTTTTCCAGAAGTTTTCCCGCAAATCCTCTCGCACCTGTTACTCCATATTGCTCCACATTTTACGGCATCCCCCACCCCATTATTCACTCAAATTGCCGCAAATAATACAATTTCCTCAACATAATTTTTCCTCCCCTTTAAATCAATTTGAGATTTTATACTCTAATTTGTAAACAATGTCAATAAAAAACATTAATGGATAAGTTCTCATCGATAAAATTGTCAACAGCTTTTACCTAAAGTAGGTTTTATTTAAGGAAAACGAAAGCTCCCAGCGATCATATATACAATACTTTAAGGAGAGGAATTGATTCTGGTCTCCTTGAACCTGGCAAGAGACTTATTGAAGTTCACTTGGCCAAAAGGTTCCACACCAGCAGGAGTAAAATTAGAGATGTACTTAAGAAACTCGAACTGGAATGTCGATAATAAATTCCTAGAACGATTTTTGTTGACAAAATTCTCAATATTTATTATGCTAAAATAGGTTTTATTTAAGGAAAATGAAAGCTCCCAGCGATCATATATACAATACTTTAAGGAGAGAAATTAATTCTGGTCTCCTTGAACCTGGCAAGAGACTTATTGAAGTTCACTTGGCCAAAAGGTTCCACACCAGCAGGAGTAAAATTAGAGATGTACTTAAGAAACTCGAACTCAGTGGGATGGTTACTATTTCGCCCAACAAAGGAGCTGTTGTAAGGCAGCCTTCGTTATGGGAGATAAAAACCTCCTACGAAGTGCAGAGTGTTTTGGAGGGATTGGCATGCTTCTTGAGCGTCCCAAGGATTACCGAGAAAGATATAAGAATGCTAATAAAAATAAATCAAAAAATGGAAAAAATGGTAGATGGTTCAGTTTTTGAATGGGAAAAATTGAATGGTAGTTTTCACAGAATATTTATTGAAAAATCTGAAAATGAAAGGATTGATAAAATAATTCACGGGTTGGATTTATTTGCCAGGTATTGGTATATAATGCTTTCAATTCCGGGAACTCGAAATAAAAGTATAGAGGACCATAGAAAAATAATTGAAGCTGTTAAGGAAAGAAAGCCTTATCTTGCAAAGAAATTTATGGAAGAACATATCTTGGAGGCATCGAATAAATTTATTGACATTTTGGAGAGTTTGCCAAAACAGTGGACTCAATCTGAAATCTGAACGAATCAGTTAAGAGCCTCGCCCACAGGGCGGGGCTTTATGACTCCTTGTTTGAAACAGTCACCAAAGCCTAATCGATCATAAACCATGTGAGTGTGTGCCTTTCCGATCTTCCCTTTTCTTCATAGAGAATTGTTTCATTACCCTACTTGTTTCCCATTTTATACCTCCTTTTTGTAAGGATTCCCCTTTCAACTTAGGAAACCTACATCACAGGTTATAAGCTGTAACGTAACCTTCGGAAATAGTTTCTCTAATACGCCGCGGCAGGTTCGCATCCCCTATCGTACAAACTTCTTTTACCTTACCATTTAACTCCTTTCCGAGGTTGTCTGATCGCCTTAACCCTAAGGCCAAAACTACATGATCAGCCTTCAGAAACGCCTTATTCCAATTCTTGTCAATAACGATAACGCCCTTATCTGTGATCTCGTCTATTTTGGTTGACGTCAGTATTTTGACGTTCCCCTCCGCCAACTCAGCGCTCAGAGCGTTCCATATCCAACTGTCCATATCAAGTCCAACTGCATCCAACATTTCCACTATGGTTACCCTTTTGTTCTTCTGAGCCAGATAATTTGCGACCTCACAGCCCACAGCCCCTCCACCGGCTACGAGCACTTCCTCTCCAGTTTTCTTTTCTCCGGATAAGACATCCAGGGCAGTAACCACAATCTTCTTGTCAATTCCCGGAATATCAGGCACAAGAACAACTCCACCAGTGGCAATGATGACTGCATCCGGGTTTTCTTTTATGATTAACTCTGAAGTTGCTCTTATACCCAACCTCAACTCTACGCCGAGGCGGTTAAGCTCTAGCGAGTAGTACTCGGGGATGGTCATTAGAATCTCTTTGTGCGGGGGTACCGAACCCAACCTTAACATACCTCCCAAGTCATTCTTCGCCTCAAATAAAATTACTCGATGTCCCCTCAAGGCACTCACTCGGGCAGCCTCCATCCCCGCTGGACCCCCTCCTACGATCAAAATCTTCTTCTTCACTTCAGCTGGCCTAATCGCGTCAAGCTTGCTTTCCCTTCCAGCAACGGGGTTTACAGCGCACCTTATGGGATGCGGAGTATGAATGAGCCGGCAGTCATTACACGCAAGGCATTTCCGGATCTCCCCCATTCGTCCGCTACCTACCTTTCGAGGCCAATCAGGATCAGCGATCAAACCCCTGCCAATACCAACAAAATCTGCTCTACCTTCTCTCAGTATTCTTTCAGCCATTTCAGGATCATCTAACCTGCCAACAGACATAACAGGTATTTTTACAGATTCCTTAATCGCCTCGGCCAAATATAATATGTTACCTCTTGGGGTATAGTATGTGGGGATCATAGGTACTTTGGCACCATAAGCCCCAGCTGAACACGTTATGCCGTCCACCCCCGCATCTTCCAGCTTCTTAGCAATAATTTTAGATTCCTCTACTCCTCTACCACCTTCAATTGCTTCATCAATAGAATATTTTACGGTAATAGCAAGAGTAGAGCCGACCGCTTTCCTCATGGCCGCTACAATTTCAAGGAGAAATCTGCACCGATTATCCAAGTTACCGCCATACTTGTCTATTCTTTTATTAAAGTATGGGGACATGAATTGTGCGATGAGATAACCATGCGCTGCATGTATTTCTATAAGATCAAAACCTGCTTTCTTAAGGCGGCGAGCTGCCTCACCGCACAATTCTATACATTTCTCTACTTCTTCAATCGTCAACTTGCGTGGTTGCTTAGTAGCTCCATACTGAGCAACCCCATAAGCAGATACTCCAGAAGGGGATACAGGCTGTATATTTTGAACTCCTCCAAGACCAGGCATCCAAGGTCCGCCCCCTGCTTGAGCACCAGCACCAGCCTGTAAACAGATCCCGATCTTGGCTCCGTTCTCATGAACCACCTCGGCTAAACATGCCAATCCTGGTATATAACAATCGTCATCAGCTCTTAACACACGAGAAATTAATCTAAGGGGATCTATAGCCGTTGCCGCAGAACAAACTTCAACAATTATAAGACCAGCTCCACCCTTAGCCCTTCTCGCATACCAGTATATCTGTTCGTCTCTAACTTCTCCCCATTCTCCAGCAAGAATCGTTCCCATAGGAAGCATTACTATTCTGTTCTTTAATTCCATCTGTCCAATCCTACCAGGTTTGAATAAATGCTCTAATTTCATTCTGTCCCCGTCCTTAAAAAGTAATCATTCGGTCCATTCCATTTGATTTTAGCGGTGACAATCCTCTCGCTATTCCAGCAACGTCAAACTTTCTTCATCGAGTAGCTTCAGCTTAAAATGGTTGAATCAAATTTCCGTGCAATTCATCGCCCAGAAGAATCCTGACCGCTCGATGCCCTTGAAGGTAGCCATATAGTGGCCCAGCCATTTGTATTTGTTTCCTTTCTCTGATTTTCAGCCCAGGACTCACAATCTCCTAGATGCTCGCCATTCTCGATGTATTTATTGGTCACTTTTCCATTGAACCACTTTGTTAAATACACTAATTTACTTATAATGAAACTCCCTGGACTGAAGTCCAGGGTTTCTTTCGGGCTCCCCGGCTTCACCGGATTGCCTATGCTTCGCTCCGGGCGCCATACCGGCCCATGAAGGCTGATACCCGTAATCTGAAGATGAATTTTAGACACAATTGCCTGGTTGATTTTATTATTGTTCATAACAGTCTATGTTCTCTATTCAACGACTATAGTAGGGTTTTCGCATCTCCCGCAAAGTTTGGCAAATTCTGAAATACTAAAACGTCCCCAAACGGCTCCTTTGTTTTCTAGAAAACTATTTATGAGGGATTGAATATAAAATTTAGTGGCTATAATGGGACTTTACCTTTCTTTGTTTTCAAAACCACTCATACTTTGAGAGATCAACCCAGTTAGCCGTTTCAATTCTTCCGTTAGGTTCTGTTGGTCCTGACGCAGGTCCTCCAGAAGGTTCTGCTCTCTCCTCTCCAATGGTGCCGACGCTTTCATTTTCGTGCTATGCCACACAGGCCGATCTTCATCCTGACTTAGATTCAGTGAAACCACATCCATACGGGTATAATTTCCAGTGATGTCATGGATTTGTTTAGCCGTAATTATTTCAGAAATGTCTATATCAGAATAAATTATGTCCTCCTTATCTACTAACTCAGCTAATGTTTCTCCGAGGGGATTAGTGATACTGCTGTGAGAACCACAGGCTTCCATCCATTTTCTCTTCTTTTCGTCTTTTCCACAAAGCATTTCTACCATTTCAGGATTTACGGTGCTGGTTGAACAAAGATTGAATAGCTTACCCTCTACGCTAAACGCACTGGTCATGATAGGTACCCAGGGCAACTTATAAGCCGGGTAGTTACACACATGGACTTGTGCACCTTGAGCTATAAGAGCATATTTATACAAACAGTGAGCATTATTGCCGCAGGCCAGCGTGCTCAGCCGACCAATATCGGTCTCCAACACTCTGAGCCCGGTTCCATCGCCACAAGACCAGATCATTTTCTCCGCAAATGTAGCTACAATCTTGCGATGTTTACCTACAATCTTTCCACTATTGTCAATGATCAAGTTGGTATTCCACATGGTGCCCATTTGAGTAGGGAGCTTCTCGTTGATCCCGATAACCACATAGATATCAGCTTCCCTGGCTCCACGGCATAACTCTTCTGTAGCAGTACTGGGAATTTCCACTGCTTCTTCAAATAGTTTTTTGAAGAAGTGGAAATTTGCGTAGGGAATGTCCATCCAAATCCAATACGGATATCCTGGGATCCAGGCCTCAGGGAAAGCTATCAACTTTGCACCTTTCTTACTCGCCTCCATCATTAACTTGCACGCCTTTTCGACCGTTGCTTTTCGATCTAAAAAGACTGGTGAAACTTGGGCCACGGCTGCTCTGAATTTTGGGTATGTATCTCCCATGATTTTATCCTCCTCGTATGATGTGTTTTGAATAGATGCTTCTTTGATTGCCGATCGACTCCGGTCTGGGAGATTCCCAAAGCCCTACGCGAGTCATCGACACTATCTTCCGCTCAGGAACCCGAACCGGTATCGATTCCACATTTCGAAGGCCATCAAATCGGGTAGGAGGTGGGGTCACCCCCGCCGTCCTCCTACACCCCCTGGCACTTAGTAGTTCGATACCAATGGGGTTCCTATCAATCCACTCTGTTAGCTACCTTATTGCCTATCTTCTTATAAGCACCCAACCTCACCTCGCGGATTCCGCCCCCTACTTCCGGCTTTTAGGTCTTCTAACGAAACACTTTAAACTAAATTTGTCTGTAGAATTATTGTGAGCCCAAATATCTTTAGGCCTATCTTTATGATTGACTACAGAACCTTTTCTTCTAATTCTTTTTCATGGTCTCCGCTTTCTTGGCCATACCTTCAGCTCGCTCGCCGGAAGCAAAGGCTACGCAACCAGCTAACGTCTCAAGCTCAAGCATTGCATGGAAACTCATCTCCTGGCCGAAATCAAGGCAAATTCTCATCATCTTTATAGGCAGCAGGAATTTAGTGGCAATCTTTTTCGCCATCTCCATAGCAGCATTGTCTAATTCTTCCAAAGGGACAACCTTATTCGCTAGTCCGATCCTCTCTGCTTCTTTGGCGTCTATAAAGTCACCAGTAAACATTAGCTCTTTTGCTTTTCCCAAACCTACTATTCGGGGAAGCAGTTGATGAGCCGCCGTAGTTATGGTAGCACCAACACTAGCTTCAGCAAAACCAAACTTGGCATCTTCGGCTACGATTCGGATGTCACTGTTTATGGCAAATTCAAAACCAGCACCTATTGCATAACCGCGAATCGCTGCAATTATAGGCTTATCGACTTTGACAAATGCGCGACCTATATCCTGGAGCAACATACGGTTTGTTCTGTCTTGATATACATCTCTGCTGGCTGCAGGCACTTCCTTGACATCAGCCCCAGCACAAAAGGCACGACCTTCTCCCTTAAGGATTACCACTCTCACCTCCTCGTCTTTTCGAGCCTCTTCTAATACATCCCTTAGATCCCTCATCAGGTCTGGATTCAAAGCATTTAAACGGTCGGGTCTATTAAGACTAATTATACCGATATTTCCCCTCTTTTCGTAAATTACAGTCTTATAGTTCATCACGTTTTTCTCCTTTCAATAAGCAAACTCGCGGGCCCCACACGCCGCTCCACCTTCGTGGGTTTTTCGCCTCTGCAAGTCGGGCACTGAAGCCCACCTTTGTAACGGGGAGTTCAACGGCCCTCTACCCTAACCTTCAACATAAGGTTTCCTCCGCTACAAACTAGGATTTATGGCTTCAATAAATTTACTGTTCAAACCCATTCTGGACAGAAATTATGCCTAATTGGAACCGGAACTATCTACAAAATGTCCTTGCTTGTATCATAGCCGGTAGCAAAGAAGACAGATTTCCCTTTCGGTACTTACTCCTATCTTATTAACTAAGCCTTCCCCTTCAACATTTCCATTAGCTCCCCTACGTCCTTTAGCTCTTCGAAATTTCCGATCAATTTTAGAGACTTCTCTACCTGAGCATCTGGGATGGCCCTCCGTACACAATCACGATACTTGTTAGCTAGATCCTCATCTGTTAATGGTAGACTTGGAGTACCTTTAATCGGTCTCCCTCCTTCCTCTGTATATTCCCGACCATCTTTAAGCTTGAAAACCATCTTGACCATCATAGAGTCTTTATCGTAGGACGCGGGGCTGATATCCTTACGCTCATAAACATGGACCTTTTTCATCATCTCTCGAACGTCAGCTCTGCGAACCCGCTCTTCTCGATGCTGTTCAATGCCCATTGTTCTGTCTAGCAACGCGGCTGCTACTTGATATTCAATGCTGTATCTTGCTTGGTCCCCTGTCTGTGGGTCATGAAACACCGCTACATCAACTACTTGCCGTGGTGTACTACATTCCACATGCTCCACCTGTTTAGCCGTAAATCCATGTTTCTGCATTGCGTCTAAAACTATATCCACAGGGATTTGACCTGCTACGCTGCCAGTCCGAAATTTCTTCCAATTTACCCCACTAACTAAGTGCAGGGTTTTACCTAGTCCCTCAACCATAGCCGCCAAATCATAATTGTCTCCACCGGAAAATACTCTAGGAAAACTGAAATACATGCTGGAACCTGGCGATGCCTCCGGGTCGTCATCCAGTATATCAGTGTGGGCCGTAAATCCCTTTTTTGCCAACTTCGCTGCCACGAGCCCATTTCTGGCCGCGTACCCTGCGTGGAGCGGTTTGGTATTGGTCCCGAAATCTCTTCTTAAGCCACATGCTGCACTGGAAGCTATACCCATAGCCACCTTCATCTGTGTTACATTAGCATCCAATAGCTTGCTACAACCTACCGATATCCCCAAGGTTGGCCATGTGCCAACTGGGTGAAACCCCATGAAAAAATATCCCGGCATTGTGCCTTTCAGGCTCTGTCCAATCCTCGCTCCTACTTCATATGCTGCAACATAAGCCTCCAGAGTCTTCTTGCCCGAAACCCTCGTTTCTTCAGCTAAGGTGAGTATAGCCGGAACCAAAGCTGAGTTGTAATGATTAATGGGTATTGTGGTATCGTCGAAGTCCAAGGTGTGGCCGCTGGTACCATTAGCAAAGGCAGCATTGACACTACAGGTTTTAAAGCCACCCCCTATGACCGAACAGGTGGGAACGCCTCCCATTTCCCTTACCAACTCAATTGCAATCCTACCAGCACCGCCAGGCTCCTGGGAGCCCGCGACAGCTACTGCTACGGTATCCAGTATGCTTCGCTTGGCTTCTCCTATGGCTTCCTTTGGGATGCCTTTGTATCTCAATTCTGTTGCAAACCGACAAAGCTTTTCAGTAACACCTTGTGCCGACATTTTTTACAACCTCCTTTCTTGCTTGCGCAATATCCTTCACAAAAATTGTAAGTCAATATGCCCATCCCGATGGGATGCTGCTCTATCCCTATTCTGTTGCAAACCGACAAAGTGTATCAATAACCCGTTGTGTCGGCATTCTCGGCATTCTTTACACCCCCTTTCTTACTTGCTCAATATCCTTCACAGAAATTGTAAGTCAATATGCCCATCCGGAAATGCATCCGCGGGAACGAGAGAGTCTGTAAGTCAACTTATTCTCCCGCAGCTTAAGCAAAGTTTAGTCATTAAAGCGGACAGGATTAGGCATAATTCTTTTCTAGCTCCACACATTGACGCACTTGAATCAAACTTTTCATGCCGAGCGCAGGGCCTCCTTAGTAAAACGCAAAAATGGAGGTATCACGAAGACAAGAGCTAAGGCACTCAAAAACGCCACGGTGATAGGACGTTGAAAGAAAATTAAGGGGTCACCCCTACTCATAAATAGACTCTCTCGGAAAGTCCTCTCCAGCATCGGGCCAAGGACCAGTGCCACAACCAATGGTGAAGGATCAAGCTTAAGTTTTCTGAATATATAGCCGACAATTCCCATTACTACCAACACAACCACATCCAAAAAGCTGTTATTTACACTGTACGCCCCCACGAAAGTAAGCAACAATATTGATGCCAGCAATATCGATTGAGGGACCCGTAAAACACTCGTCCATATGCCTATTAATGGTAAATTCAAAACCAGCAGCGCTACATTGCCGATGTACATTGAAGCCACTACTCCCCAGAAGATATTAGGATGTTCTGATATGAGAAGAGGTCCAACTTGTACCCCTTGAATAAGCAAACAAGCCAAGAGCATCGCGGGCCCAGGTGAGAAAGGTATACCCAAAGAGAGCAATGGCACAAACGCTGCGCTTGTGGCCGCATTATTGGCCGATTCCGGACCCGCAACCCCTTCGATTGCACCTTTGCCGAATTCTTCCGGATGTTTGCTCAAGCGTTTTTCCAATCTGTAAGATGAGAAGGTCGAGATTATGGTGGCAGGCCCAGGGATCAATCCCCAAAGGAATCCAACCCCGGCGCCGCGGAAGATTGGCGCGAAAGAGCGCCGCCACTCAGTCGCGTTCGGGAACAACTCCCGAAGTTTTACCCCCATTAGTCGAGGTAGGCCTCCAGCTTCTTCTGCCACACAAAGCACTTCGGCGACACCAAAAAGTCCCATCACCACTGGAACCAGTTCGATCCCTTGTCCCAGTTGGACGACACCAAAGGTATACCTTGATACGGACGAAATTGGATCCATTCCAATGGTAGTCAACGCCAAGCCTATCGCCACAACAAACAAGGTTTGCCAAAAAGATCCACTTGATATTCGTGAGAGAGTAAAAAGGCCGAAAATGGCGAGGCCAAAGAATTCCGGCGGACCGAAAGCCACGGCAAAATCGGCCAAAACTGGTGCAAAAATCATCAGGACTATAACCCCGAGTGTGCCAGCAATGAAAGACCCCACGGCAGCCACAGCCAAAGCAGCACCCGCTCTGCCTTTCTTGGCCATTTGGTAGCCATCAATGCAAGTGATCACTGAAGACGACTCACCTGGAACATTTAGCAGAATTGAAGTTGTGGAGCCTCCGTACTGTGCTCCGTAGAAAATTCCTGCGAGCATTATGAGGGCCGTTACCGGAGACATCTTAAGCGTTATTGGCAGGAGCAATGCCATTGTTCCAGCTGGCCCAATCCCCGGCAGCACCCCAATCAAAGTGCCGATGATAGTCCCCAGAAGAACACTAAAAATATTTTGAGTTGTAAAGGCGACCGAAAAACCGTAACCTAGGCCTTCTAAAGAACTCATAGAGACTGTTTCTCCTAACAGAATCAGGCAAATCCTAGGGCAATGGTACGCCAAGAAGAATTGCAAAAAGAAAATAGGAGGCAAGCGAAAATGTTAACGTTACTCCAATCTTCAGCAACCACGAACGCATCTCCATTGCATGCAGTGCAAGTAGTGTGAGCACGGTACTAGCGGGCAGGTAACCTAGGTACCGGAGTAGAATTATAAATGCAACGATTCCCCCTACTAACGTCAACAGCCGCCAGCCCCCCTTTCCCTTGGGCCATTCCAGTTTGTCAAGAGCAGGCTTCGATCTAACTTCAAGGCCAATACCAATGGAACTTAATAAGAGAAGGACACCGACAAATACTGGGTAGATACCCGCTCCAGGCTGAGCCATGCTACCCATCGAGTAACTGGACGCCGTAACCATAAAAATAATGCCCAGCATTATACCTATTCCTGCTAAACCCAGAAGAGCATTCCGCATTGTAATTACCAAAGTCAGTGTTTCGGTTTTACTGTAGTTTCACCTTCTTGATAAACTCACCATAGAAGGTATACTCACTTTCTAGCTGCTTCCCGGTCTCGTCCGGATTCATGTACTCTTCCAAAATGCCATTGTCACGAACCAACTTTCGAAAGGAATCAGTGTCAGCCCCCTTTTTGAAAGCTTTGTAAAGCAAATCGATCACGTTGCTTGGAGTCCCTTTGGGTGCAGCTACAAAGTAAGTTGATGCCATCCTAGAGACATGATAGCCCAGTTCTCTCATGGTAGGCGTATCAGGAAGTTCCGAAAGGCGCTTTGGGTCCCAAGTTGCTGCAAACTTCGCTCGGCCGGCTCTAACCTGACCCATTGCAGATGCCGGAGAAAAAACGACTGATTCAATATGACCACCTAAAAGCGCTGTAAGCGATGGGGCAGCACCTTCAAAAGGCACAACAGCCATGTCTACTCCAGCGATCATCTCCAGCTGCGCAACAGCCAAATGTGCAAGGGTGCCAATTCCGCTGATGCCAACCCGTATCTTGCCCGGATTAGCTTTTGCATACTGCATCACCTCCTGCATCGTCTTCCAAGGAGCATCCGTGCGGATAAGAAAAATCAATGGTGTGGCAACAAAAGTAAAAACCGGCTGAAGGTCATTAGGCCCCTTGTATGGTAGACTACTTTGAAGCGGCATAAGAACCACTGCGGGTGAATAAATTGTGCCCAAAGTGTAGCCATCAGGTCTGCTCTGGACTAACGCGGCGGTGGCGATTGATGAACTACCACCAGGCTGATTGACGACCATGATCGTCTGTGGAAAGTACTGCTTTGTTACCTCAACCAGTGCCCGCGTGACCACATCCGTCGATCCCCCAGGAGGGAAGCCTACGAGCACCTTTACCGGATTCTTCGGATACTCAGCAGCTTCTGCCCCTGGAATACCACCAATAACCAAGAAAATTAAGAGAATCACCATTACTTTGAGTCGGCTAATTTTCACTGAATGCATATAACACCTCCTTAAAAAAATCGTGGTTAGTATACATAAACTGTAAACAATGCCAAGAAAAACAATCGCCATTGAAACGTTTCCTTAAATATTATGTTAGCCAGTAGTGTCCCAATGTTAGTCGAACAAATTTAACTGGTTACAGGTTACAAGACTACCCCTTTAATTCTTGGGGTTGAGTGACAGAAATAGCCTCTAAAATGGGCGTTTTCTCGAAAAGCGTCACACTTAAAATCTGTAGAATTATGTAGAGGCTTAGATCTATCTTCAGTTGTTTCTTGACGATGGTTACCAGGACGTAAATGGTGATGGCGATCCAGATCTGAGTTTTGACGGCATTCTGGGTGGTTCCATAAAACGCTTTGATGCAGAGATGCTGCTTGATCCATTTGAAGAAGATCTCGATCTGCCAGCGACACTGAAACAGCTGGGCGATGGTCAATGCAGATAGGGTAAAGTTGTTGCTTAAGAAGACGAACCGTTTGTTTGGGTCGGTGTCCAAGTAGCGAATACGTCGGAGTTTGTCGGGATAGACTTTTCTGGAATAAAAGCCTTCCAGGATCACAACTTGGTCGGACTGGACCCCGGTGGATTTGTCGACACGTCGAGAATAGAGACGCCTGAACCTGAAGTTGCTTTGGGCCCGGGTGACCAAGAAGACCGATGCTTGGTGGATAGCCTAAAGGCGATCGAAATCCAGATACCCACGGTCGATAATATAGAAGGCTCCTGGTTCGAAGATCAACTGATCGAGGATGTTGACGTCGTGAACTTTGCCATAAGTAATAATAACGAGGGAGGGGATACTTCCTCGGAGGTCCAGGAGGGTGTGCAGTTTCACAGCGGCTTTGTGGGCTCGGAACTTGGCCCAAGGAAAAAGAGACAGACACAGATCGACGGTGGTGGAGTCTAGGGCGCAGGCCGTTTGATTCAGTTCGACACCGAAGGAATCGTTCGCGTAGAGGCGACGCGCTTGGCCGATAAGGACCTGGGCAAAATCGGCATAGATTAGCCAACTCCTGATCTGATTGGCATGAGCCAGAGCGTTGCGGGAAACGTTGCCGCGAAAACCCATATGATAGAGTTTTCGTTGAGTCGAACGGAGACAGGCCTCGATGTCCCGCAGGCTTTCCCGATAGGTTAGTTGAGCAAAGGCCATGCAGAGAAATTGGTTCCAGCAGGAAAAGCGTTTGACCTTGTAATGGCCGTTGTAACGTTGAACACATTTCTGAAATTCGTAAACGGGTAAGAAGTCCATGAGCTGGGCAAAGATGGTTTTCCCAGTATCCATGAGTAATCTCCTTCTGCAATGATGAAGGAGTATGACTCATTCGGAACATTGTATCGATATCGAAAAAAAACATTCTATGGTTAAATTTCATTGTATTTAAGCAGTTCCACAACTTTCTCCACATCACGTGGGGACACCACTGACTCCATGTATCCATTAAATTAGCCGTGAAGTATGGAAGCCTTCCCAGATAGCGTTGAGGATCTTTCGAGGTTTGACGCAATCACCAATGGCGAAGAGCTGAACTGGGCTATCTTTAAGACTTTCTTTAAGCTGGGATTGTGACACCAGTCCTACAGCTAGGACCACTGAGTCACCAGCTACTTGTTTCTTAGCTCCATTAGTGCTGACCACAACGCCGTCCTCGCTTATCTCCTGAACCTCGACACCAGTCAGCGCGACTACCCCATTGTTATCAACCATTTCCAGAAGCATCATTCGGTTAGCCAGATTAATGTCCTCAGGTATCAATTGTTCTTCCATCTCGATTATGGTAACTTTTTTACCTTTCTGTGCTAAATATACTGCCACCTCACAGCCTATGAAACCTCCTCCAACAACAGTTACCCGGTCGCCTACCTCTACCCTGCCCATAAGCAAATCTATGGCAGTAACCACATTCTTTCTATCTACTCCAAGTATACCCGGAATCAGTGGGGTGGCTCCAGTAGCCACGATGACAACCTCAGGATTCACTTTGTAGATTGACTCTACAGTTGCCTCCTTGCCTAGCACCACTTCTATCCCCAACTTATGAATCTGGGTGGTAAAATAATTTATAAGGTCTCGGACATCTTGTTTGAAATGGGGCGCCGACGCTGGACGTAAATTCCCACCAAGTTGATCGCTTTTTTCCCAAAGGGCTACCTTGTGACCTCGAAGCGCTGCTACCCGAGCAGCTTCAAGACCACCAGGCCCACCACCAATAACCAGTATTTCCCGAGGTTTTTCTGCAGGTATCAAAGTATATTCCCTCTCCATCCCTACCTGCGGATTTACCGTGCAGCTAATAGTTCGAGCCGTAAAAAGTCGTTGCAGGCAGCCGTCATGGTCACCAATACAAGGCCGAATATCTTCAAACTTCCCTCGCTTTACCTTCTCTGGCCAATAAGGATCAGCAAGTAAAGGTCTACCTAGGGCGATAAAATCGGCTTTCCCCTGCTCAAGTACCTTCTCTGCTAGCTCAGGATTACCCAGTTTGCCAACAGCAATCACTGGGGTCTTTATCGAGTGCTTTATTACTTCCGCACAATCAATCATGCAGCCTGCCGGCTGGTAAACCGGGGGATGAGGCCAGTGCCAGGTTTCATAGCAGCCAGCATCAATATGGAGGGCATCTATCCCAGCAGCTTCCAGACGCCACGCGATTTCTTTAGATTCTTCAATCTCCCGACCTCCTTCAAGATAATGGGTTACACCATAACGATAGATTAAAGCAAGGTCATTACCAACGGCATTTCTAATATCCTCAATGACCTCCATAGATAACCTTAGCCTACCCTCCAAATCGCCACCATATTTATCAGTGCGTTTGTTCCACAGTTTTGTCTTAAACTGGTCAAACAGATAACCTTCATGTCCATGAAGCTCTATAGCATCAAACTCAGCCATTCTTAGAATCCTGGCAGCATTACCAAAGGCTTTTACTAATTTGGCTATCTCGTCAACGGTTAACGCTCGAGTAGTTACATTAGGATTCCAGAAACAGGGTATCTCTGAAGGTCCTATTGGATGTGAGGTAAGGGTTATGTGGACTACCCTACCGAACCCGGCGGTAAGCTGGGCCGCAATTTTAGCTCCATACTGGTGCACTATGTTAGCCAGCTCATTGAGTCGTGCCACATAGACCACGTTATCCACCCGAGGACGAAAGCTCCAAAGATTATCCACCAGATGACTCTCGCCAATGCTGAAAGGCATACTCCCTGTTATTATCAGTCCCGCGCCACCTCGAGCGCGAGTCGCATAGTAATCAATGCCTCTCTGGGAAAACCTGCCGTCAAGCTCACAAAGTCCTCGAGTTCCCATTGCCGCCATAACAATTCGATTCTTGACCTCCATATTACCAATCTTACCTGGCTCGAATAATTTCATTTCCTTTTCTCCTTGTACTTATCTTATCGACACGTATGATTACCTGAATTTTCCACCAAACGAGCCTATATTTCCTCTAATACCCGAGGAACACCTCAGAGTCTGTCCACTATTTGGTAATGAAAAAACATTTTGGCTAATATAAAAAAACAATTTTGAGCAGATGTTCGCAGACTCAATCTAAAATTCTTCTAGTCTTATTTAATACCCTTCTGTTTCTTTAGATAGTCTTCCACTCTATCGAGTAGTATATTGATTTCTTCCTTTTCCATGGGGACCGAGAGGCATCCTCTTAGCTGAGATTCGACAAATACCCCACGATTCAGAAGGTGGAAGAAAATCTTCCTTTGTTCTTCTTTGTTGACACCTTTCTGAGCGCTACGGTAATCAATGATCTCCTGATCAGTGAAGTGGATCTTGAAGAAGGAGGTTTCACCTGTAACTCGGACCTTATATTGGTACCGATCAAAGAGAAAGGAAAGTCCCTGACGGAGTTCCCCGCCTAATTTTGAAAGATGGTCGAATGTTTGCTTTGTTAGCTGGTTTAAGGTGGCCAACCCAGCCACCATAGAGACAGGATTCCCGTTAAAGGTACCCCCGTGGGGGACCTTTGCCTTCTCGGAGCTTGAGTCGAATACGCTCATAATCTCTTTCTTCCCACCGACGACTCCAATAGGGAATCCTCCACCGATGAGTTTTCCCAGAACTGTAAGATCAGGGATTACCCCATGAAGTTCTTGGGCTCCACCCCGGGAATGCCTAAAAGTTTGAACCTCATCGAAGATAAGTAGTATCCCATGCTCCTTTGTAATCCGCCGTAGGTCCGAGAGAAACCCTTTCTTAGCGGGAATAATGCCACCAGCTCCCATCATAGGTTCTACGATAATGCAGGCCAGATTATCTTTCTCCTTCTTGACGATTCTCTCGATAGCCTCGGCATTATTGAAAGGCATGACCACCACTTCTCTCAATATATTCTCCGAAATACCATATGAATCGGGAAGACTTTTGGGCAGGGTTGTTGGCCCTGCCTTGCTAAGATCCGGGTGGACGCTCACCGAAGCATAGTCAAAAATCCCGTGGTATCCTCCCTCCATTTTTCCTATCTTGTTCTTGCCGGTAAATGCTTTAGCAGCCCTTATGGCCATCATGGCAGCCTCTGTCCCGCTATTAGTGAACCTCACCTTTTCAACCGAAGGGATTCTCTCGCAGAGTCTTCTTGCCAACTCTATTTCAAAAGGTGTTGGAGCGTGGAAGGCCGTACCCAGTATCAATTGTTCCTGCACAGCCCTTACTATAGCAGGATGGGCATGACCTAAAATCAACGAAGTGGCATTATTAAAGAAGTCGATCCTTTCATTTCCATCCACATCAAACATTTTGCAGCCAACCCCTCTTTCGATGAAGGGGGGATACGGTTGAAAGAAGGAGAGTGTCCGAGTAGTACCTCCAGGTAGGTATTTGCAGGCCAGTTCATAATAGTCCCTCGCTTTAGAGGTGGTCTTGTAATATTGCTCCAATTCTTTTTCAAGAAATTCGTCTGTCATAAGGCCTCCTTTAGTGAGTAGTGATGGCGTAGCCCCCTGTCATCTGTGTGGCTTGACCGGTTGGAAAAACTGCCAACATACCTTGCATAACCTGATTGATTCCCTCTGAATCAAATCCCTTCTTTGCATAAGATTAATAAGAAACGCGTCTGCTGGATATTAAGAAGCAGTATTCGCATAAACCTCAAGAATCACCTTTTCTAAAATGGCAGCCATTTCCTCAATTTGTTCCTCTTCGATAATGAATGGGGGTGCGATCACCAAGTGATCGCCCGAGACACCATCAACAGTCCCCGACCCAGAGAGAAGGATCAACCCTCTAACAAAAGCCTCGCTGGTAATGGTCTCTGCAATTTTCCTCGACCGCTCAAAAGGAGTCCTTTCCCCCTTATCAATCACTAGTTCTACCCCCAGGAGCAGCCCTTTCCCCCGAATGTCTCCTACCATAGGTAATTCCTTCATTTTTGAAAACCTTTTAAAAAGGTACTCTCCCATCTGCGCCGATCGTTCCACCAAATCATTTTTCTCGATGTACCTCAAGACAGCCAGCCCCACCGCACATGACAATGGGTTTCCCGAATAGGTATATCCTAGAAAAAAAGTAGACCTCTTTGATTCCGTAAACACCTCGTATACACCCTCGTGCATGATGACTGCTCCCAGAGGGGCATACCCGCTGCTTATCCCTTTCCCAGTTATGATCAGATCAGGGACTACACCCCAGTGGTCGATCCCAAAGTTCCTCCCGGTCCTACCAAAGCCAGTGATTACTTCATCCACTACTAGTAGGATCCCATACCGATTGCAGATCTCCCTAATGATCGGGAAATACTCAGGAGGAGGGACAGCAGCACCGACAGTATTTCCAATGATTGGCTCTGCAATAAAGGCAGCAATACTCTCCTTTCCCTCCCTTTTAATGGTTCTCTCCAAGTCATAAGCACAATATATATCACATGAAGGATATTCTTTTCCAAAGGGGCACCGATAGCAGTATGGAGGCAGGATATGGGGAAAATTCAATAGGTAGGGTAAATAATCCGCACGCCGCGACGTATGACCAGACAACGATAGCGCCCCAATAGTAGCTCCATGATAACTCTGCCATCGAGATATGACCTTGACCCTGGAATGGTTCCCATGTTCTTTGTGATATTGTCTGATCAACTTGAGAGCTACCTCGGTAGCCTCAGATCCACCGGATACAAAATAGACTTGAGACATGCCTGGAGGAGCAAAGCCGATGATCTTCTTAGCAAGTTCAATCTGCGCTTCACTCATAAAATGTCCTACATACGGAAAACAGACCTTCCTAGCTTGACCCACCATCGCATCAATAATTTCTTCAAATACTCCGTGTCCTATGCTAACGACAGCAGGGCCTCCAGAGCCATCCAGATATCTTTTCCCATGAGTATCAAAGAGGTAGACCCCTTCCCCTCTATCGATCTTTGGATAGCTTTTCCTCCAATCACGACAAAAAACATGTTCGATTCCCTTTTTCATTGAAATCTCCCATTATTATAATCTCTACGATCAAAACGCTTAATAGCTAATTTTCCTGTTGGCATATCTACCCTCTTTCTATAGAAAAACTTTTTTGTAAAACAGTATATATAAAAACTTTTTTGACCATTTATTCATACTTTTTATTAAGGCTTCTGATGCAGTCTCCTATCCAATCTAAATAAAGCTTGCTTTGGGCCACGAGAACCATGAAATGGTGGCATTGAATATAAAAACTATCAGTGAGAAATCACTTTGTCATGGATTGTCCTTGATTATCTGATAGTATGAAAAAGACAACGTGTGATGTGGGCAAGAATGGGATTAGGGGGAAATCCAGCCCGCATAAACTCATCCCCCCCCTTCATCCACCCCAACCGCAAGCCTCCTCCTGAGAATTAAAGGAAGTAATAAAACAAATATCGCCGTTGACATAAATGCGCAAGAGATAGGTTTGGAAAAAAAGATGCTAAATCTTCCATCCGACATCATTAACGATTGTCGCAGGGCAGTCTCAAACATATTACCTAGGACCAAAGCCAATATCAAAGGGGCACCTTCATATTCCGTCTTTTTCATCGAGTATCCAATAACCCCGAAAATGATCATAATGTAGATATCTACTGTGCTGTTGTTAATAGTATAAACCCCGATAAGGCAAAAGAGGATAATCAAGGGAAAAAGAACCTTATACGGAATCAAGAGGACCTTGACCCACAAGCCAACCAGGGGAAGATTTAGGACAAGAAGCATGACGTTTCCGATGTACATACTTGCAATCAGCCCCCAGAAAATATCAGGGTTTTGTTGTATAAGCATTGCCCCAGGAGTGATCCCGTGGATCATTAATGCTCCAAAAAAAACAGCCATAACAGCATTTGCTGGAATTCCGAGAGTTAACAATGGGATGAAGGCTGCTTGAGCAGCAGAGTTATTTGCGGATTCTGGCGATGCAACTCCTTCGATTTCTCCGGTCCCAAATTTCTCGGGATGTTTTGAAACCTTTTTTTCAATCGCATAAGCCACAAAGGAGGCAAGGATAGCCCCTCCTCCTGGGAGGATCCCTAAAAAAAAACCTATTATTGTTCCACGAAGGCAAGCGGGGATAAATTTTCGCCAATCTTCCCTCGTTGGAAATATGTGCAAGATCTTTTTTCCGATACTACTTAGAATCTCCGGCCTATTACCTATTTGCTCTAGGTTCAAAAGGACTTCGGAAATCCCAAAAAGGCCCATGACTACTGGAACAAGTCCCACACCATCCATCAGCGCTTGGATTGATAATGTGAATCGCCTTTCCCCGCTTACAATGTCCAAACCGATAGTAGAGAGAAAGACTCCAAATGCAGCCATAATCAAAGCCTTCGGCATTGAGGTCTTCGCCAAAAAAGTTAAGACCGTGAAACCAAGAACCATCAAAGAAGTATATTCAGGTGGCCCGAATGAAAGGGCGGCTTTCGAAAGCAGAGGTGAGAGAAACATCATACCTACAATAGCTATAGTACCAGCAATGAAAGACCCAATTGCGGCAACAGCGAGAGCCGGACCTGCTCTTCCTTGCTTTGCCATCTGATAGCCATCTAAACAAGTCACAACAGAGGCGGCCTCACCTGGAATGTTTACCAAAATAGAGGTGGTTGAACCCCCATACAAAGCCCCATAATAGATTCCCGCAAGCAAAATGATTGCGCTTACTGGAGCGAGGTGAAAACTTACTGGAAGAAGAAGCGACATAGCTGCCACGGGTCCTAGACCAGGCAGAACTCCTACTAAAGTGCCAATGAGGCACCCAGTAAACGCCATAAGAAAATTCATTGGCTGAAATACAACTTTGAATCCAAGGAGGAGGCCTGTAAAATATTCCATTTCCCGGTTTCTGTTCTCAGAATCCCAGCCATCCCTTCGGAAGCTGAATTCTCATCAGGTAATCGAAAGTCAAATAACAAGCTCCAGTGATAATTAATGATTCAACAATTCCCATAAACCAGGGTATTCCGGCAACCTGTGTAAGAATAAGTAGCATTACAATAAATGTTGTTAATTTAAACCCCAAATAATCTAAGAAAAAAGCATAAATTAAAAGTAAACTGATGATTGAAAAGATTGGAATCAACGACCCTCTTGTCCAAAAGTTTTCTCTTTTTACTTCTTTGTCCATTCTTTTTGCTTGAAAAAAAACTATGATGGCCAAAAAAGCCATAGTTGCACCACATAATAAGGGTAAGAACCCTGAACCAGGGTGCTTTAATGTTCCAAGCTCTAAGGTCAAGGAAGACCAGAGAATGATCCCCAATCCTACCAGAAACCAAACTACCGCTGTCACTGAATCGAATCGATTCATTTCCTGATATCTCACTGATATCTTAGCGAAGGACTGCCGCCAGAAGGTGGTAGTCTCGTATTTTTGTCAATTACAAATTGACTGGCATCGTGAATGGATTCCCTTTTTTATTCAGCAATTTGCTCTTCGCCCATTTTCTCCCTGATGCTCCCTCGGCTGACTGCCAGATATCCACTGGCCCAAACACGCGCACCGGCCACTGTTTACAAAAGTGGAGAGATTCTTTATGGAGACCCTTGAGCTCCCCCCTCAGCCATTGCACAATTTTGCTAGTGTTCTGATGGGAGTGATGGGAAATGGACACGTGAATATGGTCGCGCGACGGTTTTCCAGACAGTATGGCAATGTCGTACCCCATTGCTATTTAGGGAGTCAGATTGTACACATGGACAGCCAACGGATTAATCAATATTTTCTTCCTCTATTTGGAACCCATAACGGCTGCCACTCACGCGACCATATTACACGAATTTTCCCTTCGCCTAAAGGCGGGAGGAGGGCCACCATGCACAAAGGCGACATTAATGCACCGTCATCTTTTTTATCATATCGCCGATGCTATTGAATCCTTTTTCAAAAGAATGTGAAAATTCCTTGCTATTCTGGAAACAAACC